>JADHEE010000191.1_pt1 | contig 31745 bp, 24 predicted proteins | sample 8952401 | NCBI WGS metagenome assembly JADHEE01 (sample SAMN16124438, study PRJNA663242) | bioreactor sludge metagenome | isolation source: sludge (ammonium) | place: India:Bengaluru | collected 2019-02-28 | reverse complement strand
GTCGGCTACTGCGCCACGCTCGAAGAGCTGGCCGAGAGCGCCGACGCCGTCAGCGTGCACCTCGCGCTGTCCAAGGACACCCGCGGCCTGCTCGGCGGCGCCTTCTTCGAACGCCTGAAGAAAGGCGCGCTGTTCGTCAACACCGCGCGCAGCGAAGTCGTCGACGGCGCCGCGCTGAAGGCGGCGCTCGCCGCCGGCAAGATCCGCGCCGCGCTCGACGTGTTCGAGAACGAGCCCGCGGGCGGCGAAGCCCCGTTCGCCGACGCCGAGCTCGCCGGGCGGTTGGCCGCCGCGTCGCCGCACATCGGCGCCTCCACCGACCAGGCCGAGGAAGCCATCGCCGAGGAAACCGTGCGCGTGGCGAAGACCTTCCTGGAGACCGGCAAGCCGGTCAACGCGGTCAATCCGCGCAAGCTGCACAGCGGCGTGCCGCTGGTCATCCGCCACTACAACCGCGTCGGCGTCCTGGCCAGCGTGCTCGGTGAACTGCGCGCCGAGGGCATCAACATCGAGGAAATGGAAAACACCATCTTCGAGGGCGAACTCGCCGCCTGCTGCGCGCTGGTGCTCGACAAGACGCCGTCCGAAGCCCTGATGCAGCGCATCGCCAAGGCCGAGAACGTCATCCAGGCGGCGCTGAAGTAAGCATCCCCCGACCGGGCCGGCGGACGCAACCGCCGCCCGGCATTCCTCGCCAGAGCGTCGAGTCAGGCCCCTGACTCCTGCGACAAGCCGCGGTAACGCCTGGCGGCGAGGCCTGCTTCGGCCTCGCGATTCTTTCCCCGTCTTCTTCCGGAAGCAGCGAAGCGCATAGACGACGGCGGACTTCGCCGCATGGGCCAGGAATGCGCCGGCGGCGCCACGAATCCGGATTCCCTTCTCCCCCTCCGCCTGTAACGTTCGCCGGCGTCCAGCCGTTCGGCTCCCGGCCGCGCCGTGACTGGCCCGGCGGGCAATCCGCCGCGCGCCGCGCCGCGAGATATCCCATGAAACCATTAAAAACATTTGTTGTATTTGTTTTACATGTGTATTAGTATCCCATAGGTCTTTTTCATTCGGTATAAAAACTACCGATGGCATATAAAATTATTAATAAATTCAATTTATTACAAAAAACATATTCTTAATATCAGATGCAGAAATAAGAAAAGTCTTAATTCAAAGTCATTTTCACGATGATAAAAGAGCTGTCAGCCTGACGCCGCTTGGCGTCGATTGAAAACCAACCACGAGGAGAAGTCGCCATGAACCATCACGATGAGGAAATGCTGGCCGTGGTCTGCCACGCGCCCCGGAACTATCGGCTCGAACGCGTCAAGCGTCCGGCCGCCGGTCCGCATGAAGTGATCATCAAGATCCTGTCCTGCGGCATCTGCGCGGGCGACTGCAAGGGCTGGGCCGGCGCGCCGCGCTTCTGGGGCGACGAGCAGGCCGGCCGTCCCTCCTACATCAAGGCGCCGGTGATTTCCGGCCACGAGTTCTGGGGCGAGGTCGTCGAGCTCGGCGAGGGCGCCGCCGAATTCCACCGGGTCCAACCCGGCGACCGCGTCGTCGCGGAGCAGATCGTGCCGTGCGGCCGTTGCCACTATTGCCGTACCGGCCATCGCTGGATGTGCGAAGTGCATGACGTCTACGGCTTCCAGCGCGAGGTCGCCGACGGCGGCATGGCCGAATTCATGCGCCTGTCGGCGCGCGCGGTCATTCACAAGATTCCCGACACGGTGTCCTTCGATGATGCCGCGGTGATCGAGCCGCTATCGTGTTCGATCCATGCGGTGAACCGCGGCGACATCCAGTTCTCCGACGTGGTGGTGATCGCCGGCGCCGGGCCGCTCGGACTGTTCATGGTGCAGGCCGCCCGGCTGAAGACGCCGAAGACCCTGGTGGTGATCGACAGGGCCGACGATCGCCTGGCGCTGGCGAAGAAGTTCGGCGCCGACGTGGTCATCAATCCGTCGCGCGAGGACGCGGTGCGCATCGTCAAGGACATGACCGACGGCTACGGCTGCGACGTCTATATCGAGGCCACCGGCCATCCGGGCGGCGTGACCCAGGGGCTGCAGATGATCCGCAAGCTGGGCCGCTTCGTCGAATTCAGCGTCTTCGGCCACGAGACGACGGTCGACTGGTCGATCATCGGCGAGGAAAAGCATCTCGACATGCGCGGCGCCCATCTCTCGGGCGACTGCTACCCGGTGGCCATCGATCTGCTCAACCGGGGCCTATGCACCTCGAAGGGCATCGTCACGCACAGCTACAAGCTCTCCGAGTGGGATGAGGCGTTGAAGGTCGCCCAGTCGATGGATTCGATCAAGGTGCTGCTCAGGCCTTGAAGGAGACATCACGCATGAGATCCCCGCCCGCCCAATGCAGCCCGGACGCCATGACGGCGGGACGCCGTGCCGGTCCGCGTTTGCGCCGGTTCGCGCTGCCGGCAATCGCCGCCGTCCTGCTCGCCGCCATGGCGCTCGATACCCAGGTCGTACCGATCGAGCAGACGCACGTCGACGTCTTCTCGGCCGAAGCCTTCGGAAAGAAGGAATTCGCGCGCATCCAGGCCGAGATCGAGCAGGCCGCAGTCGACGCCGGGGAACTGGCGGCGGCGATCGCCGCCGATCCGGCCGCGGCCGGCGAGAAGCACGGCAAGCCCGGCGGCATCGGCCCGATCTTCCCGATCCGCTTCAGCGGCGTGGTCGGCGAGGGCAGCGGCGGCGTCTTCGCGGTCAAACTCGCCGGCATGCCCGAGGGGGTCGGCGTCCGGGTGCAGACCGGGCCGGCGATCAACGGCACAGAGGTGCGCGACGCCACCGGCACAATCAGCTTCGGCCAGTTCACCAACCAGATCGAATACCAGGACGCGGGCGCCGCGCTGAACAACGAGATCAAGGCACAGGTGCTGGCCGACCTGGATCGCGACGCGCTGACCGGCAGGACGATCGAAGTGGTCGGCGTGTTCCAGCTGATCAACCCCGCCAACTGGCTGGTCACGCCGGTGCGGCTGAGGGTCGCCCCATGAGCACCGTGCCGGCGCCGCGCGCCGACGGCGAAGTCGTGCTGTCGGCGCGCAACGTGGCCAAATCCTTCGGCAGCGTGCGCGCCCTGAATGGGGTGAATTTCGACATCCACCGCGGCCAGGTCACCACGTTGTTCGGCGAGAACGGCGCGGGCAAGTCGACGCTGATGAAGATCCTGGCGGGCATCCAGCCGCCGACCTCCGGCGAGATCATCCTCGACGGCCGGCCGGTGGTCCTGGCCTCGGCGGCGGACGCGCGCGAGCGCGGCATCTCGATCATCCACCAGGAGTTGAGCCTGGCGCCGAATCTCTCGGTGCGCGACAACATCTTCATGGGGCGCGAAATCCGCACGCCCACCGGCGTCGACTTCGCCGAGGAAGCCCGGATCGCCCGCCGGCTGATGGAAGAGCTCGAAGAGGACATCGATCCGCTGACGCCGGTCGAGGCGCTCCGCCTGGGCCAGCAGCAGATCGTCGAGATCGCGCGCGCACTGTCGGTGAACAGCCGCATCCTGATCATGGACGAGCCGACTTCGGCGCTCTCTGCATCCGAGGTGGACGCCCTGTTCAAGGTGATCCGCGACCTGACCTCGCGCGGCGTGTCCATCGTCTATATCTCGCACCACCTGGAAGAAGCGTTGCAGATCACCGACCACGCCGTCGTCCTGCGCGACGGCAACATGACGGCGAAGGCGCCGCGCGCGGAGATCGACCTCGCCTGGATCGTCCGCCACATGGTCGGCGACAACTTCGATCTCGGCAGCCCGCCGGACGGCTACGCATTCGGCGACGTCGCGCTGTCGATCGAGGACGCGGTGGTCACCGAGGCCTCCGGCGCCAACGTGGTCGACCACCTGTCGCTGCAGGTGCGCGCCGGCGAGATCGTCTGCATCTACGGCCTGATGGGCGCCGGCCGCACCGAGCTTCTGGAGGCGGTGGCCGGACGCGGCGAACTGGCGAACGGGCGGGTGCTGCTCGAAGGGCGGAACCTGGCCGGGCTGACCATCGCCGAGCGGATCGCCCGCGGTCTCGCGCTGGTGCCCGAGGATCGCCAGCGCGACGGACTGGTGCAGACCCTGTCGGTCGGGCAGAACCTGTCGCTGGCCAGCATCGGCGCGTTCGTCCAGGGCCTGTTCACCTCGGCGCGGCGCGAGCGGGAGCTGGTCGACGACTCGATCCGCCGCGTCACCATCAAGACCCGCGACGGAGCGGCGGCCATCGGTTCGCTCTCGGGCGGCAACCAGCAGAAGGTGGTGATCGGCAAGATGCTGGCCACGCATCCCAAGGTGCTGCTGCTCGACGAACCGAGCCGGGGCATCGACGTCGGCGCCAAGGCCGAGGTGTTCCGCCTGGTGGCCGAGCGGGCCCGGCAGGGGCTGGCGGTCGTCTACTCGACCTCGGAGGTCGGCGAATGCCTGGGCGTCGCGCACCGGATCATCGTGATGCGGCGCGGGCGGATCTCGGCCGAATTCGGCGCCGGGGCAAGCAAGGAACGGATCATGGCCGCCTCCGGCGAAGCCGTGGCCGCATGACAAGGACCACAAGGAGGATCGCATGACCGCAGCGCAAAAAGTCGTCCAGGGCATTCCGCAGGCCGCCGCCGGGGACGGTTTCGATCTGGTGAGGCTGCTTCTCGAGGGACGGGCGTTCTTCGCCCTGATCGTCATCGTGGCGGTGTTCTCGCTGCTCTCGCCCGTCTATTTCTCGGCCGGCAACTTCCTGACCATGGCCTCGCACGTGGCGATCTACGGCCTGCTGGCGATCGGCATGCTGATCGTCATCCTGACGGGCGGCATCGATCTTTCGGTCGGCTCGACGCTCGGCCTGTGCGGCGTGGTGGCGGGCGCGCTGATGCAGGGCGTGCCCCTGGAGGCGCTCGGCGCGGTGCTCTATCCGCCGGTGTGGGCGGTGGTGGTCATGACCTGCGCGCTCGGCGCCTTCGTCGGCGCGGTCAACGGCGTGCTCATCGCCTACTGCAAGGTGCCCGCCTTCGTCGCCACGCTCGGCGTCCTCTACGTGGCGCGCGGCGTGGCGCTGCTGCTCACCAACGGCCTGACCTACAACAACCTCGGCGGCGCGCCCGCGCTCGGCAACACCGGCTTCGACTGGCTCGGCTTCAACCGCTTCCTCAACGTGCCGATCGGCGTGCTGATCCTGGTCGTGGTCGCGCTGATCGCCGTCGTGCTGCTCAACCGCACCGCCTTCGGCCGCTGGGTCTATGCGACGGGCGGCAACGCGCGCGCGGCGGAGCTGTCGGGCGTGCCGGTCAAGTTCACCACGATCGCGGTCTACGTGCTCTCCGGCGTCTGCGCGGCAATCGCCGGGCTGGTGCTGTCGTCGCAGCTCACCTCGGCGGGCCCGACCGCCGGCACGACCTACGAACTGACCGCCATCGCCGCCGTCGTGGTCGGCGGCGCGGCGCTGACCGGCGGCCGCGGCAACGTGCGCGGCACGCTGCTCGGCGCCTTCGTCATCGGCTTTCTCTCGGACGGGCTGGTGATCATCGGCGTGTCCGCCTACTGGCAGACCGTGTTCACCGGCGCGGTGATCGTGCTCGCCGTGCTGCTCAACTCGATCCAATACGGCCATCGGCCAAGGCGCGCCGCCCCCGCGGCCGGCGCGCCGCCCCTTCCTCAGCGCGAGCCCGCAGGCAGGCTCGACTGATGAACTTCCGCCGTTCGCTCGGCACCGTGAAACGAAGCCACCAAGGAGACGTAGAAATGTTTGGGACGACTCGACGTAAACTGATCGCCGCGCTGCTGCTCACCCCGCTCATGGCCGGCGCCGCGCTGGCGCAGGGCAAGGGCCTGATGACCATCATCGTGCACGACCCGGCCAATCCCTACTGGTTCACCGAAGGCCAGATCGCCAAGGCCACCGCCGAAAAGCTGGGGTATTCGGCGGTGGTCGGCGCGCACGTCGGCGACACCAACACCGAGAGCAGGCTGGTCGACACGGCCATCACCAACAAGTCGGTCGCCATCATCCTCGACCCGGCCAACGCCAGCGGTTCGGTCGGCGCCGTGCAGAAGGCGGTGGCCGCCAACATTCCGGTCTTCCTGGTCAATGCCGAAATCAACAAGGAAGGGCTGGCCAAGGCGCAACTGGTGTCGAACAACGCCCAGGGCGCCGCACTCGGCGCGCAGCAGTGGGTGAAGATCATGGGCGACAAGGGCAAGTTCGTCGAAATCCTCGGCTCGCCGTCCGACAACAACGCCGCGACCCGCTCCAACGGCTACAAGACGGTGCTGAGCCAGTATCCCGGCCTGAACCGGGTCGCTGCGGAAGTCGCCAACTGGGACCGCACGCAGGGCCACAACAAGATGCAGTCCATGCTGCAGGCGCATCCCGACATCACCGGCGTGATCAGCGGCAACGACGAGATGACGCTGGGCGCGATCGCGGCTCTGAAGAAGGCCGGCAAGCTCAAGGACGTGGTGGTCGGCGGCTTCGACGGCTCGCCCGACGCCGTGGCGGCGGTCAAGAGCGGCGAGCTGGCCTACACCGTCCTGCAGCCGGTGGCGACCTTCGCGGCGGCCAGCGTGCAGCAGGCGGATTCGTTCATCCGCACCGGGAAAACCGGGGCCAAGAGCGAGAAGCAGCTGTTCGACTGCGTGCTGATCACCAAGGAAAACGTCGGCAAGTACTCGTCCCCGTTCGTCCTGGACAAGTAAGCGACGGCTCGCGCGGCCGGCGCGGCGATGAACCCGCCCGCGCCGCGCGCGGCCCTTCCCCCACCACCAATGGAGCCTGATATGGGACTCACGATGAAAGCCGCGGTGATGCACGCCCCGCGCGAAATCCGCATGGAGGAACGCCCCCGCCCGAGCGCGGCGCCGGGCGAACTGCTGGTCAAGGTGCGACACGTCGGCATTTGCGGTTCCGACATGCACTTTCTCAAGGACGGACGCCTGGGCAACTGGGTGGTCGACGCACCGCTGATCCTGGGACACGAATCCGCCGGCGAGGTGGTCGAACTCGGCGCCGGCGTCCGCGGCTTCGCCGTCGGTGACGCCGTGGCCCTGGAGCCCGGCGTGCCCTACCGTCGACGTCCAGATGGGAAAATCATTGTTTTTCGGAACGACCTGCATGCCACGCCCAAAGAAAACAGATCGAGATCTCCCCGCCTGTGTCTATCGTAAGCACGGCGCAATTTACCTGGTAAAAGCCGGGAAATGGATTCGGCTCGGGGAAACTGTCTCGGAGGCAATGCAAGCCTATACGAAGGCGCTGGACACGCCCCGCGACGGCATGCCTGGTCTGCTGAATCGCTGGTTCGAGGACATGGAATTCTCTTCGCCGGCGACGAGGAAAAACTATTTCTTCTCGGTCAAGCGGCTGTCTAAGATTTTTGCGAAGTTGTCCCCGGATGATGTCACAGCGCGCGACATTCAGGTGATGATGCACCATTTCCGCGCGAAACCGGCCATGGCGAACCTGCTTCGCAATGTGCTTACGCTGTCGCTTGATTTCGCGTTTCTGGAGGGGGTTGTCGACAGGAATGTCGCGCGCGACGTGCGTCCGTTCAAAACCACGGCGAGGGACCGCTACCTAACAGACGCGGAATTCGGTGCGATCCAGAGCAAGGCAACGCCGACGCTCAAGGTGGTCATGTCACTCTGCTACCTGACCGGACAGAGGATCGCCGATATCCTGGCGATCCGATACGCAGACATCGGGGAAGAGGGAATCGCCTTTCGCCAGCAAAAGACCAAGAATCGCCTCGTCGTGGCGTGGTCGTCCGATCTGCGCGTGGCGGTAGAGTGCGCCAAGATGCTGCACCACAGCGTCAAAGGGCTGACCCTGTTGCACACCCGCAAGGGAACACCGTTCAGCTACGCGACCATCCGCACCTTGTGGGACAGGGCCAGGAAAGCCGCTGGCGTGCAGGATGCCCATATTCACGACATCCGGGCGAAGGCGGCGACGGATGCGAACCAACAGGGTCAGGACAGCAAAACGCTGCTCGGACACACAAGCGAGTCGTCACACAGGCGCTATCTGCGGTCCAAAGAGGTGCCGGTTGCGACACCGGTCAGGCCACGGAAAAAGGACGCCGCCTGATAGAATTCGCAAATCTTATTAGACTGTCTAATAAAAAATGACCTGTAAACCGCATGAAACATACAGTCACATTTACGGCATCAGGAACTGCGACACCATGAAAAAGGCCTTCACCTGGCTGGACGCCAACGGCGTGGCCTACGCATTCGTCGATTACAAGCAACCCGGCGTCGCCGAGGCGCGGCTGCCCGACTGGAACCGCCGCGCCGGCTGGAAGACGCTGCTCAACACGCGCGGGCTGACGTGGCGGAAGCTGGCCGAGGACGAACGCGCCGACGTCGACGAGGCCAAGGCCCTCGCGCTGATGGCGCGCCATCCGGCCCTGATCAAGCGGCCGGTGCTCGACACCGGCCAAGCCCTGCTGGTCGGCTTCGACGCCGACCGCTACGCCAAGGAACTCACCCCATGAACGATACCGTGCGCCGCTTCCTGTTCGACGACCTGGACATCCGCGGCGCGGTGGTGCGCCTCGACGCCGTCTGGCGGCAGCTGATGACCGGACGCGGCTATCCCGCGCCGGTCGTCGACCTGCTCGGCCAGATGACCGCGACCACCGTGCTGCTGGCCGACAATCTCAAGCAGCCGGGCCGGCTGACCATCCAGCTGCGCGGCAGCGGCCCGGTGTCGCTGCTGGTGATCGACTGCAGCGAGCGGCTGAACCTGCGCTGCATGGCCCATCACGCCGAAGGCATCGCCGCCGCGCCGGCGCTCGACCTGCTCGAGCAGGGCCAACTGACGCTGTCGCTGGACACGCCCGCGCGGCGCGAACCCTACCAGAGCGTCGTGCCGCTCGAAGGCGGGACGATCGCCGAGGTCTTCGAAAACTATCTGCGCCGTTCCGAGCAACTGACCTCGCGCTTCTTCCTGGCCGCCTCTCCGGCCGGCGCCGCCGGCCTGTGCGTGCAGAAGATGCCCACCACCGACCAGCGCAATCCCGACGGCTGGGCGCGCATCGAGGCGCTGGCCGCCACGGTCCGGCCCGAGGAACTGCTGGGCCTCTCCGACGAGGACTTGCTGACCCGCCTGTTCCACGAGGAGACCGTGCGCGTGTTCGACGCCCGGCCGGCGACCAACGACTGTCCGCCGGACCCGGGCAAGGTGCGCAACATGCTGCTCGCGCTGGGGCGCGAGGACGTGTACGCCAACCTCAAGAAAAACGGCGTCATCGTCATCCACGACGAACTCTCCAACCACGAGTACCGCTTCGCCAAGGAGGACATCGACCTTCTGTTCAGCCGCACGCCGGAAACGCCGAAGTCGGTGCACTGAGCCCGACCCGCCCGCTGATGCGGGCGGAATCATCGCCGGAACGCGCGGCGGGCCATTTCGCCAGCATGATGGGATACAATGCCTGCGGCATTCGCCGCGCGCAGCGGCGGCGTATGCCGTCACGAACGTCCGGCACCGCGCCGCAACCCGTCAGGAGACCGCATTGAAGCGAAAAAACATGACCCTCGCCGTTCCCTTGGCCGCCGTGGCCGTGCTGGCCGCCGCCTACCCGGCGTCCGCGTGGTACTTCGGCCGGCAGATCGAGGCGGCGCATGCCGAACTCGACGCGCAGCTCGCCGCGCTGCCCTACCTCAAGCTGATCCGCCACGACTACGAACGCGGCGTATTCGACGCCAGCGAAACGCTCACCATCGAATTCTCGCCGCTGTTCCGCATGCCCGTCGTCCCGCCCGCGCCGGCCCGCCCGCCGGCGGACGGAACCCCACCGGAGGCGCCGGACGCGCCGCAGGCGCAACCGGCCGCCCCGGCCCCGGCGCCCTTCCCGCCGCTGCGCGTCACCTTCAAGACCGCCGTCCGGCATGGCCCGTTTCCGGACTTCAGCGCCTTTGCCGCCGGCAGCGCCACCACCGTCGTCGAGTTCGACGAGGCGATCCAGAAGAAGGTGCTGGAAGCCTTCGGCGGCAAGCCGGCGGCGGAAATCCGGACGCTGTACGACTTTTCCGGCGGCGGCCGGGGCATCATCGCCAGCCCGCCGTTCAAGCTCGTCCTGCCCGGCCGGACCGAAGGCAGCGCGGCCACGCTGTCGGGCGACGGGCTGGCAATGACCGTCGACTTCACCCGCCGCATGGAACGCTATTCGATGCAGGGCAGCGCCCCGCGCTTCGAACTGGCCGACCCGGACGGCCCGCGCCTGGCCCTGGCCGGCCTGAGCTTCGAAGCCCGCCAGCAGCGCGTCTTCACCGACGAGCCGCTGCTCTACGCCGGCTCGCAGCGCATCGCGCTGGCCGGATTGACCGTCGCACCGGGCCAGGCCGACGGCCAGCCGAAAGGCCCGGCGATCGCGCTCAAGGAACTCCAGTACGACGAGCAGACCGCCGCCGACGGCGAATTCATCGACCTCGCCGTGCGCAGCGGCGCCGCCGGCGTGCGTATCGGCGAGCAGGACTACGGCCCGGCCGCCTACGATTTTTCGGTCAAGCACCTGCACGCCCGCAAGCTGATGGCGCTCTACCGCGACATCATGGCGCTGTACGCCAAACCGCCGGAAATGCTGCAGGATCAGCAACAGCTGCTGCAGGCCGTGGCGCCGATGAAGGACAAGTTCGTCGGGCTGCTGCTCGACGCCCCCGTGCTGTCGATCGACCGGATCGCCTTCCGCCTGCCCGAGGGAGAGGCCAAGCTCAGCGCCAGCGTCCGGCTGGCCGAAGCGAAGGCCGAGGATTTCGCCAATCCGTTGATGCTGGTCCGCAAGCTCAACGCCGCCGCCGAAGTGGTCATGCCGAGCACGCTGGCCGTAAAGCTGGCCGGCGGCAAAGCGGAAAGCGAGGAGGCGGCGCGCGAGGAGGCCGAGCGCAAGGTCGACGCCTTCGTCCGGCGCGGCTACGCCACGCTGGAAAGCGGCATGCTCAAAAGCCGTCTCTCGTTCAAGGGCGGCCAACTGCATATCAACGACCAGCTGTTCAACCCGATGGACATGGCGGCGCAGGCGCCGCAGGAAGAAGCGGAACAGTAGGCGCCGCGCCGGGGCGGGCGGGGGACGCGCCCCGCCGGCCGGCGGCGGCCGCTCAGCTGCCCATGCCGGCGAACGGCGACGGCTTGCCGCCCAGCCCGGTCATGCGATAGACCTTGGCGAGGCCGCCCTCGGCGGTCTCACGGTAGCCGGCCTTCATGTCGCGCCCGGTCTCCCACATGGTCTGCACCACCTCGTCGAAGGACACCAGGTGCTGCCCGTCGGAAAGCAGCGCATAGGTCGCGCAGTCCACGGCGCGCACCGCGGCGATGGCGTTGCGCTCGATGCAGGGAATCTGCACATAGCCGCCGATCGGGTCGCAGGTCAGTCCGAGATGATGTTCCAGGCCCATTTCCGCCGCGTATTCGATCTGCCGCACCGAACCGCCGAGCAGTTGCGCCGCCGCCGCGGCGGCCATCGCGCAAGCCGTGCCGACCTCGCCCTGACAGCCGACCTCGGCGCCGGAAATCGAGGCGTTGCGCTTGACGAGATTGCCGACGAGCCCGGCCGTGGCCAGGGCGCGCACGATCTTCCGGTCCGGCAGCCGCGACTGCCGCTGCAGGAAGAGCAGCACCGCCGGCAGCACGCCGCAGGCCCCGCAGGTCGGCGCCGTGACCACCTCGCCGCCGGCCGCGTTTTCCTCGGACACCGCCAGGGCATAGGCGAAGAGCAGCGCCGTCTTGCCGAAATGCCCGGCCGCGCCCCGCGCCCGCGCGTGGTAGGCCGACGCCTTGCGCGGCACCTGCAGCGTTCCGGGCAGCCGTCCTTCGGCGTCGAGGCCGGCGGCGACGGCCTGCTTCATCGCGCTCCAGATGCCGGCGAGAAAGGCATCGATGCCGTCGCCCTCGCAGCGGCGCACCACTTCCCAGAAGCCGAGCCGCTCGCGCTCGCAGAGATCGAGGACGTCGCGCATGCAGACGTACGGATAGACGTCGCCGCCGGCGTCGGCGCCGAACGGCGCGCCCGCCTCGTCGAGCAGCGCGCCGCCGCCCACCGAATAGACGCTCCGCGCCAGCAGTACGTCGCCGCCGTCGCCAAGCGTCTCGAAGCGCATTCCGTTGGGATGGCGCGGCAAGGTCTCCTCCGCGCGCCAGACGATCTCGACCGGCAGCGGCACGAACGGCCGGCCGACGGCGACGTCGGTCAGGTGCCCGCGCCCGGTGGCGGCCAGGCTGCCGTACAGCGTGACGCGGACCCGCGCCGCCGCGCCGAACACGCCGGCCTGGAGCATCTCGGCCCGGAACGACTCGGCCGCCCGCCGCGGCCCCATGGTGTGGCTGCTCGACGGGCCGATGCCCGGACGGTAGAGTTCTCTGAGCGATTTCATGGGCGGCATTGTACCCGTGCCGCTGCGGCCGCCGCGCGGGGAAAGCGCAGGAACATGCCCTCCCTCCCCTTCAAGGGGAGGGTTGGGGTGGGGATGGGGTAAGGGACGTCGACTCGCGGGTAAGCGACGTCTACTCGCTCATGGCACCGCAGCAAAACCCCATCCCCCTCCCAACCTCCCCCTTGAAGGGGGAGGAGTCGATGTGTCCAGCATTCATGCGGCCGCCCCGGCCGCCGCGTTACAATGCGCCCCCATGGACGACCGCCCTTCTCCCCTGCTCGTCGCCGCCGCCCTGGGCCTGGCGGGACTGCTCGCCTGGTCGGGCGTGGCGCCCTACGACCGCGCCACCTGGGCGCTGGAAGTGGCGCCGGTGGTGATCGCGCTGGCCGTGCTGCTGCCGACCTGGCGCCGCTACCCGCTGACCGGCCTGCTCTACTTCTGGATCTTCGTGCATGCGATCGTGCTGATCGTCGGCGGCACCTACACCTATGCCCGCGTCCCGCTCGGCTTCCAGCTGGCCGATCTGCTGGGCGGCGAGCGCAATCCCTACGACAAGATCGGGCACTTCTTCCAGGGCTTCGTGCCGGCGCTGGCCGCCCGCGAGATCCTGATCCGCGGCGCTTACGTGCGGGGCCGGCGCATGCTCCACTTCCTGGTGCTGTGCGTGGTGCTGGCGATCAGCGCGTTCTACGAGCTGATCGAGTGGTGGGTCGCCGAGCTGATCGGGCAGAACGCCGACGAGTTTCTCGCCACGCAGGGCTACGCCTGGGACACGCAGTCAGACATGCTGTGCGCGCTGATCGGCGGCGCCGCAGCGCTGCTCTGCCTCGCTCGCCGGCACGACCGGCAGATCGCCGCGCTCAGGCCGCGCCGAGCCGCCACAGCGAGGTGACTTCCGCCGCCCGCGCGGCGTGCAGCGGATCATCGGGATCGGCCGCCTTGGCGTGCGTCGGGCGCACGTCGTGGCGGCCGAGCACTTGCAGGCCGGCCTCTCCGATCCACGCCAGCAAGTCCTCGCGCGAGCGCAGTTTGAGATGTTCGGCAAGGTCGGAGAGGATCAGCCAGCCTTCCCCGCCCGGTTCGAGATGCGCGGCGAGTCCGGCGAGAAAGCCGCGCAGCATGCGGCTGTCCGGGTCGTAGACCGCGTATTCGAGCGCCGAGCTCGGCTTGCCCGGCACCCACGGCGGATTGCACACGACGAGCGGCGCGCGGCCCGGCGGGAAGAGGTCGGCCTTGACCACCTCGACCGCGCCGTCCAGGCCGAGCCGCGCGACGTTGTCGCGGGCGCAGGCGAGCGCCCGCTCGTCCTGGTCGGTCGCCACCACGCGGCGGACGCCGCGCCGGGCGAGCACCGCCGCCAGGACGCCGGTGCCGGTGCCGACGTCGAAGGCTAGGCCGTTCGCCGCCGCGGCCGGCAACGGCGCGTCGCCGACCAGCGCCACGTATTCGCCGCGCACCGGCGAGAACACGCCGTAATGGGGATGGATGCGGCCGCCCAGGGCCGGAATGGGCACGCCCTTCCGGCGCCACTCGTGCGCGCCGATCACGCCGAGCAGTTCGCGCAGCGACATGACGTACGGCGCGTCGGCCGGCCCCAGGGCTTCCGCGCAGGCGTCGCGCACGTCGGGCGCCCGCCGCAGGGGAATCAGGTGGCCGGCGTCGAACGGGATCAGCAGCATGCCGAGCACCCGCGCGCGCTGCGCCTGGGCCATGCGCTTGCGGTGAAAAGCTTCCGGGAATGGCGCGCCGGGGCTGCTGCCGGACTTGCCGCCGGAATGCGTCTTCCGGTCGGCGCGCCGGCCCATCGCCTGCAGCAGCTGCCGGGCGTTCTGGAAGTCGCCGCGCCAGAGCAGCGCGGTGCCTTCGCAGGCCAGGCGGTAGGCGGCATCCGCCGTCAGCGTGTCGTCCGCGGCCAGCACGCGGCGCGGCGCCGGGGCGCCGCCCGGCGAGCGCCAGCGCGCGGCCCGCACCGCGCCCGCCTCCGGCCATTCGATCATCGGCGCCGGCACGGGCGCCGGGGAGGCTCCCGCCGCCGTCACGGAACTTCCACCGGGTCGGGCTGCGACGCTTTTTTCAGGAGCGGGAAGAAATCGTGGTCGTCGATCAGCATGTGCTGCGCCACCACGTCCCGCGTGACGAACGCCACCACGTCGCCCATCGGCAGCTCCTGCGTGACGGCCAGCCGGTACAGTTCCTGCGCGCGTTCGGTGAGCGCCCGGTGTTTCAGGACGTGCTCGTCGAGGCCGGCGTAGCCGTGGCGCGCCAGGATTTCCTCCTCATTGCGGAAATGCACGGCCACCGCGGCGATCAGTTTTTCGAGCATTTCCGGCAGCTTGTCGGGCGAGACGCGCCCACTTGCCACGGCGCGGATGATCGCATTGCCGTGGATGAAGAGATTTTTGTGCTCCTGGTCGATGGTGGCCTCGCCGCACTGGTAGGAACGCCGCCACACCAGCGTCCCCATTTCCTGGCCGCCGCACGGTTCGCCGGCCAGGTCGCCCTCCCGGCCGCCGCCGGCGACGAAGACCTGGGCGCGCCCCAGGCCCTTGGCGATGTACATGGCGTCGTCGGCGCTCTTCAGCAGCGAATCCTCGTTGCCGCCGTGATCCGGGTAGAGGGCGACGCCGATGCTGCAGTCGATGTTCACGGTGATGTCGTCGGTCACGTGGAACGGCGCGCACAGCGACTGGCGGATCTTCTTCGCCACTCCCACGGCGTCCGCGGCGCTGCCGATGGTCGGCAGGATCGCCACGAATTCGTCGCCGCCCACGCGCGCCAGCGTGTCGGATTCGCGCAGGCACTTCTGCATCCGTCCGGCCACCGCGCCGAGCAGGAGGTCGCCGACCGAATGCCCGTACTGATCGTTGACCGGCTTGAAGCGGTCGAGGTCGATTATCAGCAGGCCCAGGCTGGCGCTCTCCCGGCGCGCCTGCACGATGGCCATGCGGATGCGGTCGTGGAACAGGCGCCGGTTGGGCAGCTGGGTCAGCGGATCGTAATTGGCCAGCCGCGACATTTCCGCCGCGACCTGCGAACGCTCGGTGATGTCCGTCGCCACGCCGCAGCACAGGAGGTTGCCCTGGTCGTCGCCGAACACCGTGATCGACAGCAGCACGGTCAGGCGGGTGCCGTTCTTGCGGATGTAGGTCCATTCCCGCTCGTCCACCCGGCCGGTCGCCCGCGCCTTGGCGATGAGCGCCGGGAAGGCGGCCGCCACCGGCAGGCCTAGCTCCTCGGTCAACTCGCGCGCCCGCCGGCGCACTTCCTCCGGATCGTGGAACAGCATCGGCGTCTGCTTGCCGATCACTTCCTCGGCGGCATAGCCGAGCATCGTTTCCGCGCCCGGGCTGAACAGGGTGATGTCGCCCTCGCTGTCGGTGGCGATGACGGACTGGCGCAGCGCCTTGAGGATGGAAAAGCTGATCCGCTCGTGCCGGCGCAGGTTGCGGTCGCTGCGCTCGCGCGCGCCGATGCTCTCTTCGAGCAGCTGCAGGGCGAAATTGATCTGCGCGCATTCATCGCCGCCCGGCAGCGGCCGCCCGCCCGGCGCGTCGCGGAAGTGCTTCTCCAGCAGGCCGTCGAGGCGCCGCTGGATGACCCGCAGCGGCAGGCCGAGGCGGAAGAAGAACACGGCCGCGGCCAGCGCCGCCAGCGTGAGGATCAGGCCGATGCCCAGCAGCGCGTGGCGCTCGCGCAGGCTGGCCTGGGCCAGGCGGCCGGCGGTGTATTCGTCCGTCAAGCGGCGGATCTCCGCCGCCAGTTCACTCATCGTATCCGCCGCCTTGAGCGCCTGCGGCGCGTAGTCGCGCGCATAGGCGCCGCTGCCGGCGACCGGCGCGCCGCGCCGGGCCGCCTGGAGGACTTCGCCCTGCCTTTTGCGCAGCGGATCGAGCAGGTCGCCATGGATCTTGCCGAGCAGGTCGCGCGTGCGGTCGTCGCCGACCTGGCGGATGCCCTGCTCCAACCCTTCCCAGACGATCATGGACTGCGTGCGCAACAGTTCCAGGGCGGCGATTTCCCTGGCCGTCACCGGGCGCACCGAGAGGAGGTTCATGGCGAAGATGCCGGATTCCGCGCTGAACACGGTGCGCAGCAGGATGCTGGAATGCCTCAGCTGGCTGAACCGTTCGAGCCCGGCGTCGTCGCTCTCGGGCGCATCGGCCACTTCGTGCGCCAGATCGAGCAGGCGGATCGCCAGCGCGTCCGACACCGCCGTCCACAGCTCGGCGACCGCCGGATCGCGGCCGTCCCGGGGCGACGCCAGCGCCCGGTCCAGGACCGGCCGGGACTCGCGGACATGCTCCCAGGCCGAGCGCACCGCCGCGGCCAGGGAGCGTCTACGCTCCCCCCTTGCCGCCGCCTCCGTCACGCGGGCCAGCGTGCGCTCCAGGAGTTCGTCGCCGACCCGCCGGCGCTCGTCGAGCAGCGCCTTCTGTGCTTCCGGGATGCGCAGCCCGCCGAGCAGATACACCAGGGCGTGGCTGCGCTCGGCAAAGAAGCTGTCGGCCGTTTCCAGGCAGACGTCCGCGGTTTCATTGCGCTCGACCATCAGCCTGACATGGCGCGATACGGTGCGGCTATCCCGGTACGCGCCGACGGCGAAAGCGAGCGCGACCAGCACCAGCGCCCCGACCATCAACGCCACGAGAGTCCGCAGGGATAGCCCCGACAGAATCTTCTTCATCATTGAGACAGGCGGATAATTCGTGCCCTAGTATGTTCACGTATTTATCCGCGAGTCAAAGAGTGTAAACGGCCGCTGCCTCGCCCGCCCGCAAACGGGCGCCGGCGAGGCGATGGCGGGGGCAAAAAGGAAACGCTCCCGCCGTCGCCGGAGGAAGTGTCAAGGCCGGCGGGCAAGCCGTCGCCGGGGTCCGGTTCAGCGCCGGCGGCGGCCGGTCACCTGCCGGCACGCACCTTGGCGACGCCGGCGAACGACGCCTTCGCCAGGGCTGCGTTGCGCTCTTTCACGAATCTTTACGTTCTCCGCCAGACCGCCCGGCGAAAAAAGGCCCTTCCTGCCGGCAGGAAGGGCCTGGGCTCAGAGGTCAAGCCAGGACGGGTGTCAGGTTGGCACGGCCACGCGCAAGCCTCATTTCTGGCTGCTGCGGAACTTGGCGATTTCGGCCTGCATCTCCTTGAACAGCTCGGGGTTGTATTCCTTGGCGTACTTGTCGTGCATCGGCATGACTTTCTGGCGCATCTTGGCCAGTTCGGCGGCGGACACCTCATTGACCTTCATCTTCTCCCTGGCGATGGTCAGGGATTCGGCTTCCAGCCGTTCGGCCATCTCGCGCTGCGGACCCTTGGATTCTTCGAACGCCTCCCTGATCACCTGCTTCTCGTCGGCGGACAGCGCGTCCCATATCTTCTTGCTGAACAGGAGCGATTGCGGCTCATACATATGCTTGGTGAGCGACAGATATTTCTGCACTTCGTAGTACTTCGAATACCTGACGTTGATCATCGGCTGGGCGCAGCCATCGACGATTCTCTGCTCCAGGGCATTGTAGAGTTCCGCCACGGCCATCGACACCGCGTTGCCGCCGAGATCGTTGATGAACTCGATATTGATCGGCGTTTCCGTCACGCGCAGCTTCTGTCCCTTGAAGTCGTCGACGGTGACGATCGGGTGCTTGTTGCTCATCATGTTCAGGAAGCCGAAACCGTAATAGCCCAGGCCGATGATGCCCCTGGGTTCGAGGGAGGCGTGGATTTTCTGGCCGACCGGGCCGTCCAGCACGGTGAAGACTTCCTTCCAGCTGCCCCACAGGAACGGCAGCTGGACCAGGCCGGCGTCCTTGGAATTCCCCACCAGCAGGCTGGTGTACATCATGGTCATTTCGAGCGTGCCGCCCTGCATCGCCGACAACGCCTGGATATCCTTGCCGAGCGAGCCGTTGGGGAACAGCTTCACGACCATTTTGCCGCCGCTCTTCCTGGCGACGAGATCGGCGAAGATCTTGGAGCCTTCGTGTTGCGGGTTGCCTTCGCCATTGGCGTAGGCGAGACGCATGACGCGCTCCTTGATGTCGGCCGCGCCGGCCGTCCCCATCGCCATGACCAGGCCGCACACGGCAGCCGCCGAAAACAGGCTCTTCACTACTTTGTTCATCATTTGCCCCCTTACGCTGTGAAAAAATGCCGATGAGATTCACCGGACCCGAGATCTGCCGTGGCGACGCACGACGGTGTCACGCGCCGTCCACTTCGATCGTATGGCCGGTCCTCGCGGCTTCGAAGACGGCCTGCACGGCCAGCAGGGTGCGCACGGCGTCGCGCCCGGTGATCTTCGGTTCGGCCTCGCCGCGCACGACCGCGCAAAAATGCCGGATCTGCCGGACGAGCGGATCGGTCGTCTCGACGGCGAGACGTTCGCGCTGCAACGGGAATCCCCAGCCCCGCTCCGCTCCGTAGCGCCACAATTCGAGCTTCGGCACGGTCAAGGCGCCTTCCGTCCCGGAAATTAGGTAACAGTTTTCATCGTTGTGCGGATAGAAGGGATTTTCCCCCGCGGTCAGCTCCCAGCTCCAGGGCGCCACCGCCGTGTCCGACACCGTCAGCGTCCCCAGGGCGCCGCTGGCGAAGCGCAGCGTGATGACCGCCGTGTCCTCGACCGGATAGCGCCGGACGGCATTCGAAATCATCGCCTGCACCGCAACGACGTCGCCGCAGATGTAGCGCAAGTCGTCGATGTCGTGCACCGCGTTGGTCAATACCGGGCCGGCGCCCGGCGAGCGGCGATGGACGGCGTCGAAGTACTCGCTCGCCTTGAGGAGCATCCACTGGGCGGAAATCGCGGTGACCCGGCCGATCCGTCCGCTCTGCACGACCTCGCGCGCCTGCTCGATGATCGGGTTGTGCCGCCGGTGGTGCCCGACCAGCAAGGCCACGCCCGCCCGTTCGGCGGCCTCGGCCAATTGCAGCGCCGCTTCGACGGTATCCGCGATCGGCTTCTCCACCAGCATGTGGATGCCGCGCTCGGCGCAGGCGATCCCGACCGCAGCATGCAGCACGTTGGGCGCGGCGATGATGGCCGCCTGCGGGCGGACCCGGTCGAGCATTGCGCGGTAATCCTCGAAACAGGGAACCCCGAGTTCGCGGGCATACGCTGCCGCCTCGGGGCCCGGATCGGCGATCGCCACCAGCCTGCAGCCCGGTTCCTGCTGCATGGTCTCAACGTGCTTGCGGCCGAACAGGCCTGCGCCAACAATGGCAATGTCTATTTGCGTCATCCTCGAATACCTAGCGACTGATTACCAAGCCCGGATTCCGGCACTCCCTGCGCCACGGTGCGGGCGCCGGGAACGGGAGAACCGATCGAAATCTCATGTCGGCAATTTATCCGCGCCTGCGCCGGGGATCACCCGACCAAGGTAGGGAAGATGCGGGGAATCCGACGCGACGGAAAATCGACGGGTATCCGCCGGAGTAGAATGCTCCGGCAAGGCAAGGCGGCGGTTCATCGGGGGAAGCCGCCTCGGGAGGCAGACGCCAGGACGTCGACGATCGATCGTTTCCGACAAAAAGATCACACAGGCATGAAAAGCATTTCACCGCAGGCGCTGATCAACACCAAGATCAGCATCCCCGCCCCCGGCACGCGGATCGTGGCCCGGCCGCGGCTCGCGGACAAACTGCACGAGGGGCTGCGGCGTCCGCTGACCGTGGTCACGGCGCCCGCCGGCTTCGGCAAGACCACCATGGTCGCGGATGCCTTGAGGGAAGACGCCGGAGACCGCCAGGTGGCCTGGCTGTCGCTCGACGAGGAAGACGGCCACCTCGTCCGCTTTCTGTATCACATGGTGGCGACCCTGCAGTCGGTCGCCCCGGACGTCGGCCGCGCGCCGATCTTCCTGATCGGGCGGCTGCAGCTGCCGGCCCCGAACGATCTGATCGCCGCGCTGCTCAACGAAATCGCGGCTTCGACGCAACGGATCGTGCTGGTGCTCGACGATTTCCACGTGGTCTCCTCGCCGGAAATCCATGCCTCGATCAGCTTCCTGGTCGAACACATGCCCGAGCAGTTGCGCCTGGTCCTCATCAGCCGCAAGGTTCCCGACCTTCCCCTGGCGCGCTGGCGCATGCAGCGGCGCCTGAGCGAGATCGTGCTGGACGATCTGCGCTTTTCCCTGGACGAATCGTCCGCGTTCCTGGAGCAGGCGATCGGCATCGCGCTGCGGGCGGACATCATCGAGGCGCTGGAACAGAAGACGGAAGGCTGGATCGCCGGCCTGCAGATGGCGGCGCTATCCCTTCGGCACTCGGCCGACAAGGACTCGATGGCGAGCTTCGCGCAGCGGGTCGCCGCGTTCAGCGGCGAGCACCGGCACGTGCTCGAATACCTGGCCGAAGAGGTATTCAGCCGGCAGGCGCCGGCAGTGCAGGACTTCCTCCGGCGCACCTCGGGGCTGGATCGCCTGTGCGCGTCGCTGTGCGACGCCGTGACCGGGGGAAGCGACGGCCGGCGCCAGCTCAATCACCTGGAGCAGGCCAACATGTTCCTGCTCCGGCTCGACGAGACGCGGCACTGGTATCGCTACCATCAGCTGTTCGCCGATTTCCTGCGCACGGAGTCCGACGCCGCGGAACAACGCCGGCAGCACCTGCAGGCCAGCGAATGGTACGAGACCAACGGTTTCGAGGAAGAAGCGATCCGGCACGCGCTGGCGGCCGGCGACTTTCCCTCGACGGTGCGGCTGTTCAGGGCCTTCGCCGACGACGTCCTGTCGCGCGGAGAACTGTCCAAGCTGCGCAGCTGGCTCGACGAGCTGCCGGACGAGCTCGTGCGTGCACACAGCGACCTGGCCTGCTACAAGGCCTGGACCCTCTACCTCGGCGGGCAGACGGCGCAGGCCCAGCCCTACGCCCGGCTGGCCCGCGAGCTCGGCTCGGAAGGCGAACCGCCCAAGCGCCGCGGCATGCTGGCCGCCATCCACGCCTATATCGCCCTGAGCTGGGGCGATCCGCGCGACGCCGTGGTCAACGCCCGGCAGGCGCTCGACTGGCTGGGCGAGAGCGCCTCGTTTTTCCGCGTCTACGCGCACAGTCTGCTGGGCCAGGCCCAGGCCCTGGTCGGCCAGCGCGGGGCGGCCGTGGCCACGCTGAGCAAGGGCGTCCAGCTCGGGCAGCAGCTCGACAACCCGTTCATGACCGTCGACGCCATGGGGCCGCTGATCCAGATGATGACCGCGCAGGGCCGCTTGCGCGAAGCCCGCGCGATGGGCCAGAACGCCATCCGCCGCTACGTGGACGCCAGGGGCGCCCCGGCGCCGGTCGCCGCGCTCCTGTACATCCGGCTGGGCTGCCTCGACCACGAACAGAACGACCTGGAAGCGGCCCGCTACCGGCTGATGACCGGGATCGAGCTGTCGCGCCAGCTCGGCATGGTGTTCTACGCCCTGCTCGGCCTGCGCGCCCTGGCCCGGCTGCTGCACGTCTGCGGCGAACGCGAGGCCGCCTGGGACACCCTGGCCGAAGCCGGCGAACTGGCGCAGCGGCCGGAAAGCGCGCGCCGCCGCCGGCTGATCGCCCAGATCGTCGCCGAACTGCAGCTGCGCGAAGGCAACGTCGACGGCGCGGCGCGGACGCTGGACGAGATCCGCGCCATGGTCGACTACGCCGGCGAGGAAGAGGACCTGCTCACCGCGCGCATCCTGCTGGCGCGCCGCCAGGCGGTGCGCGCGCTCAACGCCCTGGCGCCGCTGGAGGCGCGGGCAAGCGCCGACGGCTTCGCCGGCAGCCTGATCGCCATCCACGTGCTGCAGGCCTTGTGCAAGAAATCGCTCGGCGAGAAGGCGGCGGCGGCGCGCTACCTGGCCGCGGCCGTTTCGCTGGCGGCCAGCGGCGGCTACAAGCGCGTGTTCCTCGACGAAGGGCGGGCCATGGCCGAACTGCTCGAGGACGTCCGCCACGTCGATCCCGCGTTCGTCAGCGGCCTGATCGAATCCCTGGCTGACGACGAGGAAACGCTGCCTTCCTCGGCGCTGCATGAAAACCTGAGCCGGATGGAGCGCGAAATCCTCAAGCTGGTCAACGTCGGCCTGACCAACCAGCAGATCGGCGAAAAGCTGGGCATCACGGTCAGCACCACCAAGTGGTACCTGACGCAGATCTTCGGCAAGCTGAACGTGCGCAACCGCACGCAGGCGATGGCCCGGGCGAGGCAATTGAAACTGCTGTGACCGAAAGCTCCCTCCCCTTCAAGGGGAGGGTCGGGGTGGGGATGGGGTAATCGTGTGGGACGACGCAACCCCATCCCCCACCCATCCTCCCCCTTGAAGGGGGAGGTGTTAACGCTTACTTGCCCGTCACCGCCCGGCGCACGATGGACAGCGCGGTGCGCAGGTCCTCAATGGCGACCTGCCCCGGCGCCGAGCTGCTCTTGCCCACGGCGAACGTCGCCGCCGAGCCGTAGACCCAGCCCATGATGCGCGACAGCGAGCCCACGCCGCCCATCGACATGCTGATCAGCGGGATGTCCAGCGCCGCGCGCGCCCGGCTGGTCGCCGCCAGCAGCTCCAGCACGTCGCCTTCATGGGTCGGCATCACCGCCACCTTGCCGACGTCCGCGCCCAGTTCCTTGGCCGCGGCGAACTTGCCGTCGAGCGTGGCGGCGTCCGGCGTCATCTGGAAGTTGTGGTACGACATGATCATGCCGATGCCGTTGGCCTTCGACGCGGCGCGCAGGGCCTTGATGTCCTCCGGCCGGTTGGACAGTTCGTAGTCGATCAGCTCGACGCACCTGGCCGCGCAGGCGGCCTGGTACATCGCCACCACCGCCGGTTCGTCGATGGCCAGCGGCTGGCCGCCTTCGGTCGCGTTGCGCCGCGTCAGCAGCACCGGCACGCCGCCCGCCGCGGCGCGGATGGCCAGCGCCGTGTCGATCACCGCGGGAATGTCGCCGATCGCCTGGAAGAAATCGATCCGCCATTCGAGCAGATCGGGCTTCTTGGGCACGATGGCCGCGACTTCGTCGAGCACTTCCGCCCGGGTCTTGCCCACCAGCGGCGTGATGATGATCGGCAGCGTTCCCCCACCCAGCGGCTTGCCCTGCACCTGGATCAGTCTGGTTTCCTTCATGCTTCGATACTCCAAATGATTGAGTTAATGGGTTTTTCCACCGATGTCTGCTTCGCTTGCTGCTTGCGGCAGCGGATCGCGTCGAATTGTTGTTATTGCGTCGCCGTATCGCCGCATGGCACTCCGAGCGTCGGCTATCTTAATCGGCCGGCCGCTGGATGTCACCCGACCTAAGTCGGGCGGCCGCGCGGACGTCCTTCGCCGCGGCGGCGATCAGCGATGCTGCCAGTAGCGTCTGCGCTCGTCCCGCCAGGCGGCAACGTCGGCCGGCGCGTCCGCCGCGAGCACCGCGCGCACGGCGCCGTCCCGGTCGGTGCGCCAGTGCCGGCTGCCGGCGTAGCGCGCGAGCACGTCCGCGCGCGGGTGGCCGAAGGCGTTGCGATAGCCCGCCGAGAACACCGCCTCGCGCGGCGCGACCGCCGCGACGAATTCGGGCGACGACGAGCCGCGCCCGCCGTGGTGCGGCACCACCAGCACGTCGCTGCGCAACTGCCCGCCGGCGCGGGCGATCAGGGCGCGCTCGTCGGCGGCCTCGACGTCCCCGGCCAGCAGGACGGCGCCGGCACCGTTCCACACGCAGCTCATGCCATTGGGCCGCTTCGCCTTGTCCGCGTAGTCGCGCTCCGCCGGATGCAGGATCGCGAAGCGGACGCCGTCCCACTCCCAGGACTGCCCGGCGGCGCACGGTTCGGCGCCGACGTCGGGGATCGAGGTCAGGAAGCGGGCGATCGGCCCGTGCGCCCGCACGGCCTCCAGCCCGCCCGCATGATCCGTGTCGCGGTGCGAGACGACGAGCGCGTCCAGCCGCGCCACGCCGGCGGCGCGCAAGAACGGCGCGACGACGCGCTGGCTGGCGTCGGTCTCGGCGCCGTAGCGCGGACCGGTATCGTAAAGCAGCGTGTGCTCCGCCGTGCGCACCAGGACGGCCAGCCCCTGCCCCCCGTCGAGCAAGTCCACCCCCGCCGCGCCGGCGGGCGGCCGTGCCGGCACCGCCGCCAGCGCGGGCACCATCAGGCAGAGCCCCAGCCAGCGCGCCGGAAAGCCGCGCGGCAGCAGCAGCCAGCCCACCCCGGCCAAGGCCAGCGGCACCGCCCACCACGGCGGCGCCGGCTGCTGCCAGACCGGCCAGCCGGACAGCCAGCCGAGCAGGTCCATCAGCCGCGCCAGCAGCCAGTGATCGAAATGCAGCAACGGCGGCCAGGGCAGCAGCGCGTACACCAGCGCCAGCGGGGTGACGACGAAGCTCACCACCGGGATCGCCACGGCGTTGGCCAGCGGCGAAACCAGCGAGAACTGCTGGAAGAACAGCAGCAGCAAGGGCAGGCCGCCGACCGTGACCGCCCATTGCGCCGCGCCCCATTGCCGCAGCCCCGCGCGCCAGCGGCGCAGGCCGCCCGCTTCGCCGCCCTGTTCGCCCAGGCGCGCCGTGCCGACGAAGAACAGCACCGCGACCGCGCCGAACGACAGCCAGAAGCCCGTCGCCAAAACCGCCCAGGGATCGGGAACGAGCACGGCCAGCAGGGCCAAAAGGAGCGTGCGGACGGCGCCGAGGTTGCGGCCGGCATACAAGGCCAGGGCCACCACGCTGAGCATGTACACGGTGCGCTGGGCCGGCACTTCGAAGCCGGCGAGCAGGGCGTAGGCCAGCGCGGCGAGCCAGCCGGCGGCGACGGCGGCCTGCTGCGCCGGCAGGCGCAGCATCAGGCGCTCGCTGCGCCGCCACAGGGCGTTGACCAGCGCGGCGCAGAGGGCGGCGACCATGGTCACGTGCAGGCCGGAAATGCTGACCAGGTGCGTCACGCCGGTACGGCCGAACATCTGCCACTGCGCGCCGGGAATGGCGCGCTGGTCGCCGATCGCCAGCGCGGTCAGCACGCCCGCGTAGGGCGCCTCCGGCAGTTCGGCCAGGAAACGTTCGCGCAGCGCGTCGCGCAGGCGCTCGACGGCGTAGCCGGGGCGCCATACGAATTCGTCCAGCCGCGTCGCGCCTGCGCGGGAGCGCACCGTGCCGGTGGCCCGGATGCCGCGTTCGAGCAGCCACGCCTCGTAGTCGAAGCCGTGCGGATTGGCGTTGCCGTGCGGGCGCTTCAGGCGCACCGTGAAACGCCAGCGTTCGCCGGGATGCAGGGCCTGGGCGGCGCGCCCTGCCGCGTCCGCCTCGTCCTCGTCGGCGGCGTCCCAGCCGTGGTACCAGGACAGGAAAATGCGTTCCGGAACCCGCGCGCCGGGCGTCTCCACCGATTCGACGTCGAAGGCGAAGCGTTCGCCGCGCTCGAAGCGCTGCGGCAGCGCCGCCACCACGCCGCTGACCCGGATGTCCCGCACCTCCCAGGCGATGGGCAGTTCGTCGGCCAGCCGGCATTCGGCGCGCCAGGCCGCCCAGGCGAAGCCCAGCAGCGCGCAGGCGCACAGCAGCAGGCCGCGCGACGCCCAGGCGCCCCGGCGCGAGGCGGCGAACAGGCCGCCGAGCCCGGCGGCGGCGCAGGCCGCGACAACCGCCGGACCGGGCAGGACGGCCTGCGTCTGCAAGAACAGGATTCCCGCCGCGAAGGCCAGGATGGCGCTGCGCATTCGACTCCCCCGGACGGTCGCGGGACGAACGGAGGGCACGCAATGAAAAACGGGGAAAGGCCGCCGGCCCTTCCCCGTTTCCGATCCTCCCCGGACCCTTCTTGATGTTCCTTGGCGATACCGCCTAGCCTTCCAGCTCCTGCAGGCGCGCCGCGAGCAGCTGCTCCAGCGTTTCCAGCGCCTTGGTGAAGCCGGCGATGCCCTCGGCCAGTTTATCCGACGCCATGCGATCGGCCGCGTGCATGCGGGCGAACGTTGCCTCATCCACGGTGATCTTGTCAAGTGCCGCGGTGGCGGCCCTGGCCGGATCGAGCTTCCTGGGCAGTTCGCCTTGCGCGGCCTGCAGCTCGGCGAGCAGCGACGGCGCGATGGTCAGCAGGTCGCAGCCGGCCAGTTCGGTGATCTCGCCCATGTTGCGGAAGCTGGCGCCCATGACTTCGGTCCGGTACCCGAACTTCTTGTAGTAGGTGAAGATCTGCGTCACCGACAGGACGCCCGGGTCCTCGTGCGCCGGGTAGGCGTCGCGGCCGGTGTCCTTCTTGTACCAGTCGAGGATGCGCCCGACGAACGGCGAGATCAGCGTCACCCCGGCCTCGGCACAGGCGATCGCCTGGTGCAGGCCGAAGAGCAGCGTCAGGTTGCAGTGGATGCCTTCCTTTTCCAGGATTTCGGCGGCGCGGATGCCTTCCCAGGTGGAGGCGATCTTGATCAGGATGCGCTCGCGCGACACGCTGCGGGCTTCGTACTGGGCAATCAGCTCGCGGCCCTTGGCGACGGTGGCCTGGGTGTCGTAGGAGAGGCGCGCGTCGACTTCGGTCGAGACGCGGCCGGGAATGATCTCAAGGATTTTCAGGCCGAAGGCCACCGCCAGGCGGTCGAAGGCCAACGAGGCGACCTGGGCCGCCGGCGCCGCCGCGCCGCAGTCGAGGCGCGCCTGCTTCAGCGTGGCGTCGACGATGCCCCGGTACTGCGGCATCTGCGCCGCCGCGGTGATCAGCGACGGATTGGTCGTCGCGTCGCGCGGGGTGAATTTCTCGATCGCCTGGATGTCGCCGGTGTCGGCGACCACCACGGTCATTTCGCGCAATTGTTCGAGCAGATTCTTGGGCATGGCTGAACTCCTGTCCTGTGATGCTTTGATGTCGGAAAGATACGGCAAGAAAACCGAAACGAGGTCAAACGGGCGGAAACGCTCATTGTAGCGAATGCCGCCTCGATAAGCATCAAAAGTACATCAAATAAAACAAATGTACGCAGACTATTAACCGCACTTTACGATTGCGCACCAGTCCATCCTCAGAGTAATCTTATAAAAAACTCAGAGTAATCTCATAAAAAAACAGCGGATTAAGTCCGCCAGAACAATAAAACAAGTGGGGCTTCGCAGCAGATAGGGGGATTTTCCGGCACCTGAAATCTTGGTTTTTCGGAGAAAGTCATGCGATTGAAAACACGGGTTTTGATCATCGTCCTGTCCTCGCTGGTCGGGCTGGCAATCATGGGCCTGTTCGGCCTCTACAGCATGCGGCAAAGTATGATGGACGAACGGCGGGCGCAGATCACGCAGCTGCTGGATTTTGCCGATTCGCAGCTGAAGTACTACCACGGACTGGAAAAGTCCGGAAAACTGTCGCGCGAGGAAGCGCAGGCGCGCGCCAAGGAGGCAATCGGGTCGCAGCGGCAGGGCGACAACTACTTCTTCATCCGGACGCTGACGGACGACTATTTCGTGTGGCATCCGATCCCCAGCCGCATGGGCAAGCCGGACGACGGCGGCAAGCAGCCGGATGGACGAACGACCGTCCAGGCATACCGCGACGCCTTGGCGAAAAGCGCGGACAACAAGGCATTCATCGACTTGAAGGCGCCCAAGCCCGGCGCTCAGGACAAGACCGTGCAATACCCCAAGATGAACGGCGCCCTCAAGTTCGAACCGTGGGGCTGGATGCCGGGAATCGGTTTCTTCGTTGACGACATCGAATCGCGTTTCTGGCAGCAATCGGCCGTCTTCCTGATCGTCGCCATCGTTCTGCTGGCGGTGCTCGCCACCCTGGTGTTCAAAATGCGCGCCGTCATCCTGCGGCAGCTGGGCGGCGAGCCCGCCGACGCCGCGGAAAGCATGAAGCGCATCGCCAACGGCGATCTCGGGGTCAACATCGTGGTCGACAAGAACGACAACGACAGCCTGATGGCCTCGCTCAAGCTGATGCAGATGAAGCTGACCAACCTGACCTCGGCCATCCAGGAAAACGCCGCGACCCTGTCCGACCAGGTGCAGGCGTTCGACCAGACGGCCAAGGCCCATTCCGAGGCCAATTCGCCGGAGACGCTGGCCGACCTGCTCCGCTCGGTCAAGCGGCTGGGCAAAACGGCCGGCATCCTCGACAAGTCGATCGCGCGCATCAAGCTTTGACGCGGTCCCGTCCCGTGATCAACGAACCGCCGAGGTAAGCCAGTGGATCTGTCGGCCAGCGTGCGCCTCACCCCCAAGGGCGAGGACGAGGTCAAGCATCGGACCAACAGGCTGAGCGTGCGCAAACGCAGCCTGCTCCTTCTCCTGGACAAGCCGCAGACGCTTGAATACCTGTTCAAGAAAACGGTGCTGCATCAGGAGGAGGCCGATGCCGAGGTGCAGAGCCTTCTCCGCGAAGGCTTCATCGCCGTCGGAGACGGCGGCGGCTTCACGGCACCGGGCCCGGCCGCCGCGAAGCCGCCGCCCGCCCCGCCGGCGCCCGGCGCCGCCTTCCGGCTGAAGGACGACATCGTCGTGTCCGAAGCCAAGTTTCTGCTGATCGACTTCTGCGTCGACAGCTTCGGCACCAACTCCGAAGCGTTCTGCAACGACGTCCGCGCGTGCCACAGCGTGGCGGCCGTGGCGGCCAGCCTCGGCGCGATCGTCGCCGCGGCCGAGAAACAGTGCCCGCAGCGCCTGCCGGCCCTGGCCCGGCTGGTCGAGGAAATCAACGCCACGGCCGATTGAGGGCGCGCCGGCGGCGCGCCCTTCCCGCCTCCTTCAGCGGCTCTCCGCGAACACCCCGTCGCACAGCGTCAGGATGCGGTCGGCGCGCGCGGCCAGGCCGGGGTCGTGCGTGACGATGACGAAGCTGGTGTGGTGCGAGCGGTTGAGCGAGAGCATCAGCTCGAACACGTCGCCGGCCGTCTGCCGGTCAAGGTTGCCGGTCGGCTCGTCGGCCAGCACGCACGCCGGCCCGGTGACCAGCGCCCGGGCGATCGCCGCGCGCTGGCGCTCGCCGCCGGACAGTTCGGACGGCGTGTGGCCGAGGCGGTGCGCGAGGCCGACCTCGCCGAGCATCGCCGCCGCCTTCTGCAGCGCCTCCTCGCGCGGCATGCGGCGGATGAACAGCGGCATGGCCACGTTCTCCTGCGCGGTGAATTCCGGCAGCAGGTGATGGAACTGGTAGACGAAGCCGAGATGCCGGTTGCGCAGTTCGCCGCGCTCGGCGTCGCCGATCGCTGCCAGGTCGCGCCCCATCAGCTGAACCGAGCCGCCGCTCAGGCTGTCCAGCCCGCCCAGCAGGTGCAGCAGCGTGCTCTTGCCCGAGCCGGAGGCGCCGACGATCGAGACGCGCTCGCCGGCCCGCACTTCCAGGTCGACGCCGGTCAGCACGCGCACTTCGGCGATGCTGCCCTGGCGATAGGTCTTTTTCAGGCCGTTGCAGGCCAGCACGACGTTCCCGGCCTCATTCATAGCGCAGCGCCTCCGCCGGATTGGTGCGCGAGGCGCGCCAGCTCGGATAGAGCGTCGCCGCCAGCGACAGCACGAACGACACGCCGGTGATGGTGATCACGTCTTTCCATTGCAGTTCCGAGGGCAGGTTGGAGATGTAGTACACCTCCTTGGAGAACAGCTGCGTGCCGAGCAGGCGTTCGATGAACGGCACCACCACGTCGATGTTGAGCGCCAGCGTCACGCCGCCGAGCACGCCCAGGCCCAATCCGATGAAGCCGATCAGCGCGCCCTGCACCATGAACACCGCCATGATGCTGCGCGGGCTGGCCCCGAGCGTGCGCAGGATGGCGATGTCGGCCTGCTTGTCGGTGACCGCCATGACCAGCGTGGACACGATGTTGAAGGCGGCCACGGCGACGATCAGCGAGAGGATGATGAACATCATGTTCTTCTCGATCTGCACGGCGCGGAAGAAGTTGGCGTGGCTGCGCGTCCAGTCGCTGATGTAGGCCGGCACCGTCAGCGTGGCGGCCAGCTGCCGCACCACCAGCGGCGCGCGGAACAGGTCGTCGAGCTTGAGGCGCACGCCGGAGACGCGGTCGTCCATGCGGTAGAGCTTCTGCGCGTCCTCCAGGCGGATCAGCGCCAGCGCGCTGTCGTACTCGAACATGCCGACCTCGAACAGGCCGCTGACGGTGAAGGTCTTCAGGCGCGGCACCACGCCGGCCGGCGTGACCACGCCCTGCGGCGCGATCACCGTCACCTTGTCGCCGAGCAGCACGCCGAGCGCATGCGCCAGCTCGCTTCCGAGCACGATGTTGAAGGCGTCCGGCTGCAGCGAGTCGAGCGAGCCTTCCTTGATGTGCGAACGGAAGTCGGCGACCTTTTCCTCCTCGTCGGGGATGATCCCGCGCACCATCGCGCCGCGCACCGACTGCCCGAAGGAGAGCATGCCCTGCGCCTGCACGTAGGGCGCCGCGCCGCGCACTTCCGGCAGCTTGGCTGCCTCCTGCGCCACCGCCTCCCAGCCGGACATCTCGCCGTCCGCGCCGCTGATCTGCACGTGCGAGACGACCGCCAGGATGCGGCCGCGCAGCTCGGTCTGAAAGCCGTTCATCACCGACAGCACGACGATCAGCGCGGTCACGCCGAGCGCGATGCCGAGCATGGAAATCAGCGAGATGAAGGAAATGAAGTGGTTGCGCCGCTTGGCCCGCGTGTAGCGCAGGCCAATCAGCAGTTCGTAGGGCAGTGCCAAGGCGGTGTCCGGGTCGGTCAAAGGCGCTATGGTACACTTCTTCGCCAGTTCCCCGTCATCGAAAGCGCCCAAGGGCTCCATGCCGCTCGCCTGCCTCACCCTGCTCGTCCCCGAACTGCTCTGGCCCGAACCCGAGGACCGCGAGGCGTGGGACGGGCTCGTCTGCCCGGCGCTCGCCACGCTGCTCGCGCGCGGCCGGCCCGGCCACGGTCCGCGGCAGGCGTTCGAGACCGCTCTCGCCGCGCTGTGCGGCCACGGCGAAACGGGCGCGCTGGCGGCCTGCCGCAGGCTCGGCGAGGACGGCCTGGCGGCGGCGGCGGACGACGCGGTCTGGCTGTGCTGCGACCCCGTCCACCTGCGCTTCCACCAGGACAGCCTGATCCCCGCCGACGCCAGCCGGATCGAACTTAGCGGCGACGACGCGGACGCGCTCGCGGCGGCGCTCGACGCCGAACTCTCCGCCTGGGGGCGTTTTTCCTCGGCCGCGCCGGGACGCGGCTACCTGCGGCTGGCCGCCGGCAGGAAACCCGACGACTTCGGCGCGCCGCCCCTGTCGGCCATCGCCGGCCGCCGTGTCGAGCATCTCCTCGCCGACGCTGCGGGCGACTGGCGCGCGCTGTTCAATGAAATCCAGATGTTCCTGCACGACCACCCGGTCAATCGCCGCCGCGAAGCGGCCGGCCAGTTGCCGGTCAACGCCTTCTGGCTATGGGGCGCGGGCGCGCTGCCCGCCCGCCCGGTGGCAGCCGGATTCGACGGCGTGTGGAGCGGCGATCCGCT
>JADHEE010000185.1_pt1 | contig 32858 bp, 23 predicted proteins | sample 8952401 | NCBI WGS metagenome assembly JADHEE01 (sample SAMN16124438, study PRJNA663242) | bioreactor sludge metagenome | isolation source: sludge (ammonium) | place: India:Bengaluru | collected 2019-02-28 | reverse complement strand
CGTAGAACGGCCGGAATGCGCTCACGGATCGGCATCCTCACGGTCGCGCTCCTCGTCGGAAGCGCCCTCCAGGCGCCAGCGTCCGCCACGACGCCCCGGTCCGCCGACCCGGAGTACCTCGGCTTCGTCGCGCTCGAGAGGACCCTGGCCCCTTCCGTCGACGCGCGGGGCCGCCCGTGGCGCGTGGAAGTCGTCCCGGAGACCACGGACGGTCCGGGACGCGAAGGGATCGTGATCGCGACCGCGCGGCCCGACGGGACCTGGCGGCACGCAAGAGTCCCGTCGCCCGTCGCCGCCCGGCTGCGCGTGTCGACGGAGGAGGGCGACGTCTGGTGGGTCTCTCCCGAGCCGTTCTCGACGGCGGAGGCGGAGCGGTCCGGCCGGATCGACCTCGCCCTCGTCTCCGTCCGCGGGGTCGCACGGGCGGGGAAGCAGCCGCTGCCGGGCCTCGTGACGTTCACGGACGACGCCGGCCTGCGCGTGAGGTTCGTGTCCGGAGTCGACGGGGATTTCTCGGGAACCCTTCCCCGCGCCGGGAGCTGGTCCGTTCGCGTGAGGAGCTCGAGGGTCGCGCTCGACCGCACGACGACGGCGGAGGTCGCGGAACCCTCCGCGCGACGGGGCGAGACGCCCCCACCCGCGTTCGTCGACGTCCGCTTCCCCGATCGGGCCATCCGCGGGGAGGTCGTCGATGCCGAGGGGAAGCCCGTCGAGCGGTTCAAGCTCTCGATCGGGGAGGCGGGCACGGCGACCGACAGCATCGAGGAGTTCGACGGCGGCGTCTTCCGCTACGACCGGATTGCGACGGGGACGACCTACCGGGTCACGGCGGTCGTCCCGTACCGGTCGAGCGCGACGTACCTCGTGAGGGTCCCCGAGGACGACGATCCCGAGTACGTTCGAGCCGTCATCGGGCAGAGGAGGGAGGTTCGCGGGCACGTCGTGTCGACGACGGGGCGCCCCGTCCCGGACGGCTGGGGAACCGTCTCTACCGTCCCGAGCGGCGGCCTGGACCGTTCGTGGTTCACGCCGCGCGGGTCCCGTGCCGGGTTCTCGGCTCCGATATCGTCTCCGACCGATTTCGCGTGCATCCTCCTCTCTTCTCCCGGCCACGCGGCGCACCTCTCGAGGAGGGAGCTGACGACCGGCGACCACGAGATCGTCGTCACTCCGGAGGGGGGCACGCTCGATCTCTCCGCACCGATCGAGCCGCTCCGAATACCGGCGCTCTTTCGCGGCGGCTGCGCGCTCCGACTCTCGCGGCTCGCGGAGGTTCCGGGCGCGATCGTGGACGACAGAGGCCGAACGCTCGAGGTCGTCTCGCCTCCCGTCGAACCGGGCCCGTGGTCGCTCTGCCTCGTGACGCGCGGGCAGCTCGAGTCGTACAAGGGGGGCGATCCGGAGTTCCCCGGCTGCGTCCACGGCGTCCTCTCCGCGGCTGGAAAGCTCGAGCTGAGCCTTCCGGGTGACGGCCCCGCGGACTCTCCCTAGACGTAGTCCTTTGCCCAGGCGCGCGCGTCCCGGCTCGCGAGGACGTGAAAGCGGCGGAGCCTCTTGAGGGAGAGCGAGGCGAGGGAGCCGAGGGGGAGGTAGACGATCCTCTTTCCGAGGCGGGAGGCGAAGCGCTTGATCAGGGGCCGTGGCGGCCTCGGGGCGGCGTAGACCACGCGAGGCTCGCGGGCGTGGTCGAGGGCGGCGAGGAGGAGGACCTCGGGCGCGCTGAACGGGCCGCGGTAGTCGGGGTCGCGCCAGACGTCGAAGAGCCGGCCCGGCGGCATCGTCATCAGGAACGCGCCGTAGGTGCACTCGGAGATGCCGGGGCCGACGACCTTCTCGCCGAGCGGCGTCGCGTAGAAGGCCATGTCGCTCTCCTGGCCGTGCTCGCCGAGCCAGGTCGTCTTCCACGGGTACTTCTCCGCCTCCTCGTCGAAGACGACGACGACGGAGCCGGCGCCACCGCGGATGCGCGCCTCCTCGAAGACCCAGAGCCGCCCCTCGTGATAGTGGCGGAGCGACTCGCGGACGTCCACTCCGTCGAGGAGGCTCGTCGTGAACGGGGCGACGCGGCGGGAGTCCTCCGTCAGGAGGCGGATCGCCCGCCGGCGGAGGCGATTGCCGAAGCGCTCGACGGCGACGTCCTCGGGCGGGTACGAGCAGATTCCGTCGCCGAACGGGAGCCTCCTCCAATCGCCCGGCTTCGGCTCCTTCGGGCGGCGGCGGAGCGGCAGGTCGCGCAGCCGCCTCTCCTTTCCGGGGAAGCGGCGGCGGAAACGAACCGGCTTGCCGTCGAGGTGGAGGTCCTCGCCCGTGAGGGTGACGACGGGGAGGCTCGCGGTCGCGTCGGGCCAGGGCCAGGTCGCGCCCAGGTCGAACACTTCCCACGCGTAGTCGTCGTCGACGACGCCGCGCGCGGCGACGACGAGCTCGTAGAAGCCCGGCGTGAGGACCCCCTCGAGGATCGAGAGGTTGCGCGAGAACTGACGGAGCGCGCGGAACGCGGTGCGAGGCACCTCCTCGTCGCGGCTCTTCCGGTAGCGCTCCGCCGCCTCGCGGAGGAGGCGGTCGACGACGCGGAGCGTGTCCGTTTCGTCGTCGAAGGCGAAGGCGCCCCCCGAGCTCCGCGCCCGCTCGAAGGCGGCCGACACGAACGGGACCTCGCTCCTCACCTCGCGGCTCGACTCCGCCGAGAGCGCCGCGAGGCGGACCCCCTCGCGCCGGACGCGGCCGAACGGCTCGGCGAGCGGCTCCTCGAGGGCCCGGAGGAGCCCGCGGACGTGCGCGACGCCCCCCACCCAGAGGACCCGCTCCCCCGCTTCGACGAGCCGCGCGAGGCGGACGGCCATCGTCCGCTCGCGCAGGAGGTCGGCCTCGTCGTTCGACGGCGGGAAGGCGTCGAGGAGCGCCCCGACGAAGGGCGCGGGGCCGGTGCGCGTCATCGCATAGGGGTCCGGAAGCGCCTCGCGGCGAAGCGGGTACGAGCCGTCGTCGCGGTCGACGAGGTGGAGCGACGCGCCGTTCTCGAGGGCGAGGCGCGCGGCCTCGGCCATCGGCTCGTGCGGCTCGACGAGGAGGTAGACGGTCTCCTCGCCGTCCGGCCAGAGGGCGACCGTGAGGAGCGGGAGCCGGAGGACCGCCTTCCGGAACGCCTCGGCGATCGTCGAGGGGAGCTCGACGGCGACGGCCGTCGGTCGGAGCGCGAAGAAGGCGCGCCGGACGAGGACGGCGAACTCCACCGACTGGTGGAGCGTCGGGAGGAGGAAGAGCCCCTCCGCCGCGCGGACGACGCCCGTCTCGGGGTCGGGCGCGGGGTACGGCGCGGTGGTCACTTGCGTGGCGGGCTCACGGGCTTCGGCGGGTCGGTCGCGGCGGCGGGCGGCGGGAGCGCGCTCACATCCGGTGCGGGCCGGCCGGCCGAGGCGGGCCGTCGCCGCGGGCGAGCGGGGCGTGGACGATCGCCTCCTCGCCGAGGACGGACCGGATCGCCTCGAGGAGCCGCTCGACGGGCTCGCCGCCCCCCTGCGAGAGGCGCTTCAGGGCATAGCGCGCGACGTTGATGCCATCGCGCACGCTGAACGGCTCGTCCGCCTCGTGGGCGCTCCGGAGGAAGCGCGTCACCCAGCGGAGGAGCGCCTCCGGCGCGAACGGGAGGTTCCCCGCGAGGATCGCGAGCTCCTCCTCCTCCTCGGGGAAGTCGACGAGGATCGTCGGCGTGAGGCGCGAGTTGACGTAGTCGGGCAGCTCGAACGTCGAGGCGTCGTCGTTCATCGTGGTGACGAAGCGGAACTCGGGGTGCGCCTTGATCTTCACGCCGGCCACGATCGACTCGACGGTGCGCCGCGCGTCGAGGAGCGGCGCGAGCGAGGCCCACGACTTCTCGCTCATCCGGTTCCCCTCGTCGAGGATCGCCACGCCTCCCTTCAGCATCGCCGTGACGACGCCCGAGGCGACGTACCGGATCTTCCCCTCGCCCGCGACGACGGGGGTGACGAGGAGGTCCTCGGGGCGGGTGTCCATCGTGGCCTGGAAGACCCACGCCGGGCGGCCGGTGCTCCGCGCCGCGGCGTAGGCGAGCGTCGTCTTGCCGACGCCCGGCTTTCCGACGAGGCGCGGGTGGAGCGGGAGGTCCCCTTCCTCGACGACGAGCCAGGCGGCGAGGAGCTGGTCGAGGAGGTCACGGCGCCCCTTCCACTCGAGCGGGAACTCGTCGGGGTGCGCGAGGGCGATCTCGACGCCTTCGATGAGGACCTTTTCCATGGGCGGATTCTAGGGGTGCGGCCCGCTTCCGCGACCCCGCCGCAATCCGCCGGGGCGCGCGCTTCCGTAGAACGCCGCGAAGGGTGCCCGAGGCGCCCGTACCGGAGAAGAACAATGAAGAAGACCTTCGCCGCCTCCGCCGCTGCCGCCCTGCTCGCCGTTTCCGTCGCGGCCCCCGTCCGCGCGGACCACCACCAGGGCAAGGACATCGTCGACACCGCCGTCGCCGCCGGGAGCTTCAACACGCTCGCCACGGCGCTGAAGGCCGCAGGCCTCGTCGAGACGCTCAAGGGGAAGGGCCCCTTCACCGTCTTCGCGCCGACGGACGACGCCTTCAGGAAGCTCCCCGCCGGGACTCTCGAGAAGCTCCTCGCCGACAAGGCGCAGCTGACGAAGGTCCTCACCTACCACGTCGTCGCCGGGAAGGTCCTGGCCGTCGACGTCGTCAAGCTGAAGGAGGCGAAGACCGTCGAGGGCTCCTCCGTGAAGATCTCGGTGAAGGACGGGAAGGTGAAGGTCGACGGAGCGAACGTCGTGAAGACCGACGTCGGGGCCTCGAACGGCGTGATCCACGTCCTCGACGCCGTGATCCTCCCCCCCGCGAAGTAACCGAAGCGCCTCGGTCGAACCTTCCGTGGCCGACGGGGAGGCCGCGCCACCGCGCGGCCTCCCCGTTCTCGGTTTCACGCGACAACGGAAAACGGACCTGACCCCGGTCCTCAGGCCTCCAGGAGGTCTGCGAGAGTCTCCGGGTGAAAGCCGACGAGGAGCCGGCGCCCGACTCGCAGCATCGGTGCCCGATAGTTCCCGGTCGGGCCCTTGAGGTCGTCGAGACCGACCTCCCGCGCGGCCCGCGCGGTGGCCTTCTTCCCCTTCGCGATCACGACCTCGTCGACCGCGGCGAGGAGCCTCCGGACGTCCGCGTCCGTCATGGGCGCCGCCTTCGCGGAGCGCTCTTCCGTCACCCGGGTCTTCGTCTGCTCGAGCACCTCACGGGTGCGTCCGCAGCTCGTTCACCCCGGGCGCTGGTAATAGAAGCCGACCGTGGCCATGTCGTCCTCCTTCTTCTCCCTCAGGGCTGAAGGGCGTACTCGCGGACGATCCGGGTCGTCCTCTCGACGCCGTCCAGGAACACGGGGAGACGGATCCTCTCGTTCTTGCTGTGGATCGTCACGGCCGGACCGGCCCGGGAGGAGGGTCGCCACCAGGTCCATCGAGTACCCGTTTCCCGCGGCCGCCCGCTTCGTCTCTCCCGTGTAGTACATGTCGCGAAAGAGAGAGCGGTAGACCTCCGGGAGGTCCTCCCCCAGCTTCCCTGCCGCCACGGCCGCGCGGGTGTCGTTCATGTGGTGGCCCCAGAGGTCGGAGCGGGACGGCCCGACGAAGGCGAGGAAGTCCTGCACTTCGTCGAGGACCCGGAACGGCTCCTCGCGCATCTTCCGATCGAGGAGGTCTCGCAGCGCCTCGAGGCAGCGTTCGTCCTTCGCGTGCGCCGTCGCGAGGACGTTGGACTTCTGGAGGACCTCGATGCCGAAGCGCTCGATATCGTCTCCGTTGACCTCGTTCACGCCTCCCTCGTTGAAGACGTCGGTGACACCGGCCAGGAGGTCGGGACGGTGCTGCAGGACCCACCCGATCCCGATCTCGGGCGAGAAGGTCTCCTCCCCGGGCTCGGCGAGGAAGACGATGTCCCGCTCGGGGACGATCCCGTCGCGTCGGAGCGACGCGATCGCGAGGAAATCGGCGATCCCCTGCCCCTTCATGTCGAGCGTCCCTCGCCCGCAGACGTACTGGACCAGGTCGCCGACGCCGTCCGCCGCCGCGAAGGGAGGGAGGTCCCAGGCCGAGAGATCCCCGACGGGGTAGACGTCCATGTGATGCAGGAGCAGCAGGGCTTCTCCCCGGCTGCGACCCGACAGCCGCGCCACGACGATCGGACGCTCGGGGTCGTCCCCGACGATCTCGAACGGGATCCCCTCGCAGCCGAGCTTCTCGGCCCAGAACCGGGCCGTCTCGACCGTCCGTCCCGGCGGATTCTGCGAGTCGATCCGGACGTACTCGCGGAGGAGCTGCGTCGCCGCGCGCTGCCGCATCTCGGCGAGATCGAGCGGTCGCATCTCGACCCCGGGTGCGAGGGAACGGACGAGGCGCGGGCCGGCGAACGCGGCGGCCGCGACGAGCGCGGCACCGCCGTAGAGCGCGAGGCGGCGGCGGACGTTTCGAGAGAGGCTCACGCGCTCGCCGCGCCCTTCGACGGAGAGCGCCAGTGGAGTGCGGCCGTGGCGAGGAGCCCGAGCGTCGTCATCAGGCCCGCGATGATCAGCCATCTCCCGGAGGGCCGCAAACGGACGACGTGACGCCCGGGCGGCACGGTCAGGCCCGCGAAGCCGACGTTCGCGTCGTCCACGAGGACGGCCCGGCCGTCGACGGTGGCGTGCCGGGCGGCGACGAGAGGCCGGGCGACGAAGAGATAGCCGTGCGCGGGGCCCTCGACCTCGACCTCGACCTCGAGGAGATCGGGCCGGTCCGCGACCCGCAGGACCCGCCCCGCCGACGGGACGAGCGACTCTCCCGGGGCCGACAGGACGACCGAGTCGGCAGGGGCCCGGTCGCGGAGAAAGCGCGTGGAGGCCGCGAGCGGGCCGGGCTCGCGCACGACCTGCGATACGAAGCGGACGGGCAGGACCGGGCTCGCGACGGGAAGGAGCCGTGGGACGGGCCTCCCGTTCGGCGACGTCTCGTGGGTGACGACTCCGACCGCCCCGGCGGCCCGGGCGAGCGCCCTGGCGAGCGGTCCGTCCGGCGGGGCCTCTTCGAGGAGCATCGCCCACTCGAGCTGGGCGCGCGGGAGCGCCGCGTCGTAGTCCGCCTCGTGAACCGAAGCGACTCCGAAGCGGGTGAAGGTCCACGGAATCGCCCAGGCCGTCATCGCGGAGCCGCCGACCGTCGGGTCGTCCGGCCCGGAGCCGCGCGGGAGCTCCGACCCGGGCAGGGGCAGGATGCGCGGGGGCGGTTCGTCGTCGCGGGCGGACGGCAGCGTGGCGAGAACGGACGGCCTCTCCGTCAGGATCGCCGCGTCCGACATCGGCAGGAGCCTCGGAGTGACGACGGCTCGATCGGCCGCGAGGAGGAGGCCGAGGAGCCCGAAGACGAGCGCTCGCCGTGCGGGGAGCGCCTTCTCCAGCGCCGCGGCGCCGAGCGCGGCGAGCCAGACGATCCCGAACCCGAAGAGGACCATCCACTTCTCCGGGTACCGGATCGACGCGGCGAACGGCACGACCTTCGCGGCCCAGCCGGCCACCGGAATCGCGGGACCGAGCGCGAGCAGGACGCCGAGCGCCGCGAGAGCCGACGCCCGGAGCCGGGCGCCGCGCCCCACGATCAGACCGAGGAGCGCGAGGGTCCACGCGACGCGGCCGGGCGTCAGCGACGGGAAATAGGGGTAGCGCGGGATGCCGGGCGCGACGCTCGTCCTCGTCCAGTCGGCCACGACGCCGTCCGCGAGCAGCTCCGAGAGCCGCATCGGAGGCAGCGACCCCATTTCCGCAAATCCCGGGAGCAGCGCCCCTCGAACGCCCCGGATGCTTTCCAGACCCGTGAGGGCGAGAGTCGCGAGCGCGGGCGCGGCGAGGAGGGCGCCGAGGAGTCCCCCGGCGCTCCAGAGGACGAGGGTCCCTCCCCGCTCGCGCACGCCCGCGGCCGGACCCCGCCCGACGAGGAGGACGAGCGCGAGGAGCGCCGCGGCGAGGAGCGGCTCCGGGACCGACGCGACGAGGAGGAGCGCGGTCGCGGCGGCGAGGAGGACGAGGCTCCGCCCGTCGCGCCGCGCGCGTACCCGGAGGAGCCCGGCCGCGAGCCAGGGGAGCGCCGCGTGCGCCGAGGCGAAACCGAGGAAGCTCGCCGCCGACGCCGTGATCCCCGCCGCCCCCCACGCGAGACCGCCGGCCGCCGAGGAGAGCGGCGGGAGTCCGGAGCTTCGAAGGAAGACGGCGAATCCCGCGGCCCCCGTCAGGACGCGCAGGAGCATCCACGCCTTCGCGGCCGCGGCCGTCGGGAGAAGGACGAAGAGGATGTTGCCGGGGTCGAACGCCGCGACGCCCGGCCAGACGAGGAGCGGAAGGCCTCCCTGCCGGTAGCGGTCGATCCACGGCATCTCCCCCGCGCGAAGCGCCTCGGCCAGATGCGTCTTCAGCGGGTAGAAGTACGGCAGGAGATCGCGGCCCGACGGGACGCCGGGCCCGAGGAGAGTCCGGTAGGGAACGAGGAGAAGGACGAGGGCGACGAGGAGAGCGACCGCGAACGGCCGCTCCTCGAAGAGATCGCGCAGGCTCCTCATCCGCGCCTCCCGCCGAAGATCATCGCCGCGGCGGCTGCCAGAGAGAGGAGCGTGACGGCGAGGCCGGTGAGGATCCGTCCGTTCCGGTAGGTGAACTCCACCTCGTGCTCACCGGCCGGGACGGGGACGGCCGTCAGGAAGCCGTCGGCGCGCAGGCTTTCGACCTTCCGCCCGTCGACGGTCGCCGTCCAGGCCGGATCGAAAGAGCGCGCGGCGACGAGCAGCCCTCCCGGCGGCGCGACGCGCGTCCGGAGACGGCGGCGGTGGTTCGATCGCTCGAGGAGCGTTACTTCGCCGGCTCCGAAGGACCTCTCCCCGTCGAGCCCCGCGACGACCGCCTCCTCCAGCGGATCGGAGGGGGCCGGGACGACGAGAGTGCCGGGGGCCGGACGCGCGCGCCTCACGAAGTGATGCTCGGGCCGCGCGCCCGCGAGCGCCACGATCCGCGCGCGGCCGAAGCGCGCCGTCTCACGGACGCCGGGCGGATCGGGCCCGGGCGCGTCGGTCCGAGCCGCCGTCACGCCGATCGTCCGGAGGCGCCGGACCTTCTCCTCGCCCCACGGCATCCGCGCGAGCGTCGCCGACGCCGCCACCACCTCGGGCGTCGACATTCGGTCGACGTCGTTGTCGCCGCCGTAGCGCAGCCCCCACGCGGCGCCGGTGATCGGACGGAGCGGGTCGAGGCCGTCGCGTTCCCGGGCGAGGGCGATCGTCCGCACAACGTCGTCCGCCCCGTCGACGTGGAAACGTCCCTCGCCGGCGGCCTCCTTCGCGGCGGCCACCTCGGCGGGAACGCCGCCCCAGAAGCCCGCCGGCCCCGCCGGCGCCGATCCGGTCACGCGACGCCCCGCGTCGAGGAGGAAGAGCGCCGCGGCGAGGCCGGCCGCCGCCCGCGTGGAGATGCGGCCCGACCTCACGAGCGCCGGCAGGGATGCGAGGAGGAGAGCCGTCGCGAGAGCCGCGAGGAGAAGCGGTCCGAGCAGGGCTCCGACCCGCTCCCCGCCCACCCCGTCGCCGGCGAGCGACGCCGCTCGGAGCAGCGCGGCGAGCCGGTCGGGGGCCGCGAAGGCAAGCGCCGCGGCGGGGAGGAGGACGACGGCCATCACGGTCGAGACCCGGGCGAAGCGGCGCGGGGCTCGCGGATCGTCGCGGAGCCGGTCGACGCCGACCGCCGCCGCGCCAACCAGGCCGAGCGTGGCGAGGAGCCACCACTTCTCCGGGTACCGGAAGACCGGCAGCGCGCTGAAGAGGGCTCCGACCGGTGGGAAGAACCTCCCGAAGGAGAGGAGCGCGGCGAGGCCCGCGAGACCGAGCGCCGCCCGGCCGCGCGGGTCGCCGGCAGCCGCGGCGGCGAGCGCGAGCGGAAGGAGGCCGAGTGCGAGGTCGTGGAGGTAAGGGTTCCCGGCGTCGAACGTCCTCGCGCCCCAGAAGTCCGCGTCGTCCTCGGCGCGCGGATCGCCCGTCAGCCGCGGCTCGAGCAGGGTCAGGAGACGCGTCGGGCGAACCGACCAGAAGAGCGCACCTTCGTCCGCCTGCATCTGCGTCCCCCGCGCCGACCGCGCGAGCTCGCCCGCCGTCGGAAGGAGCTGAACCGCGGCGATGCCGGCGGAGAGGAGCCCCGCTGCGGCGAGCAGGCCGAGGCGCCGGCCCGCTCGCCGGGACGACCCCCGCCGGGCCTCGGTCATCGCGCGCCCGATCGCGACGGCGGCGACGCCAGCCGCGCCCGTCGCCGCCACGACCGGCTCCCCTCCGAGCAGCGAGAGCCCGAGCGCGAGGCCTATGGTCGCGACCTTCCGCCGTGCGCCGGGCTTCTCGTCCGGGTCGAGCGTCCCGATGGCCGCGAGGGCGAGAGGGAGCGGCGCGAGCGAGGCCACGGTCGTGAAGAGGAGCGGGACCGTCTGGAAGACGCCCGAGAAGAGGAGGACGAGCCCCCCGGCGCAGGACGCGGCCCGGGAGACGCCGAGCGCGCGGAGCGCGGCATACGCGAGGAGAACGACGAGGAGAACGTGGAGGAGGAAGAAGGCCGTCGTACCGAGGAACGGGACGAGCCACGTCCCGGGCCAGAAGGCCGCGGCGTTCGGATTCGCGGCCAGGGCGCGCCCGGCGCCGGAGGCGTCGTTCCAGAGCGGCAGCTCTCCCGCGGAGAGGAGGCGGGACGTCACCTCCCGGAGCGGGACGAAGAAGAAGGCCGCGTCGCGCCCGACGACGCTCCCCCCGAGGAGGTATTCGTGGAACCGGAGGGCGACCGCCCCGGCGAGCCCCGCGGGCGCGGCGAAAGGCTCGAGCCGGGCGAGGCGCCCCGGCGTCACGCCTTCCGCGCCAGGACGAGGAGCGACATGCCGAACGACGGTTCGCGCCTCTCCTCGAGCTTGAGGAGCGGCAGGAGCCACCGGAAGGCGCGAAGCTGCCCCTTCGGGAGGACCTTCCGCTTCAGGACCCGCGAGTTGAGCCACCAGCCGAGGACGCCCGGGCGGTTCAGGAACCTCGCCGTCTCCACCTCGAATCCCGCCCCCGAGACGAGCTTCACCAGCTCGTCCCTCTCGTAGCGGCGGAAGTGGTGGAGGTGGACGTCGAGCGTTCCGTACAGCGCCTTCAGCGACGGAACGAGGAGGACGAGTCGGCCGCCCCGGGGCAGCACCGAAGCGAAGTCGCAGAGGGTGGAAGCGTCGTCCTCGATGTGCTCGAGGACGTTCAGGCAGACGATCGAGTCGAGCTTCTCGGCGACGAGCTCGGCGCGGTCGGCGTCGGAGAGCGGGAAGCGGTACGACGCGACGCGGACGTTCGAGCGGTTCCCGAACCTCGCGGTCAGCTCGCGCACGTAGTGGACTTCGACGTCCGAGGCGACGACCCGCTCCCTCTCGACGAAGAATCGGGTCTGGTTCCCGACCCCGGAGCCGACCTCGAGGACCCGCTGTCCGAGTGCGGCGTCGAAGCGGTCGTGGAGCCATTCGTTGTACGGGGCGAGCCGCTCCATCCGCCGGAGCGTCATCGCCCCGACGTCGCCGCGCGGCGCCTCCCAGCGCGCGAACTTCAGGATCACCCAGACGGCCTGGAGGGCGTCCTTGAAGCCGATCTTCTTCCCTTCCTCGTACGTCCGGCCGTGGTACGAGATCGGCACCTCGTAGACCCGGGCCCGCATCTGCGCCACCTTGCAGGTGATCTCCGGCTCGATGCCGAACCTCTTCGACTGCAGGTCGAGCCGGTCGACGACGGAGCGCGTCATCGCCTTGTAGCAGGTCTCCATGTCCGTCAGGTTCATGTTCGTGAACATGTTGGACATGAGCGTGAGCATCCGGTTGCCGACCGTGTGCCAGAAGTAGAGGACCCGGTGGCCGCCCGGGTGGCCGAGGAAGCGCGAGCCGTAGACGACGTCCGCCTCGCCGTCGAGGATCGGGCGGAGGAGGACGGCGTACTCGCGAGGGTCGTACTCCAGGTCGGCGTCCTGGATGACGACGAGGTCGCCCGTGGACGACCGCATCCCGGTCCAGACGGCGGCCCCCTTGCCGAGGTTGCGGGGCTGGAAGACGGCCCGGACGCCGTCCTTTCCGTCCAGCTCGCGGAGGATGTCGCGCGTGCCGTCCGTCGACCCGTCGTCGACGATGACGAGCTCCTTCTCGATCCCGCCGAGGTCGACCGCGAGGACCCGGCCGACGATCTCCCGGAGCGTCTTCCGCTCGTTGTAGGCGGGCATGATGATCGAGAGCTTCATGGCGGCGAGGCCTCTCCCTCCGGGATGCGGTACAGGAGGATCGAGTATCCCACGCGCCCGGCGGGCTCGCCCCGCGCGGCCAGCGCTCGACGGAGCCGGTCGTAGCCCGCGGCGCGGGCCGCGTCTCCGCGCAGCGCCATGAGCTCCGGCCCCGCGGCGAGGAGGTACGCGGAGACCGCGTAGAGGCCCGGCGAGAGCGGCGTTCCGGCGGCGTCGAAGAGCCGCGTCCCGGGGAGGTGATGGAGCGGCGAGGCGCCCCCGAAGTAGGCGACCGTCGTTCCCTCCGTCGCTCCGCGCTTCTCGAGCTCGCGCGCGAGGCGGACGAGGTCCTGCCCCCAGTCGAGGTTCGAGTCGTTCAGCCAGAGGGAGCCCTTCTCCGGCCCTCCCGCGAGCCGGTTGAAGAAGGAGAGCTCGTGAGGGTGGACGGCGAGGGTCTCCGCCGCCTGGAGGAGCCCGAGGGCCGCGAGCGCCGCCGCCGCCGCGCCCCGCGGGAGTCCCCGGACGATCGCCACGGCCGCACCGACCGCGAGGAACGGGACCGCCGGGAGGACGTGCCGGACGCCGATGTTGTAGCTGCTCGACACGCTCGAGACGAAGACGTACACGGGAGGGAGGAGGACGACGAGCGCTCCCCACCCGGGACGCACGCGACGCGCGGCGAGGAGCGCCGCCGAGAGGACGAGCGCTCCGAGGAAGCCGAGCGACGACTTCACCGCGAACGCGACCGGGAAGTACGANAGGGCGACCGCGCCCGCGAGGACGACGCCGGCGAGCGGGGCCGCGGAGAGGCGCCCCTCGCTCCGGCGCCGGACGAGCATCCGGGCGAGGGCCAGGACGAGGAGGATCGGGACCAGGAAGACCGCCGTGAACTTCGCGGCGAGCGAGAGGCCGAGGAGGAGGCCCGTCGCGGCCCACCTCGTCCACGACGGACGGCGAAGGGCGGCGTTCGCGGCGAGGACGGTGGCGAGGAAGCCGAGCGCGGCGCCGACGTCCGTGTGGACGAGCCCCGCGTGGGCGACGAGCGTCGGCTCGAACGCGAGGAGGAGCGCGGCGCCGAGCCCCGCGAGCGCCCCTCCCGCCCGGCCCGCGGCGGCCGCCGCCAGGAGCACGATCGCCGCGAAGAGGAGAGGGAAGGGGCGGCGGGCGGCGGCGAGGAGCCGGTCCGGCGGGATCGCGTTCTCGTAGAGAAAGTGCTGCGGCGTCTCGGCCGTCCGGTACCGGAACGGCTTCGGCAGGAGCGGCGGGCGGGCCCCGGCGAGGCCCGCCGAGGCGCCGGCGACGAGCTTCAGGAGCGGGGGGTGCTCGAGGTTCGCCCAGTACGTCCCCGACAGGGCGTACTCGGCGCCCGCGAGCGCGTGGAACGGCTCGTCCATCGTGGCGCTGTCGAGACGCTGGTGGTCGGCGACGAGAAGCACCCCGAGGAGCGCGAGGAGGACGGCCCCCGCGGCCGCGACGCGACGTCCCGGACGCAACATGCGCCGCGAAGTGTAAGACTCCGGGGGTGGGCCCCGCGCGGACCGGCCGGAACACACCCGTCTTCCTCGCGACGGTGTTCGCCGTCGCTCTCGGTGTACGACTCCTCTCCTTCTCCGCTGCGACGGAGGGCGGGCTCCGCCTCGGCTCTCCCGACGCCTACGCCCACCTGCGCCGCGCAACGGCGATCGCGCGACAGTTCCCTGCCGTCGCCGTCCGGGACCCCTGGCTGAACCACCCCGACGGAGGCGTTTTCATCTGGCCGCCCGCGTTCGACCTCCTCGGCGGGGGAATCGCCCGGCTCGCCTACGGCGCCGACGCGACGCGGGACGAGGTAGCTCGCGTCCTCGCCGTCCTGCCGCCCCTCCTCGGCGCGCTCCACGTCATCCCGCTCTTCTACCTCGCTCGTCGCGTCCTCACGCAGCGCCGCGCCGTCCTCGCCACGGCCGCCTACTCCGTCCTGCCGGTCGCCGCGGTGTGGAGCCAGTTCGGCCACGCCGATCAGCACGTCGCCGAGGCCCTCCTCCTGCTGCTCCTGCTCCTCGCTCTCGCGAGGGCCCGGGCGGCCGGAGAGCGTGGGGCGTCTCTCGGACGTGCGCTCGCCGCGGGGGCGGCGCTCGCCGCGATGGTCCTGACCTGGCAGGGGTCGGTGTTCGCGGCCGTCCTCGCGTTCGCCTGGGCGGGCCTCGCGCTGCGCCCTTCGACCGCGGCCACCTTCGCCGTCTCGTCGGCCGGCCTCACCGCCCTCGGGACGCTGCCGTTCGCCCGGGGCCTCGACCTGCCGTTCACGTTCGTCTCCTTCGGGTGGTTCCAGCCCGCCCTCCTCCTGGCAGGCTCGTCCGCCGTCGCCGCGATCGCCGCACTCCGTTCCCGAGGGCCGGGTCGGCGCGTCTTCGCGGGCCTCGGCCTCGTCCTTCTCGCGGCCGCCGCCCCCGTCGCGTCCGACCTCGCGCGGGGACTCATCGGCGGGGTCCGATACGTCGTGAGCCACCAGGCCGGCGCCGACCGCGACGAGATGGCGCGCGGCGGCTACCTCTCCTACCCGAAGGACTGGATCGGCCTGATCGCCGAGTCGCGTCCGCTCCTGCGCCCGCCCTTCGCCGCGACGTTCCGCAACGCCGTCGAGGAGGCCTCACCGGGAATCGTCCTGCTGCCCGTCGCTTTCGTGCTCTGGGGACGGCGACGGGCGGACCGCAGGCTCCTCGCCCTCTTCGGCGCGACGCTCCTCCTGATGACGCTCTCGCAGCGGCGGAACGCCTACTACCTCGCCCCCTTCGCCGCGCTCGCTCTCGCCGAGGGGCTGTCCCGCATCGCTCCTCGCGGAGCGATGCGGTCGGCGCCGGTCGCGGTCGCGGCGGCGTCGCTCCTCGTCGTCCTCCCGGGGCTTCCGCACTACGGCCGGATCGTCACCTACGCCGGCGCGCCCGGGACCGATCTCGTCGAGACCCTCGCGCGCTTTCGAGCCCGCCATCCTCCTCCGTTCGATCCGTACGACCGACCGCTTCCGGAGCCGGGCTCGGGGCCGGGGGTGTTCTGCCCCTGGTCTGCGGGGCACTTCGTGACGGCCCTCTCCGGCTACCCCGCCGCCGCCGACCCCTTCGGCTACGGATTCCGGAGGCAGGCCCGCTTCTACACCGCCACGGACGACGCCGAGGCCGAGCGGATCCTCCGCGAGGCGCGCTGCGACTGGCTCTTCACGACCGACCTGCGGGCCGTCCTCCCGGCCTACGCCGCCGCCGCGGGCCGCCCCGCGACGCCTCTCGCCGCGACGCTCGCCGTCCGCGTCCACGAGTCGTCCTCTCCCCGGCCGCTCCCGTTCCTCGAGCTCGCCCTCGACTCCCGGACCGCGTACAGGACGCCGGACGGGCGCCTCGTCCCGCGGTTCCGCGTCTTCCGGGTCAGAAAGGCCACGGCGGCGGCGGAAGGGTCTCCTCGAGCTCCCGCCGCGCCCTGAGACGCGGCGGCACCGGAACGCCGGGAGGCATCGCGCGCGCGAGCGCCCCGTCCCTCCCGAAGTAGACCTCCTCGACGTATCCGCGCTGGACGACGAGCGGCGGCGGGAGCGGGGAGAGGAGAGGGAGGAGAAGGCCCGCGCCGGTCCACACGAGCGCGCCGAGAAGGAACGGCGCCATCCGTCGCGCGCCGACCGCCGCGAAGGCCGCGGCCAGGACGAGGGCGAACGGGACGACGATCGCGAGCGGCCGCGAGACGAGGTGGAGGAGGTTCGGGGCGACGAGGCCCTCGGCGAGGAGCGGCGCGGAAAAGCTCCCCCACGGGAGGAGGAAGCCGGGCGGAACGAACGGGAAGACGAGCGTCGTGAGGACGACCGCCGCGGTGGACGCGCCGGCGAGGGCCGTCGCGAGCGGACCCCAGCGGAGAAACGCGATCGGAAGGAGGAGGAACGGCAGCGCGCCGACGAGGTACCGGGCGCCGACGGTGAAGCCGCCGTGCCAGTTCGGATAGCCGGCGTAGGTCAGGAGGACGGCGGCCGGGGCGAGGAGGAGGGCGACGAAGGCGCGAGTGGGGAGTCTCTTCCGGGCCGCGACGAGCCCGGCCGGGACGAGGAGGAGAAGCGGGCTGAAGACGAGGAGCCCCTTCGACGGGTCGAAGAGGAGGCGGAAGAGGATCGCCGGGTCCGGCAGGCCGACGCCGAAGAGCCCGCGGCGCGCGAGCTCGCGGAACGCCGCGTCCTTCTCCAGCCCCGACGAAAGGCGGAACGGGCTGCCGAAGCAGGCGGCGTTGTAGGCGCCGAGGAGCGCCGCGAACGGGAGGCCGCCGAGGACGAGGGCGCCGAGCCGCCGCGGCGCGCCCCAGGCCGCGACGGCCGCGAGCGCGACGGCGGGGACGGCCGCCGGGTACTCGGAGAGGACCGCGAGGCCGAGGAGGGCCCCTGCCGCGAGATCGCGCCGGAAGCGCGCCTCTTCCGGCGCCGGTCCGAACAGAGCCGCCCAGGCGCCGAAGAGGCTGGCGGCGACGAGGGCGTGCGAGAAGAGGAGGAGCGCGTAGGCGAGGAGCGGCGTGGCGAAGATGAGGGCGAAGAGCGTCTCCCTCCGCCCCATCTCCGGCGCGAGGCGTCCGAACAGGAGGGCGAGGAGGAGAACCGGGAGCGTCGCTCCGGCGAGGCGCATCGCCGTGAGCGTCGGGCGGAGAGAGGAGGGGGACGGGGGCCCCGCGAAGGGTCGCGCGGCGAGGTAGCCCGGAAGGGCGACGAGGGCGGCGCCGGGCGCTTTGTTCGAGTAGAGCCTCCCGTCGACCTCGGCGACGTCTTCCATCCGCGGTCCGAGGAGCCGCGCCGTCCGGGTGACCTCGAGCGTCCCCTCCTCGACGACCGCCCCGGCGAACGCCCAGCGCGTCGTCTCGTTCGGCGAGACGAAGTGCGGAAAGACCGGGACGACGAGGAGCGCGAGGAGGGCGAAGAGCCCCGTCACCTTCCACGCCCCCGGCCCCGGCGCCGCAGTCGTCATAATCTCCGGATCATGCGCCATGGGAAGCGGGTCGCGGTCGTCATGCCGGCCTACAACGCGGAGAAGACCCTCGAGCGGACGTTCGAGGAGGTCCCGAAGGAGTGGGTCGACGACATCTTCCTCGTCGACGACGCCTCGCGGGACGGGACCGTCGCGCTCGCCCGGACGATCCCGGGCCTCACGGTCGTCGAGCACCCCGAGAACCGGGGCTATGGAGGCAACCAGAAGACCTGCTACGCGACGGCCCTCGCGCGCGGGGCCGACGTCGTCGTCATGGTCCACCCCGACCACCAGTACGACGCCTCCGTGCTGCACGACCTCATCGACCCGATCGCGGACGGCTCCGTCGACGCGATGTTCGGGAGCCGAATGCTCGGCGGCCGCCCGATCGAGGGGGGCATGCCGAAGTGGAAGTACCTCGCGAACGTCTTCCTCACGGCCGTCGAGAACGCCACGTTCTACCTCTACCTGACGGAGTACCACTCCGGCCTCCGCGCCTACTCCCGACGCTACCTCGAGACGGTGAACGTGGCCTCGTTCTCCGACGACTTCGTCTTCGACACCGAGATCATCGCGGCGGGGATCTGGAAGGGGATGCGGATCCGGGAGATCCCGATCGTGACCCGATACTTCGACGAGGCCTCGCAGATCAGCTTCGTGAGGTCGTGCGTCTACGGCTTCTCGATCCTCGGCGTCATGGTCCGCTACAAGCTCCACAAGTGGGGCTGGCGAAACGACCCGATCTTCAAGTGAGGCGACTCCTGCCGGCGGCGGTCGCCGCGCTCGTCCTCCTCGCCGTCGGCCTCGCGAACCTCGATCTCCTCTCGGGGCGCGCGACGCCCTCGTTCCGGGACCTCGCGACGACCCAGCGCCCCGCACGGGCCCTCGCCGCCTCGCTCGGCGACGCCGCGCTGAACCCGCACGCCTCGTTCGGCCAGACCTGGCGCGGGAACCCGAACCTCGTCCTCGCCTATCCGTTCCCCGTCGCCCCCCGCTGGCTCGGCGTCCACCTCCTCCTCCACGCGGCGATCGGAGGGTTCGGCTTCCTCCTCTTCCTCCGCCTCCTCGGACGCTCTCCCGAGGCGGCGCTCGCGGGAACGCTCGCGTTCTGCTTCTCCGGCTTCGCCCTCTCGTGCACCGCCTTCCTGAACTCGGCCACGACGCTCGCCTGGGTTCCCTGGCTCCTCGCCGCGGTCGCCGCGGCCCGGCTCGACGGGCGACACGCCTTCCGCCTCGCCCTCCTCGGCTCGGCCGCCTCGGGGGCCCTCCTCGCGCACGCGGGCGAGCCCGCCCTCGGCCTGATCGGGATCCTCCTCGCGCTCGCTTTCGCGCTCTCCGGACCCCACGGGACACGCCTGCGCGCGGTCGGCGCGCTCGTCGGCGGAGGCGTCCTCGCCCTCCTGGCCTCGGCCCCGTTCCTCCTCGACGTCCTCCGCGCGACGGAGGCCTCCGCCCGCCGCCTCCGCGGCTTCTCCTGGACGGAGTTCTCGGCCGTCGGCTTCCACCCGCTCCGCCTCCTCGAGACCCCCTTCCCGTTCCTCTTCGGCGACCCGTCGCGGATCCTCTCGGGCGCCTACTGGGGCTTCGCCGCGTCGCAGGGGAACCCGCCCTACCTCGCCTCGCTCTCGTTCGGCGTCCTCCCGCTCGCCCTCGCGGCCGCCTTCGCGCTCTGCCCGCGTCGCCGCGAAGGCCGCTTCTGGCTCGGTGCCGCCGCCCTCGCGCTCTTCGTGTCTGTCCTCCCGTGGGTCCCCGGGGCGCGCGCCGCCTACGAAGCGCTCCCGTTCCTTCACTCCGTCCGCTACCCGGTCAAGGCGCTCCTCGTCGTGACGATCACCGTCGCCGTCCTCGCGTCGCTCGCGGTCGAGAGGCTCCTCCTCGAGGAGGCGCTCCCCCGCTGGCGCTCCCGCGCCGGCCTCGTCCTCCTCGTCCTCGCCGGCCTCCTCGGCCTCGCCGCGGTCGCCGCACGGCTGAGCCCGGCGCTTCCGAGCGGTCTCCTCCTCTCGCTCTGGGACCCCGCGTGGGCTTCCGATCCGAACGTCGTCCTCGCTCCGGTCCTCGCGCGACTCCCGCAGCAGGCGGCGTCCTCCGCGGCCCTCCTCCTCGTCGCGGGGCTCCTCCTCGCGCGCGGGCTCGGCGACCTCAGGAGCCGCGTCCTCCTCCTCGTCGCCCTCTCCGCCGAGGGGCTCGCGCACGCTCGATTCCACGTCCCCCGCGCTCCCTCGGAGCTGTACGACCGTCCCGCTCCCCTCGTCGCCGCCGCGGCGCGAATTCCCGGCCGCGTCTTCGAGCGCGCGTGGAAGGACGTCGACGCGGTCAGGCGCGGCCTCTCGGGTCCGCTCCCCGTCGACGAGCGGCTCGGCCTCGCGCTCGCGCAGACGACGCAGGGGTGGTCGCTCGCCGGCGCGCCGCACGGCCTCCGCTACGCCTGGGACGCCGACCCCGACGGGAGCTACACCCTCCTCGACCGCTATTCCAGGGACGTCGTCCTTTCCCGCGCCTGGCCCGAACGGCTCAAGTGGCTTCGCGCGGCGGGCGTCGGCGCCGTCATCGCGAGCGACGTCCCCCCCGGCCTCGCCGGCCTCGTCCCCGTCTACGTCGAAGGCCGTTTCGGCCCGCCGGCGACGCTCTTCCGCCTCGCGGAGCCGCTGCCGGGCATTCGCCGCCTCTCGCGCGTCCGGGGGGCCGCCTCCGTCGACGCCGCCGTCGCGATCGTCGACGAGGGGGACTTCGACCCGGCCACCGACGGCGTCGTCGCCGGCCGTCCTCCCGAGGGGACCGACGCCGCCGAGCCCGATCCTTCCGCCTCCGCGCGCGTCCTCGCCGAGGGTCCCGACGCCCTCGTCGTCGAGACGGACGGGAGCCGGCCCGGCCTCCTCCTCCTCGACCGCTCGTTCACCCCCGGCGTCCGCGCGACCGCGAACGGCCAGGAGGCGACCGTCCACGCCGTCCAGATCAACCTCGTCGGCGTCGGCGTCCCCCCCGGCCCCTCCCGCGTCGAGACCCCCCGCCCCCCCGCCCCGCCCCGGGCCGGTCCCTGGGGTTATTTGGTTTTTTTTTTCGAATAGTGCACGAATTCACGCCTGGCACCCGAGGAGGTGGCACCCGAGGAGGGGGCACAAGAGGAGGGGCACAAGAGGAGGTGGCCCCTGAGGATGGAGCGACGCGCCGTCTCAGCGGTCGGGCGGCGATCCGGTCGTGACCGGGAGGGCCCGCCCCTTCACGAACACCTGCCGCAGGGGCCGCACGGGAAGCGCCGCGGGGTCGCCGGCGGCGGCGGCCGCCTCCGGAAGGGTGACGAAGGCGACTCCGTCGGCGGCCCAGGCCGCGAGCTGCCGTGCGAAGAGGCCGGCGAATGCGCGCCCCCCTTCGATCTCGGTGTGGATCGAGTGGACCGAGACTCCCGGCGCCTCCGCGACCGCTCGTCGGAGGTGCTCCACCGTCGCGTCCCGGGCCGTTCCGCGGAACGCGTCCCAGGCCAGGAGCTCGTCGAGCGTCGGGAGCGTGGAGGGGACCTCGACGAGCTCCGCGGGCGCGCCGCTCTCGCGGAGCGGACGGAACGGCGGACCGCCGCGCGTGTCGGAGGCGACGCGGATGCCGTTCTCCTCGTAGGCCTCGACGGAGAGCCCGCTCGCGGCCCAGCCGGGCGCGCCGGCGACGGTCGCCGGCCGGCCGAGGAGCTCGGCGAAGCGCCTGGCGGCGCCCCTGAGCGTGGCGAAGACCTCGGCCCGGTCCATCCGGAGGAGCCGGTCGTGCCAGTCGACGTGGTCCCAGGCGTGGATGCCGCAGACGTGCCCCGCCGCGTCCGCCTCGCGCATCCGGGCGACCGCCTCCTTCCGCCGCCCGATGTCGGGGGCGGGAAGGAGCGTGCCGTAGAGCATCGTGGCGAGGCCGTACGAGGCGCCCGGCGAGGCGCTCAGGACCTTCCGGACGAAGCCGCGGCGGAAGACGCGCTTCACGGCCTTGCCGGTCGAGTCGGGCCCGAGGGAGAAGAGGAACGTCGCCCGCGCGCCGTGCCGCGCGAGGAGGTCGAGGAGGCGCGGGACCCCCTCGACCGTCCCACGGAGCGTGTCGACGTCGACCTTCAGGGCGAGGCGCGGAGCTGGGACGCTACACCTCGGGGAGCGGCCGGCCGGAGAGGTAGAAGTCGAGCGTCTTCGCGAGGCCCGTCGCGAAATCGGTCGTCGGCTCCCAGCCGAGGCACTCCTTCGCCTTCCTCACCGACGGGACGCGCGTCGTGATGTCCTGGTAGTTCGCGCCGTAGTACTCGGTCGCCGAGACCTCGACGAGCTTCGCACCCCGCGCGAGGTGGGTGAACTTCTCGTACGTCCCCACGGCCGCGACGAGGCGCTCGGCGAGCTCGCGGATCGAGAGGTCGGCGGAGGGGTTCCCGAGGTTGAAGATCTGGCCGTCGGCGCAGCCGTTCTCGTTGACGAGGATCTTCATCAGCCCGTCGATCCCGTCCTCGATGTAGGTGAAGCAGCGCCGCTGGCGCCCGCCGTCCACGAGCTTAATCGGGACGCCGTAGAGGATGTTGTGGAGGAACTGCGTCAGGACCCGGCTCGAGCCCTCCTTCGGGGCGTCGACGTCGTCGAGGTGCGGCCCGTACCAGTTGAACGGGCGGAAGAGCGTGAAGCGGAGGCCGTTCGCATTCCCCATCGCCCAGATGACCCGGTCGAGGAGCTGCTTGGAGGCGGAGTAGATCCAGCGCTCCTTGCGGATCGGGCCGTAGACGAGGGGCGAGGCGTCCTCGTCGAACTCGGCGTCCGGGCACATCCCGTAGACCTCGGAGGTCGACGGAAAGACGACGCGCTTGCCGTAGCGCGCGGCCATCTTGACGATCCGGAGGTTCTCTTCGAAGTCGAGCTCGAAGACCGAGAGCGGGTTCTTGACGTAGGTCGCCGGGGTCGCGATCGCGACGAGCGGGAGGACGACGTCGCACTTCTTGACGTGGTACTCGATCCACTCGCGGTTGATCGCGATGTCCCCCTCCAGGAAGCGGAAGCGCTTCTCGCCGAGGAACTCCTCGATCCGGTCGCTCCCGACGTCCAGGCCGAAGACCTGCCAGTCCGTCGTCGTGAGGATCCGCCGCGTCAGGGCGTTTCCGATGAAGCCGTTGACTCCGAGGATGAGGACGCGCATCGCGCCTTTCCGGCCGCTCTCAGCCCCGGGCGAGGACCCAGGCGCGGAACTCGGCCTCGTTCATGTCGGGCTGCCCGTCGGGGCGCGCCGCGAGGATCTCCACGGGGCGGTCGTCGCCGCAGTAGACGAGGACGGAGCGCTCCGTCATGTCGATCTTCCCTGGGAAGGTGTCGTGCCCGCCGTAGCCGGAGAGCCGGGTCCTCCAGATCGTCACGCGCGGGCCGAAGGCGTCCGTGAACGCCCCGGGCCAGGGTCGCGAGACGGCCCGGACGAGATCGTGGACCTCCTGAGCCGGGCGGAACCAGTCGATCAGCCCGTCCTCGGGCCTTCGGGCGCCGAAGTAGGAGCCCTTCGTCAGGTCGAGCGGAATCCGCGGCGCCGTGCCCGCCTTCAGCTTCGGCCAGCTCCGGGCCAGGACCGCCACGGCGGCTTCCGAAACGCGACGCGAGACCGCGAGGGCGTCGTCGTCCGGTCCGATCGGCACCTTCTCCTGGTCGACGAGGTCTCCCGCGTCGGGCTTCTCGGTCATGTAGTGGAGAGAGGCGCCCGTGAACGGGGCCCCCTTCAGGATGGCCCAGTTCACCGGAGCCCGCCCCCGGAACGACGGGAGGAGGGAGCCGTGCATGTTGAGCGCCCCCCGGGACGGGATCGCGAGGAAACGCGCGGGGATCATCGACCGGAAGTAGAACGAGAAGAGGAAGTCGGGAGCGGCGGCGTGCAGGGCGGCCTCGTCCGCCGCCGCATCGAGGGCTTCGACGAGCTTCACCGGCACGCCGCGGGCCTGGGCGAGCTCCGCCACGGAAGCCCACCACCGCTCCTCGCCGGGAGCGTCCCGATGCGTGTAGACGAGTCGGACCGGCTCCCCGGCGTCGAGAAGCCACTTCGTGCAGCGGTATCCGACGTCGGAATAGGCACAGACTATGAGGCCGCTCATCGCTCCTCCCTTCCCCCATGCACGCGCCGGACGAGGAAGCGGGGCCGGCCGCGCACCTGCTGGTAGATCCGGCCGACGTACTCGCCGACCATCCCGACGCCCGCCATGATCACCCCCATGACCATGAAGGCGAGAGCGAAAAGCGTGAAGACCCCCTCGACCTCCGATCCGACGACGAGGCGGCGAGCGAGCAGGTAGGCACCGAAGCCGACCCCGAAAAGGGCCGTCACGAACCCGAGGGGGCCGAAGAGCTGGAGCGGGACGAGGGAGAACCCCGTCATCAGGTCGAAGTTCAGCCTCACGAGCCGCAGGAGCGAGTACTTCGACTCCCCCTCCGCCCGCTCCTCGTGCGCGACGTCGATCTCCACCGGGCGGCGCGCGTAGAGCTGCGCCAGCGCCGGGATGAACGTCGAGACCTCGTCCGACGCCGTCATCACGTCGACGACGTCCCGGTGGTAACCGCGGAGCATGCAGCCGTAGTCGTTCAGCCGCATCCCGGTCAGGAGGCCCGTCGTCCGGTTCACGACCCGGGAGGCGGCCTTCCGGAAGAAGCTGTCCTTCCGCTTCGAGCGGACCGTCCCGACGACGTCGAACCCCTCGTCCATCTTCGCGACGAGCTTCGGGATCTCCTCGGGCGGGTTCTGCAGGTCCGCGTCGAGGGTGATCACGTACTCCCCGTCCGTCTGGCCGAAGGCGGCCATGATCGCCATGTGCTGTCCGGCGTTCCGGAGGAGCTCGACGGCCTTCACCCGGCCGGGATGCTCCGCGGCCGCGGCCTTCAGGAGCTCGAGCGAGCGGTCGCGGGAGCCGTCGTCGACGAAGACGACCTCCCAGGGTCTGCCGAGCCCCTCGAGGACGGGAACGAGGCGCGGGAGGAGCCGCGGGAGGTTCGCCTCCTCGTTGTAGACGGGGACGACGACGGAGACCTTGCGCGGCACGGTCGGGGGGCTCGTCACGAGAGGACGATTCTAGGGGACGGGAGGGGGTCCTTTCGAACGGGTTCCGAACCGGCCGGAGGCGCCCCCATCGGGCTCACGGACGGTTCGAGACGAGAAGGAACTTCCCGTTCGGGCTTCGGGCCAGGACGTGCGGCAGCGAGAGGCCCGCCGCCGGGTTCCCGAAGTCGCGCAAGTGGCCGAAGTGGACGATGCAGAGGACCCGCGCCGGGCCGTGCCACTTCCTCGCGAACTCCTCGTCCGAGAGGTAGAGGCCGCGCCGCCGCGCCTCCTCCTTCCCGAAGTCGAGCTCGCTCCAGGGGAGGTCCGCGACCGGCGTGAGCCGCTTCGTGTAGAAGGCGGGCCCCTGAAGGTAGTGCCCCCGCTGCAGGAGGAGGTCGTCGGGACGGAGCTCCCGCTGGAGCGTCGCGACCAGCGGCCACGGCGTGATCGAGCGGGCGACGCCGGGGAGGGCCAGGACGAGCGCGCCGCTGAAGCCGAGCCACGGCAGGACCATCGCGACGACGAGCCGGTCCGTCGAGAGCGCGCGGCGGGGCGCCCGCGCGGCGCTCCGGCCCGCGAGGAGGTTCAGGAGGGCGCCGAGCGCCAGCGACCCGACCGCGACGGCGGCCGGGACCTCCACGCCGTACCGGGCCGCGAGCCCCGCTCCGAACGCGTACGCGGCCGCCGCGCCCGCCAGGAGGCCGAAAAGGAGCCCGGCGGCCCGGCGCTCGCCGCGCAGCGTCGCCCCGCGCTGCCGCGCCCGCTCCAGGCCGAGGGCGAGGAGGACCGCGACGGCGGGCCAGATCGGAAGGAGATACGGCACGAGCTTGGAGCGCGAGGCCGAGAAGAAAACGAGGACGAGGACCCAGAAGACCTGGAGGTACGCCTCGGCGCCCCGCTCCCGCCACTCGCCCCGCCGGAGCGAAGGGAACGCCCCCGCGAGGCGCCCCAGGAAAGGCGTCCACGGAACGAGCCCCCCCAGGAGGACGAAGACGAAGAAGAGCGGCTTCGCCGTCCTCCGGTGCCCCGTCTCGAAGTACCTCCGGAAGTGCTCGCCCACGACGTAGAAGTCGAACCACTCGCCGTCCCGCCGGGCCATCGCCACGTGCCACGGAACGACGAGGACCAGGAAGAGGAGGAGCGGACCCGGGGAGAAGAGCTTCGGGACGATCCCGAGGCGTCTCGAGAGGAGGGCCCAGACGAGGATCGCGCCGCCCGGGAGGACGAGGCCGACGAAACCCTTGAGCAGGACGGCCGCGGCGCACGAGAAGTGGAGGAGGTAGAGCGCGACGCGCGCCCGCGCGCGGTCCCCCGACCGCTCGTGCTCCTGGAACGCGGCGAAGGCGAACGCCGCCGAGGAGAGGGCGAACGAGAGCGGTCCGTCGATGATGTTCAGGCGCCCGAGGGCCACGACGAGGAGGGAGGTCGCCACGACGAGCCCCGCGACGAGGGCCACGCGCTCCCCGTACCGGCGCCGCGCGAAGAGGACCGTCGCGAGGACCATCCCCGCCGCCGAGAGCTTCGCCGGCAGGCGGGCGGAGGCCTCCGACTCGCCGAACAGCGACATCGAGGCCGCGACGGTCCAGTAGTGGAGGGGCGGCTTTTCGTAGTAGCGGAAGCCGTTCAGGCGGGGCGCCACGAGGTCGCCCGTGGCGAGCATCTCGCGCGGGATCTCCGCGTAGCGCGCCTCGTCCGGCTCGAAGAACGGCGTGTGGCCCGTCTCGGCGACGAGGACGGCGACCGCGAGGAGGAGGAGCGTCCAGAGAAGGGCCCGCGAGGCCGGTGCGAGCGGCTCGGACCGGAAGCGGCTTCCGCTGGTCAGGTACGCGCCCACGTCGCTCCTCCTTCCACGGCCCAGCTCCGCTCCGGGGCCCAGACGCCCGCCTCCGTCCTCGGCGAGTCGACCCGGAAGCGGCAGGCTCCCCGCCAGTAGTCGTAGGGGGTCCCGTTCCGCGCGTGGATCGCGACGTCGACGAGGTACGTCCCCGGTCCCAGGTCGCAGCGCGTCAGCGTGACCCGCACCCTCGCGGCGGCGTCGAACCGGCCGGCCGCGAGGCCGTCGATCTCCGTGTTCGTGCCGTGGACGCAGACGTCCTCCGGCGTGAAGAGCCCGATGCCGAAGACGAAGTCGTCGATCGGGCGCGCGGGCGTGGCCTCGATCTCGATCGTGAGCGGCTCGCCGGTCCGGAAAGCGTAGCGCTCGAGGCCGTCGCCGCCGAGGAGCCGCACGCCGTCGATCGTCGCGGTGCGGTCGCCCCACCGGCGCGCCCTCTCGGCGGGGGCCGCCTCGCCCTCCCCTCCGGGCTCGCCGTCCGCTGGTTCCGGCGCCGGGACGGGGGCCGCCGCCTCGGCGCGGAGCGCCTCCTGCCCCACGGCGTGCTCGGCGAGGAGGCGCGTCCCCTCTCCCGCCGCGACGTCGAGCCGGTACGCCGCGAGCATCTCCCGCGGCTCGCCGAGGCCGGCGACCCTTCCTCCCGACAGGTAGAGGACGCGGTCGCAGAGCTCCTCGACGAGGGCGAGGGAGTGAGAGACGAAGAAGATCGTCTTCCCGCGCGTCGAGAACTCCTTGATCGTGTCGAGGCAGCGCCGCGAGAAGGCCTCGTCGCCCACGGCGAGGACCTCGTCGACGACGAGCACCTCCGGGTCGACGTGGACGGCCACCGCGAAGCCGAGCCTGACGTACATCCCCGACGAGTACGTCTTGACCGGCTCGTCGATGAACTCCGAGAGGCCCGAGAACTCGACGATCGCGGGGAGCTTCCTCTCGATCTCCTTCCGCGTCAGCCCGAGCATGACGCCGTTGATGACGACGTTCTCGCGCCCCGAGATCTCCGGGTGGAAGCCGGCGCCGAGCTCGATGAGGGCCGAGACCTTCCCGTCGACGCGGAGCGTCCCGGAGGTCGGCTTGAAGAGCCCGGCGACGAGCTTCAGCAGCGTCGACTTCCCCGAGCCGTTCGCCCCGATGACGCCGAACGTCTCGCCGCGACGGACGTCGAAGGAGACGCCCGAGAGCGCGGAGACGGTCTCCGAGGGTTCGAGCGCCCGGCCGAGCCCGCGGCCGAGGAGCGCCGACTTCAGCGTTCCGAAGGCGCGCGTCCGAGCCCAGCGGCGGTAGACCTTCGAGAGGTCGCGCGCCTCGACCGCGGAGGGGGCGCGCGGGCTCAGACCGCCTCCGGGAACGAGTCGCGCAGCCGGTCGAAGAAGGCGAACCCGACGGTGAAGGCCGCGACGGAGATCGCCGCGGCGGCGGCCCACGTCTCCGGCGGGCAGACGCGCCCGTAGAAGAGGGCGTCGTGCCAGCCGGCGAAGATCGGCGCGAACGGGTTCAGCGCGAGGAGACGGGTCAGCTTCGTCTTCGGGAGGTCGTTCAGGGTGTAGAGGATGGGCGTCGCGAAGAAGAGCACCGAGAGGACCGTCTGGAGGAGGTCCTTCACGTCGCGGAAGTGGACCGTGAGCGCGGCGAGGAAGAGTCCGATCCCGAGGAGGAGGAGCGCCTGCAGGACGAGGAGAGGGATCACCTGCAGGAGCGGCCATCCGAGAGGGACCTTCGTTCCGAACGAGCCGAGGGCCCCGGCGACGAGGGCCGCCAGGAGGACCGGAAGCGCGAGGAGGAAGTGGACGCCCTGCGCGAGCACAGCCACCGCCGGAAGGACCTCGGCCGGGAAGAGGATCTTGCGCAGGAGCGCGCCGTGCGTCAGGAGCGAGGAGGCCGCGTCGGTGATCGCGGAGGAGAGCCAGTTCCAGGGCAGCAGGCCGCAGAAGAGGAAGAGGGCGTAGGGGGAGGTCGAGGGGCTGCGGTTCGGGAGGAGGAGCTGGAAGACGAGGGTGTAGACCGCGAGCATCAGGAGCGGGTTCAGGAGAGACCAGAAGAAACCGAGAACGCTCCCGCGATAGCGAGCCTTGACCTCGCGCGTCACGAGGACGCCGACGAGCGCCCGGTGGCGCCAGAGGTCTCGGAGCCGCTCCATTCCGACCGCCGATGATACGCGGCGCCGCGCGGGCCGCCCCATCCCCGCGCCCCGCTTCGCCGTAGAGTCGGCGCATGGGAGCGCGCGTCGAGGTCGTCGAGGTCCGGAAGTCGTGGGGTGCCGGTGGGAGCGGCGGAGACGGAGCCGTCGCGGAAGCGCTCGCGGGAGTCTCCTTCGTCCTCGAGCCCGGGGAGTTCGTCGCGCTCCTCGGACCCTCGGGGTGCGGCAAGTCGACGCTCCTCCACCTGCTCGGGGGCCTCGACCGGCCGACCTCGGGGCGGGTGGCCGTGGACGGGAAAGACCTCGCGCGCCTCTCCGAGGCGGACCGCGACCTCTACCGCCGGCGGACCGCCGCCACCGTCTTCCAGCTCTTCAACCTCCTCCCGACGATGACGGCGCTCGAGAACGTCGCCCTGCCGCTCCTCCTCGACGGAGTCCCGCCCGCCGAAGCGGACGGGCGGGCGGAGAAGCTCCTCGGCGAGGTCGGGCTCGCGGCGAAGGCGGGCTCCTTCCCGTGGCAGCTCTCGGGCGGCCAGATGCAGCGCGTCGCCGTCGCGCGCGCCCTCGTCGCCTCGCCGGCGCTCCTCCTCGCGGACGAGCCGACGGGCAGCCTCGACTCGCGCAGCGGCGCGCAGGTCCTCGACCTGATCGCGGAGCTCGCCTCGGCCCGGGGGGTGACGATCCTCCTCGCGACGCATTCGGACGAGGCGGCGCGGCGGGCGCGCCGGGCCCTTCGCCTCCGCGACGGCCGGCTCGAGGCGTGAGCCGGACCCGGCCGCTCCTCGCCCCGCTCCTCCTTCGCCCTCTTCGGGAGGACCGCGGGCGATTCGTCCTGACCGTCGCCGGAATCGCCGTCGGCGTCGCGACGATGGCCGCGATCCTCCTCGCGAACGCCTCCGTCCTCTCGTCCTTCACGGCGACGGTCGACGTCGTGGCCGGGAAGGCGGGGCTGACCGTTCTCGCCGACGGGCCGGGGATTCCGGAGGAGACGCTCGAGAGGCTCGCCTGGCTCCGCACGAAGGGGGTCGCGATCGTCCCCGCGGTGTCGGCGACGGTCGCCCTCGGCGGCGTAGGAGGCGAAGGCGGCCGAGGTGGCCGAGGTGGAGAGGTCCTCGAGCTCCTCGGCATCGACCCGGTCACGGACCCTTCGGTAAGGGACTACCGTTTCGTCGCGGAGACGGCGGACGAGACGTCGCTCGAGGGGCTCTTCGGGATCTTCCGGGCCGGAGCGGTCCTCGTCCCCGCGCCGCTCGCCGAGCGACTCGGCCTCGCGCCGGGCGCGGAGCTCGACGTCCTTGCGGGGGGCGCGGCGCACCGTCTGCGCGTCGCCGGGATCCTGGAGCTTTCGGGGGCGGCGCGGGCGGCGGCCGGCTCCGTCCTCTTCGCCGACCTCGCCACGGCGCAGGAGGTGCTCGGGCGCGTGGGTCATCTCGACCGGATCGACCTCGTCTTTCCCGCCGGACTCGGCGAAGCCGACCGGAACGCGCTCGAGGCCTCCGTCCGCGATTCGCTCCCGCCCGGCGTCACCGTCGGGCGCCCCGAGCGGCGGACGGCGACCGTCGACCGGATGGTCCGCTCCTTTCGCGTGAACCTGACGGCCCTCGGCCTCGTCGCGCTCCTCGTCGGCACCTACTTCGTCTACAACACGCTCTCGATCTCGGTCCTGCGCCGGCGGAGCGACATCGGCACCGTCCGCGCGCTCGGCGCCTCGGCCCGTTCGGTCTTCCTGGTCTTCCTCGCGGAAGGGGCCGCTCTCGGCGTCCTCGGGGGGGCCCTCGGCGTCGCGCTCGGGGCGCTCCTGGCCCGGATCGCGCTCGCCGCCGTCGGCGGGACCGCGACCGACTTCTACCTTCCGCAGGCGGCGCCCGGCTTCACGCTCGCCCCGTCGGCGCTCGCGACGTCGTTCCTCGCCGGCCTCGGCGCGTCGATCCTCTCCGCCCTCGCGCCAGCGGTCGAGGCCGCCCGGGTGGAGCCCGCGGCGACGATCCGGCAGGGTTCGGTCGAGGCCTCCCGGCGGCGCGCCGTCGGGCCGCTCGCCCTCGGGGGCGTCGTCGCCCTCGCGCTGGCCGCCCTCGCGACGCGTCCCGGACCGGTGAACGGCCTCCCCCTCTTCGGGTTCGCCTCGGTCTTCCTCGTCGTCGCCGGCGTCTCCCTTCTCGCCCCGCTCGCCGTCGTGACCGTGGCGCGACGGGCGGACGGCCCGGCCGTCCGCCTCCTCGGCGTCGAGGCGCGGATCGCCCGCGCGAACCTGACCGGGAGCCTCTCGCGGACGGCCGTCGCCGTGGCGGCCCTCTCGATGGGGATCTCGATGATGGTCGCCGTGGCGTTCATGGTCGGGTCGTTCCGCGCGACCGTCGTCGACTGGGTCTCGGAGACGCTGAAGGCCGACCTCTTCGTCGCCCCCGAGAGCGGCCGTTCGCAGCGCGCGCTCGGGCGCCTTCCCGAGGAGGCGATCGGCCTCGTCGAGTCGGTGCCCGGCGTCGCCTCCGTCGACCCGTTCCTCTCGTTCGAGGCGACGCGGGACGGCGCGCCCTACTCGATCGGCTCGGGACGATTCGACCTCGTCGCCGCTCACGGCGACCTGCCGATGGCCGACGGGAGCCGCACGCGCGAGGTCCTCGCGCGCGCCCTCGAGAGAGACGAGGCCGTCGTCTCGGAGCCCTATTCCGTCAAGTTCGGCGTGAAGGCGGGGGACTCGGTCTCCCTCCCCGCGCTCGACGGTCCGGTCGCGCTTCGCGTTGCGGGCGTCTACCGCGACTACTCGAACGACCGCGGCACGGTGACGATCGACCGCGCCCTCTTCCGGAAGCTCTTCCGGATGGACGGCGCCGTGAGCCTCGCCGTCCGCCTCGAGCCGGGAGTCGCGCCGGAGGAGGCCCGGCGGCGGCTCCACGCCGCGGCGAGCGGGCGCTACGCGCTCCGCGTCCAGACGAACGCCGCGCTTCGCGAGGCGGCGCTCGCCCTGTTCGACCGGACGTTCGCCGTGACCTGGGCGCTCGAGGCCGTGGCGATCGCCGTCGCCGTCCTCGGCGTCTTCTCCACGCTCCTCGCGCTCGTCCTCGAGCGGCGGCGCGAGATCGCCCTCCTGCGCGTCCTCGGGGCCTCCGCCGCGCGCGTCGCCCGCGCCGTCCGGCTCGAGGCGGCCGCGCTCTCCTCGCTCGGCATCCTCCTCGGCGTCGCCGCGGGCGCCGCGATCGGCCTCGTCCTCGTCCACGTCGTCATCCGCCAGTCCTTCGGATGGACGATCCGGACCGACGTGCCGTGGCTCTTCCTCGCGGGCGCGCTCGCGCTCGTCCTCCTCGCAACGCTCGCCGCCGCCGCACGCCCCGCGCGCCTCGCGGCGGCGACCGACCCCGCCGCCGTCCTCAAGGAGGAGTAGCCCCGTGTCGCCGAATCGCGCCCCGATCTCCGCTCGGCCCGCTCGCGGGTTCGCGGCGACTCTTCGTTCGGCCGCCGCTCTCGCGGCCCTCTCGCTCCTCTCCTCGTTCGCCCCGCTCTCCGCCGACGGCGGCCGCTTCCGGCCCCTCGATCCGGGAGCCGCGCCCGCCTTCCCGCGCGACCACGGCGCGCACGACGACGCGCGCGTCGAGTGGTGGTACGTCACCGGCCACCTTTCCGACGCCGAGGGGCGCCGGTCGGGCTTCCAGCTCACCTTCTTCCGGACCGGCCTCGTCGACGAGCCGAAGGGGGCTCGAACGTCGGCTTTCGCCCCGCGGGACCTCCACCTCGCCCACTTCGCTCGGACCGACGTCGACGGGAAGACGTTCCGCTACGCCGAGCGGACCCACCGCGACGGTCCCGGCGGCGCCTCGGCCCGAACGACGCACCTCGATGTCGCGAACGAGGACTGGAGGCTCACGGAGCTCGGCGGGAAGCTCTACCTGCGGGCGAACGACAGGGTCGACGGCGTCGAGGAGACGCTCACGCTGATCCTCACCCCCGAGAAGCCGCCCGTCCTGCACGGCGAGAACGGCCTCTCGAGAAAGGCCCCCGAGCCCGACGCCGTCAGCCGCTACGTCAGCTCCACGCGGCTCCGCGCGGAGGGGTGGGCGACGCGCGGAGGCGACGCCCGCTCCGTGACCGGGAGCGCCTGGATGGATCACGAGTGGGGCTCGGGAGCGATCGGGAAGGGGACTCGGGGGTGGGACTGGTTCTCCCTCCAGCTCGAGGACGGGCGCGACCTGATGCTCTATCTCCTCCGCGGCGAGGACGGCGTACGGACGCTCCAGTCGTCGGGCACGCTCGTCGAGAAGGACGGCCGCGCGACGCCCCTCGCCCCCTCGGACTTCTCCGTCGAGGTGACGGCGCGCTGGACGAGCCCCCGCTCGAAGGGGACCTACCCGGCGCGGTGGCTCCTGCGCGTTCCGAAGGCGAACCTCGTTCTCGAGGTCGTCCCGCTCCTCGCCGACCAGGAGCTCGTCACCGACCGCTCGACCCGCGTCACCTACTGGGAAGGCGCCTGCGATGTCCGCGCCCCCGGCTCCGGCCGCCCCCTCGGCCGCGCTTACGTCGAGCTGACCGGCTACGCCGGGAAGGGCGCCCTCGGCCTCTTCTGACGGTCCTCGAAGCCCCGCAGCGGGGGCCGCAGCGGGGGCCGTGTCTGCACTAGTGTATTGTTCTTCGAACAATACATGAGTGCAGAC
>JADHEE010000187.1_pt1 | contig 32942 bp, 32 predicted proteins | sample 8952401 | NCBI WGS metagenome assembly JADHEE01 (sample SAMN16124438, study PRJNA663242) | bioreactor sludge metagenome | isolation source: sludge (ammonium) | place: India:Bengaluru | collected 2019-02-28 | reverse complement strand
GTCAGCTACATGCTCGAAGACCGCAAGATGATGATGCGGCTGTTCCCCGAGCTGTTCTCCGCGCAACGCATCGCCCCGATCGGTCACTACCCGAACATGCTGCTGGACACCCTCAAGTGCGCCAGTCCGATGGACAACCCCAGCGTCGTGGTGCTTACACCGGGACGTTTCAACAGTGCCTATTTCGAGCACGCGTTCCTCGCCCGCGAGATGGGTGTGGAACTGGTGGAAGGCGCGGACCTGTTCGTCCGCGACGAGAAGGTATTCATGCGCACCACCGCCGGCGCGCGTCCGGTGGACGTGATCTACCGTCGCCTCGACGACGCCTTCCTCGACCCGCTGGCGTTCAATCCGGACTCCATGCTCGGCGTGCCCGGCCTGCTGTCGGCCTATCGCTCGGGCAACGTGGTGCTGGCCAACGCCATCGGCACCGGCGTGGCGGACGACAAGTCGGTCTACCCGTTCGTCAACGACATGATCCGCTTCTACCTCAGCGAGGAGCCGATCCTGAAGAACGTGCCCACTTGGCAATGCCGCAAGCCGTCGGAGCTGTCCCATGTGCTGGCCAACCTGCCTGACCTGGTGGTCAAGGAAACCCAGGGGTCCGGCGGCTACGGCATGCTCGTCGGCCCGGCCGCCAGCAGCGCGGAGATCGAGGATTTCCGCCAGCGCATCATCGCCCGGCCGGACGCCTACATCGCGCAGCCAACACTGAGCCTGTCGACCTGCCCAACCTTCGTCGAGAAGGGGATTGCGCCGCGCCACATCGACCTGCGCCCCTTTGTCCTGACCGGCCGCGAAACGCAGCTGGTTCCCGGCGGTCTTACCCGAGTGGCCTTGCGCGAGGGCTCGCTGGTGGTCAACTCGTCGCAGGGCGGCGGCACCAAGGACACCTGGGTAGTGGAGGATTAAGGGAATGCTTTCGAGAACGGCCTCTGACCTGTACTGGATGTCACGTTACCTGGAGCGCGCGGAAAACCTCGCGCGCATGCTCGACGTCAGCTACTCACTGTCGCTGATGCCGCACGACGGGCGCGGCGACGGCCTCGACGAACTGGCGATGCCGCTGCTGATCACCGGCACCTTCGACGATTACCTCGAGCTGCATGGCCAGCTCAATGCCGAGCGCATGCTGCACTTCTTCGCCTTTGACGCGAACAACCCGGCGAGCATCTACAGTTGCCTGGGCGCCGCCCGCACCAACGCGCATGCCGTACGCGGGCGCATTACCGCGGACATGTGGGAAAACATCAACGCCACCTGGCTGGAAATGCGTGGCATCGCCCAGCAGGGCCTCGGCGGCTACGGCATCAGCCGGTTCTGCGAGTGGGTCAAGGAGCGTTCGCACCTGTTCCGTGGCGCCACCTTCGGCACCATCATGCGCAGCGATTCCTACCGCTTCATCCGCCTGGGAACCTTCATCGAGCGCGCCGACAACACCTTGCGCCTGCTCGATGCGCGTTATGAGCTGCTCGGCGAGGAAGACGATATCGACGACCGCTCGGCGCGCGCCTACTACCAGTGGAGCGCCTTGCTGCGCGCCTTGTCCTCGTTTGAGGCCTTCGCCGAAATCTATCGCGGCTCGCCGCACGCGCGAAAGGTGGCCGAACTGCTCCTATTGCGTCCGGACGTACCACGCTCGCTGCGCGCCTGCCTGGAGGAGCTGAACCTGATTCTTTCCAGCCTGCCGGGCGACAACGGCCGGCCCGCACAGCGCCTGGCAGCGGAAATGGACGCCCGCCTGCGTTACAGCAGCATTGAAGAAGTGCTCAACGGCGAGGAAGGCCTGCACGGCTGGATCACCGAGTTCATCCAACTGGTGGGCCAGCTCGGAAGCGCCATCCACATTTCCTATCTGGAGGCGGCATGAGACTGTCCATCAGCCACGACACCACCTACCACTACGATGATCAGGTGCGCACCAGCATCCAGTACCTGCGCCTGACGCCCCACGACAGCGAGCGCCAGCACGTACTCAACTGGCAGCTCAGCCTGCCGCGCCCGGTGCGCGCGCAGCTCGATCCCTTCGGCAACATTCTTCACGTGCTGACCATGGACGAGCCGCACGACGACCTGATCATCCGTGCCAGCGGCGAAGTCGACATCGACGAGCACTGCGAAGCTGAGCACGACGACCAGTCGGCGTATCCGTACCTGCGCTTCACCCGACTGACCCAGCCGGACGAAGCGCTTCGCGAGTTCGCCCATCAGCAGTGCAACAGCCACCGCGATCGCGATGCGCTGATCCGCTTGATGAATGCACTGAGCGAACGGATCGTCTACACACCCGGCTCTACCAAGGTCGACAGCAGTGCAGCCGAAGCCTTTGCCGGCAAGAGTGGCGTCTGCCAGGACCACACCCATGCGTTCCTCGCCTGCGCGCGCAGCCTGGGCATCCCGGCGCGCTACGTGTCCGGCTACATCTACACCGAGGACGCCGGCCACCTGGCCAGCCATGCCTGGGCCGAAGCCTGGCTGGACGACGCCTGGTACAGCTTCGACGTGACCAATGGCCTGTCGCGTCCCGAGCGCCACCTCAAGCTCGCGGTAGGACTGGACTACCTCGATGCCTGCCCGGTGCGCGGCATGCGCCGGGGCGGCGGTGTCGAGCAGATGCACGCCAAGGTGCTGGTTTCGCCGACCCAGTCGCAATCGCAATCCCAGGGGCAATCGCAGGGTCAGACCCAGCAGTGAGGCCCCGCCGCGCGCAATCGGCAACGATGCGCGCTGCTCAAGTTGTAAAATGAGTGCTCCAGGCTGTCGGTAGCCAACCGACAGTCCGGTGCTCAATCAACTCGAGATCACCCGCTCATGACTTATTGCGTCGCCATGAACCTCGCCGACGGCCTGGTTTTCGTCTCCGACTCGCGCACCAATGCCGGCGTCGACCACATAGCCACCTTCCGCAAGCTCTACGTGTTCGGCGTGCCGGGCGAGCGATTGATCGTGCTGCAGACCGCCGGCAACCTGGCGACCTCGCAATCGGTGGTCAACCTGCTGCGCCAGCGGCTCAATGGCGATTGCCCGCACCTGTACAACGTGACGACGCTGTTCGACGCCGCGCGGCTGGTCGGCCAGACCATTCGCGAGATGAGCGAACACGATTCGCGCCAGGATGGTGGCGTCGATATGAGCTGCTCGTTCCTTCTCGGCGGGCAGATCAAAGGCGAGGAGCCGGGTCTTTTCAATCTCTATCCACAGGGAAACTTCATTGCCGCAACGCCGGATACCCCGTATTTCCAGATCGGTGAGAGCAAGTACGGCAAGCCGATCCTCGACCGCGCGCTGACGTTCCATTCACCGCTGGACGAAGCCCTGCGCTGCGCGCTGATCTCCTTCGACTCGACCATCCGCAGCAACCTCTCGGTGGGAATGCCGCTAGACCTGCTGGTGTACCGGACGGACAGCCTGGAGGTGCCGAAGGGTTATCGCGTGGAGGAGGGGGACGCCTATTTCGAGGGCGTGCGCGGACAGTGGGGCGAGGGCCTGCGCGAGTTGCTCGGGCAGTTGCCGGAGACCCCGGACGACTACCGCAAGTGAATGAAAAAAAGGGCCGCGATGCGGCCCTCTTCGTCGGTGAGCTGCCAAGGCTACCTTACTCGTCGCGGCCATCCATCATTGTGCGTTTGAGCAGCAGGTAGATCGCCCCCGTTCCGCCATGCCGCGGCGTGCACGAGGCGAAGCCGAGCACCTGCGGATGCTGCCGCAGCCAGGTGTTGACGTGGCTCTTGATCATTGGCCGCTTGCCGTCGACGCGCGCCGCCTTGCCGTGGGTGACGCGGGCGCAGCGCACTTCGTGCTTGGCGGCTTCGGCGAGGAATTCCCAGAGGACTTCCCGCGCCTGTTCCACACGCATGCCGTGCAGGTCCAGGCTGCCCTCGAATTCGATCTGCCCGGCCTTGAGCTTGCGCATCTGGCTTTCCTGAACGCCGTCGCGCGCCCAGTAGAGTTCGTCCTCGGCGCCCACATCGATGACGAACTGGTCCGACAGCCCGTCCACCTTGACCCGGTCGTTGGGCTGGATCGCGTTGTGCCGCCGGCTGGCCACCTGCAGGCGATCGGCCCGCGGTTTGCCGGTATCGGCGATGTCCACCTGAATGCGCCTGACGCCGCGCATCTGAGCGGCGAACAGATCGGTTTCGTCGTCTTGCATGTAGTCCTCCTACGGGCCGCGCAGTTTACCAGTCGCTCGTTGGGCCGACGAATTGCATGAGGCTCTCCGGCGCCTGGCGGACTATCGGAAAGGGGCGGTGACTGACGCCTCGAGCGACCGGCCTCAGCCGCGTTTCTTCAGGAGGTGCGGGGCGAGGCTCAGATCGTTGCCGGCCTGCAGGCTGCGCCGGCACTTGCGCCAGAGCAGGATCGCCATGAGCAGGAGAACCAGGCCGGCGCCAAGCAGCACGCCCGCTTCGCTCGTGGTGTCGTTGAATTCGCCCATTACCAATGGGTGGCCGAGTAGGGTGGCCGCGCTGGTCAAACCCATCAGCAGGCCGGCGACGCCGAATAGCAACGCGAGCAAGGCCGCGAAGCGCCACAGCCAGCGGCCGGGCTTGCGTGGCCGCAGAGTGCGGGCGTAGCTATCGGTCAACTTCATTCAGACCTCTTTCCTTTGGAATATCGGCCTATGACTCGCCCTGGACGGTCGGGTTCCTCGGCGCGCCACCGCGCGTCCGATTCAGACCAGGGCCTTGGCGTCTGCAACCACGGTGGCGAAGTTGTCGGCGAGGGCGGCGACTTCGACCTTGTGCAGATCAGCGGCGCAGAGGCTGGATTCACCCATGGGCACGTCACGGGTGGCGCAGGCGGCGTCGACCAGGGTGCAGCGGTAGCCGTAATCCTTGGCGGCACGCACGGTGGTGCTGACGCTGGAATGGGTCATGAACCCGCAGACGATCAGGTCCAGGTGGCCGATGGCGAGCAGGCGGTCGTGCAGATCGGTGCCGGCGAATGCGTTCGGCAGGCGTTTCTCGACCACGGTTTCCCCGGCCTGCGGGGCCAGCTCGGGCAGAAAATTGCCACGCGGCCCCTGCGGGTCGAACAGGCCGCCGGGAATACCCAGGTGGCGAACGTGAACGACCGGGCGACCCTGCTGGCGCGCGGCGGCGAGCAGGCTGGCGATTTCCTCGACCGCCGGTTGCAGCCCCGGCAGGATCATCGCACCGCTGCGATATTCTTCCTGCGCATCGATGATCAGCAGCGTGGCGTTACCCAGGCTGGCCGGTGCATAACCACGGCCGCTGAGCTGGAACAGAGTTTGCGGCATGGGCATGGCGAGAATCCTCTGAGTGAAACATTCGTCAATTGTCACCTGCCGGCCCGCGGAAGTGAATCGTTAAAACCCGGCCCCGGGTCGCGCCGTTGCGGGGCTTTCCGCGCGGTGTGTCCGCGCCGACCTTGGGCTAAACTTGCGCTCTTTTGCCTTGGAGCACCCCCGTGACCGCTTCGTCTTCCCGCCTGCGCAGCCTGCGCGATCACATCCGCTGGGCCGTCAGCCGTTTTCATGCCGAGGAGCTGTTCTTCGGCCACGGTACAGACAACGCCTGGGACGAGGCGCGTGAGCTGGTCCTCGGTGCGTTGTACCTGCCCTACGAAATCGCCGACAGCTACCTCGATTGCCGGCTGGAGGACGATGAGCGTGATGCCCTGCAGGAATTGCTGCGGCGGCGCATCGAGGAGCGCGTACCGACCGCCTACCTGCTTGGCGAGGCGTGGTTCTGCGGCCTGCCGTTCCTGGTCGACGAACGTGTCCTGGTGCCGCGCTCGCCCATCGCCGAATTGATCGACGGGCACTTCGCGCCCTGGCTGGCGGATGAGCCCAAACGCATCCTCGATCTGTGTACCGGTTCAGGCTGCATCGGCATCGCCTGCGCCTACGCTTTCCCGGAGGCGGAAGTGCTGCTGGCTGACCTGTCCTTCGATGCCCTGGAGGTCGCCAATCAAAACATCGAGCGGCATGACCTCGAGGCGCGCGTGCATACGGTGCAGGGCGACGGCTTCGGCGGCCTGCCGGGTCAGCGTTTCGACCTGATCGTCTCCAACCCGCCGTATGTCGATGCCGAGGATTTCGCCGACATGCCCGCTGAGTACCACCATGAGCCGGCGATGGGGCTGGCTTGTGGCGACGACGGTTTGGATCTGGTGCGGCGAATGCTCGCCGAGGCGGCGGATCATCTGACCGAGCGCGGTCTGCTGATCGTCGAGGTCGGCAATAGCCAGGTGCATGTGGAGGCGCTGTATCCGGAAGTGCGTTTCACCTGGCTGGAATTCGCCCGCGGCGGCCACGGCGTGTTCCTTCTCGGCGCCTCCCAGTGCCGCGAACACCAGGCGCTGTTCCGCTCACGGGTGTCCGACTGACGGCGCGAATGCCGCCACGCCTGGCGTAATCGACGGATTGAAAACCAAGCAAGCGCTAGGTAAGGTCGTGCCTGATCCTACCGGAGCGATGCCATGTCTACCTGCCAGGAATATTTCGAGCCCTCCCACCAATTGGTGCGCGATTCGGTGCGGCGCTTCGTCGAGCGGGAAATCCTCCCTCAGGTCGACGTCTGGGAAGAGCAGGGCAGCTTTCCCCTTGCGCTTTATCGCCAGGCAGGTGCGGCGGGAATCCTCGGCATCGGGTATCCGGAGGCATTCGGCGGCAGCCACGAGGGCGACCTGTTCGCTAAGGTCGCCGCCAGCGAGGAACTCATGCGGTGCGGCTCCGGCGGCCTGGTGGCCGGCCTGGGATCGCTCGACATCGGCTTGCCGCCGGTGGTGCGCTGGGCGCTTCCGGCGCTGCGTGAGCGCGTGGTTCCGGCCGTGCTGGCGGGGGAAAAAGTCATCGCCCTGGCGATCACCGAGCCTTCGGGGGGCTCCGATGTGGCCAATCTGAAGACCCGCGCGGTGCGCGAGGGCGACTTCTATCGGGTCAACGGCAGCAAGACCTTCATCACCAGTGGCGTGCGCGCGGACTATTACACCGTGGCGGTGCGCACCGGCGACGTGGGATTTGCCGGGATAAGCCTGCTGCTGATCGAGAAAGGCACTCCCGGATTCCGCGCCGGTCAGCCGCTGAAGAAGATGGGCTGGTGGGCGTCGGATACCGCCGAGCTGTTCTTCGAGGATTGCCGGGTGCCAAGGGAAAACCTCATCGGCGTGGAAAACGCCGGCTTCGCCTGCATCATGGCGAACTTCCAGTCCGAGCGACTGGCGTTGGCGATCATGGCCAACATGACGTCGCAGATGGCGCTGGAGGAAGCGATGCGCTGGGCGCGCGAGCGCAGCGCCTTCGGCAAGCCGATCGGCAAGTTCCAGGTACTCAAGCACCGCCTCGCGGAAATGGCCACGCAGCTGGAGGCCTCGCGCGAGTTCACCTACCGCCAGGCGGCGAAGATGGCCGCGGGCAGGACGGTGATCAAGGAGATCTCCATGGCCAAGAACATCGCCACTGACGCCGCCGAGCGGATCACCCATGACGCGGTGCAGATTCTGGGCGGCATGGGCTACATGCGCGAGAGCTTGGTGGAGCGCTTGTACCGTGACGTGCGAATCCTTTCGATTGGCGGCGGTTCGCGGGAAATCATGAACGAGATCATCGCCAAGCAGATGGGGCTGTAGTCGGCGGGCGGGCAAATCGCAACCCAGCCTTGGGGCACTCATGCAGTTTGAAACTCGATAACGCCGGCGGTCTGTTGCAAGTCATTGTTTCGTAAGCAGTCCTCGAATTTTATAAGCTGGCCCGGCGCTTGCTGATGTCATGCAATTCCAGCGATCCGGATAGCCATGATGTTCAGCGCCAGCCCGAACTCCCAGGATCGGACGGCATTCGTGCCGAACGAAACGATAATCCGCGACAGACTTGCGGCCATGGTTCAGGCCGAGTTGCCGAACTTTCCCGCGCCGGTGATTTCCGCCTGCATTCCCTTCTCCGCCGGCGATAACAGCTGGCCTCCGTTACCGGGCAGCGAAACGGCCACGGCGGTTGCCCGGCTGGAAGCGGTGTTCAATGCGCCGGTGGCGCAGTGGAACCGTATCCAATGGCGTAGCGAGGCGCTGCGGCCATCCGCTTTCGTATTCTCCGAGGAAACCGTAAACGGCCTGCTCGATCTGGTAAGGACCCACGCCGGAAACGAGGAAACCTTCCTTAGCCGCTTCATTGGCGAGGACAGCCGCCAACGCTTCTGGCGCGAGGTTCGCTGCCTGCTTTCGACGGGCGACTTCTCCGAGCCGCCGGTCGTGGTCGACGATCAGCGCAACGCCTACCTGGTGGACGGCAGCCATCGTCTCGCCGCCTATGCCTTCGTGCACGAATGCGCTGGCGTGCGGCAGGTCTTCGAGAGCGAGCACAAGGCCAGCGCGCCGTTGCTGGAGCGTCCGCTGTTCTGGATCGCTGCACCGCTCTGAGCGATCGACAAGGTCGGATCAGTCGGTGACGCTGCCGATCTTGTCGCCCGTCCTGCTCGACTTGCGCGCGCCGAGACGCGTCGCTGCGGTGACCAGGCGCTGGTAGAGCGCCGGCAGCAGCCGCTGCATCCAATCGGCGGCGCGGGCATCCGAACCGATGAGAATTCGCCGGCGATCGCGCAGTACGCCTTCGAGGATCACCGCGGCCGCCCGCTCGGGGGTGGTTCGCAGCAACTGGTCGTGGAACTGCTGGCGCGCCTTCTCGCTGTCCTGGCCGGTGATCGCCGCCAGGCTGTCGTTCATCCGCGCTGTTTTCGCGATGTTGGTGCGTATCCCACCGGGGTGCACGCAACTGGCGGATACTCCGCAGGCCGCGAGGTCCAGCTCCTGGCGCAGGGATTCGGTGAAGCCGCGCACCGCGTACTTGCTGGCGTTGTAGGCGCTCATGCCCGGCTGGGCGAAGAGGCCGAAGACGCTGGAGACGTTGATCACATGTCCGTCCCCGGAAGCGCGCAGGTGAGGCAGGAACGCCTTGCTGCCATGCACCACGCCCCAGAAGTTGATGCCCATGATCCATTCGTAGTCGGACAGTTCGCTGCCCTCGACCGTGCCGCCGTGGGCAACCCCGGCGTTGTTGAAGATCAGATTGATCCGGCCGTATTCGGACGCCACCCGGTCTGCCCAGCGCTGCATGGCGACGGCATCGCTGACGTCGACGCGAGACTGGCTCACCTGCACGCCATGCGTGCTCGCCTGCTCGGCGGTATGCCGCAGCGAGTCCTCGTTCACGTCGCTGAGTGCCAGATGGCAGCCGCGACGAGCCAGGTCCAGGGCGAGCGCCCGGCCGATTCCGGAGCCGGCGCCGGTGATGGCGGCGACCTTGTTGGTGAATGTCTTCATGCTTCGGCCTCCAGGGGTTGTACGTCGGGCTGGGACGCAAGGGCCGGCTGGGGTTTGTCGAATCGGTAGGCGGCGGCGTCGAAGTGCCTGGTCAGTTGGCGAAAACGCCAGGTGAACCCCGGCCACACCGTGCAGTTTCGGCCGCTGATGGGATGCAGGTACCAGCTTTTGCAACCGCCGGCGTTCCACACCGTATTGCCGAGGCTGTTCTGCAGCGATCCGTTGAATTGCCGCTGCGCATCCGCCTTGACCTCCAGGCTCGACAGGCCACCGCGTTGCAGATGTTCCAGCGCGCCGAGCACATAGCTGATCTGCGACTCGATCATGTAGACCATGGAGTTGTGGCCGAGCCCGGTGTTGGGGCCCATCAGGAAGAACAGGTTGGGAAAGCCCGCGGTAAGCGTGCCCTTGTAGGCCTCCGGTCCAAGCGGCCAGGTGTCGAGCAGGTCGGCGCCGCCGCGACCGAAGATCACCCCGCGCGGTAGCGGATCGCTGGGTGTGAAGCCGGTGCCGAAGATGATCGCATCGACGGGCCGCTCCGTTCCGTCCTGATCGACGATGCTGTGGGTGCGGATTTCGCGGATCCCGCTGGTGATCACGTCGACGTTGGGCCGGGTTAGCGCGGGGTAGTAGTCGTTGGAAATGAGCACACGCTTGCAGCCCATCACATAGTCCGGCGTGAGCCTGGCTCGTAGCGCCGGGTCCTCGACGTGCTTGTAAAGGTGTCGCTTGGCGATCTCCGCGGCGAACTTCATCAGCCGAGGGCTGAGGGAGAAGCCGATCACGCGGCTTTCTAGCATGCCGTAGAGCGCACTGCGCCATGCCTTCTGCAACAGCGGAAAGCGTCTGAAGCGCTCCTGCTCTTTCGCGCTGATCGCCCGATCCGGCTTGGGCATGATCCATGGTGGCGTGCGTTGGTAGAGGTCCAATTGCGCGACCTGGGGCTGGATTTGCGGAACGAACTGAATTGCCGAGGCGCCAGTGCCGATCACCGCTACGCGCTTTCCGGCGAGGTCGTAATCGTGGTCCCACTGCTGCGAGTGGAACCGGGCGCCGGCGAAGTTCTCCAGCCCGTTCAACGTCGGAATCGAGGGCGTGGACAAGCCACCCATGCCGGAAACGACGAATTGCGCGCTGTAGTGCCGACCATGGCGATCCTCGATCCGCCAGCGCTGTTCGGGCTCGTCCCAGCTCAGGCGGGTGATTTCGCAGCCCAGCCGGGTTTTCTTCTGCAGGCCGTACTTCGTCCAGCAGGCCTCCAGGTAGCTTCTGATCTCCGGCTGGCGGGCGAACATCCGCGTCCAGTTCGGGTTCGGCTCGAAGGAAAACGAGTAGAGATGAGATTGAACGTCGCAGGCGCAACCGGGGTAGTTGTTGACTCGCCAGGTCCCGCCGACGCCCTGTTCCTTCTCGAACAGCAGGAAGTCCTCTTCGCCGCACTGTTTCAGACGCATCGCCATCCCGAGGCCGGAAAACCCGGTGCCGATGATGGCGATCTTGCAGCGGGTGACGGGTGTTGTAGCCGCGGTGAGCGTCATGGCTGGAGTCCTCTTGTAGTCGTCGCGATTAGAAGCGATCCTCATGAAAGGTAGACAGCTGTATACCTATCGCGCAACCTAACCTCCGTTGGGTGCGCGTAGCGAGGCAATCGACGATGGTTGGGCACCAGCAGGAAAGGGCGGCAGGGAAACAACAGCTGATGCAGGCGGCGCTACGCCTGGTGACGGGGTCGCGCAGCCTGGGCAGCATTGGTTTGCGCGAGCTTGCGCGCGAGGCGGGGCTCAATCCAAACACCTTCTATCGGCATTTTGACAGTCTCGATGGGCTGGGGCTGGCGCTGATCCAGGACCTTTCCGAGCAGTTGCGCCAGCCGCTTCGCGATCTGCGTCGGGAGGCGGCGCAGCGCGCGCAGGTGCACGGGCCGTCAGGGCCGAGGGTGCTGGGTGTCGACCTGGGGCGCAGTCGTCTGGTGTGCCGCGAAACGGTTCGTTTGTACTTCCGCTTCGTCGAGCAGAACCCCAGCGGTTTCATCATGGGTGTCCGCGAGTTGCACGGTGCGTCACCGGTGCTGCGCGCCGCGTTGCGTGAGGTGATGGAAGCGTTCGCCCAGGACATGGCCGAGGATATGCAGGAGCTCGGGCTTCTCGAGGGGATCGAGGGGGAAACGGTGCTGCGACTGTCTTCGCTGGTCAGTCGCCACCTGTTCCAGTCGTCACTGGACTATCTGGAGCAGGTGGAACGGCGCGCCTCGCTGAGTGCGCAGGCGGAAGAGATGATCATCGATCTGTTCATCGGCGCGAGCCTGCTCGATGGCCTGGAGCGGCATGCCTGAACCGCGACTCAGCGTTCGTCGAGGGCGAAGGCGGTAAGGGTGAAGGTAGAAATACCGGCGTCGCTCAGCTTGGCCGAGCCGCCCAGCTCCGGAAGGTCGATGATCGCGGCGGCTTCGTAGACGCTGGCGCCCATGCGCTTGACCAAGTTGGCCGCAGCGATCAACGTCCCGCCGGTGGCGATCAGGTCGTCCATCAGCAACACCGAGTCGCCTTCGCACAGACTATCGCGCTGCACTTCGATGACCGAAGCGCCATATTCGGTGGAATAGGTTTCCACCAGCAGATCGGCTGGCAACTTGCCCTTCTTGCGGAACAGGATCAGCGGTTTGTTCAGCTCATAGGCGATGATGGGCCCGAGCAGGAAACCACGGGCATCAAGGGCGCCGACGTGGCTGAACTCCGCTTCCACATAGCGCTGGATGAAGCTGTCCACCACCATCCGCAACGCGCGCGGCGACTGGAACAGCGGCGTGATATCGCGAAACACCACGCCGGGCTTGGGGAAGTCCACAACGGGACGGATGACGGATTTGATGGCGAATTCGTCGAAGATCATCGAGGAACCTGTGACTTGAGTGGGCTTGGCGTCATGGCGCGCCAAGATAAACGCGCCTGGGGCAAGATGCCGCAGGCGCGTCGTTTGAATCGGATCAGGCAGGAAAGCGGATCAGCTCTCCATGTTGCCGCCGGCCAGTGCGCAGAGTTCGATGGGATTAAGGATGTGAATTTCCTTACCCTCAGCGGCCAGCAGGGCGTTCTGTTGGAAGCGGGTGAATACGCGGGAGACGGTCTCGACCGCCAAGCCGAGGTAGTTGCCGATCTCGTTGCGCGACATCGACAGGCGGAATTGGCTGGCGGAAAAGCCGCGGGCACGGAAGCGCGCGGACAGGTTGACCAGGAAGGTAGCGATGCGCTCATCGGCGGTCTTCTTCGACAGTAACAGCATCATCTGCTGGTCGTCGCGGATCTCGCGGCTCATCACACGCATCAGCTGGCGGCGCAACTGCGGCAGCTGCACCGAAAGCTCGTCAAGGCGCTCGAAGGGGATCTCGCAGACCGAAGTGGTTTCCAGCGCCTGCGCGGAAACCGGATAGAGTTCCGTATCCATGCCGGAAAGGCCGACCAGTTCGCTGGGCAGGTGGAAGCCGGTAATCTGTTCTTCGCCGTCGTCGGTCACGCTGAAGGTTTTCAACGCCCCGGAACGCACAGCGAACACGGAACCGAAGACATCACCCTGGCGGAACAGGAATTCACCTTTTTTAAGCGGACGGCCGCGCTTGACGATTTCGTCGAGCGCATCCATGTCTTCCATATTCAGAGATAGCGGCAAGCACAGCGGAGCGAGGCTGCAATCCTTGCAGTGAGCCTGATGTTGTCCACGAACCTTGATCGACTCGGACATGAGGGGATACCTAGTCTGACGAATTCAGCGGCAAGGGTACTCCAGCCGGAGAACAAGGGCCAGCCGACAGATATCTACCCGTTGCGAGGGCGTTGGAGTACGGCGTCCGAAGGGAGATGCGTACCGAGCTGGCCTCTACGGTGCCGCAGGGGCACTCGTTGTCAGATGACCCTCGAGTAGCGTTGGGTATTCTGCTGCGCCAAATAGTGGTCGAACAGCATGCAGACGGAGCGTACCAGTAGGCGCCCGGAGGGCAGAACCTCTATGCGCTCCTCCGTCAGGTCGATCAGCCCGTCGCGCGCCATCTGTTGCAATTGCGGCCAGACTTCCGAGAAATAGCTGCGAAAATCGATCGAGTAGGCCTGCTCGATATCGGCGAAATGCAGTCGGAACTCGCAGATCAGCCGCTGGATCACCGCTCGGCGAACCCGGTCGTCCTCGTTGCACTGCAGACCGCGCAGCGTCGCCAACTGGTTGCTATCCAGGCTTTGCTGATAGTTGTTCAGGTCGCTGCTGTTTTGGCTGTAAAGATCGCCGATCTGGCTGATGGCGGAAACGCCAAGACCGATCAGATCGCAGTGCCCGTGGGTGGTGTAGCCCTGGAAGTTGCGCTGCAGGGTGCCATCTTCCTGGGCTATGGCCAACTCGTCGTCCGGAAGGGCGAAGTGGTCCATGCCGATGTAACGATAGCCGGCCGCGGTCAACTGGTCGATGCTGGTCTGCAGCATCTCCAGTTTCTTCGCCGGGCTCGGCAACTCGGCTGCGTTGATCCGCCGTTGCGGCATGAAGCGCTCCGGCAGATGCGCGTAGTTGAACACCGACAGGCGATCCGGCTGCAGGGCAATGACTTCTTCCACAGTACGGGCGAAGCGTTCCGGGTCTTGCTTGGGCAAGCCGTAGATGAGGTCGATGTTTACCGAGCGGAACTGCAAGGTGTGCGCGGCGTCGACGATGGCGCGCGTTTCTTCGAGACTCTGCAGACGGTTTACGGCGCGCTGTACCTCGGGATCAAGATCCTGAACACCCAGGCTAACGCGGTTGAAGCCGAGTTCGCGAAGCAGGCCCATGGTCGACCAGTCCGCTTCGCGTGGATCGATCTCGATACCGTAGTCGCCGGAGTCGTCGTCCAGCAGGTTGAAGTGTTTGCGCAGATGGCCCATTAGTCGGCGCAGTTCGTCGTGGCTGAGGAACGTCGGGGTGCCACCGCCGAAATGCAGTTGCTCCACGGTCTGGTGCGGATCGAGATGGCAGGCAATCAATTCGATCTCTTTTTCCAGACGCTCGAGATAGGGCAGCGCACGACCACGGTCTTTGGTGACCACCTTGTTGCAGGCGCAGTAGTAGCAAATGTTGGCGCAGAAGGGCACGTGGATGTACAACGACAGCGGCCGCATGGCCTTTCGGCTGTCGCGAAGCGCATGAAGCAGGTCGAACGAACCAACGCCGTTGGTGAACTGCACTGCCGTTGGGTAGGAGGTGTAGCGTGGTCCGGCCATATCGTAGCGGCGGATCAGATTGGTGTCCCAGCAGATGGAGTTGTGCATTGCGGCGTTACCGTAGCATTCAGGTCGGGCAAGTCTAGGAGGCGCGGCCATGGGCCTCCTTGACCTGCATCAACCAGCTCTGGCAGTGGGCCTCGTGCCATTCGAGCGACCAGTAGGAAAGGCCCGTCAGTGTTCATCCGCCAACGAGACAGGAGGTGGGTCGGCACGCCGACAGACGCTGCCTGGAGGGATTCAGTCCTGGCTTGCAGTGTGCCCTGCATGCCCCATCAGCAGAGCCTGATGGGGGCCGGGCAGGGTCCACACACCGAAGAGGATGACCAGCAAACCTCCGGCGATACGCACGCCACGCCTGCGCAGCAAGGCGGTCAGGCGCTCGGCGGCGAGGCCGGTGGCGAGTAGGACAGGCCAGGTGCCAAGTCCGAAGACGAGCATCAACAGCGCGCTATGCAGCGCGTTGCCCTGGCTGGCCGACCACAGCAATGAGCTATAGACGAGTCCGCAGGGTAGCCAGCCCCATAGCGCGCCGAATAGTAGCGCGCGCGGCACGCTGTTGACGGGCAGGAGGCGCGTGCTCAACGGCTGGAGGTGGCGCCAGAGTCGACGGCCGAGTCCCTCTATGCGGACGAGACCGCTCCACCAGCCGGCCAGGTACAGCCCCATGACGATCAGTAGAAGGCCCGCGGCGATGCGCATGCCTTGGGCCGCTGGACTGTTCGCCACTGCCCAGCCCGCGCTGCCGATCAGCAGTCCGGCGCTGGCATAGCTGAGTATTCGTCCGAGGTTATAGCCGATCAGCAGTTGTAACCGGCGCCCACGCTGCTCTGGCGGGGTGGCCATGGTCAGTGCTCCCATGAGGCCGCCGCACATGCCCAGGCAGTGGCCGCCGCCCAGTAGTCCGAGGATGAACGCGGAGACCAGTAGCGGCAGCAATTCAGTCAAGCGGGCGGTCCTTGGCAGAACGTCCTTCGGCTTCGTCTATGCCTGCCTGGTGACGTGGGTCGTCGTCGTCGAAAAGGATGCTGTGGGCGGGGCTTTCCATGTCATCGTACTGGCCCGAATCGACGGCCCAGAAGAACAGCCAGATGGCCAGGCCGACGACTATGACGGCGATCGGAATCATTACGTAAAGCGCGGTCATGGGTGCTCCATTGAGACGGTCTCAGGCTGGGCGGGCCGGATGTCGTCGCTCGCCGACGACAGGCGCAACGCGTTCAGCACCACCAGCAGCGAACTCAGCGACATGCCCAATGCCGCCCATAATGGTGTCACCCAGCCAACCGCAGCGAAGGGCAGGACGCCCCCATTGTACAAGCAGGCCCAACCGAGGTTTTCGATGATGATGCGTCGAGTGCGCCGGGCGATACGGAACGCCTGAACCAGGCTGTCCAGACGGTTGGAGAGCAGCACGGCGTCGGCGCTGGTCTTTGCCAGGTCAGTAGCCGAGCCCATGGCGACGCTGATGTCCGCGGCGGCGAGCACCGGGACGTCGTTGATCCCGTCGCCAAGCATCAGCACGCGCCTTCCGCTTTCGCGCAACTCGCGAAGAACGGTCAGCTTGGCTTCGGGGGTAAGTCCTCCGCGAGCGTCCTCTATACCGAGCTGTACAGCGATCTCGCCCACCATCGGCGAGCTGTCGCCGGAGAGCAGCAGCACCTTCCAGTTGCGCGCGCGGCAGGCGTCGACGAGCGCGGGCGCGTCCGCGCGCAAACGGTCGTTCAGCACAAGCCAGGCGAGGGGACCCTGGCTGTCGCCCAACAACAACCATTGGCCCTGGTAACCCGGTATCTCAGGAACCGGCCCGGCCGCGAGCGAGGCGACGAAGGCGGGCTGGCCGATACGCAGCTGGCGGCCATCGACCCAGCCTTCGAGCCCTAGCCCTGGGGCACTCTCGACCCGTTCGGCGGCCTGGGGCGCGCGGCCGAACGCCTTGGCGATCGGGTGTTCGGAGCGGTTTTCCAGCGCGGCGGCGAGCGCCAGGCAGGCATCGGCATCGAGATCACGCAACGGGTGAATTCCGCCGAGGGTCAGCCGACCTTCGGTGAGTGTTCCCGTCTTGTCGAAGATGACCGTATCGATACGATTCAGGCCTTCGAGGAAATGCCCGCGGGTGAGCAGCAACCCGAGCTTGTGCAGGCTTCCGGTGGCCGTGGTCAGCGCCGTAGGCGTCGCCAGCGACAGGGCACAGGGGCAGGTAGCGACCAGCAGCGCCAGGACGATCCAGAAGGCACGCTGGTGATCGATCTGCCACCAGTAGAGACCGACTGCAGCGGTGATGGCCAGCACGATCAGGAGGAACCACTGAGCCACACGATCGGCCAGTTCGGCGAGCCGAGGTTTATCCGCTTGGGCGCGTTCCAGCAGGCGGACGATAGCCGAGAGACGCGTATCGTCGCCCAACGCCTGCACTTCGACCGTCAGGGGGCTTTCAACGTTGAGCGTGCCTGCGGTAACGCTGTCGCCCTGGGTACGTGCGAGAGGAAGATACTCACCCGTCAGCAGCGATTCGTCGATGCTCGACTGTCCGTCGAGAATGCAGCCGTCAGCGGGCAGCAGCGAGCCGGGCGGCACCAGCACCCGATCGCCGATCGCCAGTTCGCTGAGCAGAATGCGCTCGCTCTGGCCTGCCGGACCCAGCCGTAGGCAGGAGGCCGGTAGCAGGTTGACCAGTTGCGCAGTGGCTGCAGCGGTGCGTTCGCGGGCGCGGCGTTCGAGATAGCGGCCGGAGAGAAGGAACAGGGCGAACATGCCGACGGCATCGAAATACAGCTCGCCGACGCCAGTCATCGTGGACCAGATGCCGGCGAGGTAGGCGCCACCGATCGCCAGCGACACCGAGACGTCCATGGTCAGGTGACGGGTGCGCAGGTCGCGCAGTGCGCCGCGGAAAAACGAGCCGCAGCAGTAGAAGACGATCGGGGTGGTGAGGAACAGGCTGACCCAGCGCAGGATCTTGTCCAGCTCTGGCGAAAGATCGAGGTTGAACTCGGGCCACGTGGCCATGGCCGCCATCATCACCTGCATCCACAGCAGCCCGGCCAGTCCCAGCTGTCGCAGCGCACGGCGATTTTCCTGATTGAGCCGCTCGGCGGCTGCGTCAGCCTGATACGGATGGCCGGCATAGCCGATTCGGCGCAACTCCTGAAGCAACCGGCTTAATGGTATTAGGGAGTCATCCCAGCTCACCTGTAGACGTTGGTTGGACAGGTTAAGGTGCACCTCGGCGATGCCATCCACACCGCGCAGATGCTTTTCGATCAGCCAGCCGCAGGCCGCGCAACTGATCCCTTCGATCATCAGGCTGGTGCTGGCGAGATCATTCTTGTGGCGCACGAACGGCTGCTGTACGTCGCTGCGGTCGTACAGGGCGAGCTCATCGGTGAGGGCGCGGGGCAGGGCTTCCGGATTGGCCGACGTTTCGCTGCGATGCTTGTAGTAGCTTTCCAGCCCGCCTGCGATGATCGCTTCGGCGACCGCCTGGCAACCGGGACAACACAAGGCCCGCGTCTCGCCCAGCACGCGGGCCTGGAAGCGGTCGCCGGTGGTGACCGGCAGGCCGCAGTGATAGCAGGGTATGGGCGTACTGCTCATGCGGCGGCTCAGTCGCCGAGCAGGATTTGCCGACCGGGAGCGACGTCCTCTTCCTCGAACAGGCGCCAGTCCTTGCCGCCCTCCGCGCCAAGCAGCTCAACGAAGCGGCGGCCTTCGATCGGCTCCTGGGTTTGCCCCTGGTAGACGCCGTCGCCCTGCGGTTGCAGCACTATTCGCCGATCTTTTTCCGGCTGGGTGGGCGAGATCAGATTGAGCACGATCTGCCGTGGCTGGCTGACACCCTTCAGATGGATTTCAGCGACGCCAGTATCTTCGTTCATCACCAACTCGGCGCTCATCTTCAACTGGCGGGCGAGCACCTCACGGTCCAGCGATGTATTGATGCCTTTGCCCGCATCGTAATAGTTGTCCACCACCAGACTGTCGGAATTGCGGATTGCAATCGTTAGCAGCGACAGTCCTAGAACCACGGAAAATACCAGCAACGCGATGACGAACCACGCCCAGGGTTGCTTGTACCAACTGCTTACTACTTCGGCTTGCATAGGAATCCTTGGTTAGCGAACGCTTGGACCGATGAATCGGCTATCGGCTTCGTTTTCGACCGTTGGGTCATCGGCGGATTTGATACGGAACATGATCTTGTTGGTGCTCGATGGCAATTTCTCTGGATCAACGGAAAGCTCGACGGGTAGCGACAGGACCTCGCCTGCGGCGACGCGGACCTCTGCCTTGCCCTGGTACTGCAGACCTTCGATCCCGTCTGCCTCGATGACCAGCGTCAGGTCGTGCTGAGCCTTGTTCATCAGTTTTAGCGTGTAGACGTTTTCGATCCTGCCTTCCTCGTTCTCGCGGTACAGCACACGATCCTTGAGCACGTCGATCTGAACCAGCGGGCGCGCTGAAATCGCATAGGCGAACAGACTGATCATCGTGACCAGAGCGACCGCATAGCCGATGAGGCGAGGGCGCAGCAAATTAGTCTTTTGGCCTGACAGGTTGTGTTCGGTGGTATAGCTGATCAACCCGCGCGGGTAGTTCATCTTGTCCATGATGGTGTCGCAGGCATCGATGCAGGCGGCGCAGCCGATACATTCGATCTGCAGACCGTCACGAATGTCGATGCCCGTGGGGCACACCTGAACGCACATGGTGCAGTCGATGCAATCGCCCAGGCCCTGGGCCTTGTAGTCGAGGTTTTTTTTGCGCGGTCCGCGTGTCTCGCCGCGACGCGGATCGTAGGACACGATGAGGGTGTCCTTATCGAACATCACGCTCTGGAACCGCGCGTAGGGGCACATGTAAACGCACACCTGCTCACGCAGATAGCCGGCGTTGCCGTAGGTGGCGAGAGTAAAGAAACCGACCCAGAACAGCGCCCAGCCATTGATATTGAATGTGAGCAGGTCGGGAACGAGACCGCGTATAGGTGTGAAGTAACCGACGAAGGTAATGGCGGTGATCAGCGAGACGCCAAGCCAGATGCTGTGCTTGGCCAGCTTGCGGAAAAACTTGTTGGCATTCATCGGGGCCTTGTCCAGCTTCATGCGCTGGTTACGGTCGCCTTCACTGACCTTTTCTGCCCACATGAATATCCAAGTCCAGACGCTTTGCGGGCAGGTGTAACCGCACCATACACGCCCAGCGAATACGGTGATGAAGAACAGGCCAAATGCACAGATGATCAGCAGCCAGGAGAGCAGAACGAAGTCCTGCGGCCAGAAAGTGGCGCCGAAGATGTAGAACTTGCGCTCCGGCAGGTTCCACCAGACCGCCTGATGGCCATCCCAGTTTATCCACGCAGTACCAAAGTAGAGGAGGAAGAGCAGCGCTCCACCCACACGACGGAGGTTGCGAAACAACCCGGTGAAGGCGCGGGTGTAGATTTTTTCACGCTTGGCGTAAAGGTCGATGTTGTCGACGGCTTTGACCGGTGGGGTGACATCTCGAACGGGGATCTGCTCAGTCATATTCATACCACGGCTTAAGGATGCCCAGACCGGTACATGCCGGCCTGGGTCAGTTTTCCTGCCGCGTATGTCATGCGTCATCCTGCCGATGTCCGGGAGGATCGCGCCTGGGAGTTACTTCTCCGCGCCAGCAGGTTTTTGCGAAAGGCTGTAAACGTAGGCGGCCAGAAGGTGCACTTTGTCGTTGCCGAGATGCTCTTCCTGAGCAGGCATGCGGCCATTACGGCCATAGCGCAGAGTCTGTTGAACCTGATTGAAGCTGGAGCCGTACAGCCAAATCTTGTCGCTGAGGTTCGGGGCGCCCAAGGCTTGGGTGCCTTTCCCTTCAGGTCCATGACAGGCTACACAGTTGGCTTTGAATATCTCTTGACCTGCGGCAACATCAATTCCGTCCGGATTTTTTAGCCCGGAAAGACTGCGCACGTAGCCTGCCACGTTCTTGATACCGTCCTCACCGATGACAGCCAACCATGCAGGCATGGCGCCCTGGCGTCCTTGGAGAATGGTGGTCTTGATCGTGGTTGCGTCGCCGCCATATAGCCAGTCATTATCGGTCAGATTCGGGAAGCCATAAGCTCCCTTGGCATCAGAACCATGGCAGACCGAGCAGTTGGAAGCAAACAGACGTCCACCCATTTTCAATGCCTGTGGGTCCTTGGCTACTTCCTCTACTGGCATCGCCGCGTACTTTGCATACAGCGGACCGTACTGCTGCTCGGCGCGGTCTATTTCCTTTTCCCACTGGTGCACACCGGTCCAGCCGGCTTGGCCATTTTCAAACGGCTTGCCTTCCTTGACCTCGGTATAACCCGGCAGGAGGCCTTTCCAGTTACCCATCCCGGGATACAGGACCAAGTAGCCGATGGCGAAAACGATGGTGCCGAGGAACAGCATGAACCACCATTTCGGCAGCGGATTGTCATACTCCTCGATGCCGTCGAAGGCGTGGCCCACGGTGTCCTCAGTCGCCTCGGGGCGTTGGCCCTTGCGCGTCGCGAAGATCAGCCAGAGCAGGGCCAGTATTGTGCCGCTGGTCAGCAGGGTGATGTACCAACTCCAGAAAGTGGTCATTCGCTTTTACTCCTAGAAGCTTGCTCGTCACGCTCTGCGGACGGAGGCTGTTCATCGGCGAAAGGCAGGTTGGCAGCTTCGTCGAAGCTTTTCTTGCGTTTGCTGCTGTAGGCCCAGATCACCAGGCCGACGAAGGCGACGAACACCAGCAGGGTGCCAAGCCCACGAATAGTCCCTATGTCCATCATGCGTTACCGTTTGTTCTTGATTGAGGTGCCTAGGGACTGCAGGAATGCGACGAGCGCATCCATTTCGGTTTTGCCTCTTACAGCGTCCCTGGCTCCGGCGATGTCCTCGTCGGTGTAGGGCACACCCAGGGCGCGCATTGCTTCCAGCTTTTGGGCGGTGTCCTTTCCATCCAGGCGGTTTTCGACCAGCCACGGGTAAGCCGGCATCTTCGACTCGGGAACCACGTTGCGTGGATTGTAGAGGTGCGCACGTTGCCAGTCGTCCGAGTAGCGTCCGCCTACCCGGGCGAGGTCCGGTCCGGTGCGCTTGGAACCCCAGAGGAAGGGGTGGTCCCATACGCTTTCGCCAGCGACCGAATAGTGACCATAGCGCTCTGTTTCTGCGCGGAACGGACGAACCATCTGTGAATGGCAGCTAACGCAACCTTCTCGGATATAGATATCGCGGCCTTCTAGCTGAAGCGCCGTGCGCGGTTGCATGCCCTCTACGGGCGTGTTGGTTTCGGCTTGGAAAAACAGCGGAACGATTTGAACGAGACCACCGATACTCACCGCCAGAACCATAAACAGTGCCAATAAACCGACATTCTTTTCGACGATTTCGTGTTGCTTCATTACCTCAGCTCCTTAGGCAATCTGAGCGGCGGCTTCGTATTCCGCGGGCTTGGCTGAGCGCACGGTGCGCCATGTGTTGTAGGCCATCAGCAACATGCCGGTGAGGAAAAATGCACCGCCGATCATGCGAACCAGATACCCCGGATGACTGGCTTCCAGTGCCTCGACGAAAGAGTAGGTCAGGGTGCCGTCTTCGTTGATCGCGCGCCACATCAAGCCTTGGGTGATGCCGTTAACCCACATCGACGCGATATAGAGCACCGTACCGATAGTAGCGAGCCAGAAGTGCGCATTGATCAGTCCCACGCTGTGCATTTGCTGACGGGCGAAAACTTTCGGGATCAGGTGATACAACGAGCCGATCGAGATCATCGCTACCCAGCCGAGCGCGCCGGCATGCACGTGGCCGATGGTCCAGTCGGTGTAGTGGGAGAGGGCGTTGACGGTCTTGATCGCCATCATCGGGCCTTCAAAGGTGGACATGCCGTAGAAGGCAAGCGATACGACCAAGAAGCGCAGGATCGGGTCGGTGCGCAGTTTGTGCCAAGCGCCAGACAGGGTCATCATCCCGTTGATCATGCCGCCCCAACTCGGCGCCAGGAGGATGATCGACATCGCCATGCCCAGACTCTGCGCCCAGTCGGGCAGCGCGGTGTAATGGAGGTGGTGTGGACCTGCCCAAATATAGACGGAGATCAATGCCCAGAAGTGCACGATCGAGAGACGATACGAATAGATAGGGCGCTCCGCTTGCTTGGGAACAAAGTAGTACATCATTCCCAGGAAACCGGCGGTCAGGAAGAAGCCGACGGCGTTATGGCCATACCACCATTGAATCATCGCATCGGTGGCGCCGGAGTAAAGGGAATAGGACTTGAAGGCACCTACGGGCAGTTCCATGTTGTTCACGACATGGAGCAAAGCGACCGTCAAAATAAATCCACCGTAGAACCAATTCCCAACATAAATATGTTTGGTTTTACGTTTGACTATTGTACCGAAAAAAGTGATCGCATAACTGACCCATACAACGGTTATCAGTATGTCGATGGGCCATTCGAGCTCGGCGTATTCCTTCGAAGACGTGTAACCCAATGGCAGGGTTATCACTGCTAGCACTATTACTGCTTGCCATCCCCAAAAAGTAAACGCAGCCAAACCGTCAGAAATAAGACGCGCTTGCGAAGTCCGCTGCACGACATAATAAGACGTGGCAAAGAGTGCACACCCACCAAAAGCGAAAATCACCGCGTTCGTATGAAGAGGGCGCAGGCGGCCGAAGCTTGCCCAAGGCGTATCAAAATTAAGCTCGGGCCACACCAGCTGCGCAGCAATCAGTACACCGAGTCCCATTCCAATGACCCCCCAGATCACCGTCATAATGGCGAACTGGCGGACCACCTTGTAGTTATAAGCAGTTTGATGGATTGCTGTGCTCATGCGAGGGTTCCACGGTTAATGGAGGAATCAAAGGGGCAAAAAAGCGGCGGCAGTATGTAGAAAGCCCCTAGCCAATGCAATGATGTAGCTACCAGTCCCTGGCCTACCGCTAGGCGTGGCTGTAGCGGATTCTCTGCTGCGTAACTGGATATTGGCTCTGGGTGTAGCCCGTGGGTACAGCATTGGCCGGCGCCACAAGCGGTAGTTTGACGGATGGCTACGGGGGGGCGGGGGAGGGAGTCAGGCAGGGGCTGCGACGCTTGGTCGCATGTTGGTTCTGCCTAAAAAAGATGGCGGCGCTTTCGCGCCGCCGTGGGGGTGAGGCTTACTTACCTGCTACGTGTTCAGGCTGTTGTTGGGAGAGGCTGTAGACATAAGCGGCAAGCAGATGAACCTTGTCGTTACCAAGGTGATCTTCTTGCGCTGGCATTTGCCCGTTTCGGCCGTAACGTACGGTCTGTTGTATTTGCGCGAGACTCGAGCCATAAATCCAGCCTGCAGGGTGCGTCAGGTCAGGTGCGCCCATCATAGCCGTACCTTGGCCCGTTGCTCCGTGACAAGCGGCGCAGTTGCCATTGAAAATCTGCTGGCCTGCTGCAACATCGACTTGTACACCCTCCGGCAGCTTTTGCCCGGCTAGCTCCTGTCGAACGTAAGCGGCGACGTTCTTGACGCCATCTTCGCCGAGGATCTCTCCCCATGCGGGCATGGCGGCAATGCGGCCGTGCAGGATGCTGGTCTTGATGGTGTCGGGGTCGCCGCCCCAGCGCCAGTTGCTATCAGCGAGATTGGGAAAGCCAACCGCACCTTTGGCGTCCGAGCCGTGGCAAACGGAGCAGTAGGTCGCAAACAGTCGGCCGCCCATTTTCAGAGCATGCTCATCCTTGGCGACATCTGCGATGCTCATCGACGCGTACTTGGCGAAGATAGGGCCGTACTCGGCGTTTGCTCTGTCAACTTCACGCTGCCATTGCTTGTCTTGAGTCCAACCACCTTCATAACCCGGCAGTACGCCTTTCCAGTTGCCAAGGCCTGGATACAGTGCCAAGTAAATAATTGCAAAGACGATGGTACCAACGAAAAGCAGGAACCACCATTTCGGCAGCGGATTGTCATACTCCTCTATGCCATCGAAGGAGTGCCCCAGCGTTTGATCGGTACTGCCTTTTTGTTCGCCCTTGCGAGTGGCGAAAACCAACCAGAGCAGCGCCACTAACGTGCCGATGGTCAGGAGGGTTATGTACCAACTCCAGAAAGAAGTCATTCGTTGTTACTCCTAGAATCTTGCTGGTCGTGCGCTTTGGTTTTGGGCTCATCAGCGAAAGGCAAATTGGCGGCTTCATCGAAACTTTGCTTACGCCGACTGCTGTAGGCCCAGAGCACGACACCGACGAAAGCTACACACACCAGCACTGTGCCAAGTCCGCGAAGAGTCCCGATATCCATGAGCGTTACCGTTTGTTCTTCAGTGAGGTGCCTAGAACCTGCAGATAGGCGACCAGGGCGTCCATCTCGGTTTTACCTTTGACGGAGTCGGCAGCGGCTCCGATGTCGTCATCGGTGTAGGGAACGCCAAGGGTTTTCATGGCCTTGAGTTTTGCCGCAGTGCCTTTGCCGTCGAGGCGGTTTTCGACGAGCCAAGGATAAGCAGGCATCTTCGACTCGGGGACCACGTTGCGCGGGTTGTACAGGTGCGCGCGGTGCCAATCGTCAGAGTAACGAGCCCCGACGCGAGCCAGGTCCGGACCGGTACGCTTGGAGCCCCAGAGGAAAGGGTGGTCCCACACGCTTTCACCGGCGACCGAGTAGTGACCGTAGCGCTCAGTTTCTGCGCGGAACGGGCGGACCATTTGCGAATGGCAACTTACGCAGCCTTCACGAATGTAAATGTCCCGACCTTCCAGTTGCAGTGCGGTATAGGGCTTGAGGCCTTCGACCGGCTGTGTAGTTTCCTGCTGGAAGAACAGCGGCACAATCTGGACCAGGCCACCGATGCTTACTGCCAGAACCATGAATAGGGCGAGCAAGCCGACGTTTTTCTCAAGAATTTCATGCTTTTTCATCGCGAGCTCTCCTTAGGCCATCTTCGCCGCAGCTTCGATCTGCGCCGGCTCGGCGCTACGCACGGTACGCCAGGTGTTGTAGGCCATCAGCAGCATGCCGCTGAAGAAGATTGCGCCGCCGATAACCCGGACCACGAAGCCTGGGTGGCTTGCGACCAGCGTTTCAGCGAAGGAGTAGGTCAGGGTTCCGTCCTCGTTGACTGCACGCCACATCAGGCCCTGGGCGATGCCGTTGACCCACATCGAAGCGATGTAGAGAACGGTGCCGATGGTTGCCAGCCAGAAGTGACCGTTGATCAAGCCGACGCTGTACATCTGCTCGCGACCGAAAATCTTCGGAACCATGTGGTACATCGAGCCAATCGACACCATGGCAACCCAGCCGAGTGCGCCGGCATGTACGTGGCCGATGGTCCAGTCGGTGTAGTGGGAAAGGGCGTTGACGGTCTTGATCGCCATCATCGGGCCCTCGAAGGTCGACATGCCGTAGAAGGCAAGCGATACCACGAGGAAGCGCAGGATCGGGTCGGTACGCAGTTTGTGCCAGGCGCCGGAGAGGGTCATCATGCCATTAATCATGCCGCCCCAGCTCGGAGCCAGCAGGATCAGCGACATCACCATGCCCAGGCTCTGTGCCCAGTCGGGCAGCGCGGTGTAGTGAAGGTGGTGAGGGCCGGCCCAGATGTATACGGCGATCAGTGCCCAGAAGTGCACGATCGAGAGGCGGTAGGAGTAGACCGGGCGGCCTGCTTGCTTCGGTACGAAGTAGTACATCATCCCGAGGAAGCCGGCAGTGAGGAAGAAGCCCACCGCGTTGTGGCCGTACCACCATTGAACCATCGCATCGGTAGCGCCCGAGTAGAGCGAGTACGACTTGGTCAAGGTGACCGGGATCTCGAGGTTATTCACCACATGCAGCAGCGCAACGGTGAGGATGAAAGCGCCGAAAAACCAGTTGCCCACATAGATGTGGGTGGTTTTGCGGGTCATCAGCGTGCCGAAGAAAACGATGGCGTAGCTTACCCACACCACGGTGATCAGCAGGTCGATTGGCCATTCCAGCTCGGCGTATTCTTTGGAGCTCGTGATACCCAGCGGAAGAGTTACCGCTGCGAGCACGATCACCAATTGCCAACCCCAGAAGGTGAAAGCCGCCAACTTCGGAGCGAAGAGGCGCGTCTGGCAAGTGCGTTGCACTGCGTAGTAGGTGGTGGAAAACAATGCGCAACCGCCGAAAGCGAAGATCACCGCATTGGTATGCAGTGGACGCAAACGACCGAAGCTGGTCCAGGGAAGGTTAAGGTTAAGTTCCGGCCAGGCCAATTGGGCGGCGATGAATACGCCGAGCCCCATCCCGACGATTCCCCACACCACCGTCATGATGGCGAATTGGCGGACCACCTTGTAGTTGTAGGCGGTACTGGTTGCTGTGTTCATGTATGGGCTTCCATCCACGGTTTTGGGCAGATTTCTAGTAAAGCGGGGCAAGGATGGTGAAAGGGGGCGGGAGGGGTATTGATGCGGATCAACGTCTTCAGGACGGTGCCTCGAAGCGCTGTATTTGGACTCGTTCGGAGGCATCGTCGAAGGCTACATTGCTGCTCGCGCACGGTGCCGGAGCGCCGATGGACAGTCCGTTCATGGAGTCGATGGCGCAGTACTTAGCGGCACGGGGAGTGGCGGTTGTGCGCTTCGAATTTCCGTATATGGCTGCGCGTCGCCATGACGGGTCCCGGCGTCCTCCCAACCCGCAGGCACAGCTGTTTGATTCATGGCGCCAGGTCTATGCCAGTGTGCGATGCCAAGTCACGGGTGTATTGGCAATAGGCGGCAAATCCATGGGGGGACGTATGGCAAGCATGCTGGCGGACGAGCTGGGCGCGGATGCGCTGATCTGTCTGGGCTATCCATTCCACGCGCCAGGCAAGCAGGACAAACCGCGTGTTGCGCATCTGGAAGGGCTTCGAACGCCGGCTCTGATCGTGCAGGGGACGCGTGATCGCATGGGCGCGGTGGCGGATGTCGAGGGCTATGCCTTGGCGCCGGGCGTCGAGATCCTCTGGCTCGAGTCTGGAGATCATGATCTCAAACCAACGAAGGTGTCGGGGTTCACCCACACTGACTATCTGGAGAGGACGGCCGTTGCAGTCGCCGCTTTTCTGGAGCGCATCGCTGCAACGGCCGCTGATTGATGGCTGCCAAACCGCCGGTCATTCGATACCCGCCGGCGTTGGCCCTACTTGGCGATCAGCTCACGCAGAACGTAGTGCAGGATTCCGCCGGCCTTGAAGTACTTCACCTCGTTGAGCGTATCGATGCGGCATAGCACGTCGAATTCGAACGACGTGCCATCGCTGCGCGTCACCCCAACGGACAGCATCTGATGCGGCTTGATATCGGCTGACAGGCCGTTGATGGACAACACCTCCGAACCGGTCAGTCCCAGGCTGCTGCGGGTCTGGCCATTGACGAACTGCAACGCGAGCACGCCCATGCCGATGAGGTTGGAGCGATGGATTCGTTCGAAGCTTTCGGCGATCACGGCCTTGATTCCCAAAAGCGTTGTGCCTTTTGCCGCCCAGTCGCGGCTTGAGCCCGTGCCGTATTCCTTGCCGGCCAGGACCACCAGGGGCGTGCCTTCGGCTTGATAGCGCATGGCCGCGTCATAGATCGACATCTTGCTGCCTTCAGGCTGGAACAGTGTGTTGCCGCCTTCCTCGCCGCCGAGCATCTCGTTGCGGATGCGGATATTGGCGAAGGTGCCCCGCATCATCACCTCATGGTTGCCGCGTCGTGCCCCGTAGGAGTTGAAGTTCTCCGGCGCCACGCCAAGCCCCTGTAGATAGAGCCCGGCCGGCGAGGTGGCCTTGATGTTCCCTGCGGGCGAAATGTGGTCGGTGGTGATCGAGTCGCCGAACAACGCCAGTATTCGCGCGCCCATGATGTTTTCGGGGGCCTTCGGCGCCTGGCCGATGTCCTCGAAGAACGGCGGGTTCTGCACGTAGCTCGAGCTGGAGTCCCACTCGTAGGTGTCGCCGGCGCTGGTTTCGATCGCCTGCCAGTTCGCATCGCCGCTGAACACGTCGGCGTATTGCTTGCGGAACATGGCGCCATCAACCGCACTGACGGCTGCCGCCACTTCCGCATTGCTGGGCCAGACGTCCTTTAGGTAGACCGGCTTGCCTTCGCTGTTCACACCCAACGGGTCTTTGCTCATGTCGATTCGCGTGGTGCCGGCGAGTGCGAACGCGACCACCAACGGCGGCGATGCCAGCCAGTTCGCTTTCACCAGGGGGTGGACGCGACCCTCGAAGTTGCGGTTGCCCGAAAGCACCGAGGAGACGATCAGGTCGTTGTCGACGATGGCTTCGCCAATCGCCTCGGGCAGCGGTCCCGAGTTGCCGATGCAGGTGGTGCAGCCATAGCCGACGAGGTTGAAGCCAAGTTCGTCGAGATATCGGCTGAGCCCGGCCTTCGCCAGGTAGTCGGTTACCACCTTGGAGCCAGGGGCGAGGGAGGTCTTCACCCACGGCCGGCAACGCAGGCCAAGCTCGACGGCCTTCTTCGCCACCAGGCCGGCGGCCATCAGCACGCTGGGGTTGGAGGTATTGGTGCAGGAGGTGATCGCCGCGATCACCACCGCGCCGTGCTTCAGGCTGAACGGCTCGCCCTGCACTGGCGCGGCGATATCGGCCTGTTGCAGGCGGCCGCTGGTTTCGAGCAACAGATCGAAGCTGGCCCCGATGGCCGGCAGGTCGACGCGATCCTGCGGTCGTTTCGGTCCTGCCAGGGACGGCTGCACATGGTCCAGATCCAGCTCGAGGCTGGCGGTGAACACGGGCTCCGCGCTGTTCACGTCGCGCCACATACCCTGGGCCTTGCTGTACGCCTCGACCAAAGCGATGCGTTGTTCGTCGCGGCCCGAGAGGCGCAGGTAGTCGATGGTGACCTGGTCCACGGGGAAGAAACCGCAGGTGGCGCCGTATTCGGGCGCCATGTTGCCTATGGTGGCGCGATCGGCGAGGGGCAGGCTGTCCAGACCGGGGCCGTAGAACTCGACGAACTTGCCGACCACCCCCTGCTTGCGCAGCATCTGCGTGACCGTAAGCACCAGGTCGGTGGCGGTAACGCCCTCGCGCATCTTGCCGACCAGGCGGAAACCCACCACCTCCGGGATCAGCATCGACACCGGTTGTCCCAACATGGCCGCTTCGGCCTCGATCCCGCCTACGCCCCAGCCAAGCACGCCCAGGCCATTGACCATGGTGGTGTGCGAGTCGGTGCCAACGAGGGTGTCCGGGTAGGCGTAGGTATCGCCGTTCTCCTCTCGGGTCCAGACCACCTGGGCCAGGTATTCCAGATTGACCTGATGGCAGATGCCAGTGCCCGGCGGCACCACGCGGAAATTGTCGAATGCCTGCTGTCCCCAGCGCAGGAAGGCGTAGCGCTCGCCGTTGCGCTGCATTTCGATCTTCACGTTGTCGCCGAAGGCCTGGTCGTCGCCGAAACGGTCGACCATTACTGAGTGGTCGATCACCAGGTCGACCGGCGATAGCGGATTGATTTTCTGCGGGTCGGCGCCAGCCTTGGATACCGCGTCGCGCATCGCGGCAAGGTCGACCACGCCCGGCACGCCGGTGAAATCCTGCATCAGCACGCGAGCAGGGCGGTACTGGATTTCACGGTCGGAACTGCGTGTCTTCAGCCAGTCGACCAGTGCATGAAGGTCTTCGCCACGCACCGTCTGGTTGTCTTCCCAGCGCAGCAGGTTTTCCAGCAGGACCTTGAGCGACGTCGGCAGGCGGCTGATGTCACCGAGTTGCTTGGCTGCTTCTGGCAGGCTGAAATAGTGATAGGTACGGCCGGCCACATCGAGGCTGCGGCGGCAGTTGAGACTATCCAGGGAGGGCATTTGCGTATCTCCTTGCGGCCCCACGGTCGAGGGCGTTGCCAGTGGCGCCGGATCGAGCCGGCTCCTTGAGTGCGAGGTGCGCAGGCGGTCGGTGCAAAGCGCTTCAAAGGTGTCGTTAGAAGCCGAGTGGAAGGCTTTGCAACGCAGGTTCGTTTTAGCGGCGCCGCCATTCACTGGACAGACCGATACGTCCACGGTTCCCGTCTCGGCTATCATGCGCGCCCTGCGTGGGGCTGCATCGCGGCTCATTGGCGCGCTTGCCCGCATCTGGAGAAGCACCCTTGGATACCCTGTTGCTGCATTGCCGCCCCGGTTTCGAGAACGAAGTCTGCGCCGAGATCGCCGAGCATGCGGCGCGTCTCCAGGTGGCCGGCTATTCGAAGGCGAAACCGAACAGTGCCTATGCCGAGTTCGTCTGCAGCGAGGCCGGCGGCGCTGCGAAGCTGATGCAAAACCTGCCGTTCGCCCACTTGATCTTTGCTCGCCAATGGGCTCGCGGCGAGTACCTCCCGCTACCGGAGCGCAAACGAATCGAAGTGCTGATTGAGCATCTCCAACGCTTTCCTGTTTGCGGGAGCCTTTGGCTGGAGGTGTTCGACACCAACGAAGGCAAGGAGCTGTCAAATTTTTGCAGGAAGTTCGAGGCACCGCTGCGCAAGGCGTTGCTGCAGGCCGGAAGGCTGGTCGAGGATGTGAGCAAGCCGCGCTTGCTGCTGACGTTCAGAAGCGGGCGGGAGGCGTTTCTCGGGATCGCCGAAGCAAATAACAGCGCGCTCTGGCCAATGGGCATCCCGCGGCTGAAGTTTCCCCGTGAGGCGCCGAGTCGCTCGACGCTGAAGCTGGAGGAGGCCTGGCATACGTTCATTCCACGAGAGCAGTGGGATAAGCGGCTGGCAGACGACATGACCGGCGTCGACCTCGGGGCCGCGCCCGGTGGCTGGACCTACCAGCTGGTGCGTCGAGGCATGCTGGTGACCGCCATCGACAATGGCCCGATGGCGCAGAGCCTGATGGATACCGGGCTGGTCCAGCACCTGATGGTCGACGGTTTCACCTGGAAGCCCCGGCGGCCGGTCGACTGGATGGTCTGCGACATCGTCGAGAAGCCGGCGCGCAACGCGGCGCTGCTGGAAACCTGGATCGGCGAGGGTCTGTGCCGCGAGGCGGTAGTCAACCTCAAGCTGCCGATGAAGCAGCGCTACGCTGAGGTCAGGCGCCTGCTGCTGCGCCTGGAAGACGGGTTCGCCGCGCGGCGGATCAAGGTCTCGATCGCCTGCAAACAGCTCTATCACGACCGCGAGGAAGTGACCTGCCATCTGCGCCGCCTGTCCTGATCGCGGCGCATCGGCGACAATGAGCGCCAGCTTTCTTGGAGTACCTCGATGTCTCTGCAACACGATGCGGTTCTGGACGCCACCGGTCTCAACTGCCCCGAGCCGGTGATGATGCTGCACAACCAGGTGCGCGACCTGCCCGCCGGCGGGCTGCTCAAGGTGATCGCCACCGATCCGTCGACGCGGCGCGACATTCCCAAGTTCTGCGTCTTTCTCGGCCATGATCTGGTCGATCAGCAAGAGGATGGCGACACCTACCTCTACTGGATACGCAAGAAGTTCGACTAGGGATGGTCTGACGTAGCCCTGTATTGCCGGCCGACTTCGGCCTTCGCCGATTTTGAAAACGGGCACCGGGTCAAATTCGAGCAGATGGCTCGCTCATTTCCATGCTTTCAGCCGCGCGGGCACTTTCGTTGTTCAGACGCACCTCGTCTGCATTCGTCAGTAAATGTCGGCGGGCCATCCACGGGTCCGACAGAGCAAACAGCGTAAGCATCTGCGATGTACTCTCCGGGAGCCTGTGGAAACGCGCCTTGGCCTTCTCGATCTTGCGCTTGGCTTTGTACAGCGCGCTGCGTTTATTCAGCTTCTTGTACGTCTACGGCGAGCATCAATCTGCCAGATCACCTCCCTGTCTTCATGTCCTGGGTGTTTCTCTACGCCGGTGTACCCGCGTCGGCACCGAATATCTTTTCATTGCCGTGCAGTAGTTTGTCGACCCGGGTACCGTCTGCGACGTTTGCTGAGCGCTAAACCCGTCGACGTCAATGCGGGCCTTCATCCCGAAGTAGTACGGATTGCCTTCAGGTCTGATGCATTTCCAAGTGGCGCTCGCCATCCTTTTGTTCTTGGTCGAACCCGGCGCATCGATCAGGACGGAATCGCCGATGGTGCCCTAGCGCAGCCAAGGGCTGCAGTCGCCTAGGTAGCCATTGATCACAACCAGGATGCCGGCAGCCAGTTCGTATTTCTCCAGCAGGCGGCAGACGCTTAGGTGGGTGGCTTCGTCAAGACGCGCTCCAGGCTCAAGCCCGTGTACCGGCGCAGGATGGTGTGCTCGTACAGCGCTTCTTCCACCGCCGGATCGCTGTAGCCAAACCAGTTATGCCTTAGATGAACCCGCAGCATCGCCATCGGGGGCGGATGACCACCGTCTTCTTGGGTAGGCTCGTTCGATCAGGGCAATCAAGCCCACGGCACCCATGATCCATCTCGATCTGGACCATCTCCTTGCGGGGCTGCCTGCGCTTGCCTGCCGTACTCGGAGGGGGCAAA
>JADHEE010000184.1_pt1 | contig 33128 bp, 31 predicted proteins | sample 8952401 | NCBI WGS metagenome assembly JADHEE01 (sample SAMN16124438, study PRJNA663242) | bioreactor sludge metagenome | isolation source: sludge (ammonium) | place: India:Bengaluru | collected 2019-02-28 | reverse complement strand
CCACGCTGATCGCCGGCGTCGCGCTGCTCGTCTTCGGCTCCGGCCCGGTGCGCGGCTTCGCGGTGGTCCATTGCCTGGGCATCCTGACCTCGCTGTTCTCCGCCGTGGTCGTCTCGCGTTCGCTGGTCAACCTGATCTACGGCCGCCGCCGCAAGATCGAGTCGCTGTCGATCGGCCAGATCTGGAAGCCGGGCACCGGCACGGCCACGAACAAATAAGGAAGCACGACGATGGAATTTTTCCGCATCAAGAAAGACATTCCCTTCATGCGCCACGCGCTGGTGTTCAACGTCATTTCGTTGGTCACCTTCCTGCTGGCGGTTTTCTTCCTGGCCCATCGCGGCCTGCATCTGTCCGTCGAATTCACCGGCGGCACGCTGATCGAGGTCAACTACGCCCAGGCCGCCGACCTGGAGAAGATCCGCGAAGGCCTGGCCAAGTCCGGCTACGCGGACATCGCCGTGCAGAATTTCGGTTCCAGCCGCGACGTGATGATCCGCCTGCCGCTCAAGGAGGAGCAGAACTCGGCCAAGATCGGCGAGGCGGTCATGCAGGTGCTCGACGCCGAGGCGCCGGGCGCCAGCCTGCGCCGCGTGGAATTCGTCGGCCCGCAGGTCGGCAAGGAGCTGGCCGAGAACGGGGCGATGGCGCTGCTGCTGGTGATCGTGGGCATCGTGGTGTACCTCGCCTTCCGCTTCGAATGGCGCTTTTCCGTCTCGGCGATCATCGCCAACCTGCACGACGTCATCATCATCCTCGGCTTCTTTGCCTTCTTCCAGTGGGAGTTCTCGCTCTCCGTGCTGGCCGCGGTGCTGGCCGTGCTGGGCTACTCGGTGAACGAATCGGTGGTGGTCTTCGACCGGGTGCGCGAGACGTTCAGGAAGGTGCGCGGCCTGACCACGCCGCAGGTGCTCGACCACGCCATCACCAGCACCATCTCGCGCACCATCATCACGCACGGCAGCACGCAGCTGATGGTGGTGTCCATGCTGCTGTTCGGCGGCGAAACGCTGCACTACTTCGCCATCGCCCTGACCATCGGCATCTGCTTCGGCATCTACTCCTCGGTGCTGGTCGCCAGCCCGCTGGTGATGTGGCTCGGCGCGTCGCGCGAGCACTTCGTCAAGCCGAAGAAGCAGGTCGACGGGGCCAACGAGGACGGCGCCGTCGTCTGACGCGCACGCTCTCTCCGCAGGATGCACACGGGCGCCGCAAGGCGCCCGTGCCGTTTCCGCCGCGGCGATTCCGGCGGCCGCCCGCCGGCGCGCCGCGCCAGGCCCGGATGCATTTTCGATATTCCGCCTACAAGGCGCCGGCTTGACACATCCGACACAGCGTGTACGATGCGCTGATTGAAAAAAGCAACCCCGCGCGAAAGGCGGGTTCGCAAAGTTACCGGCCTAAGGGTGCGTGCCTATGGCAGCGGGATTGCCAATCGGACTCTCGCCCCCCAAGCGAATCGGTGACCATCCCCCTGCCGTCTCCCGGCGCACGCCGCCCGGCCGTGTCTTTGCGAAACAAGCAAGCAGGCCCCACAGAACGGCAAGGGAAAGATGTTCCACTGGTTATTTCTCGATGAAAGCGGCATTTCCCAGAGCGAGTTGACCCGCTGGCGGGTCAGCGCGCTCAGGATCATCCTGTTCTCGGGCATCATTCTCGAAGCCACCGTCGCCATTCACAGCTCGCTCGATGCGCTGGCGATCGGCGCCTACCACGTCATCGTGATCGTCGCCGTGTTCTACGCCCTGCTGAGCGCGGGACTCTACTACTCCGCGCGCCGGCCGGAGTGCGGCGCCGGCCTGCTGATCGCGACGGTATATTGCGCCGGGGCGGCGATCACGCTTTTCGTGAACCTCGACGAAGTGGCCAAGCTCGGCATCATTTTCGTTTACACGACGCCGATCATCGCCCGGCTCTTCTTCGGCGGACGCCTCGCCATCGGGCTGATGCTGTTCAACTTCCTGCCGTTCTTCTACCTGCTCCAGGGCAAACCGCTGGTGCACTTCCACACCATGGACATCACCCTGGCGGCGAGCCACACCTACATCCAGTCCCTGCTTTTCCTGTTTTTCAACATCTGCATTCCCCTGGCCGTCTTCCGCGTCCTGCACGCGCTGGATGCGTCGGCGATCCGCTACCGCGAGGCCAGCGCGGCGCTGGCCACGAGCCACGAGCAGTACCGCGAATTCTTCGAACACTCCGGCGGCCCGATCGTGCTCTGCGCGGCGGACGGCACCGTGCTCCAGGCGAACCGGATGGCGGTCGAACTCCTCGGCGGCACCGCGCCGACCCTCGTCGGCACGCCGCTGCCCGCCCTGTTCGAGTCCGGCGGCGGGGCGCCGGCGGAGCAAGGCCTGCCGATCGCCGAAGGGCAGGAATTCGCCGGGAAAAGGGGGCAAAGGATATCCATCCAATATGTCTCCCGGACGACGCAGGGGCATTCCATCGTCGTGCTCAACGACGCTTCGTCGCTGCTCAGGATCAAGGAAGCGCTGCGGCGCAGCAAGGAGCGCGAGCAATATCTCAGCAACTACGACACCCTGACCCAGCTGCCCAACAAGGAGATGCTCCGGCGCCATCTCGCGGACACCCTCGCCCGCCTGGATGCCGACCGGATCATTGCGCTGGTCTCCTTCCGGCTGAACAGCGTCCGCCATGCCAACGAGAAGTATGGCGCCGCCACCGGCGACCTGCTCATCCGCCGTTTCGGCAGCGAACTCCGCGACGCCCTGCCCGGGGACACCTTCTGCGCACGCCTGCGCAGCATCGTCTTCTCCGTCGTCCTGGCGCCGGCCACCACGCCGGCGGAGGTGGTCCATCAGGTCGAACGCCTGCGCAGCATGCTGCCCGAGGACATCGACCTCGACGGCAAGAACGTCTTCGTCCAGGTGTCGACGGGCATCGCCCTGGCCCGGACGCGCGACATTCCGCCGGAAGAGCTGATCCGGCGCAGCGAGGTCGCGCTCGACAGCGCCCGGCGCTCCAGCGACGATTCGGCGACCCTGTTCGACGAGGCCGACGCCGCCCGCATCCGGCGCAACATCGAGATCGAGCTGGGCATGGTCGCGGCATTGAAGAACGCGGAGTTCCGGCTGGTCTACCAGCCCAAGGTGAACGCCGACGGCCGGATCACCGGACTGGAGGCGCTCATCCGCTGGAACTCGTCCGGCCTCGGCATCGTGCCGCCGGACGAGTTCATCCCCATCGCGGAGAGCTGCGGCCTGATCCACGACATCACCCGGCGGGTGATCGACGAAGTCTGCGCCTTCATCCGCCGGACGATCGACCGGGGCAGCCCCTGTCCGCCGGTCGCGCTCAATCTTTCGGCGATCGACATCGTCAGGCACGATCTGCTGGAGCACATCGACGAATCCACCGCGCGGCACCGCGTCCCGCCCGGCCTGCTCGAATTCGAGATCACCGAAACCGGGCTCATCGGCAACGAGGCGCTGGCCATCCGCCACCTGCGGGAACTGGAGAAGCGCGGCAACAGCATCTCCATCGACGATTTCGGCACCGGCTACTCGTCGCTGTCCAAATTGAGCAGCTTCCCGGTCCACGGCATCAAGATCGACCAGTCGTTCGTCGCCCGGATCGGCTCGTGCCGGAAGAGCGAACTGATCATCAAGGCCATCGTCTCGCTGGCCGACATGATGTCCTGCATCACCATCGCCGAGGGCGTCGAACGCGAAAACCAGGAGGCCTTCCTGCGCTCGATTGGATGCGAGATGTTTCAGGGCTACTATTACTACCATCCGATGGAAGCCGCGCAGATCGCCGAACTGCTGCTGGCGGCCCCGCTTGCCGGTCCTTCCCCGGAGCATGCCTTCCGCAGTCCCGGCATGAATCCGGGATTCGCCTGAACGAATCCGGCCGGACGTTTGTCGTAATCACTGCCGCGCGCCGCGAGCGCCCTCGATGCGCCGCCGGCGGCGGCGCCACGGGAGAATCGAATGTCCACGCAGCGCATCAAGTTATGGGATTTGCCGACCCGCCTGTTCCACTGGCTGCTGGCTGTATCCGTCGTCGCCGCCGTCGTCACCGCCAAGGTCGGCGGCAACGCCATGGTCTGGCACGGCCGCATCGGATTGTTCATCGTCGGGCTCGTCGTCTTCCGCCTCGTCTGGGGACTGGTCGGCTCGACCTATGCCCGCTTTTCGAGCTTTTTCCCCACGCCGGGGTCGGTCGCCGCCTACCTGCGCGGGCAATGGCGCGGCCTCGGCCACAATCCGCTCGGCGCCCTGTCGGTGTTCGGCCTGCTCGCGGTGATCGCCTTCCAGGCGGGCACCGGCCTGTTCGCCAACGACGACATCGCCTTCCGCGGCCCGCTCTTCGAACTGGCCGGCAAGGATCTGAGCGACCGGCTGACCGGCGTGCATCACTGGAACGTCAACCTCGTCTTCGCCCTGGTCGCCCTGCACCTCGCCGCCATCGCCTTCTACGCGCACGTCAAGAAGGACCGGCTGGTCAGGCCGATGATCGACGGCTGGAAAGAGGCCGACGCCGACCTCCACGACGTTCATGCGATCCGCGGCGGCAGCCCCGCGGCGCTGACCGTGGCGCTGCTCCTGGCCGCCGCCTCCGTATTTGCCGCCTCGGGGGCGTGGATGCCCGAGCCCGAACCGCCGCCCGCGCAGCAGGCTCCCGCCTGGTAGATCGCGTCCGCGAATCCGTAAAAAAAAAAACGCGGCCACGCTGAAGCGTGGCCGCATTTTTTGCGTCGCCGTCCGCGCGGCGGCGCGCGCTTATTTCCTGAAATCGTCGTGACAGGCCTTGCAGGCGGCGCCGGTCTTACCGAACTGCGCCTGGACGGCGGCCTTGTCGCCCGTGGCCGCGACCCGGGCCAGTTCGCTGGCTTCCTTGCGGAAGTTCAGCCCCAGCTCGCGCACCTTGTCCGGCTGCTGGAAGAACTCCGGCTTGACCCGCGTCCTCTCGCCGCCGATGTCCTTGTCCGTGCCCGGAGCGAACAGCACGCTCCATCCGGAACCGGCGACCGCGGCCACCGTATTGGCCGCCGCCTCGACCTGATCCTTGTCGAAATTCCCGTCCAGGTTGGCCTTGATCTTGCCCATGTTCCAGGCCATGACCGTGAAGTTCGCCTTGCGGGTCTTGATCATCTCCTCCGGCTTGAGCTGCTGGGCCATGACGGCGCCAGCCAACGTTGCGAGAACGAGCGCGGCGACTGTTTTTTTCATGACATTTTCTCCATCGTGGACGAAAAGCACTTAAAAAAACCGGGGCGACGAGCCCCGGCCGGAATCATGCATGCGCGGGTTAGTCATCGCCGCGTGACGGAAGTTTCGCTTCCCCCGGACGCGGAAACCGGGTCTCGCCGCCGGCCGGTCCGACCAACGGTCAGACGGCGAACACGTGCTTGATGCGCAGGGTCTTCCTTTCCTCGATCAGGGCCGTCAGCCGGTCGACGTTCGGATGCTTGCCCGGATGCTGCCGCGCATCCTCGGCGTGCTCGGCATAGAGCTCCAGCCCCTTGCGCGCGGCGTCCGGCGTGATCGCGCCGTAGGTCTGGGCCAGGTGATTGTATACGGCCAGCGAGCCCTGGCTGCCGGCCTTGTTTTCGATGACGGCGACCACGTTGCCCTCGGCGTCGAGCAGGTTGATCGCCGCCAGATGCGAAATGCCGGGGAGTTTCTTCAGGTTCTCGGCGAACGGCATGGCTCGGTTCCCCTCAGATCCGGCGCGCGAGTTCGGCGGCCTTGCCGGTGTAGTCCCACGGCGTCAGCGCGAGCAGTTCCTGCCTGGCCGCCTCCGGGATGTCCAGCGTCTTGACGAATTCCTGCATGCCCTCGCGCGAGACGCGGTTACCGCGCGTCAGCTCCTTGAGCTTTTCATAAGGATTGGCCACGCCGTAGCGGCGCATCACGGTCTGGATCGGCTCGGCCAGCAGCTCCCAGTTGGCATCGAGGTCGGTGCACAGGCAGTCGGCGTTGGCTTCCAGCTTGTTCAGGCCGCGCAGCAGCGAATCGTAGGCGAGCAGCGTGTAGCCGAGCGCCACGCCCATGTTGCGCAGCACGGTGGAATCGGTCAGGTCGCGCTGCCAGCGCGAGATCGGCAGCTTTTCCGAGAGGTGGCGCAGGAGCGCGTTGGCCAGTCCCAGGTTGCCTTCGGAATTCTCGAAGTCGATCGGGTTGACCTTGTGTGGCATGGTCGACGAGCCGACTTCGCCGGCTTTCAGCTTCTGCTTGAAGAAGCCGAGCGAGATGTAGCCCCACACGTCGCGGTCGAGGTCGATCAGGACGGTGTTGACCCGCGCGAAGGCGTCGAACAGCTCGGCCATCGCGTCGTGCGGCTCGATCTGGATGGTGTAGGGATTGAATTCCAGGCCCAGCGCTTCGACGAAGCGGCGGGCGAACCCTTCCCAGTCATACCCCGGATACGCCGCCAGATGGGCATTGTAGTTGCCGACCGCGCCGTTGATCTTGCCGAGCAGGCCGACTTCGGCGATGCGCCGGCGGCCGCGCTCCAGGCGGTACACCGCGTTGGCCATCTCCTTGCCCAGGGTGGTCGGCGTCGCCGGCTGGCCGTGCGTGCGCGACATCATCGGCAGCGCCGCGTGCTCGTGCGCCAGGTCGCGCAGGCGGGCGATCGCCCGGTCCAACGCCGGCAGCATCGCCGCGTCGCGCGCCGCCTTGAGCATCAGCGCGTGCGACAGGTTGTTGATGTCCTCCGAGGTGCAGGCGAAATGGATGAACTCCGAGCCGCGCATCACTTCCGGGTTGTCCGCCAGCCGCTTCTTGATCCAGTATTCGAGCGCCTTGACGTCGTGGTTGGTCACCGCCTCGATTTCCTTGACCTCGGCCGCCTGCGCGGGGCCGAAGCCGGCGACGAGGCGGTCCAGCTCGGCGACGGTCGCCGGGGAGAAGGCGGGAATCTCGGCGAAATGCGGCTCGGCGGCCAGCGCCTTGAGCCATTCGATCTCCACCTGGAGACGGCGGTGGATCAGGCCGTATTCGGAAAACTGGTCGCGCAGGGCGTCGACCTTGGCGGCATAGCGGCCGTCCAGGGGAGACAGCGCGGTAAGGGGGCTGAAAGACATGGCGTAACCTTTGAACTTGATACGTGCGGAGAGGTCGATATTCTACCTCTCTCGCTAAAATCTCCCGCAAATTCAGGTATCGGCGAATGGTATATAATCCGGCCCGTCAAATCACTTGCCCTCCCACTCCCAGGAAGCCATGAAGCTCATCGGATCATTGACCAGCCCGTTCGTGCGCAAGGTGCGGGTCGTTCTGGCGGAAAAGAAGATCGAATGCGGATTCGAGATCGATTCGCCGTGGACGCCGGAAACGAACGTTCCTAACATCAATCCGCTGGGCAAGATTCCGGTTCTCGCGCTCGACGACGATACGGTGCTCTTCGATTCGCGCGTGATCAGCGAGTATCTCGACAACGTGGCGCCGAACAACAAGCTGATGCCGACGCCGAACCGCGAACGCACGGAAGTCAAGCGCTGGGAGGCGCTGGCCGACGGCGTCAACGAGGCGGCCGGGCTGGTCTTTCTCGAACGGAAGCGCCCCGAGGCGCAGCAGAGCGCCGACTGGATCGCCCGCCAGGAAGACAAGATCCTGCGCGGCGTGGAATGCATGGCCGACCAGCTCGGCGAAAGCCCGTGGTGCATGGGCACGCATTTCACGCTGGCCGACATCTGCGTCGGCTGCGCGCTCGGCTACCTGTCGTTCCGCTTTCCCGAGATCGACTGGCGCGCCAGGCACCCCAACCTCGGCCGCCTGTACGACAAGCTGATGCAGCGCCCGGCGTTCGCGGAGACGGCGCCGAAGGGCTGAGTTCCCGCCGCCGTCTGCGTGGAAAAACGAGCCGCCGCATCGGGCGGCTTTTTTTCGCCCCGATCTTCGATTTTTGTCCACCGATCTTTGAACTTTATTTGGCTGAAGTTCGGCCTTGCCTATCCAAAGTTCATCTACCTAGAATGCAACGAACTCGGGCGCCCGCCAGCGGAAGTTGACTGAGTTTCCGGCCGAACGGCGCCACGGCGCGTCCGAAGCCGGCATTCACCGGACAGGAGGCGGGCGCCGGAAACAAGAAGACAGGGCAGCGGCAAGCAAGGCAGCGCCAGCCGGGGCTGCCGACGGAGGGATGGCGATGGTACGTTGGGACGATCTTTCGCCCGCGGAAATCACGGTTCTGGAGACGGTCTTCTGGTCGTCCGGCATTTCGCGCGCGGAACTGGCCGAACTGTCCGGCTTCTCGCGCAGCAAGGCCAACACCGCGGCCGCCGCGCTGATCGAGCGCGGCATGATCGACGAAACCGGCCCGCAGGCGTCGTCCGGCGGGCGGCGCCCGGAAACGCTGCTGCTCTCGGCCGGCATGGGCGTCCTGGCGGCGATCGATCTCGGCGCGTCGAGCGTCGACGTGGCGCTGGTGGCGCCCGACATGACGGTCCTCGCGCACCACGCCGAGGCGATCGAGATCGCCGACGGCCCCGGCGTCGTCCTCTCCCGCGTGCGCGAACTGCTGCGCGAGCTGCGCACGCGCTGCAACGTGCGCAGCGAGCAGGTGATCGGCATCGGCGTCGGCGTGCCGGGACCGGTCGAATTCGACAGCGGCCTGCTCGTCGCGCCGCCGATCATGCCGGGCTGGGAAGGCTTCTCGATCCGCGACTACCTGCGCGAGGACTACGCGGCGCCGGCGTTCATCGACAACGACGTGAACGTGATGGCGATGGGCGAGCTGTGGCGCCTGCAGCGCAAGCTGCCCAACTTCATCGTCGTCAAGGTCGGCACCGGCATCGGCTGCGGCATCGTCTGCAACGGCATGATCTACCGCGGCACCAACGGCTCGGCCGGCGACGTCGGCCACATCTGCGTCGACCCGGCCGGCGAGCGCTGCCACTGCGGCAACCAGGGCTGCGTCGAGATCATGGCCGCCGGCCCGGCGATCGCGCGCCAGGGCACCGAGGCGGCGAACGCCGGCCAGAGCCCGCAACTGGCGCAGGTGCTCGCCGCCAACGGCGTCATCACGCCGGAGGACGTCGGCCAGGCAAGCCGCGGCGGCGACGTCGCGGCCAACGCCATCATCAAGCTGTCGGGCAAGTTGATCGGCCAGATGCTCGCTTCCGTGGTCAATTTCTTCAATCCCTCGCACGTCTTCATCGCCGGCCGCATCGCGCGCATCGGGCCGATGTTCCTGGCCGCGATCCGGCAGAGCATCTACCAGCGCTCGCTGCCGCTGTCGACGCGCCATCTCGAAATCCTCTACGCGCCGCTCGGCAACCGCGCCGGCGTCATCGGCTGCGCGGCGATGGCCTTCCAGGAAACGCTGCGCGTGCGCGGCGTGCTGAATGGAGCGCGGCCGTGAGCGCCCCCGCCCGGCCGCCCGAAGGGGGCGCTCCCCCTCCCTTGGGGAGGGTGGCGCGTAGCGACGGGAGGGTACAGTGAGCCTGGCGGTCGAATTCCGCGCCGTCAGCAAGCGCTTCGGTCCGGTCGAGGTGCTGCACGGCGTCAGCTTCGCGCTGCCGGCCGGCCGCGTCGTCGGCCTGCTCGGCGAGAACGGCGCCGGCAAGTCGACGCTGGTGAAGATCCTGGCCGGCTACGAGCAGGCCAGCGACGGCGACTTCACGCTCGACGGCGTCGCGCACCGCTTCGCCAACTCGCGCGCGGCCGAGGCGGCCGGCGTCGTGCTCATCCACCAGGAGTTCAACCTCGCCGAGGACCTGACCATCGCGCAGAACATCTTCCTCGGCCACGAACGGCAAAAGGGCTGGCTGCTCGACGAGCGCGGCATGAACGCCGCGGCGCGTGCCGCGCTGCGGCGCGTCGGCCTCGATGCCGACCCGGAGACGCGGGTGCGCCGGCTGATCGTCGCCGAGAAGCAGCTCGTCGAGATCGCCAAGGCGGTCTCGCGCAACGCCCGCCTGCTGGTCATGGACGAGCCGACGGCGACGCTGACGCCGACCGAGACCGAACGCCTGTTCGCGCTGATCGCGCAACTCAAGGGCGAGGGCGTCAGCATCATCTACATCTCGCACAAGCTCGACGAGGTCGAGCGCGTCACCGACGAGATCGTCGTCATGCGCGACGGCCGCTTCGTCGCGCGCGCGCCGACCGCCGGGACGACGCGCCAGCAGATGGCCAACCTGATGGTCGGGCGCGACGTGTCGGACATGTACCCGCCCAAGGAGCTGCCGCCGCCGGCGCCGCCGCTGCTGCGGGTGGCCGGGCTGAGCGTGCCGGGCTGGGCGGAGAACGTCGATTTCGAGGTGCGGCCGGGCGAGATCCTCGGCTTCGCCGGCCTGGTCGGCGCCGGCCGCACCGAACTGTTCGAGGGGCTGCTCGGCCTGCGCCCGCGCAGCGCCGGCCGCATCGAGATCGACGGCCGGGTGGTCGACCTGCGCAGTCCGCGCCAGGGCGTGCGCCACGGCCTTGCCTACCTCTCGGAAGACCGCAAGGGCAAGGGGCTGCACGTGCGCTTCGGCCTGCGCGAGAACCTGACGCTGCTGACGCTCGAACGCTACGCGCATCCGCTGCTCGACCCGGGCGCCGAGCGCGCGGCGCTGCGCGAGAAGGTCGGGGAGTTCGGCATCCGCACCGGCGACCTCGGCAACCGCGCCGCCTCGCTCTCCGGCGGCAACCAGCAGAAACTGGCGCTGGCCAAGTTCCTGCACGCCGACCCGAAGATCATCGTGCTCGACGAGCCGACGCGCGGCGTCGACGTCGGCGCCAAGCGCGACATCTATTTCCTGATCCAGCGCCTGGCCCGCGAGGGGCGCGGGGTCATCGTCATTTCGTCCGAGCTCGTGGAACTCATCGGCCTCTGCCACCGCGTCGTGGTCATGCGCGCCGGCCGGGTGCAGGCCACGCTCGACGCCGGCCAACTGACGGAAGAGGAGTTGATCGCCCATGCCACCGGTACCCACTGAAGCGCCCGCCGGCCGGGCCGGCCTCCTGGCGCGGCGCCTGCAGGATCTCGGCCCGCTGCTCGGCCTGCTCCTGCTGTGCGCGGCCGGCACCGCGCTGAACCCGGACTTCGCCACCGTCGACAACGTGCTCAACGTGCTGACGCGCACCGCCTTCATCGGCATCATCGCCGTCGGCATGACCTTCGTCATCATCTCCGGCGGCATCGACCTCTCGGTCGGCTCGATGGCCGCGCTGATCGCCGGCAGCATGATCCTGCTGATGAACGCGCTCGGCGCGTCGATCGCCTCGCCCTACCTGGTCGTCACCCTCGGCATCGTCTTCGCGCTGCTGCTCGGCGCGCTGTTCGGGCTGGCGCACGGCCTGCTGATCACCAAGGGGCGCATCGAGCCGTTCATCGTCACGCTCGGCACGCTCGGCATTTTCCGCGCCTACCTCACCTATCTCGCCGACGGCGGCGCGATCACGCTCGACAACGCCGTTTCCGACGTCTACAGCCCGGTCTACTACGGCAGCGTGCTCGGCCTGCCGATCCCGATCTGGGTCTTCCTGTTCACCGCGCTGCTCGGCGCGCTGGTGCTCAACCGCACGCGCTACGGCCGCTACGTGCAGGCGATCGGCTCCAACGAGCAGGTGGCGCGCTACGCCGCGGTCGAGGTCGATCGCGTCAAGATGCTCACCTATGCCGTGCTCGGCCTGTGCGTCGGCGTCGCCACGGTGCTCTACGTGCCGCGCCTCGGCTCGGCGTCGCCGACCACCGGCCTGCTCTGGGAACTGGAAGCGATCGCCTCGGTGATCGTCGGCGGCACCGCGCTGAAGGGCGGCGAAGGCAGGATCGCCGGCACCGTCGTCGGCGCCATCCTGCTCTCGGTGATCAGCAACATCCTCAACCTGACCAGCATCATCAGCGTCTATCTCAACGCGGCGGTGCAGGGCATCGTCATCATCATCGTCGCCTTCCTGCAGCGCGGCCGGCGCTGAAGCAGCAACCCGCAACCCGGCAAGCCAACGTTGTTCCGATCGATCCGCAAGACAAGGAGACCTGCACCATGAAATCGATGATCCGCAGCTTCACGTTCGCCACCGTCGCCGCCGCCACGCTGGCCGTCTTCGCCGCCACCCCGGCCGCCGCCGCGGAGAAAGTCGTGCTCGGCGTCGCCATCCCGGCCGCCACGCACGGCTTCACCGGCGGCATCGTGTTCTGGGCCAACCAGGCCAAGAAGGAACTGGAAAAGGCCCACCCGGACCTCAAGGTGATCGTCAAGACCGCCGCCAACGCCGCCGAACAGGCCAACCAGTTGCAGGACCTGATGGCGGTCAGCAAGATCAACACGCTGGTCGTCTTCCCGTTCGAATCGGCGGCGCTGACCAAGCCGGTCGCCGCGGTGCATGACAAGGGCGTCTACGTCACCGTGGTCGACCGCGGCCTGACCGACACCAGCGCGCAGGATGCCTACGTTTCCGGCGACAACACCGCCTTCGGCAAGATTCCGGCCGAGTACCTCGCCAAGGCGATGAACGGCAAGGGCAACCTGGTCGCCCTGCGCGGCATCGCCACGACGCTCGACAACGAGCGCTGGGACGCCTTCACCGGGGTCATGAAGAACCATCCCGAGATCAAGATCCTCGACGCCAGATACGCCAACTGGAACCGCGACGACGCGTTCAAGGTGATGCAGGACTACCTGACGCGCTTCAAGCAGATCGACGCCGTGTGGGCGGCCGACGACGACATGGCGGTCGGCGTGCTCAAGGCGATCGACCAGGCCAAGCGCGGCGACATCAAGATCGTCTTCGGCGGCGCCGGTGCCAAGGGCATGATCAAGACGCTGATGGACGGCAAGGACCCGCGCATCCAGGCCAACGTCTCCTACTCGCCGAAGTTCATGTACGACGCGATCAAGCTCACCGCCGAGGCGCGCCTGAAGGGCGAAAAACTGCCGCCGACCTACATCATTCCGTCGGAATTGATCACCAAGGAAAACGCGGCCAAGTTCTACTTCCCGGATTCGCCGTTCTAGGGAGGCGCTGAACCATTCCGCATTCGTCATTCCGGCGAACGCCGGCATCCAGGAAAGCCGACGCGCTGGACCCCGGCTTGCGCCGGGGTGACGAATAACCCAGGCGGCGCCGGCCCGGCCATCGGGCAAGGCCGGACCGCGGCGGTTCGCCCGTTCAGTTTCGCAGCACGAGGACACCATGACCCGACCGATCACTCTGTTCACCGGCCAGTGGGGCGACCTGCCGCTGGCCGAACTCGCCCCGCTGGCCAAGTCGATGGGCTACGACGGACTCGAACTCGCCTGCTGGGGCGACCATTTCAACGTGCAGGAGGCGCTGGCCTCCGACGCCTACGTGCGCGAGAAGCGCGCGCTGCTCGCACAGCACGGGCTGCAGTGCTTCGCGCTCGGCTGCCATCTGGTCGGCCAGGCCGTCTGCGACCGCATCGACGAGCGCCACCAGGCCATCCTGCCGCCGCACGTATGGGGTGACGGCGACCCGGAAGGCGTGCGCCGGCGCGCCGCCGCCGAAATGCAGGACTGTGTGCGCGCCGCCGCCCGGTTCGGCGTGAAGACCGTCACCGGCTTCACCGGCTCGGCCATCTGGCACGCCATCTACGCCTTCCCGCCGACCTCGCAGGCCTATTGGGAGCGGGGCTACGCCGACTTCGCCGCGCGCTGGACGCCGATCCTCGACGCCTTCGACGCCGCCGGCGTCGACTTCGCGCTGGAAATCCACCCGACCGAGATCGCCTTCGATCTCGCCTCGATGCAGCGCGCGCTGGACGCCGTCGGGCAGCACCCGCGCTTCGGCGTCAACTTCGATCCCAGCCACCTCGGCTACCAGGGCGTCGACTACGTCAAGCTGCTGCGCGCGCTCGGCGACCGCGTGCGCAACGTGCACATGAAGGACGCCTGGTGGGGCAAGGGCGACGGCTCGGTCGGCGTCTTCGGCGGCCACGTCGGCTTCGGCGACGCGCGCCGCTACTGGGATTTCCGCAGCGTCGGGCGCGGCATGATCGACTTCGAAAGCATCATCGTCGCCTTGAACGACATCGGCTACCGCGGGCCGCTCTCGGTCGAATGGGAAGACAGCCGCATGGACCGCGTGCACGGCGCCACCGAGAGCGCCGCGTTCTGCCGGCGGCTCGACTTCAAGCCCTCGGGCGTGGCCTTCGACGCGGCTTTCGAAAAATAACCCGCCACCCCGGCGGGAAGGAGAGAAATCGTGGAAAAACTGCGTTACGCGATGGTCGGCGGCGGCCGGGGCGCCTTCATCGGCGGCGTGCATCGCCAGGCCATGGCGCTCGACGGGCAGATGCAACTGGTGGCCGGCGCGCTTTCGTCGAATCCGGACAAGGCGCTCGCCTCGGGCCGCGAACTGGGCCTCGCCGACGACCGCAACCACCCGTCCTGGCAGGCGCTGCTGGACGACGAACTGCGCCGCCCGGCGGCCGAGCGCATCGACTTCGTCAGCATCGTCACGCCCAACCACCTGCACTACCCGGTGGCCAAAGCGTTCGCCGAAGCCGGCATCGACGTCGTGTGCGACAAGCCGCTGGTGCACACGTCGGAGCAGGCGCGGGACCTGATCGCCGCCGCCGAGAAGACCGGCGGCGTCTTCGCCGTCACCTACAACTACACCGGCTACCCGCTGGTGCGGCAGGCGCGGCACATGGTCGCCAGCGGCCAGCTCGGCGAGATCCGCAAGGTGGTCGTCGAGTACCACCAGGGCTGGCTGTCGACGCTGCTCGAAGGCACCGGCAACCCGCAGGCCGACTGGCGCACCGATCCGGCGCGGAGCGGCATCGCCGGCAGCATCGGCGACATCGGCTCGCACGCCGAAAACCTCGCGGCGACGATCACCGGCCTGGAGATCGAAGCGCTGTGCGCCGACCTCGCCACCTTCGTCCCCGGCCGCCGGCTCGACGACGACGGCAGCGTGCTGCTGCGCTACCGCAACGGCGCGCGCGGCGTCCTGCTGGCCTCGCAGATCGCGGCCGGCTGCGAGAACGACCTGTGCATCCGCGTCTTCGGCAGCCAGGGCTCGCTGAGCTGGCGCCAGGAAGACCCCAACCGCCTGCTGCACGCGCCGCTCGACGCGCCGCAGCGCATCCTGACGCGCAACGGCCCCGGCCTGTGCCCGGCGGCGCTGAAAGCGGCGCGCCTGCCGGCAGGCCACCCGGAAGCGTTCCTGGAGGCCTTCGCCAACCTCTACGCCGGCGTCACCGAAGCCATCCGCGCGCGCCGGGAGGGACGCCCCCTGGCGCCGCTCGAAGGCGATTTCCCGCGCCTCGCCGACGGCGCGCGCGGCGTGCGCTTCATCGAACGGACGGTCGAATCGGCGCGGTCGGAGGTCAAGTGGCTGGCGTTCTAGGTGCGATGCCGTGCACTCAGTCCGCTTTCTGGGTCCCGGCTTTCGCCGGGACGACGAGGATTCCCTTCCGCCTGTCCCATCCGTCGTCCCGGCGATGGGGCTTGCCCTCCCACCCCGCCCCTTTTGTGGGCCCGGGTTTGCGCGGGCACGCCTTGTTTACCTTCCCGCTTTCCCCACCCTTCGCCCCGCCTAAACCCGGGACCCAGCGACGGCGGTTCAGCGCACGCAGACGGATGGAAATCCTGCAAACATGACCTTGTTCCGGACAGCTGTGGGCTTTCGCCGGGATGACGCCGGTCTGGAAGAATCAGCGCTCAAGTGATTTCTCCGCGCCATCGCCACAACGGGTGCATGAGTACTAACCGCCGCTGACCCGCACCTCGCCGGCGAGGCGTTCCACCAGTTCGTCCGACGGCGGCGTTGCGCCGGCCGCCAGGCAGGCGCCGGTTCCCGCCGCCACCGAGGCGCGCAGATGCTCGCCCCAGCCCCGTCCGGGGTGGCGCAGCACGCTGCTCAGGAGACCGGCCAGGCTGCAGTCGCCGGCGCCGACGCTGTCGACCACCCGGACCGCCGGCGGCACGGCGCGCCAGACCTTGCCGTCCGCATGCAGCGCAGCCCCTTCGCCGCCCCGCGTGTAGAGGACCGGCGCCGCCGGGTTCATGGCGCGCAGGCGCGCGAAGGCGCCCTCCTCGTCCGGCGTGCGGAAGAGGCCGCGCAGGTCTTCCTCCGACACCTTGACGAGGTCGGCGATGGTCATCATGCGCGCCAGGACAGGATCGTAGCTGGCGTCCATCACGGCCCGGTAGTTGGGGTCGTAGCTGATCCGGACGCCTTGCGCATGGAGCCGCTCGGCGAGGTCGACGAGGCGCCCGGCGAGCGGCTGCCGCACCAGGCTGATGCAGCCGAAATGCGCCCAGCGCGCGGCCGCCGCCCAACCCGCCGGCAGGGCGGCCACGTCGAAATGCAGGTCGGCGCTGTCGTCGCCGATGAAGAAGTATTTCGGCGGGTGCGTCTCATGCACGATGGCCAGTAGCGGTGACTTGGCGGGACGCTGCAGGAAGCGCAGGTCGAGGCCGGCCCGCTCGCTGGCCTGCCACAGCACGTCGCCGAAGCAGTCGCGGCTGATCGCGCCGCCGAACGCGCTCGACACCCCGAAGCAGGCCATCACCCGCGCCACATTCCACGGCGCGCCGCCGGGCACGCTCACCCACGAGTCGCCGTCCCGCCGGATCAGGTCGGTCAGCGCCTCGCCGAAGGAAACGAACAAGGGGAAAGCGTCCATCACGCCGCCTCCCGGAAGGACGGGGAACGGAAGTCGGGGAGAGGTGGAATGGTCATGATGTTCCGGAGGTTGAAGTGCGCCGCGAGAGCGGCAAGGATACCGGTCTTCGCGGCCGCGGGCAGCGGCTTACAGGTCGACCATCACCTTCATGGTGGCCGGCCCGTTGGCGTCGATGAAGCGGTAGGCCTCCGGCCATTCGGCGAAGGGGACGTGCCGCGACACCAGCGGCGCGATCGTCACCGACGACGACAGCAGCCGCACCGCCGCCTCCCAGTCCTCGCGCCAGTACATCATGCTGCCCGCCAGGACGATCTCGTGTTCGCCGACGACGCTCATGTCGACGACCGGCGGCCTGCCGTAGACGCCGACGATGAGCACCTGCCCGCCCTTCTCGATGGTCGAGACCGCGGCGGCGAGCGAGCCCTCGGCTCCCGCCGCCTCGAAGGCGAGATCGAAGCCCTCCGCGCCGAAGGCGACGGCCGCCGCCTCCTCGAGCGGCTGGCGCGCGGTATTGACGGCGCGGGCGACGCCGCACCGCTTCGCCACGTCGAGCCGATGGTCGGCGACGTCGGCGATCAGCACCCGCGCCGCGCCGCGCGCCCTGGCGACCTGCGCGATCAGGTTGCCGATCGTACCCGCGCCGAGCACGACGACGTTGCGCCCGGCCAGGTCTCCCGCGCGATTGCAGGCATGGACGGCGACCGCTACCGGCTCGACGAACGCCCCCTGGTCGGCGCTGAAACCGTCGGGCAGGACGACGAGGCGTTCCGCCGGGACGTTGTACAGCTCGCGCCCGCAGCCGTCGGCCTGGAATCCCCGCACCTTCAGGTTCTGGCAGATGTTGAAGCGGCCCTTCCGGCAGGGGTTGCATTTCCCGCAGACGATCTGCGGCAGCGCCGTGACCTGGGCGCCGAGCGGCGGCGCGGCGGTGACGCCGGGGCCGACCGCCTCCACGACGCCCATGAACTCGTGCCCCTGGATGACGGGATACGGCGTGAACGGGTGGGTGCCGTGCCAGACGTGGATGTCCGAGCCGCAGATGCCGATCCGGCGGACGCGGATGCGGACCTCGCCGGGACCCGGCGGCGTGGCGGCGACTTCCTCGAACCGGATCTTTCCCGGCGCTTCCATGACGGCTTGTCTCACAGCATTCTCTCCATTCATCCTGAAAAACCCGGTTTAACCACGACGGACACAACGGGCACAACGAAACACAAGGGTTTCCAGCGTTTCCTCCATCACCCGGACGGTGCGCTACAAAGATATGGATTCAAGCTCTCGTTTTTACGTTGTGTTCGTTGTGCCCGTCGTGGTTAATCGCTTGGTCCATTTCATTTCGCCGAGACCCCGAAGCGGCTTTCCGCCTGCCTGCGGAATTCGGTGGGCGTAAGCCCCTTGAGTTCGCGGAAACGGCGGTTGAAGTTGGCCACGTTGTTGAAGCCCACGTCGTAGCAGATGTTGGTCACGTAGCGGTCCGTGCCCATCAGCAGCTGGCAGGCGCGGTTGATGCGCACCTGGTTGACGAAATCGGTGTAGGTGTTGCCGGTCACGCGCCGGAAGAAGCGCGAGAAGCGGCTTTCGCTCATGCCCAGTTCCGCCGCGAAATCGCCGGCCGTCATCGACTGCGCCACGTTCTCGGTGATGCGGCTGACGATGGCGTTGATCTGGTCCAGCTCGGCGTCGTTGTCGGCGCCCTGCATCTGCACGCTCGACAGCAGCCGGTAGTCGTTCCATCGCGCCAGATCGGCCATCAGGTCGATGAACGCGGTGAGCCGGCGCATTCCCTTGGCTGCCTTGACCCGGTGCCAGTGCCGTTCGCCGGCCTCGGCGAAGCCGAAGAACTCGACGCCGTGGCGCGCCCGTTCGAGCAGGGGCATCAGCTCGCCCAGCTCCGGGATCAGGCGGCTCGCGTTCTCGATCGGCGCGTGCAGGAACTGGATGACCAGATCGCGCTTCTCGATGCCCTCCTCCGGCACGTCCGTCGAGATCCAGTTGTGCGGCAGCCGCGGCCCGCACAGCACCACGTGGCCCGGCTCGAACGGGCCGATCCAGTCGCCCACGAAGGCCTTGCCCGAGGTGGCGACGATCATGTGCAGCTCGTATTCGTCATGGCAGTGCCAGCGCGCCAGCGGCGTCGGGAAACCGTGGTCCAGGCAGCGGATGAAGCCGACTTCGGCCGACGGCTCGTAGCCCAGCGCCGGACTGCGGTTGTAGTCGGCCTCCAGTTCGGGCTGGCGCGCCCGCTTGCCGGCAGAGATCGAAGAAAAGGCCATGGCTCGCTCCAGTCATTCAGGGTCGATACGGCATGTTCCCACCGATTCCATCATTGCGAACGTTCCTCCACGAAGCGGCGGACGCGCGCATGGGCAGCGCGCACCGCGTCGAGCACCGCCGCGTCGCCGGCCAGCTCGCCCCACAGGACCGGATCGGCGCAGAAGGCAACCACCGGGTCGGCGGCGGCGCAGACGGCGTGCGCCGCTTCGGGATTCATCGCCTGGTCCTGGTACTCGTACGGAATTTCCCCGCGGTGCCAGCGCTCCAGGTAGGCCAGGAAGAGCGCGGGCAGCATGGCCACGCTGGCGATCGGCTCGCCGCGCGCCAGGCGGTCGCGGAAGGTCGGCACGATGAAGCCGGGAATCTTCGAATAGCCGTCCATCGCCACGCGCTGGTTGGTGTCGCGGATCGCCGGGTTGCCGAAGCGGTCGAGCACGACGTCGCGGTAGGCCGCCAGATCGATAGGACTCGGCGACAGGACGGGAATCACGTCGTCGGTGACGTAGTCGTGGGCGAACTGGCGGATCGCCGCGTCGTGCGTGCCCTCGTGGATGTAGCGGTAGCCGACCAGCGTCCCGGCCCAGGCGATGCAGCTGTGCGTGGCGTTGAGCAGGCGGATCTTGGCCTCCTCGTACGGCGCCACCGACGCCACCATCTGCACGCCGACCTTCTCCCACTCCGGGCGGCCGGCGCGGAAGTCGTCCTCGATCACCCACTGGATGAAGCTCTCGCCCATCACCGGCGCGGCGTCGGCCCGGCCGGTGGCCGCCAGCACGCGCTCCACCACGTCGGGCGACGGCCGCGGCGTGATGCGGTCGACCATCGCGTTCGGGCTGCTGGTGTTGGCCTCCACCCAGTCGAGCAGTTCCGGGTCGCCGAGCAGACCGATGAACTGCAGCAGGCCGTCGCGGAAGCGCTCGCCGTTGTGGCGCAAGTTGTCGCAGTTGAGCAGCGTCACCGGGCCGGCGCCGGCCCGCATGCGCCGGTGCAGCATGGCCGCCAGCGCGCCGTAGATGGTGGTTCCGGGCCAGCCCGCGCGCACCGCGGCCAGGTCCGCGACGACGTCGCCGGCCGAGGCATCGAGCGCGTTGCGCGTGTCCAGGTAGTAGCCGGCCTCGGTCACCGTGAACGAGATGATGCGCGTGGCCGGATCGGCGGCGCGGGCGATCAGCCCGGCCAGCTCCGGCGCGTAGGGGAACACTTCCCGGATCGAGGTGATCCAGGCGTAGCTGTGCACGCCCTGCGGGGTGATGGTTTCGAGCGTGTAGGCGCCGCCCTGCGCGGCCAGCGCCGCGATCGTCTCCACGTTGTCCGGGCGGATGTTGCCCCCGGCGAGGCACCAGCGGGCGTCGCCGGAGGCGATCAGCTCGTGCAGGTAGACGGCCTGGTGGGCGCGGTGGAACGACCCCAGCCCCAGATGAAGCATCACCAGCGGCGACGCGATGGAACTCATGTTTTTCTCCCTAACGATTGCGTAATGACGAATTCATTCGGCCCGCGCGACGACCCGCCCCTGCGCGTCGAAGACGTGTGCGGCGGCAAGGTCGGCCTCGATTCCGACCCGGCTCCCCGGTGCGAGCTGGCAGCGCTGCGTCTGCCGCGCCACGAGCTGCGCGCCCTGCTCGGTGGTGACGTAGATCAGCGTCTCGGCGCCCAGCGCCTCGACCAGATCGACCCGGGCGCGGAACTTCCCGTCGCCTTCCGCCACGAGCCGCACGCCTTCGGGGCGCAGGCCGACGTAGCCGCCGTCCGGCACCCGCAGCGCCGCCAGCGCATCGAGCGCCGGCAGCCGGGCGGCATGCACCACGTTCATCTGCGGCGTGCCGATGAACTGGGCGACGAACTGGTTGGCCGGACGGTCATACAGTTCGAGCGGCGAGCCGACCTGCTCGATCACGCCCTCGCGCAGCACCACCACGCGGTCGGCCAGGGTCATCGCCTCGACCTGGTCGTGGGTCACGTAGATGGTGGTGGCGTCCAGGTCGCGGTGCAGCTTGGCGATCTCGATCCGCGTCTGCCCGCGCAGCGCGGCGTCGAGGTTGGACAGCGGCTCGTCGAACAGGAAGACCTTGGGCGCGCGCACGATAGCCCGGCCGATGGCCACGCGCTGGCGCTGGCCGCCCGACAGTTCCTTGGGCGTGCGCCGCAGGTACTCGGTCAGGTTGAGGATCTTCGCCGCGCGCTCGACCTTGTCCTTGATCGACGCCGGATCGGCCTTGGCCAGCTCCAGCGCGAAGCTCATGTTTTCGTAGACGCTCATGTGCGGATACAGCGCGTAGCTCTGGAAGACCATGGCCAGGTCGCGCTTGCTCGACGGCAGGTCGGTGATGTCGCGCCCGTCGAGCCGGATCGAGCCGCGGTCGACGTTCTCCAGCCCGGCGATCAGGCGCAGCAGCGTCGACTTGCCGCAGCCGGACGGGCCGACGAAGACGACGAACTCGCCCTTGCGGATCGCCAGATCGACCCCCTTGATGACCCGCTGCGCGCCGAAGGATTTCTCGATGCCGTTGAGTTGCAGGTAGTCCATGTTTTCCCCTTTTGCTTACTTGACGGCGCCGAAGGTCAGGCCTTGCACCAGTTGTTTCTGGCTGAACCAGCCGAACACCACGATCGGCGCGACGGCCATGAACGAGGCGGCCGACAATTTGGCCCAGAAGAGCCCCTCGGGACTGGAGTACGAGGCGATCAGGGTGGCCAGCGTGCCGGCCTTGGCGGCGCTCAGGTTGAGCGACCAGAAGGCTTCGTTCCAGGCCAGCACCAGGCACAGCAGGCCGGTGGACGCCAGCCCGCCCATGGTCAGCGGCAGCAGGACCCGGCGGAATTCCTGCCACAGCGAGGCGCCGTCCATGCGCGCGGCTTCGAGGATCTCGCCGGGGATTTCCTTGAGGCACGAGTACAGCATCCACACCATGATCGGCAGGTTCGAGAGGGTGAACACCACGATCAGCCCGATGCGCGTGTCCAGCAGCCCCGACGACTGCGCCATCACGTAAACCGGGACCAGCGCGCCGACGGCCGGCATCATCTTGGTGGACAGCATCCACATGAGGATGTCCTTGGTGCGCCGGCTCTTGAAGAAGGCCATCGAGTACGCCGCCGGCAGGGCCAGCGCCAGCCCGAGCAGCGTCGACGCCACGCTGGTGATCAGCGAGTTCTTGGCATAGAGCAGGTAGTCGCTGCGCTCCTGGACGATGGTGAAGTTCTCCAGCGTCGGGGTGAAGAACACCAGCGGCGGCACCGAGATGGCCTGCAGTTCGGTCTTGAACGCCGTGAGCACCATCCAGCCGAGCGGGAAGAAGAGGAACAGCGCGGTGGCCCACGACAGCGCCGCGCGCAGTACGTACAGGGCCGTGTTGATCTGCTTTTGCGTCATGAGCGCCTCACTTGTCCAGGTTCTTGCCGACCATGCGGATCAGGAACACCGCGGCGACGTTGGCCAGCACCACGGCGAACAGCGCGCCGGCCGAGGCGACGCCGGCGTCGAAGCCGAGCAGCGCCTGCTTGAAGATCAGGAAGGCCACGTTGGTACTGGCGTCGCCCGGCCCGCCGCCGGTGGTCGTGTAGATCTCGGCGAAGACGCTGAGCAGGAAGATCATCTCGATCATCACCACCACGGCGACCGAGCGGCCGAGATGCGGGATGTACAGGTAGCGCAGCTGCTGCAGGTAGTTCGCCCCGTCCATGCGCGAGGCTTCGAGCTGCTCGCGGTTCATCGACTGCAGCGCGGTGACGAAGATCAGCGTGGCGAACGGCAGCCACTGCCAGGAAACGATGACGATCACGCTGAACAGCGGCCAGTCGGTCAGCCAGTCCACCGGCGCGGCGCCGAAGAACGACCAGACCTGCGCCAGCACGCCGTAGATCGGGTTCATCATCATGTGCTTCCACAGCAGGGCGTTCACCGTGGGCATGATGAAGAACGGCGAGATCAGCAGCACGCGCACGACGTTGCGGCCGGGGAAAGGCTCATCCGTGAGCAGCGCGATGGCGATGCCGGCGACGACGGTGATCACGATCACCCAGCCGAGCAGCAGCAGGGTATTGAGGATCGCGATGCTGAACGACGGGTCGGTGACGAAGTACTCGAAGTTCTCCAGGCCGATGAAGCCCGTCTGGTCCGGCTGCAGCAGGTTGTAGCGGATGACCGAGAAATAGATCGTCATCGCCAGCGGGACGATCATCCAGAGAAACAGCGTGAGTACGGCGGGCGCCATCAGGGCGCGCGGGAGCAGACGTTTCATGGGCGTGGACCTCGGTGCAAGGATGCCGCCGCGGCGGGGTCGGCGGGGAATGCCCCCGCCACGGCGTCTTACTTCGCGTTCCGCGGGTAGATAGTCACGATGAATCAAAAGGGTATTTCAGCATCCGTCATTCCGGGCTTGACCCGGAATCCAGCGGTGCACCTCTGGATTCCGGCTTGCGCCGGAATGACGGGGCTATTCAACATGACCGGCTGCCAGGTCACGCTACTTGTAGTAGCCGGCCTTCTTCATCTCGCGGTCGGCCGCGACCTGCGAGGCCTTCAACGCCGCGTCGATCGTCGCCTTGCCGGCCAGCGCCGCGCTCATCTGCTGCCCGACGGTGGTGCCGATCGACTGGAATTCCGGAATGGCGGCGAACTGGACGCCGACGTACGGGCTCTTCGGCAGCGTCTGGTCGGACGGATTCGCCGTCTCGATGGCCAGCTTCTCGGCCTCGGCGAACTTGGCGACCTTCAGGAACTCGGGATTGGCGTAGGTGCTCTTGCGCGTGCCGGTCGGCACGTTGCCCCAGCCCACTTCCCTGCCGACGAGGTTGATGTATTCCTTGCTCGTGGCCCAGGTGATGAACTTGGTCGCCGCCTCCACCTTCTGCGAGCCGGCCGGGATCGCCAGCGCCCAGGCCCACAGCCAGTTGGCGCCCTTCGGCGTGACCATGGTCGGCGCCTGCGCGAAGGCCACCTTGTCGGCCACCTTGGACTGCTTGGGATCGCTGATGAACGAGGCGGCGATGGTCGCGTCGATCCACATGCCGCACTTGCCCTCGTTGTAGAGCGCCAGGATTTCATTGAAGCTGTTGGCCGACGAGCCCGGCGGACCGTACTTCTTCAACAGATCGACGTAGAAGGTGATGGCGTCCCTCCACGGCTTCGAATCGATCTGCGGCTTCCAGCTCATGTCGAACCACTGCCCGCCGAAGGTGTTCACCAGCGTGCTCAGGAAGGCCATGTTGTCGCCCCAGCCCGGCTTGCCGCGCAGGCAGATGCCGTACACGCCGTTCTTCGGATCGTGGATCTTCGCGGCCAGATCCTTCACCTCGTCCCAGGTCGGGCGCTCCTTGACCGTGACGCCGGCCTTGTCGGCCAGATCCTTGCGGTACATGAGCATCGAGCTTTCGCCGTAGAACGGCGCGGCGTAGAGCTTGCCGTCCGTCGACAGGCCGTCGCGCATGGCCGGCAGGAGATCGTCGACCTCGTAGTCGGCCGGCGTCTTCAGCTCGGCCAGCCAGCCCTTCTTCCCCCAGATCGGCGTCTCGTACATGCCGATCGTCATCACGTCGAACTGGCCGCCCTTGGTGGCGATGTCGGTGGTCACGCGCTGGCGCAGCACGCCTTCCTCGAGCGTCACCCACTTCACCTTGATGTCCGGATTCGCCGACTCGAAGTGCCTGGTCAGCTTCTGCATCTCGATCATGTGGCCGTTGTTCACGGTGGCCACCACCAGCTCGGTGGCGGCGAACGCCGTACCCGTCAGTACGCCGCAGGCGAGCGCCAGCAAAGTTTTACGTTTCATGACCTGCCTCCTTGAATAGTTTTATGTTTTAGCCGACGTCATCAATGCATCGACACGCGCAATATAGATACTTTACCCATCGATTTTTGATACTCGATCGGCAGAAGTATGTACTTATTTGCGTCACAACAACGCAAATAACGAAAAATCGCGCGAAATCGTATCGACAGGAAAGAGAGGGCGCGCCGGCGCGCGCCTTACGGGCCGATCGCCGGCCCGCGCGCGCGGATCACCGGATCACGCCGCCGCCGAGGCATACCCGGCTTTCATACACTACCACCGACTGCCCCGGCGTCACCGCCCATTGCGGCTCGGCGAAACGGATGCGGCAGTTGCCGGCGTCGACGCTTTCGATCTCGCACGGCGCGTCGGCTTGGCGGTAGCGCGTCTTGGCGCCGTAGACCCAGTGCGTGTGCGGCGGCTCGCCGGAAATCCAGGAGAGCTGATCCGCCGTCAGCTCGTCGGCGAGCAGCGCCGGATGGTCGTGGCCCTGCACCACGTAGAGGACGTTGCGCGCCACGTCCTTGCCGGCCACGAACCAGGCCTCGTGCTCGCCCGTCGCGCTGCCCTTGCCGCCCTTCACGCCGCCGATCTGCAGGCCCTTGCGCTGGCCCAGCGTGTGGTAGGTCAGGCCGTCGTGCTCGCCGAGCAGGCGGCCGTCGTCCAGGCAGCGGATCTCGCCCTTCTTCGGCGGCAGATAGCGCATCAGGAATTCCTTGAACGGCCGCTCGCCGATGAAGCAGATGCCGGTGGAATCCTTCTTGACCGCCACGTGCAGGCCGGCCTCCTCGGCCATCCGGCGCACGTCGCGCTTGTACAGGTCGGCCAGCGGGAACAGCGTCTTCGACAGCTGCCGCTGGTCGAGGCGATGCAGGAAATAGCTCTGGTCCTTGGTGCCGTCCTCGGCCTTGAGCAGCTGGAAACGGCCGTCGCCGGCGTTCGACTCGCGCACGCCGGCGTAGTGGCCGGTGGCGATCCGGTCGGCGCCCATGCGCAGGGCGTGGTCGAGGAAGGCCTTGAACTTGATCTCGGAATTGCACAGCACGTCCGGGTTGGGCGTGCGGCCGGCCCGGTACTCCTCCAGGAAAATGGAGAACACGCGCTCGCGGTATTCCTTGGCGAAGTTCACCACCTCGACGTCGATGCCGATCGTGTCGGCCACGCTCATCACGTCGATCAGGTCCTGGCGCGACGAGCAGTATTCGTCGTCGTCATCGTCCTCCCAGTTCTTCATGAACAGGCCGGTGACGTTCCAGCCGTGCCGCTTGAGCAGCAGCGCGGCGACCGACGAGTCGACGCCGCCGGACAGGCCGACGACCACCGTTTTCCCCTTGCCTTCATTCGTAGTCATCCGGACCCTCCCCCTGCAGCCAGGCATCCAGCGGCATCACCGCCGCCGCGTGCCCGTTGTCGAAAAACCAACTGTCGACGACGAAGCGCGCGGGCGCTCCGTCGTGGTCCTCCGCGCCGCCGTCGCGCGTTTCCTCGATCACCGCCGAATAATGCTGGAACACCAGCAGGCGCAGGCGCAGGGCCGGCTCCAGCACGCGGTGGAAGCGCAGCAGGCCGCGCCGTTCCATGAGGTGCAGCAGGCGCGTGGTGGTCGTCGCGTGGTCGATGCAGTCCATGCGGCCATAGACGGCGTCGTCCGCGTAGTTGCCGCCCCGGTCCGCGCCGATCGGCGACTGCCGGCCGGCCCAGCCGAGCAGGCGGCCGACCGCTGCGCCGACGGCCTCGCGCTCCTCGCCCGGCGTCCGCGCGCCGCCCAGCAGATGCGCCAGTTCGGCCAGCTGCGCGTCGCTGAAAACCACCTCGGCCTGGGCCACGCAACCGTAGTTGAAGCACACCGAAATGCGTTCCTCCGCCGATGCGCCGCAGGCGGCCAGGACGGACAGCGCGGCGGCCAGCGCCAGGCACGCGGACCGCATGCTCACTGAACTACCCTCCTGTCACTGCGTGACACCCTCCCCGAGGGAGGAAGGGCGCCTCCTTCGGGCGGCCGGGCGGAGGCGCTCATGCGTAGTGCGTGACCAGTTCCAGCGGATAGCGCCGGCCCGCCTGCCAGTCCTCGATGCAGCGCAGGATCATCGGGCTGCGGTGGCGGTCGGCGCTGGCGCGGATCTCGTCGAGCGAGAGCCAGCGCGCCTCCAGGATGCCGGTGTCGAGCGCGCGGTCCGCGTCGTACCCGGCGATCTCGCCGCCGAAGGCGAAGCGCAGGTAGGTGATGTCCTTGCGCGGGTGGCGCCAGTGATAGATGCCGACCAGGAAACGCGGCACGAACGCATAGCCGGTCTCCTCCAGCGCCTCGCGCACGACCGCCTCGGTCAGCGCCTCGCCGCACTCCAGGTGGCCGGCCGGCTGATTGAAGCGGATGCCTTCGTCGGTTTCTTCCTCGACCAGCAAAAACTTGCCGTCGCGCTCGATGACGGCGGCGACGGTGACATGGGGCTTCCAAACCATGATGGGTACCACGGGTTCCGCAAAACGCCCATTTTACCGCCATCCGGCAGGTGAAATCGGCTAGAATCCCGCATTATTCCAGTGCCCGGACGCCAGCCGGAAGACGCTTCCGCCGCCTCCCGGCGAGGCATCGACGGCACGCCGTTCCTTCGTTCGACGAACCATCCTTCCGGAAACCATCATGGCCGACAACAAGACCGTCGAAGTCGCCGCACGCGACCTTCCCCTGCATTGCCCGCCCGCCGGCGCCATCGCCTGGAACCACCATCCGCGCGTCTTCCTCGACGTGCTGCACACCGGCGAGGTGGTCTGCCCGTACTGCAGCGCGCACTACGTTTTCAAGGGCGAAGCGCCCAAGGGACACTGAGCCGGCACGCGCGGCACGGCGGCCCGCTCCATGGGAGGATTTCGCGCGCTGATCGTCGCTCCCGCGTGGATCGGCGACACGGTCATGGCGCAGCCCTTGTTCATGCGCCTGCACCGCCGCCATCCCGGCCTCCAGCTCGACGCGCTGGCGCCGCCGTGGGTGGCGCCCGTGCTGCGCCGCATGCCGGAAATCGCCGAAATCGTCGACAACCCGTTCGCCCACGGCGAACTCTCCCTCGGCGCCCGCTTCCGTCTCGGCCGGCAGCTGGCGCGGCGGCACTACCGGCAGGCCTACGTCCTGCCCAATTCGGCGAAGTCGGCGCTGCTGCCGTTCTTCGCCGGCATTCCCGAACGTGTCGGTTTCACCGGGGAGGCGCGCTACGGCCTGCTCAACCGGCGCCACACGCTCGACGAGGACGCCCTGCCGCGCATGGTCGAACGCTTCGCCCAGCTGGCGCAGGCGTCCGGCACGCCGCTTGAACGGCCCGTCGAGAACCCGCGCCTGACCTCGACCGACGAACAGCGGGCGGCCACCCTCGGCGCGCTCGGGATCGAGCGCCCGCCGCGCGTCGCGGTGTTCTGCCCCGGCGCCGAGTACGGCCCGGCCAAGCGCTGGCCGGCGCGCCATTTCGCCGCGCTGGCCGACGCCCTGGCCGAACGCGGCTACGCCGTCTGGCTGCTCGGTTCGCCCAAGGACCGACCGATCGGCGACGAGATCGTGCGCCTGGCGACGCGGGCGCAGCCGCGCAATTTCTGCGGCGCCACCGCCCTCGCGCAGGCCATCGACCTCATCGCCGTCGCCGATTTCGTGGTCTGCAACGACTCCGGGCTGATGCACGTCGCCGCCGCGCTGGACCGGCCGCTGGTGGCGGTGTACGGCTCGTCGTCGCCCGGCTTCACGCCGCCGCTGTCCGACCGCGCGACCATCCTCAGCCTCAACCTCGATTGCAGCCCCTGCTTCCAGCGGGAATGCCCGCTCGGGCACCTTAACTGCCTGAACCAACTCGAACCGCAGCGCGTGCTGGCGGCCTGCCTGGCCGCCCGCGCGGACGGAGATGCGCCATGACCCCTTTCTACGCCACGGCCGAAGACGCCGAGGAAGCCTTCTACGAAGCAATCGCGCGGGCCGACCTGGACGCGCTGATGGCCGTCTGGTCGGAGGACGAGGACATCGTCTGCATCCACCCCACCGGCCAGCGCATGGACGGCCACGCGGCGATCCGCGAGAGCTGGCGCTCGATCTTCGAAAGCAACCCGCGCTTCTCCGTGCACATCCGCAGCAAGGTGCGCTGGGAAAGCGTGCTGATCTCGGTGCACAGCGTCGTCGAAACGCTGCATCTGGAAAAGGACCAGACGGCGCACGGCCCGATGCTGACCACCAACGTCTTCAGCCGCGGCACCAACGGCTGGCGCCTGCTCTCGCGCCACACCTCGGCGGCGGCGGAAGAGCCCGAAAACGGGGATGACGACGCCTACGGCGGCACCCAGCACACGCTGCACTGACGCGGCGCGCGTGCCGGACTACCGCGCCCCGGCCTGGCTGCCCGGCGGCCACGCGCAAACCCTCTATCCGCGCTTCCTGCCGCTCGCTCCGCTGCCCTACCGGCGCGAACGCTGGGAGACACCCGACGGCGATTTCATCGACGTCGACTGGAACGGCCCAGCGCCGGCGGACGACGGACAGGCGCTGGCCGTCCCGCTGGTTGTCCTCTTCCACGGGCTCGAAGGCGGTTCGCACAGCCACTACGCGCGGGCGCTGATGCGCGCCCTGCGCGACGCCGGCCGGCCGGGCGCGGTCGCGCACTTCCGCGGCTGCTCGGGCGAGCTGAACCGCCTGCCGCGCGCCTACCACGGCGGCGACAGCGACGAGATCGACTGGGTCCTGCGCCGCTTCAGGCAGGCCTGCCCCGCCCGGCCGCTCCATGCCGTCGGCGTCTCCCTCGGCGGCAACGCCCTGCTCAAGTGGCTCGGCGAGCGGGAAGACGCGGCGGCCGGCATCGTGCAGGCGGCCGCGGCGGTTTCCTGCCCGTTCGACATGACCGCCTGCGGCCACCATCTGGCGCGCGGCGCCAACCGCCTCTACACGCAGTACTTCCTGAGCACGCTCAAGCGTTTCGCCGGCGAGAAGCTGCGCTGCCATCCCGGCCTGTTCGATGCGGTACGGATGCACAGCGCCCGGAGCCTCTACGAGTTCGACGACGCCGTCACCGCCCCGCTGCACGGCTTCGCCTCCGCCGCCGACTACTGGCGGCGCGCCTCCAGCAAACCCTGGCTCGGCGGCATCCGCGTGCCGACGCTGCTGATCAACGCGCGCAACGATCCCTTCCTGCCGGCGGGCGTGCTGCCGGCAAGGCGCGAGGTTTCGCCGCTCGTCGAACTGGCCTACACCGATGAGGGCGGCCACGTCGGCTTCCCCACCGGCCCCTTCCCCGGCCGCATCGACTGGCTGCCGCGGCGCCTGCTGGACTTCTTCGCCGGCAACGCGCCCCGGCGGGACGGTTGCCGTCCGTGATGCGCGGGCCTGCCGCACTGGCGCGAGCCGCCGCCGGATTGCTAGACTCCCACCTGCCCGCGGCCCCCCTTGCCGACCTTCTCATGGAGACCCGATGAATTCCCTTCCTCCCCGGAAACGCACCCTCTGGATCTGGCTGATCGCCATCTGGTTTTCCATCGGCGCCGTGTTCACGCTGGTCTCGTTCTTCGCCGTCCGCTCGGGCGCCGTGCCGCTCAGCGAGAGCCAGCGCGCCTACTTCGACAGCCTCGGCATCATCGAGCATGGCGCCAGCATCCTGATCGCCGGTTCGAACCTGCTCGCCTCCGCCTTCCTGATCGTGCTCCGCAAGGAAGCCGTGTACCTGTTCTGCTGCGCCTTCTGCGTCAATGCGCTGCTCACCGCCTGGCACCTCGCCACGATAGGAGTGGACGCCATGCTGGGCGGCGGCCTGGTGGGCATCGTCTTCAGCCTCGGCCTGCTGGGCGCCGTGTGCGTATATACCTGGAAACTGTGGCAGCGGCAGGTGCTGAGATGACGGCGCCCGAGGCGATGCATCCGGGCACTGGACTGAGATTACCTCCGTTGGCCGACGATCCGCAAGCGCGTGTTTTGAGAACGAAGATTACCGGCACAGTCCAGAACTAGCCGGAGGCGACGCACTCTCAGACGGTTTGATCATTTCGAATTTCTGCTTCGCTTTTTTTTTTGCGAAGACTGACAATTGTTAAGGGTTGTGCGATGTCTGCCCTACCGCGAGGCAGGTTGAGTGGTAACGGCTGCCGGCGGGCAGGCGTCGCACAACCCTTAACCGAATCTGACGGATAGACTCATGACCTCTTTGTGGACAGACGAAGAAATCGCCCGCTTCTTGCAAGGCGGGCATTTGAAAACATACCCCAAAGGACAAATTCTTTTTTCCGAGGGAGATCGCACAAATGAGGTGTATTTCATCGAACAGGGCTGGGTCAACGTCTATCGCATGACCCGCGATGGCGACCGGGTTTCTATCGCACTCAGGACCAGCGGCGAATTCATCGGCATCTCCGAAATGTTCCGCACCGATCCGCGTGACTGCTACGCTCAGGCACTGGAGAGCATCGCCATATATTCCATCGGCGTTGACTACATCAACAAACTTCTGGACCGCCATCCCGACATGCAAAAAAAGTGTCTGTCGCAACTGTCATCCAGGCTTCATGAGTCGCATACTACGCTGCTGGAATTCGCCTGTAATAAAGCTCAGAAAAGAATGGCCCTCACCTTCCTGCATATCGCCGAGAAATCGGGAACGCGGAAGGAAGCACGAATCCCTGTCTCAATAAACCTGACACAAGAAGAGTTCGCGTCCATCATCGGCAGCTCACGCCAGATGGTCAATGGCCTCCTCAAGAAATTCAAAGAAAGCGGCTGCATCGAAATGACCGGGCGAAAAATCGACGCCGTTTACCCGGAACGTCTGCGGACCTATTACGCCATTTAGCAGCTTGCCCTGCGGCCTGCCCGGAAATCACGTCGCAGGAGAACCGGAAACCAGAGCGAACACACCAACTTTTTTCGACATGACCCAGTTGGAAACCTTCTTATCAAAGTCCTTGAAATGATCCGTTACCAAGTGATCCTGAAACGCTTGTTCATCCTCATAAAGCTCATAAAGAAAGACATGGGCGCGGTCGTTCTTGTCCGTCGTTACATCAAAACGATGACAGCCAATCTCGTTACGGAGCGAGCAGTCGGCATTGGCGACGACCTCACAAAGAAATTCCTCCACATGCGCCGAGGCAACCTGAAAATCAACAGTGACCACGTACATAAAATATCCTTTTTACAGACCGTATATAGCTATCGGCCACACTCTTTTGTAGTAGCGCCCCCATAGCTGAAAACCGCAGGGGGAGAAAACCCTCGGGAAAAGACGAAGATTTCTTTGCGTATCGATGGTACCGAGCAGAACGCGTATGAAGCACACCGGGCAATTTATGAAGCCGTCGCCGGGCATGAGTCAAATGCGGCCGAACATGCGATGCACGCTCACTTAGATAGCGTAAAAAATTTCTACCTACTTACGATGGATTCGGCAACAATAGTCCAAGGCAGCACTAATCCCCGAATTCCAAATCGACAACAAGAACACTACTAAGCCGTCCGCCGAACGCCCTCTCAGCAGGAAACGATCCAGAAGTTGTAAACGACGAGGAATTTCTGCACAAAAAAATCGAGGATTGGTCATTTCATCGACCAATCCTTAAAGGGAGGGCGACGGAATCTCCAGTGGAATGGCTCGACGTCTATTTTGTGTTGGCAATCTTCTCAATAAGCTCTCTTCCGAAAACGGAGTGATAACTCTGCCAGATGGGTTGAACGGACGCCTTGAAGGCTTCGTAGTCAACTTTCTCGGTGACCTGCATGTTTTTCTTCAGGTTCTCGATCGCCTGATCGGCCATATCCTTAGCCAGTTTACGTTCAAAAACCGCCACTTCTTTTGAAGCCTCCAGGAACATCTTCTTGTCGGCGTCGTTCAACTTTTTCCACATGTTCGAGCTGAACGCGAAAAGAACCGGGCTGTAGAAGTGCTTGCTCTCCGAATAGTATTTCTGGACCTCCCACATCTTCATCGCATTGACAGTGTCCGCCGCGTTGTCATGACCGTCGATGAGCTTCATCTGCATGGACGTATAGACCTCGGAAATACTCATGGGGACCGGGTTGGCACCCCACTTTTTGAAACTCTCCAGATGCATCTTGCTCTGCATCGTTCTAAATTTAAGGTCTTTCAGATCCTCGGGCTTCACGATCGGACGCACGTTGTTGGTGAATCCGCGGAACCCGTTTTCCCAATAATCGGTGCCAATGAAACCAATCTTCGCGTTGGCTTTCTTGATGAGATCCTGACCGACGGAACCATCCAGAACCTTGTAGGCGTGCTCTCTATCCCTGAAAAGGAACGGCAGATCAAGAACGCCGAATTCCGGGACAACAGAGGCCAGGACCGCCGTATTGAGCGCCGCGGCATCCACTGACCCGATCTGTACCGCTTCCATCAAATCGCGGTCGCCGCCGAGCGATCCGGCAAACACCTGAATCGTATATCTCCCATTGCTCTTGGCCTCGATAACCTCCTTGAACTTCAACATGGCCAGCTGATACTTGTTCTTCTCGTTATTGGTCTGCGCGAACTTCAGGCTTATCGATTTTCCATCACTACCCTGAGCTTG
>JADHEE010000182.1_pt1 | contig 33338 bp, 32 predicted proteins | sample 8952401 | NCBI WGS metagenome assembly JADHEE01 (sample SAMN16124438, study PRJNA663242) | bioreactor sludge metagenome | isolation source: sludge (ammonium) | place: India:Bengaluru | collected 2019-02-28 | reverse complement strand
GCGCAGCTCGCGATTGCGCCGCGCGGGCGGCGCTCGATCTCACAGGCGCTGCATATCTGCTGGCAAACACTCAGTTCCCTGCCGCCAGTACCTGCGGGTTGGCCACGTTCTGCGGTGCCCCCCCGAAAAACGCCAGCACATTGTCAAAGGCATCACCGAAATACAGCTCGTAGCCGGTCTTTTCCACATACCCCAGGTGGGGCGTGGCCAGCACACGCGGGTGGCGCAGCAGGGGGTGGCCGGGGTCGAGCACCGGCTCCTGCTCGTACACATCCACCGCCGCATAACCTGGCCGGCCTGTATCCAGTGCTTGCAGCAACGCCCCTGGCGCAATCAGTTCCGCGCGGCTCACGTTCACCAGCAGGGCGTCCTCCTTCATGCGTGTCAGGTCGTCCAACGTCACCCGGTGCCGGGTTTGCTCGGACAGGCGCAGGTTCAGGCTGACAACATCCGCTTCGGCAAAAAACGCCTCGCGTGACGCCGCGGCCCGGTGGCCATCCGCCGCGGCGGCGGCCCGGCTGCTGTCGCTGCCCCACACCAGCACCGGCATGTCGAACGCCTGCGCATAGCGGGCCAGGCGTTGGCCGATCTTGCCGTAGCCCCAGATACCCAGCACCTGGCCAGCCAGTGCCTGCCCCAGGTTGACTTGCCAGTGGCCTTGGCGGAAGGCATCGATGGCAGGCACCAGTTGGCGGCGGGCATTGAGTATCAGCGCCCAGGCCAGCTCCGCTGGGGCGACTGGCGAGCCCCGGCCCTCGGTCACCACGATGCCCCGGGCGGTACAGGCGGCCAGGTCGAGGTGGCTGGAGACCTTGCCGGTCTGGCTGATCAGCTTGAGGCTTGGCAGGCGATCGAGCAGGGCGGCGTCGATGCGGGTGCGTTCGCGGGTCAGTACCAGCGCGTCAGCGTCGGCAAAGCGTGCCGCCAATTGCTCGAGCGTCGCTGGCTGGGGGGCATGCAGTACGTGGACATCGTGCCCGTGCAGGCGACTGAAGCAGTCGAGGGTACGGATCACGTCCTGATAGTCGTCGGGGATGACAATGCGCATGGTGGTCGAGCCCTGGCAGTACTATGGGGGACCCACGATACCCCAACCTGACCTGCGTTCAAGTGCCTACAAAGGGGGGTGATAGCTGCTCCACCAGAAAATCCACGAACACCCGCACCCGCGCCGGCATCGACGGCCCGCCCACGAACACGGCATGGATCGGCTCGCGGTCGTCAGGATTGTAGGCTTCCAGCAGCGGAAGCAGGCGCCCGCTGGCCAGGTCATCGGCCACCGTGAAGGTGCCGATGCGGGCCACGCCTGCACCCAGCCTGGCCAGCTGTGCCAGTGCTTCGCCGCTGCTGCATTCGATGTTGCCCCGCACCTTCAACGCAAAGACCTCGCCGTCGCGGCGGAACGGCCAGTCTGCTACGGCCCGGCGAAAGTTGAAGTGCAGGCAGTTGTGGCCGGCCAGGTCTTCAGGCACCAGCGGCGTACCGCAGCGCGCCAGGTACTCGGGCGAGGCCACGACCACCTGGCCGGTTTCGCCAATTGGGCGGGCGCTGAGCGAGCTGTCGGGCAGGTGGCCAAAGCGCAGCGCAACGTCGGCCTGGCCGGCGTGAATGTCGGCCACCTCGTCGCTGATGGTCAGGTCGACCAGTACCTGCGGGTAACGCGCGCTGAACGCCGCCAGCAGCGGCACCACGGTCAAGCGGGCATGCCCTTGCGCGGCGCTGATGCGCAAGCGCCCGCGCGGCACGCCCTGGTCGGCGATCGCATCCTCGACTTCCTGCAGGTCGGCCAGCACCCGCCGCGCGCCGCGCAGGTATGCCTCGCCCTCGGGGGTCAAGGTCAGGGCCCGGGTGGTGCGCAGCAGCAGGCGGGTGCCCAGGCGCTGCTCGGTGCGGGCGAGAATGCGGCTGACCGCCGAAGGGGTCAGGTTCAAGGCGCGGGCGGCGGCAGACAGGCTGCCCGCGTCCACCACCTTGGCGAAAACCGCCATTTCACCGGATCTACCGCTGAAGTCCATTTGTGCCTCGCAAGCAAAGGTGATTGGCAAAAAGGCTGTCTAGTGCGCCAGGGAAGCAGATCGTAGCATTTGCCGCATAGCTAAGGAGTTTTTGCCATGCGTATCAATCCACCTCTGGTCGCACTTGCCATCGGTGCCTTCGGCATCGGTGTCACCGAGTTTGCCCCCATGGGCATGTTGCCCAGTATCGCCACTGACCTTGGCGTTTCCATACCTGCTGCCGGGCTGTTGGTCAGTGCCTATGCCCTCGGTGTGCTGATCGGCGCACCGCTGATGACCCTGGCCACGGTAAGGATCCCGCGGCGTTACCTGTTGATCGGCCTGATGGCGATCTTCACCCTGGGCAACCTGATGTCGGCACTGGCCAGTGACTACGCCAGTCTGCTGGTTGCCCGCGTGGTCACGTCACTTAACCACGGCGCGTTCTTTGGCATCGGCTCGATCGTCGCCGCCAGCGTGGTACCGCCCGAGAAGCGCGCCGGGGCGGTGGCAGCGATGTTCATGGGCCTTACACTGGCCACCATCGGCGGGGTGCCGCTGGCCACCTGGTTTGGTGAAATGCTGGGCTGGCGCACGGCGTTCTGGGGCATCGCCGGGCTTGGCCTGATCGCGATGACCACGCTGTGGTATGCACTGCCGAACGTACCTTCGCCCAAAGGCGACGGGGCCATGGCCGAAATCCGCGTGCTCGTGCGGGGGTCGGTGCTGGCGGCGTTGTTGCTGACCGTGGTGGGCTCCAGCGCCATGTTCACGGTGTTCACCTACATTGCGCCGATCCTGCAGAACGAAGCTGGCGCGTCCACCACCTTCGTCACCGCCATGCTGGTGCTGTTCGGTGTCGGCCTGACCTTGGGCAACGTGTGGGGCGGCAAGGCAGCGGACCGCTCGGTCGAGCGCACCTTGATCCTGTCGTTGGCGGTGCTGATTGCCGTGCTGCTGGTGTTCCCGCTGGTGCTGGACTGGCCACTGCCCACGGCACTGGCGATCCTGGTCTGGGGTGCGGCCAGCTTCGCCTTGGTGCCACCGCTGCAGATGCGCGTGATGGAAGCGGCCAAGGATGCCCCCAACCTGGCCTCGGCGGTGAACATCGGTGCATTCAACCTGGGGAATGCGATCGGCGCGGCGCTGGGCGGCGCGGTGATCAACGTGGGGTTGGGCTACGCGGCGATTGCCCTGGCAGGGGCGGCGATGGCGGCGCTGGGCCTGGTGTTGGTACTGCTGTTTGCCTGGCGTGGCCGGGCGGCGGCCATGGCACAGTGCAATGTGCCAGGCTGACCGCGCCGGGGGCTTTACGGGGTGCCGTTACGGCCATGCAGGTGGTAAGCCGGGCGCTCGCTCAGGCGCTCGTAGTAATCGCGCACAGCCGGTAGGTGCGGGTGCTCGAACGGCGTTTCGAACCAGCGGTTGACCGACAGGCCGATAGGAATATCGGCCAGGGTGAACTGGGCACCGGCCACGTAGGCGCCGGTAGCGGCCAGTTGCCGGTCGAGGATGTGCATGTAACGCGCCCAGTCCGCACAACCCGCCGCCAGCGCCACAGGGTCCTGGTGGGCGGGCGAATGCCTGACCAGCGACATGAAGGCGTAGCTCCAGGCGCGGTTCAAGTCTGACGCCTGCCAATCGATCCACTGGTCGATCCTGGCCCGTGCCTGTGCTTCGCCGGGGTAGAACGCGGTGGCGCCATAGCGGTTGGCCAGGTAGCGGATGATGCTGTTGGACTCCCACAGGGTGAAGTCGCCATCCTGGATCACCGGAACCATGGCGTTGGGGTTCAGCGCCAGGAATTGCGCGGTGTCGGTGGCCTTGAAGCCCGTACCCCAGTCTTCGCGCTCGAAGGCGACCTCGAATTCGGCACAGGCCCACAGGACTTTTCGCACGTTGATGGAAGAGGCTCTGCCCAATATCCGTAGCATGATGTTCGTCCTGAGTGGGGGTGATTGATCGTCCGCCACTGCCCGGTCTCGGTCAAGGGGCGGGGTGCAAGGGGGGGCTGCACGGTAACTTTGTAGGGCATTTCCGAAAATGAGCCGTTCCAGGCTCAAGTCATTGTGGTGGCCCAGGCCGCCGCCTAGTCTCGGCACGCTCAACCCCCCGAGGAATGAACATGGAAAACGACACCCCCGAAGACAACAACACGCTCAATGTGGTGGCGGCGGCCAGCCGCTTCGGCCACCCCGATGCCGAACTGGTGCACATGCGACCGCAGTTGCCGATACGAACCGCGCTGACGGAAGCCTCGGCCATCATGGGCTGCATTACTGAAATCACGCGCAAGGCCATCGACCGGCCAAGTGACCGCAAGGTGATGATCAAGGCCACGTTCTACCTGGCGGGCATGGCCAAGGCACTGGTCGATGGCCAGCTGCTGCAGATGCGCCAGGCGCGCGAGAAGGAGGGCATCGAGTAGACAGGGTTGCCTGGGGGCCATGAACTTGGCACCCTTGGGCGGTTTGAATCGTCTGCATCATTTCAAAAGGAGGTTCGCATTGAGTTGGGACAAGGTGGGGAAGCTCCTGGTCGCGGTGCTGGTTGGCCTGATGGTCCTGTCGGCCGCCTACGCGTTGTTCAGGGGCAACCCGCGGCTGGAAGCGTCACTGACGTATGCCTACCTCACCTATCCTGGCCAGTTCAGCGAGCGCATCAGCAAAGCCAGCGACCAGCTCAAGTATGAGCAGTTGCAGGGGCGCATCAACAGCATCAGCCAGGGGCAGTTGAGCCACGATCAGGTCGAGCGCCTGGTCGAACTGGCTCAGTTGCCGTACGCCCAGCTGTTCGCCAAACCGTTCGAGGCGGGGTTGGTGGACCACCGTACCGGCTTGCTCATCGAGCTGCACAACAGTGGCGATGCGCCGGTGCGCCAGGTCAAAGTGCGCCTGCCAGGCAAAGGCCTGGTGCAGGTGCGCGATGCTGCTGGCAACGACACACTGCTGGAGCAGGCTACCGCGCAAGTCGACATCCCTGTCATCGAGCCGGGTAGCCGGTGCAAGGTGTGGGTGTATTTCGACGCCGATTATTCCCAGATTCGCCAGGGCGGCGTCAGCATTACCCATGCCGACGGCGCAGCCAATGTGCAGGTGTATCACGAAGTGATCGGCTTCCCGGCAACCGTGGCCCGCTACAGCCGCGAGCTCATGGGGCTGCTGGTGGTACTGGCGCTGGGCGTGCTGGGCCTGGGTTACGCGCTGCTGGCGCGCCGTGCAGCGCGCCCCGCAGCGCAGCGCTAGGGGCTTGCCTTACTCTCCAGTGTCGCGGCTGGCAGTCTGCTGCTCCCCCATTACCTTGCCCCCAGGCAGTTGATCGAACGGGTGCAAGCCATCTTTGCGGTAGGGGTCGCCGATCCAGCGCGGTGCCGCCACGAATTGCGCGCTCACCAGGCTCTTGGCCGGCTCGAAGCCGTCGTAGCTCAAACCGGCAAGGTCCGACAGCGTATGGATCAGGTGCGAGCTGCTGTACGGGCGCTTGGCCATCGCCTGCAGGTCCCGCGGGTGCTGGGCCTGCCAGCTGGGTGAGGTCCACACCAGGAACGGGATGGTGTACATCGGCCGGGTCGGCGCGCTTTCGTTGCGCCCCAGCCGGTCGTGGTTACCAGAACTGTATACGTCCTCACCATGGTCGGACAGGTAGACCAGGAAGCCATTCGGGCTGCCGGCAGCGTAGCGCTTGATCAGGCTCGACACCACGAAGTCGTTGTAGCGCACTGCGTTGTCGTAGAAATTGTAGGTTTGCACCTGGTCATCGGTCAGCGCACTCGGTGCGCCCTGCTTGTCGGTGAAGTGGGCATAGGCGTCCGGGTAGCGGTAGCGGTAGTCCATGTGGGTGCCCAGCAGGTGCACGATGATGAACTTGTTGGGGGCCGGGTCTTGCAGGGCCTTCTCGAACGGTGCGAGCACCACGTCATCGTACTGGCTGGCATTCTGGTTGCGCTGGTTGTTCAGGTACACCGGCACGTCCGTCTGCTGCGAGAAGGTGGTGAGCATGGTGTTGCGCTTGGTCATGGTTTGCTGGTTGGTGATCCAGAAGGTCTTGTAGCCTGCCTGTTTCATCAGGTTGATCAGCGATGGGTCGGTGAGGAACCGGTCCGGGGCCTGCTCATCGCCGAAGGTCAGAATCTGCTGCATCACTTCGATGGTGTAGGGGCGGGGTGACACCACATCGCGGAATACGGTCAGCCCTTTGTCGTTGGCAGCCAGCGCGTCGAGGTTGGGGGTGGTGTCACGGTTGTAGCCATACAGGTGCATATGCTCGCGGGTGGTCGATTCACCCAGCACCAGAACCAGCGTGCGCGGTGCCGAACCGCTGTTGTCACGCAGGTTCTGTAGGGGCGGCAGGGCAGCATTCTGCGCCAGCAGCGCCTGCATGTTGTCCAGTTGCTGGCGGTACTGGCGGTAGCCGACCAGCAATTGCCAAGGCACTGCAGGTTCCATGCGCTGCTGTACCTTTTCCAGCGCATCGGCAAAATTGCGCTCCTGGGTGACCATTTGCTTGTAGAACGGCAGCACCAGGTTGGCTGCCAGCAACAGCACCACCACTGGCAGGCGGCTGCGCAGCGGCAGGTAGACCGGGCGCAAGCGGCGCCACAGCAATACTGCCCCCACGGTGTACAGCAGCAACGCCAGGCCCAGCCAGGCACTGAAGTACTGGCTGAAGTACTCACCGGCCTCGGCGGTGTTGGACTCGAACATCACGAAGATGACGCTCTGCGAGAACTCCTGGCGATAAATGCCGAAATAGCTCAGGCCAACCAGCGAAGCAGCCCACAGCAGCAGGCCGATGAGCGCCGCAGTGGCGCGGGTAAGGCGGGGCAGCAGCAGCACTGGGGCCAGCCACAGGCTACTGAGGAAAAACGCATCACGGAAACCCGAGAAACCGGTAGTGCCACTGAACAGCAGCAATGCCTGGGTGACGCCAGAGAAATACCAGAAGAACAGCAAGAGCCAGCCCAGGCCGGCCCAGTCCACGCGGGAAGGGGAAGTGGTGTGTGACACGTGTGCCTCGTCGTACCTTGGTAGCCCGCAACTGTGTGCGTGGCCGGAAAGGACGTGACGCTAATCTGTGGACTGTGAAAATAACGTCAAGGCGAGCAGCCATCGGGCCTTGGTCGTAGCCCGCTGCGCAGCAGCCGTGCGCAGCGGGTTGCTTGCACGGGTATGATGGCGGCAGCTAAACCGTACTCAAAGGCCGTGTGGACCATGAACCGTCGTAAGAAGATCAAGCAGCTGTTGCAGGCGCACCAGAAGAAAGCCAGCGCCAAACTCGCGCCGCGCAAGCCCAGGTACATCTGCAAGGCTGACCGTTTGAAGCTGGAAACAGAAGGGGTGGAGGCGGCCCCACCCCAGGCTGACTGAAGCGCCAGCAGCCGGTGTGTCGGCTTCAGCGGCGGTAGTGCCGGTGTTCGTCATAGTGGCGTTGGTGCATCGCCCGCTCATGGCGGCGCTCCCAATCCCGGCGGCGTTCCCAGTCACGTCGCCGCTCCCAGTCGCGCCGGGCCTGCTCGCGGCGCCACTGCTCGCGGCGCCAGTCCCCCCTGTGGTCGTGCCAGCGGTGGTCATCATGGGCCAGCAGGGGCGCCGGCTGAACAGCGGCGGCATTGGCCACGCTCGACCAAGGGTTGCTGGCCGCAGGCAACGCTGGCTGAACGGCCGGGGCCGCCACCTCGGCCGGTTTCAGTGGCAGGGCCGAAGCCGTGCCCGCTGCTGCAAGCGAGAACAGACCGAACAGCATCCACCTGGCGACTTGTATTTTCATGAGCGAAGCCCACCTCTGATCACAATTGAGCTATCAGGCCAGCGGTGAGGCAAGCTGCTTCGCCTGCCGTGACCGTTCTGTGCCACCCTCATAGACCAGCAACCAGGAAAAAGTTCGCTGTAGCAATAACTTGTACAATTATGCGGCAAGCAACCCGCCCGGCCCAAACCGGATCAGCGTTCGGCAAACACTGCGCGCAGGTGGCTGCGGTAATGCTCGAACGCAGCGATTGCGCCGTTTATCGCCTCGGCCTCTTGCTGTTCATCCAGCGCCAGGGCGTCCACACGGGCCACAAACTCACGCCAATGCAGCGCACGGCCATCAGGGTGCGGGGCCAGGTGGCTGGCGCCCTGGTCTTCACCCAGGCCCAGGCGTTGAGTGTACTTGAACAGAAACGCAGCCCCCAGGTTCGACCCCTCGCTGCAATACAGCCAGCCCAACGCCTGCGCCGGGCTGGCGCACACCGAAGGTGGTGGCGGTGGCGCGGGCAGGCCCAGGTCCAGCAGGTCGGCCTGCACCGCGGCAAACCGTGACAAGGCCGACAGCCCCGGTAGTTGCCGGTTGAGCTGCGGGTCCTGATACAACGCCAGCAAGCTGCCATGAAAACCATGCTGCACCTGCAGGAACCGGCCGTAGCGCTCGCGGCTCTCAAACGGCCGTGCCGCCATGACCAGCTGATCGACGCTGTCATGGTCGCGGCTGCTGGCCGCTTTCAAGCGTTGGCAGCGGCCTGGCTGCGAAACAGAGGGGGGTGCTGCGGTCATCGGCATATCCGTGGCATGAACGTAATGCGCCCATCATGCTTGCCACCTCGGCCAGCAGCAAGCGTTGCGCGGTGTCAGGCGCCTGCCCGGCTGGAGCCCTTGCGCGAGCCGGCTGAGCCGTCGCGGGCGAACAGCCCATGGACCACTGCGCGCAACCAGCGGTTACCCCCGTCCTGGTGGTAGCGGGCGTGCCAGTGCTGCTTGACCGTGAAACCCTCGACCGCGAACGGGCAGTCGTGCACCTGCAAATCATGCATGTCGGCCAACGTCTGGCCGATATGGCGGGGCAGGGTGGCGATCAGGTCGGTGCTCCCGAGGATCATGCCCAGGCCCAGGAACGCCGGTAGCTCCAGCACGATGCGGCGCTCGATGCCGGCCCGCGCCAGTGCCGTTTCCAGCAGCTTCTGGCCGGTGCCGGCGCTGATCTGCACATGGCCTTCGGCGTGGTAGCAGGCCATGCTCAGGCCGCCGGCCAGGCGCGGGTGCCCGCGCGCGCTCAGGCACACCCAGTCCTGGTCGAACAGCACTTGCTGGTACATGCCACCGCCCAGCCACGGTACGAAGCCGATCGCCAGGTCAGCTTCACCCGATTCCAGCGCGCTTTCGCTGTTGCCATCGATGCGTACCGCCTCCAGGCGAATGCCGGGCGCGTGGCTGCGCACGTGGTTGAGGATGCTGGGCAGCAAGGTGATGTGGCTGGCGTCGCTCACACACAGGCGAAAGCGCCGTTGTGCGGTAGCGGGTTGGAACTGCGGTTCCCAGGCCGCCAGCCGGCGCAGTGACTCGAGGACTTCGCGGCACGGCCCGATCAACTGGTCGGCGCGTGGGGTGGGCGCCATGCCCCCAGGGGTGCGCACGAACAGCGGGTCGTTCAGTTGTTCGCGCAGGCGGCCCAGCCAGATGCTGATGGTCGGCTGGCTCTGCCCCAGCTGTTCAGCGGCGCGGGTAACGCTACGGCAGTGGTAGAGCACATCGAACAGTTGCAGCAGCTTGGGTTCGGGCAGTACCGGGGGAGTGGTCATTATTGCAAATCTCAATGGGGCTATTTGCTGCATTGTATAGCGCTAATAAGCGTGGCTGCATAAGGTGATCGCAAACCACGGAGGTCTGCGATTTGAAAATCTGCATTTTGGGTGCCGGCGCCCTGGGCTGCGCCATCGGCGCGGCCTTGAACGAAGCCGGGCATGAAACCTGGCTGCTCAACCGAGGCCGTGCCCATGTCGAGGCCATCAACCAGCACGGCCTGCAGGTGCAGGATGAGCGCGGCCAGCGCCAAGTCCGCGTGCATGCGGCGACGTGTGCCGATGAGGTGGGGGTGGCCGACCTGGTGGTGGTCTTGGTGAAGTCGTTCCACACCGCCGAGGCGATCGCCGGGGCCACGGCGCTTCTGGGCCCGCAAACGCTGCTGCTGTCACTGCAGAACGGCCTGGGGCACGAAGATATCCTGGCGCAGGCGGCCGGGCGCGAGCGGGTACTGGCTGGCAAGACCTATGTCGGCGGCGTGCTGCTGGCGCCGGGGGCGATCCGCGCCGGGGTGGCCGGCAAGCAGACCTACATCGGTGAACTGGACGGGCAGCGCAGCGCCCGCGTGCAGGCTATCGCCGAGGTATTCAACGGTGCCGGCCTGGCCACCACGGTCAGCGACAACATCCTCGGCACCATGTGGGACAAGCTGCTGGTCAACGTCGCCACCGGTGCGCTCAGCGCCATCACCAGGCTCAGCTATGGCCAGCTGTACAGCGAGCCGCTGCTGGCGAGCACCGCCAAGGCGGCCGTTGCCGAAGCGATCGCGGTGGCCGAGCGCGCCGGTATCCGCCTGAGCCTGACCAACCCCGAGGCAGCCTGGCAGTTGGCCGCCGAAGGCCTGCCGGCGAGCTTTCGCACCTCAATGCTGCAGAGCCTGGAAAAAGGCTCGATCACTGAAATTGACTTCATCAACGGTTCCGTCGTGCGCTGGGGCCAGCGCCACGGCGTCGCCACACCCGTCAACGCCACCCTGGTGGCGTGTATCAAAGGCATCGAACGCGCGATGGCCGACCAGCAGAACAAGGACAACCCATGAGCCAGCCGAAAGCCTACCTCGAACACGTCGCCTTCTGGGTGCGTGACATCAACTGGCATATCCGCTTTTTCAGCGAGGTGTGCGGCATGACTCTGCGCGAGTCGCAGGGTGACCCCGAGCAGCCGACCCAGTACTGGACCCTCGGCGGCCTGCAGTTCATCCACCAGCCCGACTTTGCAGGGCCTGAAGGGCGCATGGCGCACCTGGGGATCATGTGCGAAGACCTGGAAGCGGTGCTGGCGGCAGCACAGCGTTTCGGCGTCAGTGCAATGCCGCAGGGCCGCAACTGGCTGCGCTTGCCCGACGGCCTGGCCGTGGAGTTCATCCAGGCATTGCCCAAGGCGACGGTCGCCCAGGCACTGGCTATCAACCCACGTGCGCAGGTGCAGCCATGAGCGTGACTGAAAAGTACTGGGACGACGCCCGCGAGGGCGATGAATGCATCAGCCCGAGCTACACCGTCACCCGCGAACGCATCCTGGCCTATGCCGACCTGACCGGTGACCATACCCCGGTGCATGTCGATGAGGCGTATGCCAATGCCAGCCACTTTGGCTGCCTGGTTGCCCACGGCCTGTTCGGCCTGTCGATCGCCGATGGCTTGAAGACCCAATGCGATTACCGCTTCGTGCCGGGCATGTCACTGGGCTGGACCTGGGATTTCGTGTTGCCGATCAAGGTCGACGATGTGCTGCATGTGCGCATGCGCGTTGGCGCGATGCGCCTGAGTAAAAGCCGCCCGGGTTGGGGCATCGTGGTCCTGCCGTCGGAGCTGATCAACCAGCACGGCCAGGTCGTGCAACGCGGTGAGCACCGGCTGATGGTGCCGTGCAAGGGGGCAGCATGAGCCAGCCATTGCCATTGGCGGGTATCCGCGTCATCGACTACAGCCATTTTCTTGCCGGGCCTTATGTAGGGCGTTGCCTGGCGGCGCTGGGCGCCGAGGTGATCAAGGTTGAACGGCCAGGCAGCGGCGACGCCGGTCGCCAGCACGCGTTCACCCTGGATGACCAGCAAAGCGGTTACTTCCTGCAACTGAACATGGGCAAGCAGGGCGTCAGCGTCAACATGAAGGACCCACGCGGCAAGGCCTTCATGCAGCGCCTGACCGATTCGGCCGACGTGTTCATCGAAAACTACCGGCCGGGCGCGCTGGACAAGCTGGGGTTGGGCTATGCCGAGCTGGCGACGCGCAACCCGCGGTTGGTGTACTGCTCCATTTCCGCCTATGGCCACACGGGGCCGGATGCACACCGCGCCGGCTTCGGGCTGATTGCCGAGGCCAAGAGCGGGATCATGCAGATGGTTGGCGTACCGGGCGAAGCACCGCCGTTGCTGCGCATTTCGCTGGGCGACATGTACACCGGCATCCACGCCGTGGCAGCCATCAATGCCGCCTTGCTGGGGCGCGTCAGCAGTGGCCGTGGCCAGCACATCGACATGGCCTTGTACGACACGTTGGTGTCGATGCATGAGTACGCGGTGCAGTGCTTCACGCTGTCCAACGGCACCGTACTGCCCGAGCAGACCGGCCATGACATGCCCACCTCGACGTTGTATGGGGTGTTCCGTGCCGCCGACGGCGACCTGGTGATCGCTGCCCAGGTCGATGACGCCTGGCGGCGCTTTGCCGCCATGCTTGAAGCCAATGGTGGCCCGGCAGGTTTTGCCAGCGACAGCCGCTACCACAGTGTGAATGGCCGCAATGCCCACCGCGAGGCAATTCTGGCGGTGGTGCGCGATTGGGTGGGCGCGCGGCCAGTGGCGGCTATCCTGGCCTTGCTCGATGCCATCGACGTGCCCAGCGCCAAGGTACAGCGCATCGACGAGGTGCTGGCCGACCCGCAGATTCAGGCGCGCAACATGGTCGTCGAACAGCATCACCCGCGCTATGGCACACTGCGCCTGCCCAACCTGCCGTTCCGTTTTTCCGACTGCGACACCACCATCCACCAGGTGGCCCCGGACCTGGGCCAGCACAACGCCGAAGTCGCCGCCGGGCTTGGCTTCAGCGCCGAAGAAATCACCGCCATGCAGGCAGACGGGGTGCTGTTCACCCATGGAGAGGCACGATGAGCGACCGCTATGCAGTGATCGGCCGACCGATCAACCACACCAAGTCTCCGCTGATCCACGGGCTGTTCGCTCAAGCCTGTGGCCAGCAGCTGGAATATGGCGCAATCGAGGGGTCGCTGGAGGGCTTCGAGGCCCAGGTGCTGGCGTTCCGCGGTGAGGGTGGGCTGGGCATGAACATCACGGCACCGTTCAAGCTGCGCGCCTTCGAACTGGCCGAGCGCTGCAGCGAACGAGCGCAACTGGCCCGGGCAGCCAACGCCCTGAAGTTCGAGAACGGCGGCATCGTGGCAGAGAACTTCGATGGTATTGGCCTGCTGCGCGATATCGAGGTCAACCTCGGGGAGCCGCTGCATGCGCGTCGTGTGCTGGTACTGGGGGCGGGTGGCGCGGTGCGTGGGGCGCTGCTGCCGTTCCTGCACGCCGGCCCTGCCGAGCTGGTGATCGCCAACCGCGACATGGCCAAGGCGGTGGCGCTGCGCAATGAGCTGAATCACCCGCGGCTGCGAATCAGCCGGTACGAAGAACTGCCGGGGCAGGCTTTCGATATCGTGGTCAACGCCACCTCTGCCAGCCTGGTCGGTGAGTTGCCACCGCTGCCGGCCGGGGCCCTGGCCCAGGCCCGGCTGGCCTACGAACTGGCTTATGGCAAAGGCCTCACGCCATTCCTGCGCCTGGCCCGTGAACAAGGTGTGGCGCGCCTGGCCGATGGTGTGGGCATGCTGGTCGAGCAGGCGGCAGAGGCGTTTGCCTGGTGGCGCGGGATGCGCCCCGAAACCGGTGCCGTGATCGATCGCCTGACCATCCCGCTGGAGTAGGCCTATGGTTGCCAACGTGCCCGTGCAGCTCCGCGCCCACGAACGGCGACTCGGTTGCCCATGACCGGGCCGCCAACGCAACGCCCTGGCACCCTGGCCCACCCGGCAGCCGCCCAGCGCTCGCGCCAGACCACCTGCATTGCCTTGCTGGTGGCCATCACGTTCTTCATGGAAAACCTGGACGCCACCGTCATTGCCACCGCGCTGCCGCAAATGGCCAGCGACTTCAGCCAGAGCGCGGTCAGCCTGAACATCGGTATCAGTGCCTACCTGCTGGCCGTGGCGGTGTTCATCCCGCTCAGTGGCTGGCTCGCCGAGCGCTTTGGCCCGCGCCAGGTGTTCGCCGGGGCTATCGCCTTGTTCACTGCCGCTTCGTTGCTGTGTGGGCTGGCCGCCAGCCTGGAAGCCTTTGTGGCTGCACGGGTGTTGCAGGGCATCGGCGGCGCCCTGATGGTTCCGGTGGGGCGGTTGGTGGTGTTGCGCACCACCGAGAAAAAAGACCTGGTGAAGCAGCTCGCGGTCATCACCTGGCCGGGCCTGGTGGCACCGGTACTGGGCCCGCCGCTCGGTGGCCTGATCGTCACGCACGGGTCGTGGCCGTGGATCTTCTACCTGAACATTCCCCTCGGTTTGCTGGCCCTTGCCGCCGTCTGGCTGTTGATACCCGACACCCGCTGCGAGGCGCCGCGCCGCTTCGACACGCTGGGCTTCGTCTGGTTGGGCTCGGCCTGTGCGGCTTGGCTGGTGGGCCTGGAGCTGCTCGGGTCACTGGCCGGCGACAGCCTGGGGGCAGGGCTGGTACTGGTAGTGCTTGGGGCTGTGCTGACCGGATTGGCCATCCGTCACGGTCGGCGCCACCCGGCCCCCCTGTTGCCCCTGCACACCCTGGCCATCCGTACCTTCAGGGTCAGCATCGTGGGCGGCACCCTGTTCCGCCTGTCGATCAGCGCGTTACCGTTTCTGATCCCTTTGCTGTTGCAGGTCGGCTTCGACCTGCCACCGTTGGACGCCGGCCTCTTGGTGCTGGCGATCTTTGCCGGCAACCTGGCGATGAAGCCGTTCACCAGCGGGTTGTTGCGGTGCTTTGGTTTTCGCCGCGTGTTGCTGGGCAACGGCCTGGTCGGCGTGGCCTGCATCCTGGCCTGCCTGGGGTTGCAGCAGGGCATGGCGTGGTACTGGATGGCGCTGGTGCTGTTCATGGGCGGGCTGTCACGGTCGATGCAGTTCACCACCTACAACGCGGTGGGGTTTGCCGATGTGCCGCAGCAGCAGATGGCCGAGGCATCGACGCTGTTCAGCATGTGCTTCCAGCTGGCCATGGCCTTGGGGGTGGCGGTGGTGGCGCTGCTGTTGCGCGTGGCCATGCAACTGCGTGGCGGCGAGAGCGGGTTGACCGTTGCCGACTTCCACTGGGCGTTGCTTGGCCTTGCACTGATTGCCGGTGTGGCCCTGCTGGACGCCCTGCGTTTGCCGGCCAATGCCGGCGACCAGGTGTTGCGCAACTGAGGCAACGGGCTGCGTTGCAGCCCATCGCCGGCGAGCCCACAGCACGCGGGTGCAGCGCAAACGGCTGGCTTGCCGTCGCGTTCAGGCGCCGCTGACCAATTGCAGGGCCAGCTGGTTGTGGCGTTCCAGCACCCGTGGCAGGTCGATCGTGGCCAACTGGCCGTCCTTGACCACCACCCGGCCATTGATGACGCTGGTGTGAACCTGGGTCGGGGTGCAGAACACCAGCGCGGCCAACGGGTCGTGGTGGCCGCCGGCGTAAGCCACATGGCCCAGGTCGAACGCGACGAAGTCGGCGACCATGCCGGGTGCCAGGGCGCCGATGTCGTTGCGGTTGAGCACTTTGGCGCCGCCCAGGGTAGCTATTTCCAGCGCTTCACGGGCGGTCATGGCGTCTGGGCCGAAGCCAACCCGCTGCAGCAGCAGGGCCTGGCGCACTTCGCCGATCATGCTGGCGCCGTCATTGGAGGCCGAACCGTCTACGCCCAGGCCAACCGCAACGCCGTGGTCACGCATCTTGCGCACCGGGGCAATGCCGGAGGCCAGGCGCATGTTCGAGCAAGGGCAGTGGGCAACCCCGGTACCGGTACGGGCGAACAGCTCGATGCCATGCTGGTCGAGCTGTACGCAGTGGGCGTGCCAGACGTCGTGGCCGACCCAGCCGAGGTCTTCGGCATACTCGGCGGGCGTCATGCCGAATTTTTCACGGCTGTAGGCGATGTCGTTGACGTTCTCGGCGAGGTGGGTGTGCAGCGAAACGCCATACTGGCGCGCCAACACCGCAGCTTCGCGCATCAGGTCGCGGCTGACCGAGAACGGCGAGCAGGGCGCCACGACGATGCGGCGCATCGACCCGTGACTGGCATCGTGGTAGTCCTCGATCAGGCGCTGCGACTCCTTGAGAATGTCGGCTTCCTTCTCGACCACCGCATCTGGCGGCAGGCCGCCCTGGCTTTGCCCTACGCTCATGCTGCCGCGCGCGGCATGGAAGCGCATGCCGATCTCGCTGGCAGCATGAATGCTGTCGTCTAGCTTGCAGCCGTTGGGGTAGATGTACAGGTGGTCGCTGGAGGTGGTACAGCCGGACAGCATCAGCTCGGCCATGGCGGTCTGGGTCGACACCGCGATCATTTCCGGGGTCAGCCGAGCCCAGATCGGGTACAGGTTGGTCAGCCAGTTGAACAGTTCACCGTCCTGAGCCGCCGGCACCACGCGGGTCAGGCTCTGGTACATATGGTGGTGGGTGTTGACCAGGCCCGGGATGACCACCTTGCCGGCCATGTCCAGCACCACGTCGGCGTGCTGCGGCAGGCTATCGCTGGGGCCCACTTGCTTGATCAGGTTGTCTTCGATGTACAGGCCGCCGTTTTTGATTTCGCGGCGTTCGCTGTCCATGGTGACCAGCAGTTGGGCGTTTTTGACGAGGAGGGTTTTCTTGGTAGCGGTAAATGACATGGCTTAAGCCCGTCGCTATACGCCTGGGCGATTACCGAGGTCGTAGGCGAACGCGTATGTAATCAGGAATCCTGAAAGTTGTATACATCAGCGCTCGATTGATGAAATCGAGTCATCCGATTAGTGAAATAACACCAGAAATACGAATTAAGTTTACCAATAGACTGGTGACCTTATTTCTGGAGACTGTCTTGATGTCCGCTTTCGAACCAAGCCCTGGGGTCGCCACCCCCAGCCGGCACGCTGCAATCAGCATTGCCATTCTGGCGTTTTCAGCCTTTTTGATCGTGACCACCGAATTTCTGATCGTTGGCTTGCTGCCCGCGCTTAGCCAGGACCTGGGTATTTCCATATCGCTGGCGGGGCAGTTGGTCACCCTGTTCGCATTCACCGTGATGCTGGCCGGCCCGCTATTGACGGCGGCGTTGGCGCACCTGGACCGCAAGCGCCTGTTCATCGGCATTTTGCTGGTCTTCGCCGCAGCCAATGCGCTGGCTGCTGCCTCCGGCAGTTTCTGGGTGCTGGCCGTCGCCAGGGTGATACCGGCACTGGCGCTGCCGGTGTTCTGGGGCACCGCCAGTGAAACCGCCGGCCACCTGGCTGGGCGCGACAGGGCCGGGCAGGCCATTGCCAAGGTCTACCTGGGTATCTCGGCGGCGATGTTGCTGGGTATCCCGTTGGGGACCGTGGCAGCAACGGTGGTGGGGTGGCGCGGTGCATTCTGGATCCTGGCTGCGTTGTCGCTGCTGATGGCGCTGGCGATGTGGGTATGGATGCCGCACGTGGCGCGCACGGCGAAAGTTGACTTCATGCAGCAGGCGCGCATTTTCAAAGAGCGTTTTTTCCTAGCCAATGTGCTGCTGTCGGTGGTGGTGTTCACGGCCATGTTCACGGGCTACACCTACCTGGCCGACCTGCTGCAGCGGGTAGCGGGCGTGGCCCCGGCGCATACCGGCTGGTGGCTGATGGGCTTTGGCGCGGTCGGCTTGCTCGGCAACTGGATCGGCGGGCGGGCCGTGGACCGCTCACCGCTCAGGGCCAGCGCGCTGTTCCTGGTGCTGTTGGCCATTGGCATGGCGGCGCTGGTGCCGCTGGCCCAGGGGGCCGTGCTGTTCTGCCTGGCGCTGGCGCTGTGGGGCATTGCCAACACGGCACTGTACCCGGTGAGCCAGGTGCGGGTGATGAGTTCGGTCACCCATGCCCAAGCCCTGGCGGGTACCACCAATGTGTCGGCGGCCAACGCCGGTATCGGCCTGGGGGCCGTGCTGGGTGGCATGACCATTTCCCACCTGGGGGTCGGCTACGTGGGCTACGTGGCGGCTGGCATCGCCTTGCTGGCGCTGGCGTTGGTGCCCGTGGTGGGCCGGCTGGCGCCTCAGCCCGGTGCGCAGGCGCGGCTGCCGTGAGGCGCCAGGCGCGGTAGCAGGTAGTCGAGCAAGGCGCGAACCTTGGGTAGCCCTTCGCGGCTTTTCAGCCACACCAGGTTCATTGGCAAGCCGTCGGTGGCCAGTGCCGGCAATACTTCGACCAGGCGCCCATGGTCGAGGTATTGCTGGGTCAGCCAGGTGGGTAGCTGGCCGATGCCATGGCCGGCCAGCACCGCTGCCACTTCGCCTTCGCCATCGCCCACGGCAATGCGCGGCTGCACGGTACGCCGCTCCATTTCGCCGGGGTGGCGGCCTTTGAAGTACCACGGGCTGACCAGGCCGTCGGTGTGGCCATAACCCACGCAGTGGTGGTGCTCCAGGTCGCGCTCGTGTTGCGGTACGCCATGCTTTTCCAGGTAGCCAGGGGCGGCACAGAACATCAGGCGCTGGGCACCGAAGTATTGGTGGCCCAGCGCCGCCGGCCAGGCATCCGGGCCACCGATGCGCACCACGATATCGATGCCCTCGTGCACCGGGTCGACGAAACGGTCGGAGAACGACACATGCGGCTGCAGCAACGGGTGCAGGCGGATGAAGTCGAGGATCAGCGGCAGCACATGCAGGCGACCGTAAGAGGCGGGCAGTTCGATCCGCACTTTGCCATGGGGTTGGTCATCGCTGGCCGCCAGGGTGTGCTCGACTTCTTCCAGGTCGGCCAGGACCGAGGTGCAAGTGCGATAGAACACCACGCCCGCTTCACTCAGCGACAGGCTGCGCGTGGTGCGGTTGAACAGCCGTGCGCCCAGGCGGGCCTCCAGCCGGGCCACGCTCTTGCTGATGGCCGAGCTGGTCAGGTTGAGCCGCTCGGCAGCTGCCGTGAAACTGCCCAAGTCAGCGACGGCGACGAAAACGTCAATGCCTTTGAGGCGTTCGGAAGAGTACATGGGTGGCTTCTTTGATGAACTGGGTTCCCGCTTCGGGTGTGCCTATTGAAGCCTCGCACGTGGATTTCATCAATGAGTTTCGCCTGGCCTGGCCGGCAACGTGACCCGAAACGCCCGGGTAAGCCCCAGCAGTACCAGCAGTACCAGCAGGCCCATGCCCATCCAGCACAGGCCAATGCTGAACGACAGGCTGGTCAGGCTACTCCACAGCCACAGCGTGCTGAGAAAACCCAGCCCCGGTATGGCGCCGTACAGCACCACATTACCGGCACCGCGCAGCTTGCGGTCGATGAGGTAGTGCTTGACCACCGCCAGGTTCACCGCCGAAAAGGCGAACAGTGCGCCGAAACTGATCATGTTGGCCACGGTGTCGAGGGTAATGACCAGGGCAATCAGCGACAGCAGGCTGACCACCAGGATGGCGGTGGCCGGTACGCGCTTTTTCGTTGCAAGCTGGCCAAACGCCCGCGGCAGCACGCCGTCTCGGCCCATCGCGAACAGCACCCGTGACACGCTGGCTTGCGACACCATGGCCGAGGCGAAGCAGCCGGCCACGTAAGTGGCGGTGAATGCGCTGACCAGCAGTTCGCCGCCTACCCGGCGCATGACGTCCACCGAGGCCGAGTCCGGGTCGGCAAAGCTGCCCCAATCGGGGAAGACCAGTTGTGCGCAGTACGACACCACCAGGAACAGCAAGCCGCCGATCAGGGACACGGCAAGGATCGCCAGCGGAATACGGTAGGTCGGGTTGCTGGTTTCCTCGGCCATGGTCGAGACCGCATCGAAGCCCAGGAATGACAGGCACAGTACGGCCGCGCCGGTCATCACCAACGGCACGCTGAAACCGTCGTGGTGGAACGGCGCCAACAGCGAAACGGGTTCGGCCTGGCCGCTCAGCCTGAGCACGGCCAGGCCGACGAAAACCACGATGAACACCAGTTGCGTCACCACCAGGATCCAGTTGACGCGGGTGATCGACTCGATGCCGATCAGGTTGAGGAAGGTGACCAGGGCGATGGACCCTGCCACCCACACCCAGGCATGAATGGCCGGGAAGTATTCCGACATGTAGATGCCGATCAGCAGGTAGCTGAGCAGTGGCAGGAAAATGTAGTCGAGCAGCAGGGTCCAGCCGGTGATGAAACCGATGTGGCTGCCAAAGGCCTTGCGGGTATAGGTGTAGACCGAGCCGGAGTAGGGGTGGGCCTGGACCATGCGGCCGTAGCTGTAGGCGGTCAGCAGCATGGCGGCGAGGGTCAGCAGGTAGGCAGTGGGCAGGTGCCCCTTGGTCATCTGGGTGACCAGCCCATAGGTGGTGAAGACCGCCAGCGGCACCATGTATGCCAGGCCGAACAGCACCAGGGCGGTCATGCTCATGGACTGGCGCAAACGCCCGCTGCTGGCGGCAGGTTGCGCGGTGGCGGGCGGGGTGGTGGGGTGAGCTGTACTTGTTGTTGTATGCATTGCTAACTCCTGGAAAGGGATGCAGGCCACCGCGGCAGGCGAGCAGGCTCGTTACCGGGGTGTCGTGCAAGGAGGTCGAGCGCAAGGCTCGCAGCGCTGGGGCGGGTTGATGCTCCCACACCCCGCCAGCACCCGGAATCACCCTTTGGGGTGAGCCCAGGCAGCGGCCAGCCGGCTCACCCCAAAGGGTGATTCCGCAGGTTCCCCTGCCATGGGAGTATCTGCCCAACCACGCACCGCACTGGCGGCGGTGCCTTACTCCATATGGCAGGCCGACTGTGACTATCCAATTGCTTTCAGAACAGTGGTTCGAGCACCAGGCCAAGGTCACCGAGGCAATCGGCCGGCCTGGCTTCGCCGCCAACCTGTTTGCAGCACTGGGCGTGATCCGGCCGATCCAGGCCACCACGGTGTACCTGTACCCGCACCACGGCATGCCCTGCGCGCTGTTCGAGCAGGACGACAATGCGCCCTGGCAGCCCGAGGGTAACGTCAGCCGCTACCTGTCGGGTTTCTACCTGCTCGACCCGTTCTACGGTGCTTGCGTGGAGCAGCTGGGGTCTGGCTGCTACGGCCTGTTCGAGGTGGCACCCGACCATTTTGAGGTCAGCGAGTACTACCAGTCGTTCTACCGCCACTCGCACCTGGCAGACGAACTCAACTACATCCTGCAGCTGGCCCCCGGCCAGAGCCTGGCCGTGTCGCTGGCTTTCACCGACAAGCTCGACCCGCAAACCCGTGCACTTTTCGGGCACATCACGCCCTGGGTGCTGGCGCTACTCGGCAAGCATTTTGCCGGCGTCGACAGCCGTGCCGGGCGCTTCGAGAACATCCTTGAGCAGCGTATTCACGCTGCGCTGAACAACTTCGGCAGCTCGTTGCTGACCGAGCGCGAATGCCGCATTGCCCAGCTGATCTTGCGCGGCCATTCGACCAAGTCGCTGGCCGAGCGCCTGGGTGTGTCGGAAGACACCATCAAGTCGCACCGCAAGAACGTCTACGCCAAGCTCGATATCGGCACCCAGTCCGAGCTGTTTTCCCTGTTCATCGACGCGCTGGCCAATGCCCAGGGCGTGCTGGGCAAGGACCCGCTGGAAAGCTATATGGGCAAGCGGCGCTGAGCGCCGCTGCCGTGCACCCCACCGCAAAGGAAAACCAACAATGAATGCGCCTTTCGCCCCGCAACGCCAGACCCGTGACTACCAGGCAGCCGACGCCGCGCACCACATCCATGCCTTCCTCGACCAGAAGGCGCTGAACGCCGAAGGGCCGCGGGTGATCGTAGGTGGCGAGCGCCTGCACCTGTGGGACAGCGAGGGCAAGCGATACCTGGATGGCATGTCCGGGCTGTGGTGCACCCAGCTCGGTTACGGCCGCCGCGACCTGACCGCCGCTGCCGCCAGGCAGATGGACCAGCTGGCGTACTACAACATGTTCTTCCACACCACCCACCCGGCGGTGATCGAGCTTTCGGAGCTGCTGTTCAGCCTGCTGCCCGGGCACTACAGCCATGCGATCTACACCAACTCCGGATCCGAGGCCAACGAGGTGCTGATCCGCACCGTGCGCCGCTACTGGCAGGTGGTCGGCCAGCCAAGCAAGACGATCATGATCGGCCGCTGGAATGGCTACCACGGCTCGACTCTGGCGGCCACGGCGCTGGGTGGCATGAAGTTCATGCACGAAATGGGCGGGCTGATCCCGGATGTGGCGCACATCGACGAGCCCTATTGGTACGCCGAAGGCGGTGAGCTGAGCCCGGCCGAGTTCGGCCGCCGCTGTGCCTTGCAACTGGAAGAAAAAATCCTGGAGCTGGGCGCCGAAAACGTTGCTGGCTTCATTGCCGAGCCGTTCCAGGGCGCAGGCGGCATGATCTTCCCGCCGGAAAGCTACTGGCCGGAAATCCAGCGCATCTGCCGCCAGTACGATGTGCTGCTGTGTGCCGACGAGGTGATTGGTGGCTTTGGTCGTACCGGCGAATGGTTTGCCCACGAATACTTCGGCTTCCAGCCCGATACCCTGTCCATAGCCAAGGGCCTGACCAGCGGCTACGTACCCATGGGCGGGCTGGTGCTGAGCAAGCGCATAGCCGAAGCGCTGGTGGAGCGGGGCGGGGTGTTCGCCCACGGCCTGACCTATTCCGGCCACCCGGTGGCAGCGGCGGTGGCCATCGCCAACCTGAAAGCCCTGCGTGACGAAGGCATCGTGCGCCAGGTGAAGGACGACACCGGCCCCTACCTGCAGCGCATCCTGCGCGAGGTGTTTGCCGACCACCCGCTGATTGGCCAGGTGCAGGGCGCAGGCCTGGTGGCGGCGCTGCAACTGGCAGAGCACAAGCCTACCCGCAAGCGCTTTGCCAATGAAAACGACCTGGCCTGGCAGTGCCGGACCTTCGGCTTCGAGGAGGGGGTGATCATTCGCTCCACCCTGGGGCGGATGATCATGGCGCCGGCCTTGATCGCCAACCACAGCGAGCTGGATGAGCTGGTGGAGAAAACCCGCATCGCCGTTGACCGCACGGCGCGCCTGGTTGGCAAGCTCTGACAGTCCGTCAGCACAACCGCTTGAAAGGAGTACAAATGTACACCCTCGAATTCTGGCAGCAACGCGCTGCGGACCTGTACTTGCCGGCCAGCGCCCTGATCGCTGGCAACGCCGTGAAGGCCCAAAGTGGCGCGACCTTTGCCGCTATCAATCCCGCCACCAACCAGGTGCTGGCGCAGGTCGCCGCCTGCGCCCAGGCCGACGTCGACCTGGCCGTGGCCAGCGCACGGCAGGCCTTCGAGCACGGCCCGTGGGCGCGCATGGCCCCCGGGCAGCGCAAGCAAGTGCTGCAGCGCCTGGCCGAACTGATCATGGCCCACCGCGAAGAGCTGGCGTTGCTGGACTCGCTGAACATGGGCAAACCGGTCATGGACGCCTACAACATCGATGTGCCCGGGTCGGCGCAGGTATTTGCCTGGTATGCCGAGGCGCTGGACAAGCGCTACGACCAGGTGGCGCCGACCGCCACCAATGCATTGGCCACCATCACCCGTGAGGCCTTGGGCGTGGTGGCGGCAGTGGTGCCGTGGAACTTCCCGCTGGACATGGCCGCCTGGAAGCTGGCCCCGGCCTTGGCCGCGGGCAACAGCGTGGTGCTCAAGCCGGCCGAACAGTCGCCGTTCTCGGCCTTGCGCCTGGCCGAACTGGCCCTGCAAGCCGGTTTGCCCGAAGGCGTGCTGAACGTGGTGCCGGGCCTGGGCGAGCAGGCCGGGCAGGCCCTGGGCCTGCACCCAGACGTGGATTGCCTGGTGTTCACAGGCTCCACCCAGGTGGGCAAGTACTTCATGCAATACGCGGCGCAGTCCAACCTCAAGCAGGTATGGCTGGAGTGCGGGGGCAAGAGCCCGAACCTGGTGTTCGAGCACTGCCAGGACCTGGACCTGGCTGCGGAAAAGGCGGCCTTTGGTATTTTCTTCAATCAGGGTGAGGTCTGCTCCGCCAACTCGCGGCTGTATGTGCAGCGTTCCATCCACGATGAGTTCATCGAGCGCCTGCAGGCCAAGGCCCGGCAATGGCAGCCTGGCAACCCGCTGGACCCGGCCAGCCGCGCCGGGGCGATTGTCGATGCTGGCCAGGCAGCGCGTATCCAGGCCGCCATCGACCGCGCGCGGCAAGAGGGCGCGCGGCTGGTGTGTGGCGGTCGGCGGTTGCATATCGGCGGGTCGGACAACTACATCGAGCCGACCATCTTCGCCGAGGTCGATGCCAGCATGAGCCTGGCGCAGGAAGAAGTGTTCGGGCCGGTACTGGCAGTGAGTGCCTTCGACAGTGAAGAGGAGGCGGTGCGCCTGGCCAATGACAGCATCTATGGCCTGGCGGCTTCGGTGTGGAGCGACGACTTCAACCAGGTGCACCGCGTGGCGCGGGCGCTGAAAGTCGGTACCGTGTCGGTGAACACGGTCGATGCACTGGATGTCACAGTGCCTTTCGGTGGCGGCAAACAGTCGGGGTTTGGCCGCGACCTGTCGCTGCATGCGTTCGACAAGTACACGCAGCTCAAGACCACCTGGTACCAGCTGCGCGGCTGAACCCGGGCCGGCGGCAAGCACGACCTGCCGCCGGCCGCTTACTCATACGCCTGCACCCCGGCAATATGCCGCCCGGCCACGTAGCCGAAGGTCAATGCGGGCCCCAGGTTGATGCCGCCAGACGGGTACCAGCCACCGAACACACTGGCCATGTCGGTACCTGCCGCGTACAGCCCGGTGATCGGCTGGCCGCTGGCATCCAGTACCCGTGCCTGGCCATCGGTGCGCAACCCGGCAAAGGTGCCAAAGCAACCCGGCTTCACCTTCACCGCGTAGAACGGGCCCTGTTCGATTGGCGCCACACACGGGTTGGGGCCTGGGTGTTGCGGGTCGCCCTGCTTGCGGTTGAATGCGGTGGAGCCACGGCCGAAGGCCGGGTCCTGGCCGTGGCGTGCAGGGCTGTTGAAGGCCTCGACGGTGGCGCGCAACCCGTCCGCATCGATGCCGCAGGCAACCGCCAACGCTTCGAGTGTGGCGCCACGTTTCAGGTAGCCACTGCGCATATGCGGCCACACCGGCAGTGGCGCCGGGCGGGCATGGCCCAAGCCATAACGGCGTAGGAAACGGTGGTCACACACCAGCCACGAACACACCTCCTGGTCCGCTGGCACTGCCGCGACCATGGCTGCCACATAGTCATAGTAACCGTGCGCTTCATTGACGAAACGCTTGCCGTTGGCCAGCACCCCGATGATGCCCGGTTTGCCCCGTTCGATGATGTGCGGGAAATGGCCGACAGTGCCATCGCCATGCGGCACCTGCGAAACCGGCGCCCAGGCCACCGGCGACTGCAGGTCGGTGGCCACCACGCCACCTGCTGCCTCGCCCAGGCGCAGGCCATCGCCAGAGCAGCCCTTTGGCGGCAGGGCCAGGGTGTCGTGGCCGCTGGCGTCGCGGGGGAACAGCTGCCGGCGCCGGGCAGCGTCGTGAGGGAAGCCGCCCGCTGCCAGTACCACTGCCTTGGCTCGGATACGCTGCTCGCCTTGCGGGGTCGTCACCAGCGCGCCGCACACCTGGCCTGCTTCGACCAGCAAATGCTTGGCCGGCGCCGACACCTGCAGCTGCACGCCCAGGTCCTGCGCCGACTTGGCCAGCCGCGCCACCAGTGCCACGCCGTTGACCAGGTGCATGGCCCGGCCATGGCGGGCCAGGTGGTACAGGTGCCGGCCGAAGCGCTTGCACACGTGCAGCAAGGCCTTGGGCGAACGGGTCATGTTGAGGAACGCGGCAAGGTCGGCGCCGGCCATGATCGGCATGCCCATGAACGAGGTTTCGCGCAGGGTCTGGCGCAGGCGTGGCAGCAGTGCACCCACCTCACGGGCATCGTACGGTGCGGCAATCACCTGATGCCCACCTTCGGCGGCGCCAGGGGTGTGGCCGTGCATGTCAGGTATCGCATTGCCGTCGGCAAACTGCAGCGCCGTATGCTTCTCGAAAAACGCCACCATGTGGGGGCAGGCTTCAAGGAAGGCGTCCACCCGTTCGGCATCGTAATGGGCACCTAGCTCATTACGCAGGTAGGTCCGTGGCTGCTCGATGTCTTCATCGATGCCGGCGCGGCGCGCCAACGGGTTGCGCGGCACCCAGGCCCAGCCGCCGGACCAGGCCGTGGCGCCGCCCAGCACTGGCTCCTTTTCTACCAGAATCACCTTTTGCCCATGCCAGGCAGCTGTTACAGCGGCGGCCAGCCCGGCGGCGCCTGAACCTATTACCAGTACATCGCATTCGGTTTTGAAGGGGGCAGGGGGCATCGCACTAATCCTGTATTGTTATTGGAACGTGGTTCTATATTCTTATTTGGCCCGTGTCGATCCGCAAGGGTAGGGCTGACCGCCCGCGCAACAAGCGGGCGATAATCGAACAATTGGCAGGAGCTGGCATGCGTACCCTGTCGGCGATGTGGAATCATCTTCTAGAATTCGCAAAACGTAGCAAGGACCTGTGTCATGGCTGGTAGTCAGATCGAACGCGCCTTCAATCTTGTAGAGAGCCTTGCCGGTGAGCCCCAGGGCCTGGCAGTGCAAACCCTGGCCGAGCGCCTGGACATCCCTAAAAGCGCCGCGCACCGCATGCTGGCCGAGCTGATGCGGCTGGGCTACGTACGGCAGAACCGTGACAACAGCCGCTATCAGCTGTCGGCCAAGCTAGTCGCCCAAGGCTTCCGTTACCTGGCCAGCAGTGGTGCCGATGTCATTCAGCCGATTCTCGACCGCCTGGCCCAGGACAGCGGTGAGCTGGTGCGCCTTGGTGTCATCGATGGGGGGCGGCAGACCTGGATCGCCAAGTCCCAGGGCGCGCGCTCCGGGTTGCGTTACGACCCGGACATGGGGCGCGACGCGCCGCTGTTCTACACCGCGTCCGGGCACGCCTGGCTGGCCAGCCTGGACGATGAGCAGGCGCTGCAGATGGTGCTGCGCCAGGGCATCGCCGACCCGAGCCAGTTCGGCCCGAATGCGCCGCGCACCACCGACGAGTTGCTCGCCTACCTGCACCGCGCCCGCGAGGTGGGTTATGCCTGGGTCGAGCAAACCTCGGCGGTGGGCACCTCGGCGCTGGCTGCGGTGGTACGGCGCCCGCAAAGCGGCGAGGTGATTGGCGTGCTGAGCATTGCCGGGCCCAGTGCACGCCTGGCGCAAAGGCGTTTGGCCGAGCTGGCCCCCCTATTGCTGGCGGCTACCGAGGAACTGTCTGCCGCCAGCCACGCCAGCGAACTGTTTGCCTGAGGGATATTCCGGTCGATTACCGCACAGTCTGTTCAGCAGGCTCTTCTGAAAAGTTGAACCTGGTTCTAAATTGTCCAGTGTGAATTTTGGAACGCAGTTTCATATTCGCACTACAACAATGACAAGAGGACAGGCTGTTGAACGCACCCTTTCGTATCGCCCTGGTCGGCGCTGGCATCATGGGCCGCCAGCATTACCAGCACTTGCGCAATGTACCCCAGGCCCGGTTGTGCGCGGTGGCCGACCCCGGCCCGCAGGCCGAAGCCTTCGCCGTCGACTGCGGCGTGCCGTACTTTGCCGACCACCGGCAGATGCTGCAACGCGTGCAGCCCGAGGCGGTGATCATCGCCAACCCGAACAACCAGCACGTGGCCACTGCGCTGGATTGCGTCGAAGCCGGCGTGCCGGTACTGGTGGAGAAACCGGTGGGCGTGCAGCTGCAGGAGGTGCGGGCGCTGGTCGAGGCGTCACGGCGGTGCAAGGTACCGGTATTGGTCGGCCACCATCGTCGGCACAATCCATTGATCGCCAAGGCGCACCAGGTGATCAGCGAAGGCAAGCTGGGCCGGCTGATCAATGTCACCGCACTGTGGCAGTTGCAAAAGCCCGACAGCTACTTCGACACCGCCTGGCGCCGCGAGCCGGGTGCGGGTTTTTTGCTGACCAACCTGATCCATGACCTCGACCTGCTGCGTTACTTGTGCGGCGAGGTGGTACAGGTGCAGGCCTTCACCCGCAACGACGTGCGCGGGTTCGCCAACGAAGACAGTGCCGCCGTGCTGTTGCAGTTCGCCAATGGCGCCTTGGGTAGCCTGACCGGCTCGGACGCCGTAGCGGCGCCCTGGAGCTGGGAGCTCGACTCGGGTGAAAGCCCGGTCTACCCGCGCCAGGATGGCCAGCCGTGTTATCTACTGGCCGGCACCCAGGGCTCGCTGAGCATTCCTCAGCTCAAGCACTGGCACTACGCCGAGCCGGGTTCGGGGTGGCACACACCGTTGTTGCAGCACCAGCACAGCATACCCGCCGGTGAAGCATTGACCCTGCAGTTGCAGCACTTCGTGCGGGTCGCCCGCGGTGAACAGCCGCCTTTGGTCGATGCCGCCGACGCTGGCCGCACCCTGGCACTGATCGAAGCGATCCGCCAGGCTGCCGCCAGCGGCCGCGCCTGTGCTCCCGAGCACATTGCCTGATACCCTCTTTCTGGTGACGACGAATGACTGATCGAATATTTTCCCTCGCGGCCCTGACGGTACTCGAACTGTCCCCGCCAGACATGGTCGAGGCTGCTGCCCGCGCTGGCTACAGCCATGTTGGCCTGCGCCTGGTGCCGGCCACCGAGCAGGAACAGCACTACCCGCTGGTGGCCAATGCCGATCTGCGCAGGCAGACCCAGGCACGCCTGCGCGATACCGGCATCCAGGTGCTGGACCTGGAGATCCTGCGCCTTAAGCCGGACACCTGCGTGGCGGACTTCGAAGCCATCCTGGCGGTGGGTGCCGAGCTGGGGGGTACCGAACTGCTGGTGGCAGGCAACGACCCGGACGAAGCACGGCTCACCGAGCGCTTTGCCGCGCTGTGCGAACTGGCGGCGGGCCATGGCATCCACCCGCACCTGGAGTTCATGCCCTGGACCGACGTACGCGATTTGCGCCAGGCCATGCGCGTGGTAGCCAACGCCGATCAGGCCAATGGTTGCGTGCTGGTGGACGCGTTCCATTTCAACCGCTCCGGCTCTGCGCTGAGCGACCTGGCGCAGTTGGCACCGCAACGCATGCGCTATGCCCAATTGTGCGACGTGGCGGGGCCAGTGCCGGCCGACATGGACGAAATCCTGCGCCAGGCGCGTAACGAACGGCGCTTCCCGGGTGATGGCGATGCCGATCTGGTCGGGCTGCTGCGTGCGCTACCGGCCACCCTCCCGCTGAGCCTGGAAATCCCTACCCGGCAGTTGCTGGAACAAGGGATCAGCGGCGAACAGCGTGCGCGCATGGCGCTGGACCACGCCAGGGCGGTATTGGCCAAGGTCTGACAGTGGCCAGTGCGGCGCGGCGCCTTCGTTGACCGGTGGCGCAAAAAAAGGGCCCGCAAGGGCCCCGTAGAGGTAACTGAGCAGCGCCTCAGGCGCTTTCGACCTGGCGCGGCGCCATGAAGTACATCCATACCAGCGCCAGGAAGTACATGGCCGGGATCATGGTGAACAGCACGGCATAGTTATTGTGGGTAGCCGTCAGCACGCTGCCGACGATCTGCGTCATGAACATCCCGCCAATGGCTGCGCACATGCTGCCGAAGCCGAACACGGTACTCACCAGGTGCTTGGGCGTGTAGTCCATCACCAGGCTCCAGATGTTCGCCGTCCAGGCCTGGTGCGCCCCCACCGCCAGCGAAATGGCCGCCACCGCGACCCAGAGGCCGCTGGCGTTGGCGGCCAACACTACGCTGACCATGGTGCAGGCGAAGACCAGCATGGACAGCAACCGCGCCGTCGTGGCGCGCACGCCGCGGCCGATCAACCATGACGACAGAATGCCACCGCCGATGCTGCCAAAATCGGCCGTCAGCCAGATGATGATCAGTGGGATACCCATCTGGGTCACATTGATGCCCAGGCTGTACTGTTGGTTGAGGAAGGGCGGCAACCAGTACAGGTAGAACCAGAACACCGGTGCGGTGATCGCATAGGCCACCGCGAACGCCCAGGTCCCGCGCAGGCGCAGTATGCGGCTGAACGGTACCCGGGTCGGCTCGGGCTCGACAGCTTGCTGGATGTACTGCACCTCGCTCTGCCGCACTGTCGGGTGGTCTTCAGGGTTGTAGTACTTGACCAGCCACAGCACTACCCACACCAGGCCCAGGCAGCCCATGGCGATGAATGCGGCCTGCCAGCCCCACACGGCCAGAATCAGTGGCAGCAGCGCTGGGGTTACCATGGCGCCGACATTGGTACCGGCATTGAACAAACCGGTGGCGATGGCCCGCTCACCGGCCGGAAACCACAGGCGCACGGTTTTCACGCAAGCCGGGTAATTGGCGGCTTCGGTCAGGCCAAGGATAAAGCGGCAAACCATGAAACCGGCAGCCGAGGTGGCCAAGCCATGGGCGCCGGTGGCCAGGCTCCAGAGCAGCACGGCAAAGAAAAAGGCCCGTTTGACGCCGACCTTGTCGATCAGCCGGCCTTGCAACAGAAAGCCGATGGCGTAACCGACCTGGAACCAGAAGTTGATGTTGGCGTAGTCCATCGCCGTCCAGCTCATTTCCTTGGCCAAGACAGGCTGCATGATGCCAAGGGCGGCGCGGTCGATGTAATTGAGGGTGGTGGCGAAGAACACCAGGGCCAGCATGCCCCAGCGGGTCTTGCCAACGCCGAAGGCGGCGCGAAGCTTGTCGCCGATCGAACCCTGGGGCATCCGGGGCGCGGCGGGGTGAGTCTTGGAGTTGTTCATGACGGCTCGTTTCTTGAAATTGTATTCAACTGCGGTGCTGCGGGTGCGTGACCATTTCCCAGGCAAGGGTGCACGCAAGGCCGGTGCATGGTGAGCAGTGCGGGCGGCAGCGTCAATTCAAGAGGCGGGCTAATGTTCGGTTACCGAACGCTTGTGAGTGCTGGCGAGGCGTCAGGGCGAGCGCTGAGCCGGCGCTGGTTATTCGCGCAGGCTGCGTGGTAGCAGGGCACCTGGTATTACCCAGCTTTCCACTTCGGCGCGGCTGTACTGCCTGATCCACTGGCGCAAGGTCTTGTGCAAGGTGCTCTTGGCTTCGACAACTTCACCGGTATAGGGGTTTTGATAAAACTTGCTGAGCCGCGCCCGGAAACCGGTCGGTGAAACCAGTGCGTGGGGTTGCCGGGTGAACAGGTCGAACGTGTTGCGCTGCTCAGGTGCCATGATGCTCAGCACCTGCCTTAAACCGAATTGATATTCGGCCAGCAGGTCGTGCAGTTTGCTTTCGAATTCCAGCTCGCGGCGAAGCTGGGGGTCAACCTTGATGAACTGTAGTTCGTCTTTCTTGTTGGCGAGTAGCCATTCGAGGGCGCGGAACTGGGCAAGATGAGACATGGGGCTTCCTCCAGTGCGTGATGGCACCAGTGTTAGCGCGCCGGTCAGAGCAACGCAAGTGGGGAAATAATTTGAGATTTTTGCAGGGCATTCTTCGCTGTTGTGTTGTACGAAAGTCCAGTTCTAAGTTGGGTTGTCAGTAACTTCTTACAGCGGTTGCCTTCAATAACTTCAATCAATGAATGCCTGGGGTTTTGCCTGTCAGGGCATCTGCTGAGGCGCTGCTGGTTGCTTGAGCCCAATGGTGTGCACGCTGGGGGGATCGGTTCTTACAAGATGTTTCATTGCAGCGAAGCGGTGAACTATCGGCGATGCGCAGGGCTCCTTTGCTAGGCGCACCCTGCGCACGGCTGATGGCCACCCTGTCAGCCTGGGTCACCGAATGAAAAGGAGGCACCGTGACCACATCCGACCACACCCTTTACCGGCGCACCCCCAGCCCGCTGCACGCCCTGCTGTTGGCCGGCAGTGTGCCGTTGTTCCTGGGCGCGCTGCTGAGCGATATCGCCTACTACAACAGCTACCAGATCCAGTGGAGCAACTTCGCCGCCTGGCTGATCGCCGGGGCCTTGCTGTTCTGCGGGCTGGCGCTGCTGTTTGCCTTGGCCAACCTGATCCGCGCCGAGCGCAAAGGCGGGCGCCCGACGCTGTATTTCGTGCTGCTGCTGGTGACCTGGGTGCTTGGCCTGATCAATGCCTTCGAGCATGCCAAGGACGCCTGGGCGGTGATGCCGGCAGGGCTGGTGCTGTCGGTGGTCGTGAGCGTACTGGCGTTGGCCGCAGCCTGGACCGGCTTGAGCAACCTGCGTTCTGGAGGTGAAGCATGAAGCCCTTGCACGCGTTGAGTGTATTGAGTGTGGCGCTGCTGTTGAGTGCCTGTGGTGGCGATGGCGAGCCTACCCAGGCCCATGGCCCGGACCCGCGCTTGCCCGAGCCACAACGTGGCTTGTTGCCGAGCATGAAGATCGCTCAGCCGGTGGCCTGGGGTGAGCAGAAACCGACCGTTCCCGAAGGCTACAGTGTCACGGCCATTGCCACCGACCTGAAGATTCCGCGCCAGAGCCTGGTATTGCCCAATGGCGACATCCTGGTGGCCGAAGGCAGGGGCGGCAGCGCGGCCAAGCTCAAGCCCAAGGATGTGATTGCCAGCCAGATCAAGGCCAAGGGCAACACCCAGGTCAAAGGCGGCAACCGCCTGACCTTGCTGCGCGATGCCGACGGCGACGGCAAGTACGAGGTGCAGACGGTATTCGCGGAAAACCTCAACGCGCCGTATGGCCTGGCTTTTGCCGACGGCAAGTTGTACGTGGCCAACCAGGACGCCCTGGTGCGCTTCAACTACACCGAAGGCCAGACCAAGGCCGACGGCCCGCCGACCAAGGTCACCGACCTGCCATCGCAGATCAACCACCACTGGACCAAGGCGCTGACGATCAGCCCCGATGGGCGCTACCTGTATGTGGGTATCGGCTCGAACAGCAATATCACCGAGCGCGGCCTGGAAGTGGAGATCGACCGCGCCATGGTCTGGCAGGTGGATGCCGAAACCGGCGCGCACCGGCCTTACGCCACAGGCCTGCGCAACCCCACCGCACTGACCATTGAGCCGCAGACCGGGCAGTTGTGGACAGTGGTCAACGAGCGCGATGAGTTGGGGCCTGATTTGGTGCCTGACTACCTCACCTCGGTGCGTGACGGCGGCTTCTACGGCTGGCCCTACAGCTACTGGGGGCAGAACGTCGATGAGCGGGTAAGGCCACAGGCACCGGACAAGGTCGCCGCGGCGATCAAACCCGACTACAGCCTGGGCTCGCACGTGGCGGCATTGGGGGTGGACTTCTCGATCCCGGCCATGGGGGAGGGATTTGCCGACGGGGTATTCGTGGGCGAGCACGGCAGTTGGAACCGGCCGAACCCGGTGGGCTACAAGGTCATCTTCGTGCCGTTCAGCAATGGCAAACCGGCTGGGGAACCGATTGACTTCGCGACGGGTTTCCGGGGTGAAGACGGCAAGACCCGCGGTCGCCCGGTGGGGGTGACGGTGGACCCACGCGGTGCTTTGATCATTGCGGATGACCTGGCCAATACCGTGTGGCGGGTTACGCGCAATCGGTGAAGGTGGCCGGCTTCGCGTGCGGCCACTCATTGCGAAAGGCGGGGGCCGCGTTGCGGCCCATCGCAGGCAAGCCAGCTCCCACAGGGGTCGCCTTAGGGCTGACAGGTGTTTGTCACAAGATATGCAGTGCCTGTGAGATCGAGCGCCGCCCGCGCGGC
>JADHEE010000174.1_pt1 | contig 35226 bp, 29 predicted proteins | sample 8952401 | NCBI WGS metagenome assembly JADHEE01 (sample SAMN16124438, study PRJNA663242) | bioreactor sludge metagenome | isolation source: sludge (ammonium) | place: India:Bengaluru | collected 2019-02-28 | reverse complement strand
CGGGTCGTCGTGGACGCCGTCCTCCTCGACGAGGACGAGGTCTCGATCGTCTTCAGCTTCACCCGGTCGTACTTCCACGTCGACGTCGAGGCGCCGGCGGGGGTCGTGAGGTTCCTCAAGTCGATCCTTCCGCGCAAGCCGGTCGCCGAGCTCTACGTCTCGCTCGGGTACAACAAGCACGGGAAGACCGAGCTCTTCCGCGACCTCCTGCGGCACCTCGAGCGGTCGGGCGACCGGTTCGAGCGGGCGCGCGGCGAGCGCGGGATGGTGATGGCCGTCTTCACGATGCCGGGCTACGACGTCGTCTTCAAGGTGATCCGCGACCGCTTCGGCCCGGCCAAGAGCGTGACGCGCGAGCAGGTGAAGGAGCGGTACCAGTTCGTCTTCGAGCACGACCGGGCCGGGCGGCTCGTCGACGTCCAGGAGTACGAGCTCCTGGAGTTCGAGAAGGACCGCTTCGAGCCGTCCCTCCTCGACGAGCTGCTCACCGAGTGCTCCGAGAACGTGACGCTCCGGGACGGCGACGTCGTCATCCGGCACCTCTACACCGAGCGACGGGTCGTGCCGCTGAACCTCTTCATCCGCGAGGCGCCCGAGGAGAAGGCTCGGGAGGCCGTCCTCGACTTCGGACGGGCCCTCAGGGACCTCGCCGCGACGAACGTCTTCCCGGGGGACCTCCTCGTGAAGAACTTCGGCGTCACGCGGCACGGCCGGGTCGTCTTCTACGACTACGACGAGCTCTGCGCCGTGACCGACTGCGATTTCCGCGAGCTGCCGGAGCAGGACGAGGACGGCGGCGGCGACGGGCCGTCGTTCTACGTCGGGCCCCGCGACGTCTTCCCCGAGGAGTTCCTGACGTTCATGGGCTTCCCGGCGCCCCTCCGGCGCCACTTCGCCCAGGCCCACGGCGACCTCCTCGTGCCGGGCTTCTGGAACGGGATGAAGCGCCGCCACCTCGCGGGGGAGGTCCCCGACCTCCACCCCTACCCGCCCGAGCGCCGCCTTCCGGGGCGGGTGGACGCGTGAGCGAGGCCCCGAGATCGTCCCGGTTTGTCGCGCTCCGAGAGCGCCGCTAGAATCCGCCCCCCGGAGGTACGTGATGTCCGACTCGAAGATGCCCGCCCCGCCGAACGGCGAGAAGATCCGGATCGTCGACGGGAAGCTGATCGTTCCCGAGAATCCCGTCGTCCCCTTCATCGAGGGGGACGGCACGGGACCCGACATCTGGCGCGCCTCCGTCCGCGTCCTGGACGCCGCGGTCGCGAAGGCCTACGGCGGGAAGCGGAAGATCGCCTGGATGGAGGTCCTCGCGGGCCAGAAGTCGTACGACAACCTCGGGACGTGGCTTCCCGACGAGACGGTCGCCGCGTTCCAGGAGTATCTCGTCGGCATCAAGGGCCCGCTCACGACCCCGATCGGCGGCGGCATCCGGTCGCTGAACGTCGCGCTCCGCCAGCTCCTCGACCTCTACGTCTGCCTGCGGCCCGTCCGCTGGTACAAGGGGGTCCCCTCCCCGGTGAAGCGCCCCGAGAAGGTCGACATGGTCATCTTCCGGGAGAACACCGAGGACATCTACACCGGCATCGAGTTCGAGGCGGGGAGCGAGGACGCGAAGAAGGTCCTCGAGTTCCTGAAGGCGGGCTGGCCGGCGATGCACAAGAAGATCCGCTTCCCCGAGTCGGCGGCGGTCGGCTTCAAGCCGGTCTCGAAGGAGGGGAGCGAGCGCCTCGTCCGCGCCGCGATCCGCTACGCGATCGAGAACAAGCGGAAGAGCGTCACGATCGTCCACAAGGGCAACATCATGAAGTTCACGGAAGGCGCGTTCCGGAACTGGGGCTACGAGCTGGCCGAGCGGGAGTTCCCGGGCGAGACCTACACCTGGGACCAGTGGGAGCGGACGAAGAAGGACTCCGGCGCGGCGGCGGCCGACGCCGAGCAGAAGGCGGCGCTCGCGGCGGGGAAGGTCCTGATCAAGGACGCCATCGCCGACATCACGCTCCAGCAGGTGCTGACGCGCCCCGAGGAGTTCGACGTCATCGCGACGTTGAACCTGAACGGCGACTACCTCTCCGACGCCCTCGCGGCCCAGGTCGGCGGCATCGGCATCGCGCCGGGCGGGAACGTGAACTACGTGACGGGCCACGCCGTCTTCGAGGCGACGCACGGCACGGCCCCGAAGTACGCCGACCTCGACAAGGTCAACCCCGGCTCGGTCGTCCTCTCGGGCGAGATGATGCTCCGCTACATGGGGTGGACCGAGGCGGCCGACCTCGTCATCAAGGGGATGGACGGGGCGATCGCGGCGAAGAAGGTCACCTATGACTTCGCCCGGCTCATGGACGGGGCTGCCGAGGTGAAGTGCAGCGAGTTCGGCGACCAGATCATTGCCTGCATGGACTGACACCCGGCACAGAAGCGATCTTCCAAAGGGGGCGCTCCGGCGCCCCCTTTTCGTTTCCTGCCCGCCGCCGCGCCGGGGGAACGGAGGCGGGACCGGGGCCTTCCGGCGCGCACCGCGGGCGGCTCGGGTTAACCTCGGTCGATGCGCGCTTCCCTCCGCACCGCCACCGCGGCGGCCGTCCTCCTCCTCCCGCGGCTCCTTTGCGCCGAACCCGCCCCTCCGACCGGCCGCTGGCACGCCACGCTCGAGCCGGTGCCCGGGCTCGAGGTCGCCTTCGGCATGAAGGTCGAGGCAAAGGGGGGCGGACTGACCGGCGCCCTCGTCAACGGCGCCTCGGAGAGCCGGTTCACCTCCGTCTCGTGGGACGGGGAGACGCTGACGCTCGCGCTCGACCACTACGACGGGAGGCTGGTCGCCCGCGCGGTCGGGGCCTCCCTCGCGGGGACGTTCGTGCGGGCGATCCCGTCCGGGAAGATCGAGCTCCCGTTCCGCGCGACGCTCGCCGCGCCGCCGGTCCCGAGGCCGCCGAAGGGATCTCCCGCGATCTCGGGCGAGTGGGGCGTCGAGATGGGGGAGGGCGACAAGGCCCAGCGTCTCCTCGCGACGTTCCGGCAGGACGGAGGGCGCGCCACGGGGACGCTCCTCGGCCCGACCGGCGACTACGGCCCGATGCACGGGACGTGGGACGGCCAGGCGCTCGTCCTGACGGTCTTCGACGGCGTCTTCGTCTACCGGATCGACGCGGTGGCCGAGGGGGCGGGACGCCTCGAGGGGACGTTCCGAAGCCGGAACGGGACGCCGGTCCGATGGATCGCCCGGCGCCTCGACGCGGCCGGTGCCGCGGCCTGGCTCCCCGGGGGCGGCTCGGTCGTCCGGGCGAAGGAGCCGGGGGCGCGGGTCTCGTTCTCGTATCCGTCGGCGCCAGGGAAGCCGGTCTCGCTCGACGACCCGGAATTCGCCGGCCGCCCGGTCCTCGTCACGATCTCCGGGACCTGGTGCCCGAACTGCCACGACGAGGCGCCGGTCCTGGAGGAGCTCTGGCGGAAGTTCAAGGGGAAGGGCCTTGCCGTCGTCGCCCTGTCCTACGAGTACACCGAGGACGCCGAGCGGAGCTTTCGCCAGATCGCCCGGTTCCGCGAGCGCCACGGCCTGACGTATCCGGTCCTCTTCGCCGGCACGACGAAGGGGGCGGCGGCCTCGGCGCCGATCTCGTCGCTGGAAGGCTGGAAGGGCTACCCGACGACGCTCTTCCTCGACCGGAGCCACCGGATCGTGAAGGCGCACTCCGGTTTCGACGGACCGTCCACGGGCGCCCGGTTCGCGGCGCAGAAGAAGGAGCTGGAGGCGGCGGTGAAGGAGATCCTGGCCCGGTAACGCAGTGTCCTGTCCTCCGGGCGCGGCGCGCCGGGAGGACGTCGCGTCAGTGCTCCTGGCGGTAGTTCGGGGCCTCCTTCGTGATGATGACGTCGTGGACGTGGCTCTCCTTGAGCCCGGCCGACGTGATCCGAACGAACTTCGCCCTCTTCCGGAGGTCGGGGAGCGTCCGCGCGCCCGAGAGGCCCATTCCCGCCCTCACGCCGCCGACGATCTGCGCGAGGAGGACGGAGAGCGACCCCTTGTGCGGCACCATCCCCTCGATCCCCTCCGGCACCATCTTGCGCGGCTCGTCCCCGGCGTTCTGGAAGTAGCGGTCGGCCGACCCCTTCGTCATCGCGCCGAGCGAGCCCATTCCGCGGTAGGCCTTGAACGTGCGCCCCTGGTAGAGGATGGTCTCGCCGGGCGACTCGTCGGTGCCGGCGAAGAGGCTGCCGATCATCACGGACTGGGCGCCGAAGGCGAGCGCCTTCGTGACGTCGCCCGAGAACTTGATCCCGCCGTCGGCGATGAGGGGGACCTTCGACTTCCCCTTTCCCTTCACGCACTCGAGGATCGCGTGGATCTGCGGGACGCCGACGCCCGTGACGACGCGCGTCGTGCAGATCGAGCCGGGGCCGATCCCGATCTTCACCGCGTCGGCGCCGAGGCGGATGAGGTCGCGCGTCGCCTCCGCGGTGCCGACGTTCCCGGCGATGACGGGAGTGGACGGGAACGTCTTCTTCAGGATCTTCAGCGCCTGGAGGACCCCTTCGCTGTGGCCGTGGGAGGAGTCGAGGCAGAGGACGTCCACCTTCGCGGCGATCAGCTCCCGGGCGCGGTCGACGAGGTCGGCGCCCGCGCCGACCGCCGCGCCGACGCGGAGGCGGCCGAGCGAGTCCTTACAGGCGTTCGGGTACTTGATCTGCTTCTGGATGTCCTTGACGGTGATCAGGCCCTTGAGGTTCCCGGCCCGGTCGACGACGAGGAGCTTCTCGATCCGGTGCTCGTGGAGGAGCTGCTTGGCCTGCTCGAGAGTCGTCCCGGGCGCGCAGGTGACGAGGTTCTCCTTCGTCATCCGGGCCGAGATCGGCAGGTCCATCCGGGTCTCGAACCGGAGGTCCCGGTTCGTCAGGATCCCCGCCAGCTTGCCGGCGGCGTCGACGACGGGCACTCCGGAGATCCGGAACCGGGCCATCACGTCGAGCGCCTCGGAGATCTTCTGGTCTTCGCGGCAGGTGACGGGGTCGACGATCATCCCGCTCTCCGAGCGCTTCACCTTGTCGACCTCGGCCGCCTGGTTCGCGATGGAGAGGTTCTTGTGGACGATCCCGAGGCCGCCGTTCTGCGCGATGGCGATCGCGAGCGGGGCCTCGGTGACCGTGTCCATCGCGGCGGAGATCACCGGGACGTTCAGGGTGATGTCGGCCGTGAGCTGGGTCTTCAGGTCGACGGTCGAGGGGTGGACCTCCGAACGCGACGGGACGAGGAGGACGTCGTCGAAGGTGAGGGCGAGGGGGATGCCGGGAGCGGAAGACGGCATGCCGATTCATAGCACGTCCGGGGCCGCTCCGCTGGGAGCGGCCCCGGAACGGGTCGGGCGGAGACCGGGATCAGGTTCAGGCGGCCGAGGAGGCCCCGTGGCACTTCTTGTACTTCTTGCCGGAGCCGCAGGGGCAGGGGTCGTTCCGGCCGACCTTCGGGCCGGTCGACTTGACGGTGTCGACCCGGAAATCCCCGCCCGAGGTCGGGTCGGAGGTCCCCTGGAAGGACATCTCCCTCCGCTGCCTCTGGGCCCTCCGTTCGAGCTCGGCGGAGGCGCGCGTCGAGAGCGCCGGCGCCGAGACCCCTCCCGAGGGAGCCGCGCCGTCCTCGGGGGCGGCCGGGGCGGCGGAAGCGGCGGACGTGGGGGGAGCCCAGCGGGCCTCGGCCTCTTCCGGCCGAACGACCTCGAAGCGGAAGAGGTTCTGGAGGATCTGCTCCTCGATCGCCTCCTTCATCGCCTCGAAGAGCTGGAACGATTCCTTCTTGTATTCGACCAGGGGGTCGCGCTGGCCGTAGCCGCGGAGGCCGATCCCCTCCTTCAGGTGGTCGAGCGCGAGGAGGTGGTCCTTCCAGAGGGCGTCGACCGTCTGGAGCATGAAGAACTTCTCGAAGTCCTTCATGACGTCGGCGCCGAGCCGGGCCGTCTTCTGCTCGTAGTAGGTCCGGAGCGCCGCCTTGAGCTTGTCCTTCAGGGCCGCGTTGTTGTCCGAGTCCTGCGAGAGCCCGGCCTCCTCGGGCGACATCCCGAAGGACTCCCCGAGGACCGACGTGAGGGCCTTCCAGTCCCACTCGGAATGGTCCTTCCCGGCGGGGCAGTGACGGTCGACGAAGTCCTCGGCGACGTCCTCGGCGAGGGCGACGACGTACGCGTGCGACAGCGCGCCGGTGAGGATCTCCTTCCGGAGCCGGTAGATCTCCTCCCGCTGCTTGTTCATGACGTCGTCGTACTCGAGGAGGTGCTTGCGGGTGTCGAAGTTCCTCGCCTCGACCTGCTTCTGGGCGCGCTCGATCGACTTCGTCACCCAGCGGTGCTCGATCGGGACCCCTTCCTCCATCCCGAGCCGCTTCATGAGGCCCGAGAGCCGGTCGGACCCGAAGATCCGCATCAGGTCGTCCTCGAGGGAGAGGTAGAAGCGGGAGGAGCCGGGGTCTCCCTGGCGGCCGGCGCGGCCGCGGAGCTGGTTGTCGATGCGGCGCGACTCGTGGCGCTCGGTCCCGATGATGTGGAGGCCGCCGGCCGCGATGACCTCCTCGTGCGCCGCGGCGCACTCGGCCTTCGCCTCCTCGAGGAACGCCTCGTACTCCTCGACGCTCTTCCCCTTGCACCTCTGCCGCGCGAGGAACTCGGGGTTGCCGCCGAGGAGGATGTCGGTTCCGCGGCCCGCCATGTTCGTGGCGATCGTGACGCGGCCGGGCTGGCCCGCCTGGGCGACGATCGTCGCCTCCTGCTCGTGGTACTTCGCGTTCAGGACGACGTGCGGGACCCCCCGCTTCTTCAGGAGCTGGCCGAGGTGCTCGGACTTCTCGATCGAGATCGTCCCGACGAGCACGGGCTGCTTCTTCGCGTGGAGCTCGACGATCTCCTCGACGACGGCGTCGAACTTCTCGCGCTCCGTCCGGTAGACGACGTCGTGCTCGTCCTTCCGGACCATGTCGCGGTTCGTCGGGACGACGACGACGTCGAGCTTGTAGATCTTGTCGAACTCGGCCGCCTCGGTATCCGCGGTGCCCGTCATCCCGGCGAGCTTGTCGTACATCCGGAAGTAGTTCTGGAGGGTGACCGTCGCGAGGGTCTGGTTCTCGCGCTCGATCTTGACCCCCTCCTTCGCCTCCACGGCCTGGTGGAGGCCGTCGGACCAGCGGCGCCCGGGCATCAGCCGCCCGGTGAACTCGTCGACGATGATGACCTGCCCGTCCTTCACGACGTAGTTCACGTCGCGCTTGTAGAGGGAGTGGGCCCGGAGGGCCTGCTGGCAGGCGTGGAGGACGTCGATGTTCGTCGGGTCGTAGAGGTTCTCGACGCCGAGGAGCCGCTCGCACTTCCCGACGCCCTCCTCGGTGAGGGCCGCCGTGTGCGCCTTCTCGTCGACGAGGAAGTCGCCCGTGGTCGTCTTGTTGCCGTACTTGTCCTTGATCTCCTCGCCCCGGACGAGCTTCGGGACGATCCGGTCGCACCGGTAGTAGATGTCGACGTCCCCCTCGGAGGGGCCCGAGATGATGAGCGGCGTCCGGGCCTCGTCGATGAGGATCGAGTCGACCTCGTCGACCAGGGCGAAGAAGTGGGGCCTCTGGACCATCTGCGTGAGCTCGAACTTCATGTTGTCGCGCAGGTAGTCGAAGCCGAACTCGTTGTTCGTGCCGTAGGTGATGTCGCAGGCGTAGGCCTCGCGTCGCGCCGGGCGAGGTAGTCGTTCACGGTGACGACGTGCGCGCCTCTCCCGGCGATCGCGTTCAGCGTGACGGGGAGCGTCGCGACGAGAGTCTTCCCTTCGCCCGTCCTCATCTCCGAGATCTTTCCCTGGTGGAGGACGGCCCCGCCTCGGAGCTGGACGTCGTAGTGGCGCTGGCCGATCGTCCTCTTGCCCGCCTCGCGGACGAGGGCGAAGACGCGCGGGAGGAACGGGTCGAGGACCGCCCGGGTCTTCGCCCGGCGCGCCTCGAGGTCGGCCGGGAGGTCCTTGAGCTCGGACTCGACCCGTTCCCGGATCTCGCCGAGACGGGAGCGGAGACCGTCCAGGGGCAGCGGGGCGAGCTCGGGCTCCAGCCGGCCGATCTCCTCGACGAGAGGCGTGAGCGCCTTCATGTCGCGGTCGTGCTTCGTCCCGAAGATCTTGGAGAGTGCCTTGTCGATGATCATCTTCCGTCCATGGGCGCCCGGCGGGGGCGCGAGCACCGGATGCTAGCAGAGGGGCTCGAGGTCGCCCGCCGTCGAGCGGACCGGCTCAGAACGCGTTCAGGACGTAGTCGAGCGGGTTGACCGGCTTGCCGGCGACCTGCACCTCGTAGTGGAGGTGCGGCCCGGTCGACCGCCCGGTGGAGCCGACGAGGCCGACGAGGTCTCCCCGGCGGACGCGCTGGCCCTCGGCCACGCGCGGGGTCTCCAGGTGGGCGAAGAGGGTCCGGATCCCGAAGCCGTGGGCGATCTCGACGACCCGGCCGTACCCCCGGTCCCAGCCGACCCGCACCACCGTCCCGCTCGCGGGCGCGACGATCCGGCTTCCCTTCGGCGAGGAGATGTCGATGCCGGCGTGGAAGTCCGGGCGCCCGGTGAACGGGTCGGCCCGGAGGCCGAATCCGGCGGTCAGGACACCGAGAGACGGCGCGAGCGTGGGCGTGAGAGCGAGCTGGTCGGCCTGGAGCGACAGCCGGCTCTCGACTTCGCCGAGTCGCCCGGAAAGGAGGAGCCCGCGGCGGGAGGCCTCTTCGAGGACGGCCTCCGTGTGGCGAGCGTCGTCAGCCGGGAGCGCCGTGAGGCCGCCGACGCCGCCCGTCCCCGGGTCCGGGGAGCCGGAGAGGCCGGCGACGATGGAGAGGCGGCGGGTCCGCTCCTCGAACTCGGCGAGGACCTTCTCGAGCGACTCGAGCTTCGCGTTCAGGCTCTTCGTGCGGCCGCGGAGGTCCTGGTTCTCGGCGACGAGGCTCGTCACCTCCCGGTTCTTCCGAACGGACTGCAGCCAGAGGACCCCGAAGACGACCCCGAGGAGGAGCGAAAGGGAGACAGCCGTCGCGACACTCCAGAGGAGCCGGGACGTCACCTGGAACTGGCGGAATCTCGCGCGCGCGTGCGGTACGACGATGATCGTGTGCTGCTTTCGCGTCAACGGAATCTCCGGGTCAGCCGAGACCGGTCGTGCCCCCCAGGCTTTGTGACGAGCCGCACGGAAGTCTATCGACCCGACGTCTCCCGTCAAGCGAAAGTTTTCCGGGACGAAGTCTCTGAGTGGGGAGGACTTGCTGTGGTTCAGTGGGTCCGTGCCGGCGTCGCGGCCCGGTATCGGAGCGCCTCGGCGACGTGCGCCGGACCGGTCGAGGAGCAGCCCTCGAGGTCCGCGATCGTCCTCGCGACGCGAAGGACCCGTTGGTGGCCGCGCGCGGAGAGGCCCAGCCGGTCCATCGCCCGGGAGAGGAGCGCGGAGGCCTCCGGGAGGACGGCTCCGGTGGCCTTCAGGCGCCCGGGAGTGAGCGCCGCGTTCGTCAGGCGTCTGTCGCCTGTCCGCTCCGCCTGCCGCTCGCGCGCCGCGAGGACTCGCGTCCGGACCCGGGAGGAAGATTCTGGCGGGATGCCGGAGTCCAGGTCGGCGGAGGGAAGCGCCGGCACCTCGACGTGGAGGTCGATCCGGTCGAGGAGCGGGCCCGAGATCTTCCGTCGATAGCGGGCCAGGTCGTGCTCGGAACAAGTGCACTCTTTTCGAGGATCTCCCCGGAATCCACAGGGGCAAGGGTTCATCGCGGCCACGAGGAGGAAGCGCGCGGGGAAGGAACGGCTGCCGCTCGCGCGCGTCACGCGGACGATGCCCTCCTCGAGGGGCTCGCGAAGCGCCTCGAGCGCGTCCCGGCGGAACTCCGGCAGCTCGTCGAGGAAGAGGACGCCGTGGTGGGCGAGGGAGAGCTCTCCGGGCCGCGGGTCGGGACCTCCTCCCGCCAGGGCAGGCGCCGACGCACCGTGGTGCGGGGAGCGGAACGGGCGCGTCCGGAGCAGCCCCGAACCGGGCGGAAGACGCCCCGCCGCGCTCCAGATCCGCGTCGTCTCCAGCGACTCCTCCGGCGACAGCGGCGGGAGGATTCCCGGAAGCCTGCGGGCGAGCATCGTCTTGCCGGAGCCCGGCGGCCCGAAGAGGAGGAGGTTGTGTCCGCCCGCGGCGGCGATCTCGAGGGCCCGGCGGGCGACGGCCTGGCCGCGAACCTCGGCCAGGTCGGGATCGTCCGGCTCCGTCGCGGGAGGCTCCTCCGTCGGAACGAAGGGGTGAAGGAGCTCCCGGCCCGCGACGTGAGCGACGACTGCGCCGAGGTGAGGGGCGGGAAGGACGACCACGCCGGGGACCGAGGCCGCCTCGGCGGCGTTCTGGGGCGCGACGACGATCCGGGATCGCCCCTCGGCCCGGGCCGACTCCGCGATCGAGAGGACGCCGGGGACGGGCCGGACCTCGCCGTCCAGGGCGAGCTCGCCCGCGAACGTCAGCTCGGCGAGCCCCTCGGGAGGGACGTCCCCGTTGGCGGCGAGGACGGCGAGCGCGACGGCGATGTCGTAGAGCGTCCCCGCCTTCGGGAGGTCGGCGGGCGCGAGGTTGACGACGACGCTCCGGCCGGGAAGGGGGAGGCCGATCTGACGGAGCGCGGAGCGGATCCGCTCCCGGCTCTCGCGGACGGCGGCGTCGGGGAGGCCGACGATCGTGAGGCCGGGCAGCCCGAGCCCGAGCGCCGCCTCGACGACGACCGGGCGGGCCTCGAGTCCGACGAGGGCGGCGCTCCAGGCCCTCGCGACGCTCATCTCGACCCGGTCAGCGCGTGGCCGTGGGGACGGCGAGCTTCTGGCCGGGCCGGATCACGTGCCCCCGGCCGATCCGGTTCGCCCGGCGAAGCGCGTCGACGGTGACTCCGTAGCGGCTCGCGATGCGGAAGAGCGTCTCGCCCCTGCGGACGGTGTGCTTCGCTCTTCGGGCCGCGGGCTTCGTCCGCGCCGCGGCGCGGTTCTCGGACGGGCGCGGCGCGACGCGCTCGGTCTCGAACCCGTCCCGGGGGATTTCGACGGCGGCCGGGAGCGTCGCGGACGGGAGCGGGGCCACGGAAACCCCCCTGAGGTCGGCCCCCAGCGCGGCGGCGTCGACGACGGCGGCCGAAGGGGTCGGAAGGGCGCGGATCACGCCGCGCTCCATCTCGGGGAGGACCGGTGCGTCGGCGGCCTCGGCGAGGTCTGCCGGGGGAGTGCGGGGGGGCGAGTACCGGCCCGGGATCACGAGGAGCTGGCCGGCACGCAGCTTCGCGTTCGGGCGGAGACCGTTCGCCTCCCGGAGCGCGGCGACGGTGACGTGGTTCCTCTTCGCGAAGCGGGCGAGCGTTTCCCCCTTCCGGACCTTCAGCCGGCGCTCCCGGACCTCCGGTGCGGCGGGGATGCTCTCGAGCCGCGCCTCGAGGACGGGGCCCGCCCCCTTCGGGACGCGGAGCGGATAGCGGGCGACGCCGTGTGGCGTGGACGGGCGGCGAAGCTCGCCGTTCAGCGAGCGGAGGGTCTCGACCGTCGTCCCGATCTCCCGCGCGACGCGTGCGAGGGCGACCGGACGCGGGACCTCGACGACGTCGAACTCCAGAGGGGGGTCGGGGACGACGTCGAAGCCGAAGCGGCTCGGGTCTTTCGCGATCAGGGCCGAGGCGATGAAGAAGGGGACGTAGTCGCGCGTCTCGCGGTGGAGCGCGCGGGCCTCGCGAAGCTCCCAGTAGTCCCGGGCGCCCGTCCGCTGGAGGCCGCGCAGGACCCGGCCCTCTCCCGCGTTGTAGGCGGCCATTGCGAGATACCAGTCGCCGAACATCTCGTAGAGGTCGCGCAGGTAGGCGGCGGCGGCGCGCGTCGACTTGACGGGGTCGCTCCGCTCGTCGAGGTCCCGGGTCGTCCGGAGGCCGTATCGCTTCCCGGTCCCGGCGATGAACTGCCAGTATCCCTTCGCCGCCGCGCGCGAATGGGCCTGCGACTTGAATGCGGACTCGATCATCGCGAGGTAGACGATGTCCTCGGGGATGCCGTTCTCGCGGAGGATGGAGCGCATCAAGGGGAGGTAGCGGCCGCTCCTCTGGAGGGCCGCGGCGAAGGCCTTCGGGGTGCGGAACTGGTAGTAGGCGACGGCGTCGAGGACCGCCTCGTTCACGACGATGGGGACGTCGAAGGAGACGGACGCGCCCGCTTCCTCGATCTCCCGCCGGGCGACGGCGAGCTCGTCCGCCGTCGGGGCCGTTTCCTCGCGTGCGACGAGACCGTCCCGATCGCCGGCGACGGGCTCCTCCTCGTCCTCGGCCGGGATGGTCTCGTAGAGCCGGACGCTCTCCCAGAGCTGACCGGCGAACGCCAGGTCGCCGGCGTTCCCGGGCCGCATCGCCTCACGGAATCCGTCGAGGGCGGCCTGGAACTCGAGGCGGGCGCAGGAGGTGTCCCCGGCCAGCGCGTGCGCCTTCCCACGGTGGAACCGGTCGCTCGCCTCCTGCCTCGCGTCGGCGGGGGGGCAGGCGGTCTCGGCGGCGGCGGCGACGGACGGCGCTGTGGTCGTCGGGGCGGGAGCCGGGGTCGAAGAGCACCCGGCGCCGAGGAGAGAAACGAGGAGGCCGCTGGCGAGGGCGCGCCCCCTGCTCGCGGTTCGGGTGCGGGCCCTGTCGGTCGTCTCTGTCGTCACTGTCTGCGTCACTCCGCCTGGACGTTGAACCGGAGGGAGAGCAGGAGCTTCTGGAGGTCGGCCGGGCTCGAGAGGTCGATGGAGAAGCTGCTGTCCGTGGGCAGCGGGCTTCCGGCTCCGTCGGAGAACTTCAGCTCGATCGTCACCTGTCGGCTCCTTCCCAGCACCTGGCGCGGGACGGTGAGGTCGAAGGACCGGGTGACGTCCTTCTTGTGGTTGAGGTTCGAGGCGAGGAGGTCGTCGATGGAGGGGCCGCTCCCCTTGCGGCCGGCGTCGGGGCGCGACGGAGAGCCGGCGGCCGCCTTCTGGGTCGACAGCTTCCGGAGCTTGTCGAGCTCGGAGAGGATGTCGACGTTGGACCGGACCTTCACGTGCTTGACGGCCGGCTCGTCGGAGGTCGGAGCGGGGCCGGACGACTCTCCGAAGCTGATCTCCGCGGCGGGCTCTTCGGCCGGCCGGGCGACGGACGGCCTGGCGGGCGGCTCGGGCGAGGCGACGCCCGAGAGCGGCTCGACGCTTCCCGCGGGACTCCTGTCCTCGCCCGAGATCGGCGTCGCCCCGCCGCCCCGCGCGAGCTCGGAGAACTTCGCGAGACGGTCGAGGGTGGCCGAAGAGGACGGCGCGGTCCGGACCGTGGCGCCCGGCGGCGACGAGGGCGCGGGCGTTTCCGCGGAGGCGACGGGAGCGGCCGGCGTCGCGGGGCTCGCGTAGACCGTGGGACGTCGGGCCTCGCCGGTCATCCTCGAGCGGAGGGCCCGGAGGGTCAGCTTGGAGATCCCCTTGAGCGTCTCGAAGACGCCGGTGCCGTTCGCGGCGGAGGCCTCGAAGGAGTCGAGCTTCCCGTCGGGGTTCAGAGCGGCGTTGAGCTCGTCGACCGTCAGGATGTTGGAGAGATCCCGCTTGTTGAACTGGAGGACGAGGGGGATCTCGCCGACGTCGAGGCCGATCTCGGCGAGATTCTCCCGGAGGTTCCGGAAGCTCTCCTTGTTCGGCTCGAGCATCGGCCGCTGGGAATCGGCCACGAAGACGATTCCGTCGACGCCCTTCAGGACGAGCTTGCGGGTCGTGTTGTAGAAGACCTGGCCGGGGACCGTATAGAGCTGGAGGCGGGTCTTGAAGCCGCCGATGACGCCGACGTCGATCGGGAGGAGATCGAAGAAGAGGGTCCGGTCGGTCTCCGTCTCGAGCGAGACCATCTCGCCGCGGGCCGTCGGAGCCGTCCGTCCGTAGATGACGTGGAGGTTGGTCGTCTTCCCGCAGAGACCCGGACCGTAGTAAACGATCTTGGCGGCCATCTGCATGGTGGCGTAATTGAAGAAAACCATCTCTCCGTCGCGGGCCCGGCGGCCTCCTCAGTCAGATCGGGGCATTTTAGCATCGGCAGCGGCGACGCCCCGCACGGCGAGCCGGCGCTGCTCCTCGAGCAGCGCTTCGAAGAGCGCGATCCGGCTGACGTCCCAGGCGAGCAGCGCGCGGCGGTGACGCTCGAGCGTCGCTTCGTCTCCGCGCGAGACGGGCCCCGTCAGGGCCGCTTCAGGCCCGGAGCGAAGGGCCTCGTGCAGGGCGGTCTGCAGAAGGGGCGCCAGGGCGGCGAGCGCGGCGTCGGGGCCGACGCCGGTCGCCGCGAGCGCGTCGCGCGCCGCTGCGACGAGCCCCGTCAGCCCGTTCGCTCCGAGAGACGCGGCGAAGTGATAGAGCGGGCGGGTGCCGGGCGGAAGAGAGAGCGGTCGCCCTTCGAGGACGCGGACGAGAGCCTCCGCGGCCGCGCGCCCTGCCTCGGAGCCTTCGACGGCGAAGCTCGAGCCCGCGAGGCGGGCGGCGTCGTCCGGGGACCCCGTGAACGTCTGGAGGGGGTGGCAGGCCGCCGTGGCGAAACCGCGCGCGGCGAGGGGGTGTAGGACCTCGGGGCCGAGGGCCCCCGACAGGTGGAGGGCGGCCGCCCCGGCCGCTGGCGCCGGGACGACGGCGGCGAGGTTCGCGACGAGAGGCGCGAGGGCGTCGTCTCGAACCGCGAGAAGGAGGATCGGCGGTCGGCCGTCGCCCCGCAGCAGGGGGAGGAGGCGCTCCGGGCGTTCGCGGGATTCCCGACCTCCGGCGCTCCGCGGGTCGAGGCCGGCCCGCCGAAGGGCTTCCACGAGTGCGGCACCGAGCCGGCCGCGGCCGACGACGACGGGAGAAAGCGGAGGGGCGACTGCTATCATGTCGCAACGCCAGGGGGCACGCTCCGGACGTTCGTCTACGGGCCGAGGCGCCGGGCCGTGCCTTGCATACGTTAGCTCAGGAGGAGAATCTCACGGGATGGGCGACGTCATTCGCCAGCTCGACCACAGGTCCCGCGAGGTGCTCGCGTCGGTGGTCGGCGCCTACATCCGGAGCGCCACGCCCGTCTCGTCCCGCCAGCTCACGGGTACGGGAGGCTTCGCGCTTTCGTCGGCCTCGCTTCGGAGCGCGATGGCGGATCTCGAGGAGCTGGGGTACCTGACCCACCCTCACGCGTCGGCGGGGCGCGTCCCGACGGACCTCGGCTACCGGACGTACGTCCGGGAGCTGATGCCTTCGCGGCCGCCCGGCCTGGCCGAAAGGGCGAAGATCGAGACCGGCCTCGGTTCCGGTTCGTTCGAGCTCGAACGCTTCCTCCACGCCACCTCCCGCGTCCTGACCGAGCTGACGGGGGAGGTCGCGGTCGTCGCGGCCCCCGACTCGGCGCACGTCGTCCTCCGATCGGTCCACTTCACCCGGGTGGCGGAACGGAAGGTCGTCGTCGTGACCGTCTCGGGCGAAGGGCTCGTCGGGAGCCGGCTCATCGAGACGCGGGACGACTACTCGCCCGAAGAGCTGCAGTCCGTCTCGAACCGGCTCACCGCCGAGTACGGCGGGAAGACGCTCCTGGAGATCCGCGCGCTGCTCCTGGCCGCGCTGCAGGAGGAGAAGGTCCGCTTCGACGCCGAGATCGCTCGCGCCCTCGAGCTCGCGCGGCGGGCCTTCGCCGAGGAGCGGCCTGGAGGGGAGACGCTCGTCGTAGAGGGGACGGGCACGATCCTCGAGAAGCCCGAGTTCCAGCGGGACGTCGACTCGCTCCGAAGGATGTACCGGGCGCTCGAGCAGGAAGCGCGCCTGGTGGACCTGCTCACCGACTGCCTCGCAGGGGGAGGACATCCGGCGGTCCTCATCGGATCGGACTCCTCTTTCACAGAGGAGACGGGAACGGCGGTCGTCGTGACGGCGTACTGGAGCGGCGACCGGGTCCTCGGCGCCCTCGGAGTCATCGGCCCGAGGAGGATGGAATATCCTCGCGTCGTCCCGCTCGTGGAGGAGCTCGGGCGCTACGTGACGAAGCGCCTTTCGGAGGGTGTGTGATGGCCGAGTACGACGGACGCCCCGTCCCGCCGGACGACGAGGTCGTCTACCTGGACGAGGACGGCGGGAGCGACGACGTCGCGAGCGCGCTGGAGGCCGCCGAACGGGCCGTCGCCGCGGTCGAGGAGCGGCATCGGGCGGCGCCTCAGGCGACGCGGACCGCCGAGGAGCCCTCGGCGTCTCCCGAGACGGACGAAGCGCCCGCCGGAACCGTCCGGGCTTCCCTGGCCGAGGAGCGCGAGCGGGCGATCCGGGCCGAGGAGGAGGCCGGTCGGCTCCGGGAGGCGCTCCTGCGGAAGGTGGCGGACTTCGAGAACCTTCGGAAGCGGAACGAGCGCGAGAAGGCCGAGTACACGCGCTACGCCCTCTCGGAGGTCATGCTCGACCTCCTCGGCGTCCTCGACAACTTCGATCGCGCACTGGAGCACGCCCCGTCGGCCGGAGCGGACGACTTCCGGACCGGCGTCGAGATGATCGCGCGCCAGCTCACCGAGGTCCTCCGGAAGCACGGCGTGGTCGAGGTGGAGGCCGAGGGCGTGCCGTTCGACCCGCAGGTCCACGAGGCGATCATGAGGGAGGAGACTGCCGCGGTCCCTCACGGGACCGTCGTCCAGGTCTTCCAGAAGGGGTACGTCCTGAACGACAGGCTCCTTCGCGCCGCCCGGGTGAAGGTCTCGGCGGCCCCGTCCGCGCCCGCCGGAGAGGCGTGAGCGTGCGCGGGACCGGGAGGTAGAGAGTGGGCAAGGTCATCGGCATCGACCTCGGTACGACGAACTCGTGCGTGGCCGTCATCGAGCTCGGCGCGCCGCAGGTCGTATCGAACCGCGAGGGGGCCCGGACCACGCCGTCGATCGTCGCCTTCACCGAGGACGGGGAGCGCCTCGTCGGGCAGATCGCGAAGCGGCAGGCCATCACGAACCCGACCCAGACGATCTACGCGGTGAAGCGCCTGATCGGCCGCAAGTGGGACGACGCCGAGATCCGCCACGCGCGCGAGCACCTCGCCTACCCGATCGTGGCCGCTCCGAACGGGGACGTGAAGATCCGCGTGCGCGATCGGGACTACGCCTCGGAGGAGATCGCCGCCTTCGTCCTCCGCGAGATCAAGGAGTTCTGCGAGGAGGCGGTCGGGGAGGAGATCCGGGAGGCGATCATCACCGTCCCGGCCTACTTCGACGATTCCCAGCGCCAGGCCACGCGCGACGCGGGGCGGATCGCCGGCCTCGAGGTGCTCCGGATCATCAACGAGCCGACGGCCGCGTCGCTCGCCTACGGCCTCGAGCGCGGCCAGAAGAACGAGACGATCGCCGTCTACGACCTCGGCGGGGGGACGTTCGACATCTCGATCCTGAAGATCGACCAGGGGATGTTCGAGGTCCTCTCGACCTCGGGGGACACCTACCTCGGCGGCGAGGACTTCGACCGCGCCGTGATGGACTGGCTCCTCTCGGACTTCCTCCTCCAGACGGGAATCGACCTGCGGCAGGACCGGCTCGCGCTGCAGCGCCTCAAGGAGGCGGCCGAGAAGGCCAAGTGCGAGCTCTCCACGACGCAGGAGACGACGATCGGCCTGCCGTTCATCGCCTCCGACGCGGGCGGGCCGAAGCACATCAACAAGGTGCTGACGCGCGACCACTTCGAGGCGCTCGTCGCCGGGCTGATCGAGCGGACCGCGGGCCCCTGCCGCAACGCCCTCGAGGCGGCGGGCCTGACGCCCGGCGAGATCGACAACGTCATCCTCGTCGGCGGACAGACCCGGACTCCGAAGGTCCAGGAGATGGTCGAGTCGATCTTCGGGAAGCCCCCGAACCGGTCGATCAACCCCGACGAGGTCGTCGCCGTCGGCGCGGCGATCCAGGCCGGGGTCCTCCAGGGAGAGATCAAGGACGTCGTCCTCCTCGACGTCACGCCGCTCTCTCTCGGCGTCGAGACGCACGGCGGCATCTTCGTCAAGCTCATCGAGCGCAACTCGACGATCCCGACGAAGAACTCGATGGTCTTCACGACGGTCAGCGACAACCAGTCGGTCGTCGAGATCCACGTCCTGCAGGGCGAGCGGGAGATCGCGCGGGAGAACAAGTCGCTCGGCAAGTTCGACCTCGTCGGCATTCCGCCGGCGGCGCGGGGCGTGCCGCAGATCGAGGTGACGTTCGCGATCGACTCCTCGGGGATCGTGAACGTCTCGGCCCGCGACATGGCCACCGGGCGCGCGCAGGGGGTCCAGATCAACCCGGCGGGCGGCCTCTCCCAGGGAGAGATCGACCAGATCATCCACGAGGCCGAGGAGAACAAGCTGGCCGACCAGAAGCGGAAGGTCGTCCGGCAGCTGAAGAACAAGCTCGAGGGGCAGATCACCGGCAACGAGCGGGTCTTCCGAGAGTTCGGCAAGCTCCTGGGCGCGGACGAGCGCGACCGGATCGCGCGGACGCTCGAGCACTCCCGCGAGGTCCTGACGTCCGAGGAGCGCGGCGAGATCGACAACGCGCTCCTCGACATGCAGGGCGTCTCGCGCCTGCTGACCGCCGCGATGCTCTACAAGGGCGACAAGATCGAAAAGGAATAGTCTCGAAAGGGCCGAGTTGAGCACGACTTCCCGCGACCTCTACGAGGTCCTCGGCGTCGCCCGCGACGCCTCGACGGACCAGATCAAGTCCGCCTACCGCAAGCTCGCGCTGAAGTTCCACCCGGACCGGAACCCGGGGGACAAGGAGGCCGAGCAGAAGTTCCGCGAAGCCGCGGAGGCCTATTCCGTCCTGTCCGACGCCGAGAAGCGCTCGCGTTACGACCGCTTCGGCGCCGAGGGGCTTCGGGGCGGGCCGGGCGGCTTCGACCCGAACGCATTCGTCGACTTCGCCGACATCCTCGGCGACTTCTTCGGCTTCGGCGTCGGCGGCGGAGGTCGACGCGGGAGGCAGGCTCCCGGCGAGGACCTTCGGGCCGACCTCTCCCTCACGTTCGAGGAGGCGGCGTTCGGAGTCGAGAAGAGCCTCCCGATGCGGCGGTTCGAGCGCTGCGACACCTGCCACGGGACCGGAGGGAAGGGGGGGAGCGGCGCCGTCGCCTGCGGAGTCTGCCGGGGCCGGGGCCGCGTTCAGTACCGCCAGGGCTTCTTCGCGATGGAGCGCCCCTGCCCCGAGTGCCAGGGGGCCGGCGAGAAGCTGAAGGACCCCTGCCCCGACTGCCGGGGCGAGGGACGGACGCTCCGCGAGCGGACGCTGACGATCGCGATCCCCGCCGGCGTCGACAGCGGCGCCCGTCTCCGGCTCTCCGGCGAAGGGAACCACGGCCGCGCGGGCGGGCACGCCGGCGACCTCTACGTCGTCCTCGGCGTGAAGCCCCACGAGCTCTTCCGGCGCGAGGGGTACGACGTCGTCCTGACCTGGGCCGTGCCGTACCCGACGGCGGTCCTCGGCGGAGCCTGCCGCGTGCCGACGCCGCACGGCGAGGAAGAGCTCGAGATCCCGCCGGGGACCGGGGCCGGTCGGGCGTTCACGCTGCGCGGAAAGGGGATCCCGCGGGTCGACGGCCGCGGCCGCGGGGACCAGCACGTCGTCGTCACGATCCGCGTCCCGAAGAAGCTCAACTCGGAGCAGCGCAAGGCGGTCCAGAAGCTCGCGGACGTCCTGAAGGAGGAGCCCGGCTCGCCGACGCGCGAGGAGAAGGGGTTCCTCGAGAAGCTCCGGGACTTCATCTCCTCCTGAGCCGGCCGTGCCCGCCGCGATCCGTCTCGACCTCGACCCCGCCTCCGAGCCGCAGCTCGAGGAATCGCTCGGCGAGCTCCTCGCGTCCTGGAGTGTCCGGGCCGGACGCCTCTCCGTCTGGGTGTCGGAGGAGGACGCCGGCGCGGCGGAGGAGCTCCTCGCCTCGGCCGGGCTCGAGGTCCTCGCCCGGGAGATCGAGCCGGAGCGGGACTGGGTGGCCGAAGCGGCCGCGCTCCAGCGCCCGGTGGCGGTCGGCCGGTTCGTCCTCGACCCGCACGATCGCGCGCTCGAGGACGTCGGCCCGCGTCGCCGGCTCCGGCTCCCCGCCGAGCGGGCCTTCGGGACCGGCTCGCACGAGTCGACGCGGCTGGCCCTCCGCCTCCTCCTCGAGGCGGAGCCGGCGGGCCGGTCCGTCCTCGACGTCGGGACCGGCGCCGGGACGCTCGCCCTCGCGGCGCGCGCCGCGGGGGCGCGACGAGCGGCCGGCTTCGACCTCGACCTCGACGCCCCGTTCGTGGCTCGCCGGAACGCGCTCCGGAACGGGATCTACGGCTGCGGCTTCTGGGCGGGGGTCCTCTCCAGCCTCGCCGCGCACGCCCGCTTCGACCTCGTCGTGGCGAACATGCTCCACGAGGAGGTCGCGCCCCTCCTGCCCGGCCTCGCGGCGATCCTCCCGTCCGGAGGGATGCTGGTGACCGCCGGCCAGCTCGCCGCGCGGGAGGAGGAGTTCCTCGCCCTCCTCGCCGCCGCGGGCCTCCGCCCGCGCCGCCTCGCCTCGGAGGGGGAGTGGCTCGGGACGCTCTCGGAACGGGTGTGAGCGCACCGCCCCGGGTCCTCGTCCCGTTCGCCCCGCTGGAGCCGGGCCGGGAGATCGCCCTGCCGGACGAGGAGGCCCGCCATCTCCGCGTCTCGCGCGTCGGACCGGGAGAGGAGCTCGTCCTGCTCGACGGCCGTGGCGCGCGGGCGGCGGCGCACCTGTCGGCGTCCGGCCGCACGGCCTCCGTCACGGGGCTCCTTCCGCCGCGCGGGGAGCCCGCCCGGCGCGTCGCCGTCCTCCTCGGCGTCGGCGAGATCGCCCGGGTGGAGTGGGCCGTCGAGAAAGGGACGGAGTGCGGGGCCGCCGCCTTCCTGCTCGTCGCGGCGGCGCGCTCCCAGCGAGCGCACGTCGCCGCGGCCGCCGCCCGGATCGAGAGGCTCCGCCGCATCGCGGCCGAAGCGGTCAAGCAGTGCGACCGGAGCGTCGTTCCCGGCGTCGGCACGCCGGCGCCGCTCGCGGCGCTCCTCGACGGCCGGCATGGCCGGCTCCTCGTCGCTCGCCCGGGTGCCTCGCCGCTCCGGACGGACGGGCTGCCGGCCGGCGACCTCGCGGTCGCCATCGGCCCCGAGGGGGGATTCGACGATGCCGAGGAGCGGCTCCTCGACGCCGCAGGGGCCGTTCCCTTCGGCCTGGGCGGCCGCGTCCTCCGCCTCGAGACGGCCGTGGTCGCCGCGCTCGTCCGCCTGGTCGACACGACCTCGGCCTGAGCCGGGACGCCTCCCGCGCGCGGATATCATTCCCGCGAGGAGGAGCCATGGCCTTCGAGGACGTCAAGAAGATCTGGATGAACGGGAAGCTCGTCGACTTCGCCGACGCGAAAGTCCACGTCTTCACGCACGCTCTCCACTACGGCTCGGGGGTGTTCGAGGGGATCCGCTGCTACCGGACGGCCCGCGGCCCGGCCGTCTTCCGCCTCGACGAGCACCTCGACCGCCTCTTCTGGTCCGGGAAGATGTATCGGATGGAGATCCCGTTCACGCTCCCGCAGCTGCGCGAGGCGACTCTCGAGACGATCCGGGCGAACGGCTTCGACGCCTGCTACGTCCGTCCGCTCGCCTACCGCGGATTCGGGATGCTCGGCGTGAACCCGTTCCCGAACCCGGTCGACGTGATGATCGGCTGCTACCCGTGGGGGAAGTACCTCGGCCCCGAGGCGATGGAGAAGGGCGTCGACGTCTGCTGCTCCTCCTGGACCCGCCTCGCGGCGAACACGATGCCGGCCATGGCGAAGTCGACGGCGAACTACGCGAACAGCCAGCTCATCAAGATGGAGGCGCTCGTCAACGGCTACGAGGAGGGAATCGCGCTCGACGACACGGGGCGCGTCTCCGAGGGGTCGGGCGAGAACCTCTTCGTCGTCTGGAAGGGGAAGGTCTACACCCCGCCCTTCGCGAACTCCGCCCTTCCCGGCATCACGCGCGCCTCCGTCCTGACGCTCTTCGCGGAGATGGGGATCCCGGTGGAGGAGCGGGCCCTCCCGCGGGAGATGCTCTACGCGGCCGACGAGCTCTTCTTCACGGGGACGGCGGCCGAGATCACCCCGATCCGCTCCGTCGACCGGATCGTCGTCGGGGCGGGGCGGAGGGGGCCGCTGACGGCGAAGGTCCAGGCGGCGTTCTTCGACCTCGTCGAAGGGAAGGTGGACGACCGGTTCGGCTGGCTGACGCCGGTCTGAGCCGCGACTCCCGCCCGGGGCCGTCCGGAGCGGCGGCCGATCGGTGCGCGCCGGTCCCGAAGGGGGCCGGCGCGCATCGTCATCGGAGGGCCGCGGCGAGGTCGGACGGCACGTCCACGTCCCGGAGGACCTCAGGTCCGTAGCCGGCGAGGGCGACGACCTCGACGTCCTCCTCCGCGAGAAGGTCGGAAAGGCGCCGGACCGGCTCCCAGGAGAGGACGCGCGGCACGAGGCTCGCCGGAATGACGAGCGGGTGGCCTCTCCGGCCGTCGCACTCCGGAACCGCGACCTGTCCCGCGGCCGGGGGCGGAAGGTTCCCGAGGACGCGGCGGAGGACGGGGGCGGTCAGGCCCGGAAGGTCGGCCGGCGAGAGGGCGATCCGGCCGCAGCCGGACGAGAGGGCCGAGAGCCCGGCCTGTGCCGAGGAGAGCATCCCGTTCTCCGGCCGGGGGTTGACCGCGGCGAGGACGCCGAGGCCGTCGAGGGCGGCGGCCACATCGTCCGCGCCGGGGGCGAGGACGACGGCGACCTCGCCGAAGCCGGCCTCCAGGAAGGACCGGGCCGCGCGGCGGACGAGCGGCTCCCCATCGATCTCCACCAGCATCTTCGGGCTCCCGAATCGCCGGGAGGCTCCGGCGGCGAGGAGGACGGCGGCGACCCTGTCCGAACCGAACGGCATCGGACGATGGTACCCCGCGGGAACGTCCGTCCGTCCGTTGACCGGGCCCGGCGGCGAGCCTATCCTCGAGACACTAAGTGACTTTCGGCGGACGGGTAGAAGAGAGGAGACCTGGGGCATGCACATCAACGACCTCCTCAAGATCGCGGTCGAGCGCAAGGCCTCGGACCTCCATCTGAAGGTCGGCGCGCACCCGATCATCCGGGTGGACGGCGACCTGATCCCCCTCGTCGACATGAAGCGGCTGATGCAGGAAGACACGATCGCGATGGCCTTCTCGATCATGTCCTCCCGCCAGAAAGAGAAGTTCAAGAACAACTTCGAGATCGACATCGCCTACTCGGTGCCGGGTCTGGGCCGCTTCCGCTGCAACATCTTCCAGCAGCGCGGCACGGTCGGTCTCGTCTGCCGCGTCATCCCGGCCCGCATCCTGACCGTTCGCGACCTCCTCCTGCCCCCCGTCATCGAGAAGATCTGCGAAGAGACGCGCGGGCTCATCCTCGTGACGGGGACGACCGGGTCGGGCAAGTCGACGAGCCTCGCGGCGATGATCGACTTCATCAACTCGACGCGGGCCGAGCACATCATGACGGTCGAGGACCCGGTCGAGTTCCTCCACCGCGACAAGAAGTCGATCGTCAACCAGCGCGAGCTGGAGGTCGATACACGCTCGTTCTCCTCGGCGCTCCGGGCCTCGCTGCGCCAGGACCCCGACGTCATCCTCGTCGGCGAGATGCGCGACTTCGAGACGGTCGAGACCGCGCTCGTGGCGGCCGAGACGGGGCACCTCGTCCTCTCGACGCTCCACACGATGGACGCCACGGAGACGATCAACCGAATCATCGCGGTCTTCCCGCCGCACCAGCAGAAGCAGATCCGCCTGCAGCTCTCGGCCGTCCTCAAGGCCGTCGTCTCGATGCGCCTGCTCCCGCGGGCCGACGGCCTGGGCCGCGTCCCGGCCGTCGAGGTGCTGATCGCGACGAACTACATCCGCGACTGCATCGAGAACAAGGAGAAGACGAAGTACATCGTCGACGCCATCAAGGCGGGGACGTCGCAGTACGGGATGCAGACGTTCGACCAGTCGCTCTTCCAGCTCTACAAGTCGGGGCTCATCACGCTCGACGAGGCGATCCGCCGCTCGACGAACCCGAACGAGTTCAAGCTCCGCATCCAGGGCGTACAGTCGACCTCGGACCTCTCGCAGGAAGAGATGGACGCGTCGCTCGAGGCGCCCGACAAGATGAACCCGCTGGGAGAGGAGTCCCCCTTCGACTTCTCGAACCAGACCTAGCGTCCCTCCGGAAGGCCGTCGACAGTGCCCGTCGCGCCCCGAGGGCGGATCCGGACGCAGGTCCGGCCGTGAGCGACGAAGCGCGCCGCCGCCCGCGCCGCGACTGCCGGACGGCGGCGCTCGCGTTCCTGGGGCGGCGCGCGCACCCGCGGCGGGAGCTCGAGCGCAAGCTCCTGCGGGGCGGGCACGAGGCCGCGGAGGTGGCGCGGACCCTCGACTCCCTCGCCGCGGCGGGCCTCCTCGACGAGGCCGCCACGGCGGCCGAGCTCGCCCGGTTCGAGGCGGCGCGCGGGCGGGGAAGCCGGCGGGTCTCGGCCGCGCTCCGCTCCCGCGGCGTCGCCGAGGCGGACACGGCGCGGGCGCTCGCGGGCCTCGGAGGAGAGAGCGAAGCGGCACGGCTGAAGGCCGCGCTCGAGAAGAAGGCGCGGGGCCTCCCGGGCGGTTTGACGCCCGTTTCGAGGTCGAGGAAACTCTTCGACCATCTCGTGCGCCGCGGATTCGACCCCGCGGCCGTCCGCGAGGCGCTGCGAGAGAAAGGCGATCCCACGGATGACGACTCCCTCTGACTGGACCTCCCGGAAGGTCCGCGAGACGTTCCTTTCCTATTTCGAGGAGAAGGGACACCGCCGTGTCGCCTCCTCCTCGCTCGTGCCCGCCGAGGACCCGACGCTCCTCTTCACGAACGCCGGGATGAACCAGTTCAAGGACGTCTTCCTCGGGCGGGAGAGCCGGCCGTACGTGAGGGCCGCCTCCTCGCAGAAGTGCGTGAGGGCGGGCGGGAAGCACAACGATCTCGACAACGTCGGCTACACGGCGCGCCACCACACGTTCTTCGAGATGCTCGGGAACTTCTCCTTCGGCGACTACTTCAAGGAGGAGGCGATCGCCTTCGCCTGGGAGCTCGTGACCGAGAGGTACGGCTTCGAGCCGAAGCGGCTCTGGGCGACCGTCTACACCGACGACGACGAGGCCGCGAAGCTCTGGCAGCGCTACCTGCCGGCCGGGCGGATCCTCCGCTTCGGCGAGAAGGACAACTTCTGGTCGATGGGCGACACGGGGCCCTGCGGCCCCTGCTCGGAGCTCCACGTCGACCAGGGGCCGCACGTCCCGGGCGACGAGACGCCGAACGGACGGGGCGACCGTGTCATGGAGATCTGGAACCTCGTCTTCATGCAGTTCGAGAGGGACTCCGAGGGGAGGACGACGCCGCTGCCGAAGCCGTCCGTCGACACGGGCGCGGGCCTCGAGCGGATCACGGCCCTCCTGACGGGGAAGAACAACAACTTCGACACGGACCTCTTCGCTCCTCTGATCCGGGGGATCGAGGCGATCTCGGGGAAGAGCTACCGGGGCGGAATGGCCGAGGAGGACGCCCCGTTTCGCGTCATCGCGGACCACCTTCGCGCCGCGACGATGCTGATGGCCGACGGCGTCATGCCGGCGAACACGGGGCGCGGCTACGTCCTCCGCAGGATCCTCCGCCGCGCCGCGCGCTACGGCCGCCGCCTCGGGATCGAGGGCTCCGAGCTCTGCGGGCTCGTCGAGCCCGTCTTCTCCGTCTTCGACGGGGTCTACTTCGGCGCGGAGCACGAGACCCTGAGGGGCGAGGTGAAGGAGCTCGTCCGCTCCGAGGAGCGGAGCTTCGCGAAGACGATGTCCGCCGGCGCCGACCGCGTGGGCGAGGCGATCAGCGAGGCGCGCCGGAAGGAGGAGACGAGCCTCTCCGGCAAGGCCGTCTTCCGCTTCTACGACACGTACGGCATCCCGCTCGAGCTGATCGAGGAGCTCGCCCAGGACGAGGGGCTCTCCGTCGACCGGGCCGGCTTCGAGAAGGAGCTCGAGGAGGCGCGGGAGCGGTCGAAGGGGGCGTCCAAGTTCGAGGCCGACGAGGCGCTCCTCTCCGAGGAGCTCGCCGAACCGTCGTGGGAGACCGCGTTCCGCGGGTATCCCGAGGACGACTTCACGCGCCTCGCCGGGGCGAAGGCTCTCGGGATCTTCGCGGTCGCGGGGGGCGCGCCTCGTCGCGTCGACGCCCTCGGGGCCGGCGCGGAAGGGCTCCTCGTCACGGACCGCACCGTCTTCTACCCCGAAGGGGGCGGCCAGGTGACCGACACCGGCTCCGTCACGTGGCCGGGAGGGCGCGCCTCCGTCACCTCGGCGAGGAAGTCGGCCAGCGGCCGCTTCGTCCAGCACCACGTGAAGGTCGAGGAGGGGACGCTCGCGGAGGGCTCGGCGCTCGACCTCGAGGTCTCCGAGTGGACGCGCCGGCGGACGCAGGCGAACCACACCGGGACGCACCTCCTCCACGCCGCGCTCCGGAAGGTCCTCGGCGACTCGGTCCGGCAGATGGGCTCGCTCGTCGCCCCCGACCGCCTCCGCTTCGATTACGCCGCGACGCGCGCCACGACGCACGACGAGATCGCCGAGATCGAGCGCCTCGTCAACGAGCAGGTCCTCCGCGACACGCCCGTCACGAAGGAGGTCACCTCCATGGACGAGGCGAAGGCGAAGGGCGCGATGATGTTCTTCGGGGAGAAGTACGGCGAGCGGGTCCGCGTCGTCGACGTCCCCGGCTTCTCGACGGAGCTCTGCGGCGGCTGCCACGTGTCGCGCACGGGCGAGATCGGCGCCTTCAAGGTCCTCTCCGACCGCGGTCTCGCGGCCGGCGTCCGGCGGATCGAGGCGATCACCTCGCTCGGGGCCGTCGAGCGCCTCACGCGCGACGAGCACCTCCTCTCCGAGCTCTCCGAGACCGCCCAGGTGCCGGCCGAGGAGCTCCCGGGGAAGCTGCGCGAGGTCCTCGCGCGGCTGAAGGAGAGCGAGAAGGAGATCGCGAAGCTGAAGGTCCAACTCGCCTCCGGCGCCCGCGGCCCCGCCGGCGGCGAGGAGGACGGCATCGTCGAGCTCTCGGGGGTGAAGGTCCTCGCGCGCCGGGTCCCGTCGCTTCCGGCGAACGAGCTCCGGAACCTCGCCGACACGTTCCGCGGGAAGCTGAAGAGCGGCGTCGTCCTCCTCGGCACGGACGCCGACGGGAAGGTGACGCTCCTCGCCGCCGTCACGTCCGATCTCCTCTCCCGCGTCTCCGCGGACGACCTGGCGAAGGCGATGGCGCCCGTCGTGGGCGGCCGGGGAGGGGGAAAGCCCGACCTCGCCCAGGCCGGGGGGAAGGACCCGGATCAGATCGAGGCGGCGCTCGCCGCCGGGGTCGCCCGGGCGAAGGAGAAGCTCGCGGCATCGGCCTGAGCCTGCCGCCGGGCGGTATACTTCGCGGGAGATGCTGCGCCGGGCCGTGCTCTGTGTCGCCGCGGGGCTCTTCGTCTTCGCGGGCGAGGCGCTGTCGGACGTGAAGATGATCCGCCGCGCGGACGGCCGGGCGGTGATCTTCAACAGCATCGGCAGCGGCTGGAAGATCGGCGGGCGGGCCCCGTCCGACGCCTATCTCGTGGCCCGGCGGGACGCCGCGACCGCGTTCGACGACGTCATCCGGACCCACGCCGAGCGCGAAAGGGTGGACCCGCGCCTCGTCAAGAGCGTCATGCTCATCGAGTCGAACTTCAACCCTCGCGCCGTCTCCCGGAAGGGGGCCCGAGGGCTGATGCAGCTCATGCCGGGAACCGCCCGGCGGTACGGAGTACGCAACTCCTTCGACCCGCACGACAACATCCGGGGCGGGACCGCCTACCTCTCCGACCTGCTCGGGATGTTCGACGGAGACCTCGTCCGGACCCTCGCCGCCTACAACGCGGGCGAGGGCGCGGTCCAGCGCTACCGGGGAGTTCCCCCTTATCCGGAGACGCAGGAGTACGTGCGGCGGGCGATGCTGGTCTACGGGGGAAGCGCCGCCGGGCTCCCCGTCCTCTCGGGCGGGTTCAAGGGGAAGTCGATCGCGCCGTCCCGGACCGTCCCGTCGACCCCGGTGAAGCTCCATCGCGGGTCGGACGGCCTCGTCCTCTCCAACCAGGGCGAGCCGTCGTCGGCCGGGCGGTCGGCGCCGCTCCTCGGGCGCATGCCGGCGGGCCGATGAGCGGCCGCGGCTCCGAGCCGGTGCGTTCCGCACCCTTCTTCGACCACGGCCTTTTCCTCCTCCACCTGAACAGGGGCAAGGAAGACCTCCGGAAGGGCCTCCACGACGACGCCCGCCGCGAGTTCGAGGAGGCCCGCCGCTTCCGCGCGACCGATCCGGAGGTCCTCTCGAACCTGGCGCTCGCGATGTTCCACCTCGGGCACCTCGACGAGGCCGAGAGGATCACGCGGGGGCTCCTGGTCTCCCACGCCGATTCGGTCCCGCTCCTCTTCAACCTCGGACTGATCCTCTTCAAGGCCGGCCGGGCGGAGGCGCGCGAGCCCCTCGAGCGCGTCCTGGCGCTCGCCCCCGGGCACCGGAAGGCGCACCTCACGGTCGGCCTCCTGCTCCAGAGGGAGGGGCGCCTGGCCGAGGCGAACCGCCACTTCGAGGCCGCGGGCTCCGAGCGAAAGGCGGGCTTCGACGGCGACGACACGATCACGCGGACCGCGCGAAGCGCGGCGTCGGGCCCGGCGGAGCCCGGGGCGTTCGTCCCTTCGGTGAAGCCGGAGGCGTTCGACGACTCCCGGACTCGCAGGGAGCCGTCGACTCAGCCCATCCAGACGCCGCAGCCCCTCCCGGAGGCGCCGCGCGCCGTTTCCCTTCCGCCCGCTGTGGCTCCCGTCGTCCCCCCCGGCCCGGTTCGGGCGTCCGTCGGCACGTCGGAATCGGCCCCGGGGCCGCGCCCCTCTTTCGCACCGAGGTCGGGTGGAGTCGTCGCCGTCGACCTTCGGGGCGGAGTTCTCGTCCGGCGGACGGCGCTCGCGGGACGGACCGGCGTCGCGGAGCTCGAAGCGGACGCGAGCCTTCCGGGAGCGCTCTCGCGCTTCTTCGTCCGCGGGACGGGAGCGGGCGGAGTCCTCCTCGTCGACCCGAGGCGGAACCTTCACCTCGCGTTCCTGCGCGGGGAGTTCCTCTCGGCCGATCCGGCCCGTCTCTTCGGGTTCGACGCGCAGCTGACCTACCGGGAAGACCCCGCGTTCGAGTTCCGCCGGCAGATCGCGCTCCCGTTCGTGAAGCTCTTCGGCACGGGAGCCGTCGCATTTTCGGTCTCGGCGGACCCGGCCCGGCTCGAGGTCTCGCCCGAGACGCCGCTCACGCTCTCCTGCCGCTCACTCCTCGCCTACGGAGGAGAGCTGACCGTCGACCTCGTCGAGGAGTCCGACCCGCTCGCCGACCTGGGCGGCGGGCCGGTCGTGACCGTGTCGGGCGCGGGCTGGGTCCTGATCGAGGCCTGAGTCCCTATCGGGTCCGGAGCTCCGCGGCCGGCGGCCCCTGCGCCGCGCGTTCGAGGGCTTCGGTCGTCTCGGCGAGCAGCTTCTCGACCACTCCCGGGTCCTCGTGCTCCGCGTAGACGCGCAGGATCGGCTCGGTCCCGGAGAGGCGGTGGAGGAGCCAGCCTCGTCCGCCGAGAAGGAGCTTCACCCCGTCCATCGTCTCGACGCCGGTGACGGCGGCTCCGGCGCGCCGGGACGGCGGGGCGGTCGAGAGCCCGTCGACGAAGGTGCGGAGGACGGGCATCGGGAGCCGCACGTCGCGCCGTCCGTAGGAGAAAGAGCCGTGCTCCCGGTCCTGGCGGGCGAGGAGCTCGCGGAAGGAGACGCCCGAGCAGGCGATCGCCTCGAGGAGGAGGAGGCCGGAGAGGACCCCGTCGCGCTCGGGGAGGAAGAACGAGACGCCGAGCCCTCCGGACTCCTCTCCGCCGATCCCGACCTCGCCCGAGAGCATCTTCTCGGCGATCCACTTGAACCCGATCGGCGTCACGTGGAGCGGGACGCCGAGGCGTGCCGCGACGCGGTCGACGAGCAGGGAGGTCGAGAACGTCTTCGCGATCCCGCCCGCGATCCGGCCCCGCCGCGCGAGGCTTTCCGCGAGGAGGGCGAGGACGCGGTGGGGCGTGACGAACGTTCCGTCCGGGGCGAGGACGCCGAGCCGGTCGCCGTCCCCGTCGCTCGCGAGGGCGACGTCGAACGGCTCCGCGGCGAGGCGGGAGACGGAGGCGCCGAGGTGCTCGGGGATCGGTTCGGGGTGGACGCCGCCGAAGGACGGGTTCACCTCGGACCGGATCGTCGTGACGCGGGCGGCGTGCCCGTCGCCGAGGATCCGGGCGAGGAGGTCGCCCGAGGCGCCGTGCATCGAGTCCCAGAGGACCCGGAGGCCCGATCGGCGAATCGCGTCGACGTCGACGCAGGCGGCGATCGCGTCCGCGTACGGGGAGAGGAGGTCGACCTTCTCGACCGTGCCGCCGGGGCGGTCGGGGAGGGGCCGATCGGCGCACGCGGCGATGGCCGCGTAGGCCTCCGCGGTCGCGCTTCCTCCGAACCACGACTTGTACTTGACGCCGTTCCACTCGGGCGGGTTGTGCGAGGCGGTGATCGCCACGCCTCCCCGGAGCGCGCGGGTCTTCACGTGCCACGAGGCGCACGGCGTGGGGACGGGGCGGTCGGTCAGGAGGACCCGGAAGCCGCGCCGCGCGAGCAGCGCGGCGCTCTCCGCGGCGAGCTCGCGGGAGAGGAACCGCGTGTCGTGGACGAGCGGGAGGATCGAAGCGTCGCCGGGGTCGACGTTCGCGGGCGAGACGTTCCAGGAGGCGACCGCGTCGACGACGCGGGAGAGGGAGTCGAAGGTCAGGTCGCGTCCGATGCGGCCGCGCCAGCCGTCCGTCCCGAAGACGATGGGCGAGGTCATGGGACGCCGATTCTCGGCGGGACGCAGCCGAAGGGCAAGGCCCGGCCCCGCGAGGACCGGACCGGGAGGAGCATTTGCCCGAATGGTCTCCTAGAATGCGGGGCGGTGCTGAACCTCCCGAACGCGCTCACCCTCTTTCGAATCTTCCTCGTGCCGCTCCTCGTCGTCATCCTCCTGACGCGGATGCCGGCCAAGGAGTACGTGGCGCTCGGCGTCTTCCTCGTCGCCGCGCTCACGGACTTCCTGGACGGCTGGATCGCCCGGAAGTACAAGAAGGTGACGACGCTCGGGATGCTGCTCGACCCGATCGCCGACAAGATCCTCGTCTCGGCCGCGCTGATCTCGCTCGTGGACCTCCAGGAGGCCGACGCGTGGGCCGTCTGCATCATCGTGGGGCGGGAGTTCGCGGTCTCGGGGATGCGCGCGATCGCCGCGGGCGAGAAGATCACGATCGCCGCCTCGAAGCTCGGGAAGTGGAAGATGGCCGCGCAGGTCGTCGGGATCTCGCTGATGATCCTCGGGGCGCGGCTCGACGACATCGGGCTCTGGCGCATGACGGGGCGCGCGGCGCTCTACGTCATGACGGTCATGGCGCTCGTGTCGGGCGTCGACTACTTCCGCAAGTACCTGCCCGCGCTCCTCGCGCGGGACGCCGGTGCGGCGGAAAGGCCCGCCTCCGGCGCGGACGCTCCGTCCGCGCCGAGAGGCTGACGGCGCTTCAGCGGCCCGGCGGCCGGCGCCAGATGCCTCGCGCCATCGGGCGCCCTTCCTTCTCGTACTTCCGCTCGTAGTCGGTGCCGGAGCTCCACCCGCTCTCGCTCCCGGGCACCTTCTCGAGCCCCGGCTCGGCGTCGAGGACCTCCCGGATCGCGTCGAAGTAGGGGAGGTTGTCGGTCGCCACGCGGAGGAGCCCTTCCGGGACGAGGGCCGCCGCCGCCGCGCGCGCGAAGTCGGGCGAGAAGAGCCGCCTCTTCGCGTGACGCTTCTTCGGCCAGGGGTCGGGGAAGAAGACGTGGATCGCCGCGAGGGAGGCCTCGGGAACGCGCCGCAGGACGAGCGCTTTCCCGTCGAGCCGCGCGAACCTCACGTTCCCGAGGCCCATCTTCTCCGCGCGCGCCTGCGCGATCCGCGTGTACTCGAGCTCGATCTCCGCCCCGAGGAACGACGTCCCGGGCCGCTCCGCGGCCGCGTCGGTCAGGAAGCGTCCCCGGCCGCTCCCGATCTCGAGCTCGACCGGCGCGACGCGGCCGAAGAACGCCGCCCAGTCGATCGGGCTCTCGGTGCCCGGGGCCTCGCCGGGGAGCGCCACGCGGGGCGGCGGCGGGACGCCGGGAGACTCGAGGAACTCCTTCGGCGCGGGCGAGAGGCCGGCGCGCTTGAGCGCGCGGCGCACGGCCGGCCGGCTCAATCGAGCACCGCCTTCGGGATCCGGACGGTCCGCAGGCCCACGTCTCCGAGGATCCGCGCCTGGCAGCCGAGGCGAACGCCGGGCCCCAGGTCGTAGGCGACCTCCAGCGGCTCGACGGGGGACAGGTTCTGGGGGTTCACGACGCACTCGACGCGGCAGGTCGAGCAGGTCCCGGCGCCCCCGCAGATCGAGGAGAGGCGCGCGCCGAGGAGCTTCGCGGCCTCGAGGGCCGTCGTCCCCTCGGGAAGCTCTCCGCGCACGCCCTGGTCGAGGAAGACGACCTTCGGCATGTCAGACCTTCTCGTCCCCGGCTCCTTCGGGAGCGCGGGGCTTTCTCGTGATCCGGATCCGCTCGATCGCGCGCGGCGAGGCGCGCTCGACGACGAACTCCACGTCGCCGAGCCACGTCCGCGCGCCCGTTCGCGGGATCCGTCCGAACTTCTTCAGGAGGAAACCCGCCACCGTCTCCATCTCGGTCTCCCCGAGCGGGAGGCCGAGCTCCTTCTCGAGCGAGGCGACCGGGTAGGACCCCTCGATCAGGATCGAGGCCCCGTCCAGGACGGGGAGGGCGGCGTCCTCGTCGTGCTCGTCGTCGATGTCGCCGAGGACCTGCTCGATCAGGTCCTCGAGCGTCACGAGGCCCGAGACCGCTCCGAGCTCGTCGACGACGATGGCCATGTGGAACCGGCGCCGCCGCATTTCCCGGAAGAGGTCGCCGGACCTCTTCTGCTCGGGGACGAAGATCGCCGGCCGGAGGAAGCGCGAGAGGTTGAAGCTCTTCTCCTCGGCGTCGGTGACGTCGAAGAGGTCCTTGAGGTGAAGGATGCCGACGATGTCCTCGGGGCCGTCGCGATAGACCGGAAGCCGGCTGTAGCGCCAGACCCGCCCGACCGCCTCGACCTTCTCGAAGCTGGCGTCGGCGGCGAGGAGGACCATCTTCGCGCGCGGGACCATCGCGTCGACGACCGGCTGGTCGCCGAACTCCAGGACCGCGTGGAGGATCTCCTTCTCCTCCCGCTCCAGCTGGCCGTGCTCGTGGGAGAGCGAGATGAGGCTCTTCACGTCTTCCTCCGTGACGTCGGAGGCGGCGGTCGTCCGCCCCCCGAAGGGACGGAGGAGGACGGCGGCGACGGCCGAGAGGAGCCGGGCGAGCGGCGCGAAGACCACCATCAGGAGCTCGATGACCGGCGCGGCGAAGCAGGCGACGCGTTCGGCGTTCCGCGCCGCGAGCGTCTTCGGCGTCACCTCTCCGAAGACGAGGAGGAGGAGCGTCGTGACGGTCGTCGCGGCGACGACGCCCCACTGCGCGCCGAAGGCGTCGATCGCGAGGACCGTGCCGATCGATCCGGCCGCGATGTTCACGAGGTTGTTCCCGATCAGGAGCGTCGAGATCGTCTGGGGGAGCCGCTCGCGGAGCCGCTCGAGGCGGGCCGCCTGCGGGTGCCGCTTCTCTCTCAGCCGGTAGACGGCGGCTTCCGAGAGGGTCGTCAGCGCGGTCTCCGAGCCCGAGAAGAAGCTGGAGAGGACGATGCAGAGTCCGAACAGGCAGAGGAGGAGGACGTCGTTCATCCGCCGTCTCCGTCCGACGAGGCCGGCCGGAGACCTTCCTCGCCTCTCGCGAGCCGCTCGACGAGGAAACGGTCGGCCGGAAGGAGCGGGAGGGAGAGCGCTTCGTCCGGACGGGTCCAGCGCACCTCGGCGACGCCGATCGGTGCGGGCTCGCCCCGCATCGACGGGACGCGGAAGACGAGGAGCGTCACGTGGCGACCGTGCGGCGCGCCCGAGGAGAAGGCCCAGGGCTCGACGCGGTCGACGTCGACGCCGAGCTCCTCCCTCCACTCGCGAGCGAGCGCGTCCTCGGGAGTCTCGCCCGGCTCCACCTTTCCGCCCGGCAGCTCCCAGAGGCCGGCGTGAGCGCCGCCGGCGGGCCGCCGCGTCAGGAGGAGGCGGTCCGCGCGGAAGGCGGCCCCGGCGACGACGAGGAGGGTCCCGCTCACCGGGCCGCCTCGAGCGCCGCCCGAGCGTTCCGCCGGAGCCCTTCCGCCGTGGCGCGGCGGATCGCGGAGCGGGCGAAGGTCCGCGCGAAGCCCTCGTCGTCGAGAGCGGCTGCGGCGGCCGGGTCGAGCGAGGCGGGAGGCTCCGAGACCGGCTCGCGGAAGCGCGCGTCGGCGTTGTAGGGGCAGGCGTCCTGGCAATCGTCGCAGCCGAAGAGGCGTCCGCCGAGCCACGACGCCTCCTCAGGCGTGAACGGCCCCCGCTTCTCGATCGTGAGGTACGAGAGGCAGAGGCGGGCGTCGACGACGCGAGGCGCGAGGATCGCGGCCGTCGGACACGCGTCGAGGCAGGCGGCGCAGCCGCCGCAGCGCTCCCAGGTCGGGTCGACGGACGCGGCGGTCGGCGCGAGGGCCACGTCGGTCAGGACCTCGCCGAGGACGACGTGCGAGCCGACCCCGGGGACGATGAGCATCCCGTTCTTCCCGACGAAGCCGAGCCCGGCCCGCACGGCCCATTCCCTCTCGAGGACGGGGGCCGTGTCGACGCAGACGCGAAAGTGGGCGCCAGCGGGGGAGAGGCGCCGGATCGCGGCGACGACGGCCTTCAGCTCGCGGCGGACGACGTCGTGGTAGTCCTCGCCGCGCGCGTAGCGGGCGACGCTTCCCGGACCGCCCGCGGGCACGTCCCGGGCGACGCAGAGGACCGCCTTCGCGTAGGGGAGGATCGACTCGACCGTCCGGCGCGCCTCGGCGTCGCGGACGAGCCAGCCCATGCCGCCGTGGCGCCCCCGGTCGAGGAAGTCTCGGAAACCGTCCCAGCCCTCGGCCCGGCTCCCCGCGACCACGCCCGCGGCGACGAAGCCGCGGTCGAGGGC
>JADHEE010000168.1_pt1 | contig 35901 bp, 38 predicted proteins | sample 8952401 | NCBI WGS metagenome assembly JADHEE01 (sample SAMN16124438, study PRJNA663242) | bioreactor sludge metagenome | isolation source: sludge (ammonium) | place: India:Bengaluru | collected 2019-02-28 | reverse complement strand
CCGGCGCGCGCGCAGGGCTGGTGATCGGTACCGACCACGCCGCCGAAGCGGTGATTTCTACCCCCCTACACTAAACTGCACAACCCCCTCTGTACACCCCGCTCCACCCCCTTTCCCCCGTCACAACTCCCCACCCATAATGCACACCGCCTGTTCCCAAACGGCTGGAACGGAATCCAAAGGTGGTGCGTAGATGAAGGTGATTGCAGTCAAAGAAAAGCCCCTAGACCTAAGCTACTCAGTCCTTGCTCAAGGTGAGTACCGGGAGCAGTTCCTTGCCCAGCCTGAAGGCAGGAACCCAACAGTAAAGGTCACTGGGTGCGTGTTGATGGGGAGTGAAGAGCAGCTACAGCCGCTGTCCTCCGACTACCTTTGCCGCAACTACCGGAACAACCTGCTGGCTGATTCCACCACCAAGTCCTATGCGAGCCGCATCTCTTACCTCTTGGATTACCTGAGAACCCAGGTGGAGTTTGAGAGCAGCGATCGGGATGAAGCGCTGCTGAGTGTGACCATCGGCAGGCTGGAGCAGTACCTGGCTCACCTCAATACTTCAGGCCTGGCACCGAAGACAATTCAAGGTAGGGATGCCGCATACGAACATCTCTTTAATAAATACCTCTGCAAGCGTTTTAACGACGGGCCGGCCCATAGGGATGACAACCCTTATAAGGATGGGCTGATCTGGAGCGGCAAGGCAAACACGCTTGGGATCATCCAGCCCTGCAGCATGGATGAGCTGGAGCAACTGATCCTGCACACTGAATTGGAGCGCGAGCGGTGCCTGATCCAAGCCGTGTATGACACGGGAGTCCGGGAGTCAGAAGTGCCGCGCATTACGTTGCAGGCCATACGCGATGCACTGGACTTTCAGAAGCTTCAGTTCATCACTGCTGGGTTACCCGATGCGAGGCCTCTGAAGGCGGCGTATTGCCCCCTCCATATTCGAGGGAGCAAGGGCAAAAAGAACCAGGTCAAGCCACGCACAACGCTCGTGAGCCGGGTAACTCTGGAGCGCATCGAGGACTACCACAAGACCCCTCTGTATCGGCGATATGCCAAGCAGTACCCAAGTCCCGAAGAGACGCCAGCGTTTTTCAATGCGCACGGTGAGCCCTACAAGACCAAGAGCATTGAGAAGCTCTTTGATCGCGTCAGCAAGCGGGCCATGAAAGCCCGGAAGACTAGAAGGCTCATTTCGCCGCACAAGCTACGTCACGGAGGCGCTTACGCGATCCTCCAAAGCCCTGATCTCGGCAAAGACTACCCAGACCGTCTCGTCACGCTCACGAAGTCCTTCGGACACAACCAGCAAATGACTTCGGAGGGATATACCCTGATCCCCCACGACATCTATCACTTGCTCGCGGATCCGAACTCCGTACAAAAGACCAAAGCCAGTGAGATGGAACTACTTCGCGAAAGGACTACCAAGCGTATCCGCATGGGAGATAAGAAATGAAATACGAAACTCCTGATGGTGCGCTTGACGAACAATTGGTAGCACCAGCCAAGCGCAAGCGCTTGAAAAGCGATATCACGCGAGAAATCGATAATTGGGCCGCTAGCATTAAATCCAGCAGGAAGAATCTGCTCGAAGTACAGCTTTGCCAAAAAGGTGAGCCAGCTATTGCACCCACCTACTTAGAGAAACAACTAGACACTAATTACAGTGTTTTCAAAACCAGAACTGAGATCCTGGATACAGTTATCCAGCGCATGATTGAAGAGCGCATTATCATCCCCGGGCACAACTCTATCGCAAACGAATGGAGACGTAAGTTGCTGCACTGGTATGAAGGCCTCACAGACGATGAGAAGCAAGCAATTCCAATAGTGGGCAATACGATTTCATCGCGAAAGTGCTTGGATAAAATCCCTGGGATGGGAAATTTAAAATGGGCACGTCTAAACATTCCGCTCGCTGAGCAAACCTTCAGCGATATTTTGGCTGACCTGGAAAAGCGCGGAGTGATCGACGTCAATTACAAGACTGTCGCTGAGCGTAACGATGCAGTCGAACAAAAGAGAGAGCAGTCCCCTAAAGGTGATAGCTGGGTAAAACAGCTGCAGGATCTGCGTGCAATTCACGTATCTCATATTGATGATCTAGTAGCGATCGATCCTGATCGGCCTTTTGTTCAAATCCTCCATTTGTTTGCTATTGCATCCATGGCGACCAAATCCGAGTCAGGGCAACGAAACTTTGTAGAAGGTTTTCGCTTTGTCAGTCAGCATTTGAAAGATGTTGGATTTTCCGGAAGCGAGCACGCTCTCGAGTGCATTGGCCCAAACTATCTGCCACGTCTTCGTAATTTTTTGGTCGAACAACGTGCCAGCGGAGCAATCGGCTCACATTCAGCCCACGGAATTATGGCCTGCACGCGAAAGATGATGAAACGCGCCTTGAAAATTAAAGGCATTGGCTTCACATCTTTTGTAGACGCAGAGGGTTTTGATACTCAACGAGATACAGATGAGTACCGCCCCTACCCTACGCATATTCGGGACGAGCTTCAAAATGCGTGCGAACGTGAGATGAAGGATACAAACAGACTTGCGGCTGATTACGTTCCTTTCAATGGCGGCAGTGATCCTATTGACGAGAATGGGAATATCCGCCGAGGTGCTGGGAGCTTGGAAAATGCTAGGTGGATATTCGAAAACAAGCTCAACTGCCAAAGGTTGAGCAAGACGTTTGCCGACATGAATGACCCGTACGAGAAAGGCTTTGGCCAGATCATCAGTAACGCGTCGGAAAGCATTGCTGATATCTATAAAGGTTGGGGGGTCATCTATGAGTACACATCCCGGCTCATTGCTCCATACGTCATACGACTAGCTCAGGTCACTGGACTCAATGCGGACTCGCTGAAAACACTCGACATGAATGACTTCATCGAGAAGCATGAGATTACCAACCGCCCTTACTTGCGTTACTGGAAAGAGCGTTCCGATGGTGAAAAGTTCATGCATCTGGATCTGATGAAAGCAGATTTCACATGGTTGACCGTTGCCCAGAGCGTGGAGATCAAGAAGATCTTTGATGATGTAACTTTTCTGACTCGCCATATCCGTAAAAATGCTGATCCGTCAATTAAAAACCGGCTTTTCATTTATGAGTCCAAGAAGAACAATGAATACCGGAAAGTCAAAAGTCTTGAGGACTCTGTAGTCCTCAACGTGATAATGCATAAATTCGCAAAAGATCATGGCCTGAAAAATGAAAAAGGCGAAGACCTAGCCATTTCTGCTTCCAGGCTCCGGCCCAGCCTCGTAGCCGCTCTGGTAGACCAAGGTGCTTCGATCCGCGAGATTCAAGTGATCCTCGGCCATAAGCACTTGAGCACTACAGTTGGTTACCTAGATAAGCTTGAATTCAGCAAAACGGCGCAAAAGGTGGTCGACGAGGCCCTACAGAAAATCCACAAGGAGTTTGTGCTGGCTGATGGGAGCGGCGCAGAAGCGTTTGACGCCAAGCGCAAGACCAATATTGACGCCCAGAACAACCCGGAATCTCCAGCAGTAATCATCAGGACGGGATTGGTGGAGTGCCGTAACGCCTACGATCCTCCACCAGAGATTAGAAAGCTGCCTGGTTTCAAGGAAGGTAACCCTTGTTCGCTGCTGAACAAGTGTCTTTCATGCCGCAATTGCATCATCACGGTCTCCAACTTACCTGACCTCTTTGCTATGCGCCGAGACTATCGGGCAATGATGGAAACGAGTTCCGTCGCGCAAACACCTTATGGGCGCATCATCCGCGAGAACTTGGAGACCTTGGACTCAATCCTGACGCCTTCTGCTCAGGGTTTCGATGAGAAGCAACTAGAGCATGCTGAGCTGCTGTCTGAACACATTCTCACAAGCGTCCTGGTAGAAGGAATGACCCTCTGATGGCTACGCTCGACACCCTCATCTACCAGATCAAACCGGTCAGGGAAGAGTTTCTTCGTCTACTCAGTGCACAGAATGTCCTCACCACTGGCAGAGGCACCAGCCAGATTAACCAAGGAAATTTCCGCACCAGCTACGATCCCGTAGCGATCATCAATGCGTTCATGAACCTTCCCGTCAGCAAGCTCAGTTTGCTGCAGGATCAGGTATGGGATTTTAATGACGAGCCTCACCAGATCCCTCGAAATGTTCAAGGGGCGAAGTCCAAAATTGACTTTGGAGTGTACACCAACCTCAACTCGACCATTCTTTTCGAACTACGAATCGCATTTCTGTGCGCGCTCCAAATGCCGGGTGCCATCCGCATTGGTGAGAAGCCAGTAATTTCCAAGCCCCATACGATAATTGACATTTTCAAATCTGTCATTCCATTTGTAGACAGGCTGTGTGCTCGCAAACGTCACGAACAAGGTGATGAGTACTTTGAACTCACTTATTACAGCCTTGCCGATTTCAGTGAGGAAGATTATGTGGAAGAAGCCAAAGTCTATGATCGCGCGTTCCGGCGCCCAACGGATCAAGGTTTTAGATTTTTGCGTTCGCACTTCTTGGCGGAACATCTATTTGCCAAGCCATTGCCATATGTAGAGCTAGTGACGCTAGATTGGAAACAGAATAGCGTCATCAATCCAAAAACCAGAAACAAACAAAAGTATTTAGATAACCATATTTTCGAAAAATGCTCTCGAAAAGCGACGTTCGCAGTTGTTGATTTTTTGAGAGCTTTAAAAGAACCCATCTGCGATATGGATGGGCTAGAACGGGTAAAAGCGAGCGGCTACGACGCAGCAAATGAGGCCAAGCTCACCAAGAAAAACTTTGATATCTATGTTGCAATTCGGATGACCTCTAGAGGTTACACCGGCAAGGAGATCGAACCATTCTTATACTACAAGGATACAGAGTTTTGGTCACCGCAGCGGCAAGGTATGTTCAAAGACAAAGAGGCCATGTGCAAGTTGACCAAAGCCGGGATGGATGATGACTTTTATCAGTACATCACGCACATCAGTAACAGTGCCTATTACATCATCGCTCAGTACACGGGCATGAGACCATCCGAGCTTTCCGGCATCATGGCGGAAGGATGCCTGACGACCAGCGAATTCGGTCATAATCTCATTGTCAGTACGGTCATTAAAAATCGCGAGGTCGTGGGTAAGCTTTTTGGGGACAAGTGGGCAGCTATCCCAATCGTGATGGATGCCGTCAGGACGCTTCAAATCCTGAATAGATTCAAGCAGAACCCCTATTTGATCTCTAGCATGGTCACAGTTCGTCCAGGCGAGCAGGAGCAGACCAATGGCTTCGTGAGCTTCACGTTCATCCTGTGTGCATTTCTGGCAGAAGTGCTTGAATTCGACGAGCTTGAGAAACTGGATGTTTCTGCCTACACCCTTCGCCATTCGCTTGCCCACCAGATGTTCCGGGCATCAGTCGGCCTCCCCTTCATTTCTTATCAACTGAAGCACTTCGGCAACCTGGTCAGCAGCATTGGCCAGAATCGCCTCAGCGCAGTCACTATTGACTACGGCAATATCGGCTCGGCACTAACTTCTGATGCAGGCCGCGAGGCCGCTACCTCCATTCGACACGATGCTGAGAAAGAGTTCGTCATGAACGCTTGCGACCCCGATGGCGGCTACGTAGGCGAGAATGCCGGCGCCCACCGAGAGCGGTTGAAGAAATACTTCCAGGGCTACCTAGAGGCCGGATACTCCAAGGACGAAGTATTTGATCGGATGGTTGAGGTCGGGTTTGCGATCATCAACGTAGGTCAGGGCTACTGCTATGGCGATGCCACGGAAGACTTCGACTCATCACTTCCCTGCATTGGCTCACTTCGCTGCAACCCGTACCGCTGCAAAAACGCCGTGGTCACCAAAGCCAACGCGCCTAAATGGCGGGAGGTTTATGTGCAGAACACGATCGCGCTCCGCCAATTGGAGTCGCAGGCTGGAACCAACGGGCAGATGATTCATGATGGTTTTGCGAAATCGATCGCGCAGATGAAGGCAGCGATTGCGGAGGCGGAAGCAGTTCTTTTGGGCCTAGGTGAGGAATTGACGGTATGAGCTCCGCACCATACGACGATAAGAATGCTGAACTGGCTGCTGCCATCACACAGCAGTTGAACGAGGCCCTGCGCAGGCTAGAAAAAGACTCCTCTCTGTCCGCCTCGGCCTCCTCCCTAGCCAAGCTATCTGGTGTGCACCGGAACACCATCTACAACCGCAAATGGCCCTTGGAGAAGCTTAAAGAGATCAAGGCTTCGCGAGCCCTACAGAAAGAAGAGCAGGCCTCCTCGAAGGCTGCTAAGAAATCTCCCGAGGAATTGCTGGAGCTGAGTCGACTGGAGGTCGTCTACTGGTTTACGCAGCTGCAGGATGCCCGGAGCTCAGTGACATCGTTAACCAAGAAAGCCAAGGAAACCGAGTCAAGCCGGAATTTCTACATGAGCATGGCCTTGGAGCGGCTTACCAAAATCAACGAGCAGGCAGCCGAAATCGCCAAACTCCAAGATGCGCTTGCGTTGCTGGAGGAAGAAATCTCGCACCTCAGGCTCAGCTTGAAGCCCGTAGGGTGATCCTCATGGCGCCTCTCGATACAGAAACCCTGACGCATTACATCACTGGCAACGCAGCGATTCATTTCCCGTGGAGGGATGCTACGACCGGAGGCTGGCATCGCCTGGCGTACTGGATTGAGGACAAGGGTGAGGTCAGGATCGCGCTAGCCCGGTATCACTATCCTGTACCTCCACGTACCTGGCTGGATACGGTATCGAGGAGGTTACTCACAAGCTGAAAGGGCGCGGTTGGAAGGTTGAACATCCGGTTTTCATGGCCATGCATTTCCGCGCGGCTGCAGATCTCGCGATTGCCTGGGCTTTGAGCCAAGCCCCCCATAGCAACGTTGAGTTGGTCGACTGGTTCCTCGAGGAGAAGGATTTCAGGGCCATAACTGACCTGCTCCGCTTGACGGCAGAAAAACTCGATCCTTTCTCTCGAGCTCGATTAAACCAATGGCTGGAGAAGCGGCTTCAGGCTGCTCAATAGGCACAATCTAGCCTCGCTTGAGCTATCGTGAACCTTCCCCCCTAGCCATGAGGCCTTCATGAAAGAGCTCCGTACAGCAGCTGAAGTGCTTGAGCGCCTAACTCACAACCAAGATGCACTCCGAGCTGCCGTTGAAGAGCTTGCAAAATGGGCAGGTGACCGTGGGGCTAGCGACGTGACCGGTAACGTGAATGGTGCTTTGGCCACCCTAGACGACAACATTGATGCGGTGCGGACAGGAATAGCGGTGCTGGTCGCAGCTAGTTTACAGCCCTAGCCAAGCTCTCTCACGCAATCTCAAACGGTATTGCCACAAGGTCAGGAGTCGCAATGATAGTTGGTGAAGTAAGCATGCAGGCGGTTCCCGATCGCACACCGGACAGGCAGTGTGGGATGCTTTTCAAGGTTGCCAATCTAGATCGGCTTCAGGCTCTCCAGAGAGGCCTACTTTACATGAACAGCGTTGACTACTTCGCCAAGCTCGAAGGCGAAGACGGCGCTGCGCTTCGAAGGGACGAGCTTGAAAATGTATATCTCAAGCTCAGCTCCGGCACCAGAAATGGGGTTGTAAGCGAACTTGTGCTCCAAATCGAAGGACAAGACGAGATCGTGTTAGGCCCAGAGACAGTCATGACTCTGAATCTGCCACGGCCTGAAACCGTGATGGTGTACTGCATGGGCTCTGTGTCAGCTACTGCCGATGGCGAGATTCCTGGCCTTGAGAATGGCTTACTCCGCTTCAGCGATAGCTTTCGAAAATTCGGCACTCACGTACTTCGAATAACGAACCATCAGGAGTTTTCTAAAAGGCTGTCTAAAGCGGTTACAGCTCATCCTCACCTATACAACTCTCCGTTTTTCGAAGGGGGCTACGGACAGGTGGATTATGTAGATTTCACTGAATACAGCGGCCCGGTGGGTTTGTTTCGTAAACCGATGGAGTACGCCTGGCAGCGAGAATTCAGAATATGCTTTGGCGCGGAACCTGAAGCCCTGAATGAGCGAGGCGCGCTAGAGCTGAACATCGGAGACCTTTCAGACATCACCGAGATTACGACGGTGGAAAAATTCATAGCTCATCCCATGACAGTTATTCAAAGGAGCTACAGAATTGTCGATGGGAATGCTGTGCAAATCTTTGACTGATATGCGTAATTCAACTGCTCATGAATACAGAGAACCAACACGACAAACCTTTAGGCGTGTTGACGGCCCGGGAAGTCTGCCAGGTGCTGCGAGAGGTCGTGCTCGGACGCCGGACTATGAACAAGGTTGGCAGCCTGTCCTGGGCGCAGCTGTACGCCTGCCATTTCGAAATAGATGTGGAGGGATGGCGGATCACGATCTACAACGACTGTGACGAGCTGGACTACAGCGAACGGTGTGTGAGTCCAGACGGTCGGCGCTGGGATTTTGATTCAGGTGATCGGACTGATCCTATTTCTCTACTGTCGACGTGGGAGCATCAGACCCTGGAGCGGATGTTGAAGGCTTTGTGAACCTCCCTGGTACACCTGCTTCTCGACAATAAACTAGACGCTAGACATCGACATTTTTTGTTGTCATGTAGCCGGTTGGCAGTCCGCTCGCAGGATATGATTGCTTTGAGTCGAACTGAGGTCACCCTGGCGTCTCCTCAGTCCAATGCCAGTCAATGCAAAGGAGTGCCCCATGCCAGCCAATCACCCCCCAGAATGGTTCCAAATGGCAGACGTCAGGCGCCGACGATTGTCAGCGGCTATTTGGATTCCCTTGCGCCAATCTGAGGTGATTAACAAGGGCGGTGCCGCTAGGGAACCTGGCTCGTTCGAAGAAACGCTCTGCGTAGGATCTCTAGCGATATACGCAGATCAGCGTGAGGTTGGCGAAACGCTGGGTTGGAGTTCAATCGGGCTAATCCACACACCTGGGCCTTACGCATTCAGCGATGGCCGCTACAAGCCAGCAGATCAATACCTACTTGAGGAAGAGGAGCCGCCCGTAGGTGTTGAGCTAGTACTACTCAATCATCTCAATACCGATCACGATACGGAATGGCTGGTAAACCAAGATCTCATCCTCGCCTTGCGGTTGATGAGAGAAGGTGATTCTTGGGTAAGTCCTAACGAAGGCTACATGGAGGTCATCCGCCAGCGAAGGCATGAAGAGGGCCGGATCATCGCCATCGAAATCCGCGCTGAGCATCTGCGCGACTATTTGTGCGCACGCGGTCTTGCTTTACGGTTGGTGCAATACCGAGAGCGAAAGCAGTACGTTGCTGACGCTTCCCATATTCCCTGGCACGGAGCTCCTATCGAAGAGCAAAAGGCCAACGAACTCTTCAAACTGCACACCTTTAGCGTCAGAGCTGACGGGGGACTGCTTGGCCGCACATCGGTCATGAGGGTTTGGCGCACTGACGTTGACCCCGAAGAAGACGTTCCGACATTTGATGCTGAAAGCAACTCCAACACCGACTATGAGCATTTCCAATTCGAGCAGAAAGGGCTTACCTATGAACAGGTTGACGGTAGGCTTTGGAGAGAGGAATGGGTAGAGCCTGCCGCCAAAAGTGAGCGTGTGCGTGGCGATACACCTGATGAGCAGCTGTATTTCGCGACAGGAGCGGCTGGTGAAAGACTACCTGTCACCGCTCTGGAAGACGAAGACGTTGGACTTTACCTCTGGTTCAAAGCTGAAGTGATTGAAGCTTTGCTGGCATTCAGGGGAGCTGGGTTGGAGTGGTACACATCGGACACTGGTTCGATCAAATGCTCTCCTGACTACAAGGTGCATTTCGGAGTCAACGAGCAGAGCCACATCAACGCTTACGCGTATGACATCGCCAAGCTCCCTCTGTGGCAGCAAAAAATTTGGCATGGCTTCAACATTTCGCCAGATGGCCGCCCATCCCGTGAGCTCCTGGCTGCTCAATACGAAAGCAACCCTGCCAACACCATGGCTCCGGAAGAGCTTTTCGAGAATGTGATTGAAAAACTTAATGAGCTGTTCATCGAGAACTTCACCTCTCCTCTATTCAAACCGCATGACCATTCGGCTGACATCCTGCGTAGCTGTCATCGGTTCCGAGCTCTCGACAAGAACGGTGTTCTGGCATTGGCCAAGGACATCGCCAGGCTCACCGTCGACTCCATCGACATCGGTCTGCTGAAGCAAATTGTGGATTCTGACCCGAAGGAAAAACTTGGAAGTCTTAAACTGCTGGAGCGTCTACTGCTGAAGTACTGTGACAAAGATGCGGCTCGCAAGATGATGACCCCGCTTCATATCGCTTATGGCCTCCGCCTGGGGGATGCGCATTTACCATCGAAGACAGATCTGGAGAACGCACTGCGTGACCTGAATGCCCCGGATGATGCCCATCCTGTCACGACCGGCGCGGTACTCCTTAGCCGTGTCGGTATTAGTCTCTACGAGATTGGGGATACGATTTATGCCGGGTTGAGAGTTGCGAAACCGCAGATGTAACCAAGCTCAATCTCTGACCTGAAGTGTTGGAAATGCGCACCGCTAGGGGGGGCGACGAGGCAAAGTAAGTGACGGTTGCTCAAGAAATCAGCCGAAAATGCTCCGCCTCGTATGCTTCAATCAGCAATACCATGGCTTCGAAAGCCTTAGCCTCCTCGGTACCTGCCTCTGGTTCATTGTCGAAAAGCGGTGAGACCTCTTTCAGGACGGCCCGCTACTCATCGTCATTATGGATTTGGCGAATCGTCACCATTGCGTCTCCTTTAATGAACTGACTCACCCAGGGTGCCGGCGCAGTACAACTGGTAGTCGATCACTGTCTGGTAGAGATGATCAGCCTTCAATCGAAGGCGTTCGATTTCCTTTGCTGGTAGCGCTAGAGCTTGGGCATCGTTATGAGCTCTGATGGCGTCCAGCGCCTGTCTCAACAATGGCTCTCCAGCTTCAACCATGCCTAGCAGCGTTCTCTTCACTTCTTCAGCCCCTACGATGTGGCTTCCTTTATCCGAGACCTCTGCCAGTTTGCCAAGCTGAAGATCCAGCACTCCGGAAATAAAAACCGGCACTCTCGTGCCGGCTTATGACTGTCCTTGAAATCAGATTTTGGCTATGGCTTCGCGAGCTGCGTCCAATTTCCTCAGCTGATCCCTCAAAGGTTTCGAGTCCAGGTAGGTGCCGACCATAATCGAACGGAGATGATCTACTGCGGCCACCATCTCTGAGTTTGTCTCGTAACGTGGGATATCTCGACCACCATAGTAGACATCCACATCAACCTCTCGTCGATTTTCGCCCCGGTACTCAGCATACATCCAATTCTCCAGCTCAGACTGGATCTGAAGGAGCCTCGTGTGGGCCGCCAACGGGGTTGAGGATGCGTACAGGCGCTTCAACGTCCAGCCCATTTCCTTATGGTTTTGTAGGGACATTTGCTGATTGGGGCGCCACCGAGAGGCCCAACCTTCCTCCCATTGGTACTCGATAGCGTTCTTGCTGTACCCATAAGTGGTACCTGGGCGAGGCTTGCGCTTCTTGCCAGAGATCTCTCTCTCGGGGCTCAAAAACTGCGTATTGAAAGGCTCCGAACGGATAGTCCACGCATCGGGGTAACCGCCAAGCTTCTCTACCCTGCTCACCACCCGTGCCAACAGATCAGTATTACTACCGACAAAATAAGGCAAGGTGTGGCCCGGATTGTACAAGCCTTGCCAGGACGCCTTGGCCCACTGGAAACCATTGGCGCGAACCCATGCGTCTCGCCTTTCATGCTCTACCGGCTGAGTAACATGGTCGTATGGTTCGTCCAGCATCAACCAACCACCCGTTTTCGGGCAGATCCACTTCGAGATGTGGTCTGAAGAAGGCAACTCAGTTGCTGCTTCCACCGCTGCATACTGTGCTTTAGTGGTGGCTGGAATCAGCCCCGTGGCCTCCAAGAACTGAAGGGACAAAGCTGCACGCTTCAACAGCTCTTGAGCACGCGCTTGGCTGTCAGCGTTGCTTCTCATCTCCAGATGATCAGAGGACTCGACGAAAAACGCCTTCAATCCTTGAGCGTAACTGCAGTGGCGCTTACTCAAGAAGTCCAGCAGCGGCCTACGGAGCTTGACCTCAAGGATCTCGAGCCCATTGGAACGCGGAGCGGTAGACGAGTCGCGCCAGTAAACAGAGAGGAAAATACTGAACTGTAGTGGGGTTGCGAAGCCAGCTTGCAGTTGTTTTCTCGCATGCTGATAGCTTTCATAACCAGACCGCCTAGCAACCAGATCCAAGGCCGCAAGGTGAGTCAGTTCTTTGTTGATGCGTTCGACACGCTTGGCTTGACGCTTGATGCCGTCAAGATTCGACGGGCAGAAGTCGAGAGTGGTGCTCATGTTAATTTCTCCGCCCCTTCCGCAACGTCACCCGCCTACGCCGCACCAGGGCCTCGAAATGACATGGCCTTGAGCATAGAGAAACAACAGGTAGTGCCGAAACCGGCTTTCTAAGACGGGTGTGATGCGCCTACCCAGCGCTGTAATTAATCTAGCAAACAGGAAAACCAAAGCGCAAGCCCCTCTCCACCCTACCGACGCCACAGCGAACATTGGTAGGGGTATTTGATAACGTGGCAGGGTCTGCGCGTCGCCTGGTTTTGAGGCTCCTTTACCCTGCCCCCAGAAACGACGAAGCCCGCACAGGGCGGGCTTTCGTTCGTCGATTTCAGTTTGGATTATCAAGCTCCAAATTTAGCTGTATCTGATCCTGCAGATACGCCACCGTGCATGCAAGGCCTCGCTTCTCCAAGCCCCATTTTCTAAGGCCCCTCCCGTGCTCGCTTGCCTCACGCTGCCTCTCATCAAAGACTTTGCACACAGCGTCGTAACGTTTTCTGAGCAAGGAGTTATCGCGCGCGATCCTATCGATTGTTAAGTCGCACCAGCGGGCAAGCTTTCGATCGATCTCCCTAACGAATTCGCTTGCCACCTTAGGATGCAGCCAGGTGCCATCCGCCTTGGTCTGGATGAGTTCCTGGGCGTCTTCTACACCAAGTGCCACAGCGGCATCAGCCAAGTACTCCTGTGTATCTGGTGATCGCAGCCAGGCGTTATGTGAAACCGAGTAAAGCTCCGCAATATGGCTGGCATTCAACCATCCGCTCACACTGAACACGATGGTTTTGTTTTGATACTTAACATGGATCGAGTCTTTCATGTCAGGGCTCCGCCTTTTTCTATGGACGTGCGAATGCCTCACGAACGAGTAGTCGCGATTCTTCAGCCATAAGCACGTAAATTTAGGGTCAACAGATACCGCAGAGATGCGGCGAGAGAGAAATCCAAGGCACAAAAAAACCGGCCATAAGCCGGTCTCAGTGTCTTGCTGATGCAGTAACCACATCATAAGGTTTAAATTATAGCAAAAGGCCATTTGACGCAAGCCCCTCACCTACGGCGGGTCTACGCCATTATTTTGACATGCGTCTTAGACAGGAATGACAGACGCGATAGCTCGACCCTCTGGAGTCTTTGGTGATCGTAGAGAGATCCTTGGAGGTAGGATTGCGACAGGATCTGCACGCCATGGTTCGCCCTCTGCTAGAGCGAGTGACGAGGTTATCAGGCTCACAATTCAGGAAATCGTCGTCCTGCATAACCACCTTCTTTCCAGGCAAACGTCCGCCCTGGGCAATCAGTTCAGCAAGGGTCAAGTAATCCCCCTCTAACTCACCTGCATAGGTGATACTGAGCCTGGATAGACGACCTCGTTCTGCGAAGAGATTCTCGGCGATCTGCTCAAGCCAATGCTGATGAGTCCCTTCCGCACCAAACTCCTTCGCGAGGTTTTCCTTTTCGAATGGCTTCAAGCTGCTGAACAAAGCCGCTGGCGACTGCGAGCGAATCAGCGACCTCCAGCCCACACTAATTTCGATCGTGATGCCGAGTCTGTCTTGGGGGATCTCTCCTGGTGGTAGCGCGAGCCATTGCTTGGGTTTCCTATACCCATCTGAACTGAGCTCCGATCTTCTATCTAGGTAGATCCAAGTATTCTCGTAAGGAAAATAACCGTACAGCATGAGTTCCAACAGTCGCGTCGTAGGAGGCGCTAGGTACTCTGCACCGTGGTATACCCGCTGTCGGCTGAAGTGATACGCATGGTGGACTCGCCGCTTCGAATCGGTCGGGGTGAGGAATTGACTCGCGGGTGGGCATTTGAAAATTCCGTCTAGGTGGGCGATGAATTGGGCCTCAGCTTCTATGGAATCCAAGCGATGGCCCTCCAGCCCGAAGAGCTGCCACCAACGAACCGAGGCCTCACGCTCCATGCGTTCTCGCAGCTTGATCGCGAGCTCGCGATCTAAGAACTCCTCCTCTGCAATCGAGAGCCTTCTGGCGTCCTTCGCCTTGGCACGAAGCCAGTCTAGGTTTCTTTCATTGTAAATGTAATCCACGAACACCTAACCTTAGTGATCATCGGACTGCTACCTTGAGCCATCGCAGACGACAGCCGGACTCTGCCGGGCCTCAAGAATTCAGGCTACGAAGCCGCCTGCACTCGCATCACTAGGCTTCTGGGACTTCTTCGCGCTTTTGTTCCAGGAGAATTTCAAGAAGCGCTTCGTCAGTTGCCATTCCCGATCGAATTTTACCCGCCAGTACATCAATCGCTTTCCAAGAGTCTGGCCCTTCCAATGCACCTTGCAAAAACGACTGCGCCAAAGACTGCAAATGCTGGGATTCAGCAGCTTCAGCATGCCTCCCCAGACGATGGAACATCCCGATCACTGCCTGACCTGGCGTAGTCTCGTCGATACCAAAGAGACTCGAAAACACCATGCCTAGTGATCCGGCCACATGATGATCCGGTCGATTCCAGATGTGCTTGATGCCGCCGCTCTTATCGGCTTGCTCAACCAGCTTCCGAATTTTGTTGGGAATGGTCGCTGCGGCTTTGGGCCGGTTGTAGTACTGCATGTTGGCCAAGCTTGCCGCGTCCTTAACAGCCTTCCACATCACCGACCAAAGCTCGGAGACGCTGTAACTCCGTAAGGCATGCCTCACGTTTGCTTTGATCTTCTCAACTGCTTCTGCTTCGAGTTCATGCTGATAGATGTTGCATTGATCGTCAAAGTACCGCATCACATCATCAAGGGCGTAGTCCAACCAGAGATCAGTCAGGGCCTCGGTGTCTGTGAAAATATGCTCCTCGAGATGCCGAAGAGCAGCAGGGCCGCGCCCAAGGTCAGCGTCCGGGGGGAGAAAGTACTGAATCCCGGAGACGTACGACCAGAGGTCACCGTCTTGAATGAAGTAGGTGCCTGGTTTGGCTGCTATCGGATCATCGAGCAGCACGCCCTCCCGCAGAAGGCGGTCGATAAAGTGCTTACCACCTTGGGGTGATAAATCATCGCAATCGCTTATGGTGAAGGTTCCGTTAGCCAGCTTTTGCCCCAAGAGGGCGTGCAACGCTAATAGCAGGATCACGGCACCATCGGAAAGCTCGCCATAACACAAGGATGCGGAGGCGTTTCGCTCATTTTTATGAGCAAGCCGCTTGGAGATCTCAGCTTGCTCTAGCGCTTGCTGTTCAGCTCGTTGATGGCGGAGCACATCCTCACAGCTTTCGCAGGGAAGGCTAGATTTCTGGGAGGTCTTCTTGGCATCTGCACGACCATTGACTCTAATTGGCCCGTCGCACATGTAGCAGCACTGATTGTCATCATAGGCAAGGCAGTATTCCCTCACCTGCCTGGCAATTTGACCCGATTGGACGACATCTCTGAACGGTACCAAATCAGCTACGCGCTCGAGAAACGCCCCCTCCCCGTCCATAGCCCAGTACCGCGTCGCCAGAGCTATTTCATCTGGATCTTGGGTCAAAAATTGCAACCTGACTGCCATGCAGAATCCTACTAACGATGGTTGATCAAAGCTTTGCCTGAGCCATGCGCTAGCGGGAAAGACGCCGAGAACAGGCGCATCGAGTTTAACATCATAATGCCTTCACTCGAGCCAGCCTGATTGATTGCAAGAACGCCTCTCCCCCTTTATAGGATTTCACATCGTCAGTAGGCACCACCTATTGCTTCAACAATGGGACGTTCCAACCCGATCCTGATACAGCCAATTCACTATCGCTCAGCCAGGCGAGTGATTGGGATCACTTTCTCAAAGCCTTCTCATCGCGTTGGCTCAATTCATAATAGCGTTTGCCATCCTTGGCCATGCACCAGGGATTAAAGAATTCACGCAAATTTGGGAGCTCAGAATCAGGGTCTTTAGCAAGCTGGCGGCGTACGGCAATCCGATAGCTGCGGTGCCATGTTTGCTTGTCAAAATGCTCGCTTTCAGCGGTGGTAATGCCCCGAATCGGGGTTTTGCGACGACTTCTGCTCATGGAGGTGTCCGAGGGCTGATGAAGCGCGCTCATGCGTGCTTGCCCTGCTCGGCACAACATTGCAGCCTACCACGACCACTCAGGATCGAGTACATCAGCAGTCCAGAACTGAGACCCGACGAGGCACGAGCGCCCTCTGACCTTGCACAGCAGGATTTCATGTTTCTGAGAATCCGTGACTCGACGCCGGCTTTTCTTACTGCCCGAGCACCGACCTGCTAATAGCACCCTTTCAGCGATCATCGTACGAAGCCTGTTGGAGTATGGGCATAGGCGCCGGAGAGATCACGACGGTGGTTTGGCAGCGCCCTACGATTACGCTGCTTCGTGTGCGATTTCCCTAGGCGCCCCACGCATCCGTCCGTCGCCCAAAAAACAAAATGCGTTTGACGATTCATTATTCGCATTGTTAAAGTAAATCGTCAATCAGAAACACCGAGGTGCTTTATGGACTCGCAAAGATCAATCCACGCAATAGTCGATACCCTGGCCGCTACCCTTGAAAAGGTTCCAGATATGGCGGGTGGATCGGTGCGCGTGCTGAAGCTTCTCACCAACGTCTTCCAGCAGTGGTCTGAGGAAAAATCCAAGGAGAATCTTGGATCCTTAACCGATGCAGAGCTCCTGCAGAAGCTTGCGGCCAGCGGCTCTGTCGCCGGGGCTTTGAGCACCAGAGAAACGCGCAAGCAAGCTCGGCGCGTCGCTGCAAAGATTGAATTCTTTGATCGACTCAAGGATTTTGGCGGAGTGCTGAAAAGCCAGGCAGTAGCCAGCACCTTGGGTACAACAAGACAAACCATCAACAACCATGTGAAAAAAGGCACCTTAATCGCGATCCAGGAAGGAAACGATTACCTTTATCCGGCGTTTCAGTTTGTTGGAGACGAAAAGCTTCCACACCTGGAGGAAATTCTAGGCTTGATGAAAAATGTCAGCGCAGAAGCTCAATGCACATTCTTCCTCAACCCTATCGCCTTTAATGGCGGAGAAGCAGAATTACCCTATGTGGTACTTAAAGACGGTGCTGATGAGAAACAGTTGGAAGCTATCAAGCGTGAAGCGTCTCTTTTCATGAGCTCAACGCCTGCGTAAAAAACAGCGCACCCAAAGGTGGGGCGCTGCGTGAAGGGTAGCGGAGCTTAAGAGCTCAGCACCATGTAGCCGAGGATATCGGTCAAAATTTCCTCTGCATCAATGCTGTCGCCCTCAAAGCCTTCCGGAAGTTCTCCTTTGTACTCGAACTCCGGAAGCTTCGTCATCTCAACGGTCTTAACCGTTGTGGTCTCACCTGGTGCCGTCCACAGCGCGTAACAACTGTGTCCGTCCGGGTGATGCCGCGACTCATAAGCGATTCCATCAAAAGGGTTGCCTGGCAACCTGGCCACCGCTGCCACAATGTCTTGCGTAAGGGTGTAATCAGGGCCGGTCACTTCGTCCACCGTCCGGTTCATTTTGGACAGGCATGGCTTCAGATTCAGCAGCTTCAAATCCCTGGTCGTCTCTACCACGCACATTTCTTTTTTCTCAAGATCAGTGGTGTTCAATACGATTCCAAGCCCTTTCGATTCCTTGGGCCGAAGCCTTCCGTACGTCTCGGCCAGCGCCCCGCTGGGGTGTTCAGCCCCATACCAGATCCCGATTTCTTCCATGGGATCGTTAAACCTACCCAGTTCTTTAGGCTTTTTAGGCAATCCGTAATACTCAGCATTCTCATGCCCGGAGTCCTGAACCCTGTAGGAAATTGAGCCGCTCGGGAGCAGTTTAACGCTCAGCTTACCGCCAGTGTGCAGCCTTTGAACCAGTTGCTCGGTTTGTTTAATATCGTCGTCGCCTGTAGCCATTAATCACCTCGTTAAAGAAAAGTATCGTCATAAGTTCACCATTCAAAGGTTGCTTACGAAAAGGACGCTGGAATTCCAGCGGCGCCCGACACATGCCGAGCGCGCGCGGATTCTAGCAGAGTAAAAGCAAAGGCAAACAGAGCCGGGAAGCTCTCACATCAACGAGGTCTGGGCTGGAGGATAGTTAGTGAAATGTGGAATAAATTCGATTGAATTCGAAAGCATCCATTCGAATAGGGCGTAGCGGCAACCGTAGATAAGAGTTCTCCTCTTTATCCAGTGTCAAAAATGCCGTACAGGAAGCAGATATGGCTGAAATGCCTTAATAAGCCTGGGTGAAGACCGGGTTAGGTAAACTCATGCGCGCTTAAGATGGAGACGCCCGCGCAGTCCCAAAGACGCCGGAAGGGTCATACTGGTTGAAGGAAAATAACTCCTAGTGCCATATTGCCACCCAACTTCCCACACAGGTTGCGGATCATGAAATTTCTGGCTGGTGTCATTGGCGGTTTGGTACTTGCGATTCTGAGCATGGTCTTGGTTTCCATCGGCAGCGCGGGCTCGCCTCCCACCGGCAGCACCATCGGGCCGACGGTGTTCCTCTTGGTGTGGATTGCGTCCATTGTCATCGCACTGATGGCTCCGCGTGCAGCGAAAGCTTGGCGCCGGCTGCTACTCCTTTCTGGGATCGTCTCTTTTCTGATGCCTTTGGCCGGAGTGGTCTTCACTGGGAGCTTCCTGGCAAACCAGCAGACATCCTCGGCAGCTGAAACAGCCGGTGCTGCAGTAGGGGGCACCTTGGTAACTGGCGCATTGGGCTTCGTAGGCTTTTTCCTGGGAGTGGTGTTCGTGCTGAGCGGCCTACTGGTAGGCCGTGACAAACAAGTCATCTATGTAGCTGCTCCACAGCCCCCACAAAAGCCGTGATGGATTAGCCCAGAGACTCGGTTCATCAACCTGAGCGAAGCCAGCGCCCCAGCGCTGGCCTCGTACCTAGTGGAGCCGATCGGAAGGTCTAAGCGTTAGTAGATAGGCTGACACACTTACGAATGTAGGCTTCGCTAACCCGGTGCACCATCTCAACCAAGAGCTTCAGCTTCTTATCAGTATCTTCAGTGCGCCACGGAGACACCAAGTGACCGTGCATCACCCTGTTTCTCACTGAGAGCCAGACATCGAGATGATTTTTGTTGATCACCCCGGCATCCCGGAATGATTTGAGTAACTGAATCACCCCCTTCTCCCTGGCCGTTCTGAGGGAGTTCATTAGCCTCTCGCGCAGCCACTCCTCGCCCTCCCACGCTTCAAGATGGGCCTCTAGGCTTTTGATGGACTGCTCCCGACCATCCACCTCGTCATCAGACTCAAGCTCCGCCTCATCATCCAAAGGCATCATCCTGGTCACGCCCTCGATGACACTAGCCAGCGTCATGCACAACACCCAGTTGGAGCCAAGAGAAGCCTGAGCGATTTCCTGATAGTAATGCGTCAGTTGGTGATGATCTGAATCCCTGCTTTTGTCGTTTGCTCTGACGATCATTGTGAGGATCAGTCCATAGAGCTCCCAAAAACGCTGGGGCGTTCCGTCATTACAACGAAGAGATGAGATGCGTGGATCCGCAGTGTGCTCAGAGACCCTTCTCAGAGAAACCTGAGCAGTACCGTCACCCATGTTCCGGGCCACAAGACGTGGGTAAATGATTTGGCCAAGCAGGATGTTTAAAGGCTCACCGAGCCAGTTCTCCAGGAGTCGGTACTCAACCCCCGAAAAATCAGACGCAGTCACCCACAACCGTTTTCCAAGCTCACCCCTGTAAAAAATCACTTTCCCACCATCCACCTCGACCACCTGATGGTGAGTTGCATGTCCTCCAGAAAACGCATCCGAAGAAGAGGCAGCATCGCGTAGTTTTTCGCGAGACATCATCGGTACCGGAACGTTGAAACGCCCGTCGTAGACTAGCTCCGTGCCCGCCTCTTTCCTCACACTTGGCCGACGATCCACAGTCATGAGCCCTTGGATGCTACCGGAAAGATGCCAGGTACCTTGCGACACCTCTCCGATCTCGACATCGACCCAACCGCAATTCCACTCAACACCTTCGTAGTCCACTGCAATGACTCGAAGCTGGTCAAGATTGGCGTATGGGTTGTTACGAGCCTGCATCAACCGCTCGAAAGCTAACCCCGCCTCACCCGGCTGGCCGTGCATCATGAACTCCATATGGCTCGCCGACTTAATGGATATGTGACCGGGGCCCGTGAACAGTGGGTCTTCACCGTCATAGCCGATGACCTGCATTGACGGACACTCGATAAGCAGAGGCAGTTCAAGGAGCCGATGGGCCCAATTGTCCAGCGTTCGCATTCCCTTTCTCCAAAAAATCCATAGAAACGTGACGCTCAATCACGGCTCAGTGACGACTTTCATCAAAGTTGGGCTCTCGCCACCTTGTCCTGCTCCCAGTGGGTGATATCCGGAACTTCATGCACACCATCAGACCCGAGCATCAAGGTCTGGCGAGGGAAAATGTCCATGAGGTTCGGTATTCGGGCGAAGTCTTGCACGGTCTCAGCCCACTCGTAGTTATCCTCGAGCGGGTAGTAATTGACCGCGTGCACGAACACACCAAGCACCGTGGTTTCAGATGCATCGTATGCCGAAATATTGTCGATATTTTTTTCCCGTCGCAGCTCTTCAATCTGGATTCCGTCACGAGTCTCGTACCAGACATGCACTACTCCAGCCCGGTCAGGCGGGATCTGGCTGACGCCATCGTTGACCAGTCCCTTGAAATGCTTGGAGCGCGTGGAAAGCGACTCCTCATGATCGCAGCGCCATTGGCCAGCTACGCAACTGGCCACGTCTTTGACATACATGTTCAGAATGTCATCGTTATTACCCGGTCGGATGACACGTTTAGCAACGGTCGCGATGCTTCGCTTCTCGTTACTATCGACATAGCCGAACACCAGTTTTTCTTGCTGTGGGCTGTGGGGGCGGACAGAGAATTTTCGGTAGTGCCGCTTGAGGTACATCTTATCGATGGCTCGGACTTGAGCGGTTATCGAGCCTTCTTTAACCCTTGCCCCTCCAGCTTTGATCGCAAGGTCAACTACCTTGATCACATCCTCCGCTGTCACCGTAGACACTTGGTCATGGAACGTCAGATCGGCAATGCTCCAAGGGGCGGCCTTGAGCATGTGATGGCTCAGCCTTGCCCAAATGTCAGCCCAAGCTTGCTCCTCAGCTTGGGAGTACTTGGTTTGCTTAATCGAGCGTTTGCACTCTACATAGAACTCTAGGTCTCCGAACTTAACCAGGAGGTCTGGAGATTTTCTCTTCCCATTGGGCCAGGTGATGCTGTTCTCAGGGATGAAGGAAACCTCGTACCCATTCTTGATGTAGAAAGAGGCCGTCAGCAGCTCAAACAACTGGGTTTCAGGGTTGTTGTTGTTCGCGAGCATTTTGTCGAGAACGTCCCCGACATTTGGCACCTTGCGAAGCTGGTCTGCAACGGCACCAATGGCCATGGCGTAAGGGAAGATACGCCTGCTGCTGTAGGTAGAATCAGAGAGCGGAAAATCGTGAGACAGGTAGGAAGCCAAAATGTACCAGTCGATGTCGTTCTCCGGAGGCATGAAGAGCTGTGGCTCGATCGGTAGTCGGATGTCGAAGCTCGAATCTTTCTCTCGGATCCGCTTCACGTATGCAGCTTTGCGCTGAGCCCACGCTTCGGCTCCGAGCCTTTCCACGAGCAGTCTGTAAAACGCTTTGGTTCTTGCGCGCTCAACCCAACTGACAGCATCCATTGTGTCTCTCCATGTAGGGAATCCGGAGAGTACTCTGAAGCAATGTCATCCTGCCACCACGCGCATCTCGGATGCGGTCGCGCTCCATGGCGAGTCGACCGACCTATCGAACCCAGCCGATCCCCGCAACATGTCACGCCCTAGCCCCTTCGGGGATGAACGATGTCATTGAGCCGCGCTTGCGTTGGACAGCTCAGTGAATACAGCAGGCGTTGGGTACAATGAATGTCAGGCGAAGATGTCTGCATTGCCGAAATCTCCACCCGGCGATTAGGACAACCTGAATGTTGAAACTGGAAAAAACCTCCACTTACGGAGGTTTTTTGATGTCATCGCACGTTACTTGGAGAGCCAGGTTTCTACGACATCAGAACCATACTCGGCTTTCCACTGCTTCAGCTGGGTGTGATTGCCGCCTTTGGTCTCAATCACCTCGCCGGAGTGGGGATTCCGGTACTGCTTAACCTGACGAGCACGACGGGGAGCCTTCTCTGCGACTGCAGGTGCAGCAGCACGGCGGCCAGCCTGCGGATCCAACAAGTTGATGACGTCGCGAAGGCTGAAGCCATACTCGCCAAGCAGATCACGCAATTTGGTCTCAAATTGGATTTCTTTCTGCAGCTCAGAGCTACCTTTCAGAGCTTCGAGTTCTGCGAGTTGGGCTGCAAGCTGTTGCTCAAGTTGACGGAATTCGGCTAGGCGAGACATGGATCGTCCTCAAACACGGTTAGTAGGAAACAGGCAAACATCGTAAACCATCGAAAGCACTTCACGCTTCGACTTTCGTGTTGACATTGACTCCTAATGAACGCGCTATGAGCTCATGACCACTCCTTCATGCTGTGAGCACAGGCATCGCCAGATGCAAAACGCCCCGCTCATGGCGGGGCGTGCTCCTTTCTCCGAAAGGGTTCCGCATTCAGATAATGCCAAGCTACGCCAATTCAGCTAACGCCTCTTCTACTGCAGTGACGGAGCGGCTTCCTCAAACATCACCCCTATCCAGCGCGTTCGCTTCATGGTTGATACTTGGACGAAGAAGCAGTTCTCACAGAGGTGGAGCTCATACGCCTCACCGCAATGGGATGAGCCCTCTCACCCTGACGCATGCATCGTCCCGAACTCTAGATGGCCAGCCCCAACTTGGGTTGAGCCCCCACACATATCGCATATGACACCCTCGCTCGCGCACTCACCATCGTGCTTCACCTTCATCTATGGCCTCCTGAATCTGAGGAGATGGTTGATCCAAGCAGCCAAACAATCAGTGCCGAGCCTTCGAGGCACCACGCGCACTGTCCCCCGCCCAATCACACACCACATAGAGGCTGCTTAATGTCTGAACGACCAGATACCCCTGAATTTCTTCTGATCTCATGATGATCGACGTGCGAATGCGATCACCATCATCAAAGCGTCGCCCTCGATCACCAAACACAAGCCCAATCAAGGAAAGCTCACCAGGCCCATATTCAACGAATGATAGATAGGCAGTTACATCGAAGCCGAACTGGATCGCTCTCGCGGCAACTACGCTGCGGGGAACAGCTGACGGCGGTGTATCCACAACCTTGTAGCTGGAGAGCGACTCTCGCCTTTTACCCATTTGAAACCTCAACGCAGTACTGAAATCGAGTGACGCCTTACGCAATGACCGGCCCAGAGGGATGACCGACCATTGAGGAGATCAAAGATGTGGATAGCTTGATAGATTCAACCAAAGCGCCTGGTTGAGCCGGGGGCCAGGCGCGGCAGCTGCGAGATGAAGTTCACATCTCAAAAATGGGCATCTGGTGGATCAGCAACCGCGATCAAAGCTCGGAGACTGGGTCGGCCTGTTGTCCGCTTGAAAGAGGTCAGCACATACACCCCACATCTTGTGGTGATCACCCAATACCGTCCGCTTTTTCGCAGATCGTAAATCGGCATAGTCTTCATCAAATGCCCATGCGCGTAGTGCTTGTGAGAGCCAATGTGCTCCTGTCCAAACACCTTCCCAACGGCGCATTCCGAGGAGATGAAGACATCGCTCAGATAAGCGGTGATGGGCGACGTGTGCTGTTGGGACATGGCCCGAATGATCCGCTTGAGCTGAAAAGCAGAGAGCTCCTTGCCGCGATAGTCAATGACTGAACCTGACATCTTTTTCCTTTTCCTACGCTAAAAAACACGACCAGTCCCCGACGAGGAGATGGGGCTAAATCTCAATCGTGAAATCGGGAGTAAACCCAGAGGATTCGCCTGGGTAGCCTCTCGGATTCGATACCACCCGACATCCCGCTACGACGGTATCAATGGCTTGATGTGTGTGACCGAAGATCCACGCATCAGCTTGAGCGACCAAGTCATCCCAATGATTGAAATACGCTGCTGCGAGATGACCTTCATGGCCGTTGCCGGCGACCGCCTGCATGGGGCAATGGTGAGTGACGACGACGGTCTTACCGGGAAAATCCTGTTTGAGCTCTGTAGCTAGAAACTCACGCGAGGAGATGTTCTTGGCGATTAGATCGACAGGGCGAAGCTTGCTATAGCCCTCCCCTGTACGGATGCGTTTGAAGTCTGTCATCCATTCCGCACATTCCCTCATCGCAGCTCTGTAGTCCCCGGTTGACGTGTAGTCAGTCCAGGCCGTCGCCACTAGGAATCTAACGTCGCCGATGATCAGCGACTGGTTATCCAAGATGTGCACATGCTCTGCAGCAGCGCCGCGCATCTTTTCCAAGGTACGGCTCAGGTGGCCACCGTAAAATTCGTGATTCCCACAGACGTAAATCACTGGGCATCTGAAGTTTTCATTAGCCCATACGACCCCACGACCACGCACAGAGATGTCACCTGCGAGCACCACCACATCCGCATCGGCCTGAGGACGTTCAAAGCCACGGAACTCGAGGTGGAGGTCTGAGTAAATCAATATCTTCATCTGGTACCACATGCTCCGCACTTGTCATGGGGGGCGTCGCCACTCCAAGCCCGCCCGAAGGGGGCTTGGCTACATAAATTGGGCGCATTAGGGATGCAGGGAAAAAACGGTATGGAGGCCAGCTTGCTTTCTGACGCCATGCCCTAGCAGCAGGTAGACCGTGCTCTTGGTTTCGAACATGCACGGATGCACCTGCGAAACCGCATAGGTAGTCCGAACCCAATGACCAGGCGAGAAACGTGCGCGGCTGTCCTTCACGACCTCATGCGCGAAGATCACCATCAGCGGTAGGCCATCTGAAGACCTCTCAACCCCATCAGTGGTGATGTCGATGAGAATCCACTTCCTGACCAAACAGTAGGGTTTACCAGGGAAGCGCTGCTGAGCCTCTCGCACAAGCTCTAACTCTTCTCCTTCCCACCCCTTCAGCGCTTCCCCGTCTCCGTAAAGAAACGACATGATCTCTTCTAAGGACGTAGCCATAGGTCACCTCCGTGCGCTTGAGTAGACCTGGCCTTCTGGGGTGACAAACTCATAGACAGGGTTCGACTCACTGCCCTCTTTGATGCGAATTTCGGAGAGCAACTGCATCGAGAACTCCTTGAGATTCGTCATCGACGGTGGAGCGATTAGCTGGATTCGGTTGACGCTCAAAAATTCAGCGGCATGACCCTTACAGATTGAGTCCACCTGCTCCACGCCAGATACGAGGCGTACTGAGGGGCCGAAGCAGCCGTCCACCAGCCCACTCCCTTCTACGACGAAGTAGTACTCTAGCGGGTTCAGACTCACTGAATTCCAAAATAAGCGCAGGCTGTCGTAAGCCTCGAATTGACCCTGAAGTTCTGTACGTTTTGTGACCAACACGTGTGCATCTCGTCTATAACTCGAGGCACTTCGGAAGTCCGAAGCCCTAATAACAATTCATATAAATTGACAACTTTCTGCGGGACGGCGATTGTCCTTTCACCACTCTTCCGTCCTCCTGGAACGGCATAGCCACCATACCATCAATCCACATTCACTTACTATGTTTCGTAGATGTAGATTTTTCAGTATGGCCTTATCCTTCCTTTTGGGAAGCGAAAATGCCGTCGCGATACACATTGGCCGCAGTGCTCCGCACCACCCGTTCAGCGCGCGGCCTCACCCAAGAGCAACTCAGAAGCACTGTGGAACCGCGCCATCTGCATAACGTGGAGCACGCGAAATCGAATCCCACAGTTGAGATGCTCGAATGTATAAGCGAACGGTTGGATGTGGACGTCGTGGCTCTGCTGGCTGCTGCCTCTTGCTACGATCGACAGGAGACCGTCGAGCAGTACCTGACGCATTTGCGCTCTGAGCTCACGAAGCTGCGGGAAATGGGGGTGATGGAAAGCATCCCGGCTCAATTCGCTGACGGCGAGCTGATCACAGCCAAGTCGGGTAAGCCGCCAATTCCAGCGGAGAGAATAAGTGCAGTGCTGAGCTGCAAAGCCCAGGGCTTCACTCAGAAGGAGACCTCTGTGAAGCTCGGGATCTCTACCTCAACGGTGCACAAGATCTGGCATATGCCAGCGGGGAAACCATGAGGGCTTGATGGTACGCCAGGCAATCAACCTAGGCGTTCTTGAAAAGGGGCTTCCACTCAATCGTTTTGCCACCCCACTGAACAGGGCCACTGCCCCACAGTAATGGAAGGCTGGCTTTTGGCACCGAGTGGCCAAATGCATGAGTCAGCCCAAGACCATGCATACCGAGGGCGCAGTTATCCAGCTTCTCGTCAGACCACATGTGCCAGCCCTTCAAAATGCCCATTTGGGCAACATAATTGACCCATAATTGACGACCTAGCGAACCGCAGAACGACCGAGCACATTCGCACTGTTCAGCCGTTAGCGCGGATGACAAGCTGCTGATCAGGAACGGATGAATGTCGCTGGCCACGGGCCCATTAGCGCGCAGCCCTTCAATCGGGAAAGCCGGGTCAGCAATATTCGACAGCAGCATCGGCGACGCCAGTTCCAACGGGTTGGCACTGAATATGGAAATGTTGTTAAGGCCTTCATCCTGCAGGTACCGTCTCACCATGGCTTCGCCATAGTCAGTACTCATGCCAAACACTAGGGTAAGCGACACCCCCCTCAGAAGCCCAGGATCTTCGAGCGGCTTGGTCTTTTCCCGACCAGCCCGCCGGCCAAGGAGGCTGTCAAATACACCGATAAGTTCAGTGCCACTCCACAGCCCGTCTTCAACCACCACCACATTCCCATTCGGGAATTTCGCAATGGCATCGGCAGGTGAATCAAGTAATTCGAGATCCGGACGCCGTTTATTCAACAGGTTCGCCAGGATATCTCCGCTTTTGACCGCACCGCGACGATCCTTGTTGTAGGCAGCGATGTCAGCCTGCACCACCGGGGAGTTCATGAAAATCTCACCCAAATCCGGCGCGGTCATCAATGACACCCTCGCCAAGATCGCGTCAGCCAGCCATGAGAGCTTTCCTAGACGGCCAAACTGACTTTTCCAGGCGGTCAGTGCGTTGATGTCGATCAGCGAGTGCGTCCAGTTGGAAATGATGCTCAGAGCTGCAGCATCAATCGACAAGCCACAGCTGGCAATTATCTTTGCCAACTGTGGCTTAGCCTGCCCACCGGGAGGAAAAACCTTCGCGAGCTCCTGCGCATTGTAAGGCTGGAATTCCGTATGCTGGGTTCTGAGAAACCCTCTGAGCTTCAACTCCCTTTCGATGTCATGCGTAGCGGAGATCAGGTAGCCCTGCTGTGCTCCAGCAGGCAGCTGGTCTTGCAACACCTTCATGATTTCGAAATGGAAGTGCTGAGGGTTAACCTCAAGATTGAGATCCACCTCAATGCGACGGATGAAGCGGCCTATGGCCTGAGGATGGCCATACCTGTGGATAACTTCTGAGATCTGATCAGCTTGTCGGGCTTCAGAAATGATCAACAATGGCCGCATGAATCATTCAGTCCGCTTGCTCTTGGAGATTTCGAGCAGCAAACCTGCAGGAACACGAATGTCGCTGAGGTCAGCGAAGGACATCTTATCGATTGCCTGGTGCAGTACTGCTCGTAGCTCCTCAAGATCTTCCGACTCAGCACCTGGTACCGACGAAGCCGCTTCAGGCTGGCAAGCTGCCTTTTGCACAGGCACTGCGGGTGGTTTGGCGACCGACCGAGCAGGCTTGGGACGAATGTCGTTGGCGATAACAACCGCCCGAGCAGTTCCCAGGCCAGCCCTTTCAAGCTCCTCCTGTAGCCGCGCTATAACCAAATCAGTGCGCTTGATCTCCCAGGTTCGCAAGAAGTTGGCCGTGGAGCGATGCGCTCGCAGAGCAGCAATCCACTTCGAGTAGAAGTTGGTGTGCTCTAGCGCCTCATACAGCGCCGCTTGAAGGGGAATATCCTTCTGCTCAACAGCAAAAACCTTGGCCAGTTCGTAGAACTCATCCGAGGTCATCTTTTTGAGCAGTGTAAAATCGGCCCCGAACGGCTTAGCGGGAGTCGTGACGTAAATCACACCTGCGGTGTCAACGCCAACCAAGCAATCTATCGTTGGGTTGGAGAAGCTTTCCCAGAGCTTCGCGCCTGCGGCAGGCACAAAATCGGGGTTGAACGTGATTGGGCCCTGACCGGGGCCGGAAACCAAGTAAAGGGAATCGGAGGGCAGCGCCTCAACGAAAGACAGCACCTCTCGAAGCTCGTTGTCCACGAGGCTCCGGAGATTGCCGATAAACTTGATGGTTTTTGGCGAAATCGCACGCCTGATGTACTGGCCCAGTTGAGCTCCTAGGATGCTAGGGCCTTTCTTGTGGACGTGTTCATTCAAGAGCGTTTGAATTTTGGCGATTTCAGTGCCAGTCAAGCGAGGGGTCATATGCAAATTATGTCCTGACGGATGTTCATCTCAAGCCCGAAGGCTCGAGATGAACCATAAATATTCGTCGGATAGTAATCAGCATGCCGAAGTCCGTTTCTTCGACAAGGAAGGCCAGAAATCCCTCACGTGCCCTACTGACAAAATGTGCCAGATCTGCTTCCAACAGATTACAGAGCGGTGCCCCTTTGCGGTCGCTCTTGGTCGAGGCTGTTGCGCCAAGAGAAGGAACCGTTGCAGCTCACGGTAGCCAAGATCCAAAGAAGGGTTGCGACCCCTCATGCTGACTGCGCCGAATGTGCATCTCCTAGGACTGGATGCCGACATTCGTTGGATAAACACATTCTGGAGGCCTAGCCCGGGCCTTGTCAAATATATGTGTTAGGTCTCGCAGCGGCTTTGCGGTTCGCTGAGACCGTCAGAAAAGCACTCCAAGCCAAGGTTCGGCTTTCGGAACCGGAGCCTCGCTAAGAGCGCATTTTCAGGGCTAAATGCGGCAAAATGGCGAAAAACACCAATCTGTAGCAAGCCCACAATTCTAACCAAAATGCGGTGGAGGAGGAATCTGTCAGCTCTCCCACATGAGCACCAACACGACGAACGGCCCTAAGGGAAGGCCAGCTTTCACCATAACGCGCCGTCAGTGCCGGAAGGACAGCGGATAGCTGAGCCAGGTGACCGAGCTATCCACAGCGACTCATTCGGAAAAGAGGTTTCTGCCAATATCCCAAATGACGCCAGAGGCAAGGAGAGCGAAGAACAGGTGCTTGTACTCCGCGAACAGGCTCCACTCCTCCACTCCGAGGCCAACACCAAGAAGCAAAGTGGTCATAAGCAGGTAGCGCCAAGCCGGCGCAAAAATCGTAATCAGCTTTGCCAGCGACACCTGCTTCAAGAAGTCGTCAACGTTCCTGTTGTAAGCACGCCCCAAGATCACAGCAAGGCCGATCAAAGCTGCTGCCATCCCCAACGCCATCCACTGTGTGAGCGGAACGAGAAAAAGCGCGCCCCCTCCCCATAACAAGCCCTTGCCGATCGACGCCAGCTTACGGCTGTAGACCTTTGCAACGGGTTCAAGATCCGAAGGCATTCGAGGATCAAAAAGTGGTGCACTCAGCATTGGCTTTCCTCGCAGAGACTCAGATCATTTTCATCAGAGACCGGTGACCTGGCTTACCAGCGCAGATCATTCTTAACAGCCCTGTAAAGGTCAACCCGCGAGGTCATGGTGCTCAGTTGGGGAGCGTGGAGAGCGTCCTCAACAGCGTGGATGTTCTTTGAGCCAGTCTTGCCATGATCATTCATCAAATTCTCGATGAAAGCAGCGACCTCATAGCCCTCATCCTTATCGACTTTGGCTTGATCAAGTGGGCCGGCATACGACCCATCCCCCTTGTCGCGTTTCCAAGTGTACTTGTACTTATGCTCCTGCAAATCAGAGCGCTTCACCGTTACCGTCATATCCTGCCTCCTAGGCATCGAATGTATTTCAGAACCAGCTCGCTCAGGAACGCCGGCGACTGCCACTGAGCAACGCAGTGCCGACATACCGACGCTCATCCTACTGTACGCATGCACAGCATGCTCGCGGAAAAGGTAACAGCTTTTGACCAACGGCTCATTCAGCCGAAAGGCTCTAGCACGTGTGTTACCGCGAGCGCTCCAGGTAGCCAGTCCGGGATCGAGCAGTTAAGGTGGCCCCTTTACCGTAAGGAATAGTGGATGTCTGCACGGGGTGGTTTTTCGGGTCGTGTCTACGATGCTCAGGACATCATGGATCGGCAGCTTTACCCAAGAATGCGTGAGGAACCTCTCCTGAATGAGTCGGACGAGCTCGTGATTCCGGTCAGAAAGGAAGGTGGCCCTCATTTTCGCCGGATCGGACGAGCATCCTTTGGCTCGCGCTTGGGCAGAAGGGAGAACGATCCGACGCACAATGCTTGCGTAGAGCTTCTGCATAAGCGCTTGAGTAGTGAGGAGACGAAACGGGTCTCCATCTCGGTGTACGTCTTTGACGAAGCTGGCTATGAGGAGCAGGTAATCTTCTCGACCCTAGCCGGCACCGATTATCGGTGGTTCATGGAGAGCACCGCTCGAATTGGATTCGAAGATGCGAAGTACATCCAGCCAGATCTCGCCGGACGGGATGCCAACAAATTCTTCCCCACTTCAGCCTCCCCCAACGTGATCATTGAGGTGATCCGTACTCACATTCCGGACGAGCAAACTTTCGCACGTTTATATAACCTGTCTCTGGCGAATACGCTCGTGATCTTCTACTTCATCAATGATCGCGTAACAGGAAGCAAGATCAATAACCAAAAAATGCACGATGACCATCTATCCTTGCGGGTATCAAGGTACATGATCGGAGGAGCAGTCCACGTTAATGGCGACGATGGCAAGACCAAAAAGCCAGGAGAGAGCATAGAGCACTGGTATAGCTATCTCGCTAACTCGTATTTCTCGGAAGCCTTCAAAAGCGCAAAGTGACTAAAACGTAAGCACTTTCATAGTGGAGAGTGCTTTTCGAGCAACCTTACCGACCGCCTTCCTCTCGTCAGCAACGCCCTCCCAATAACCTTGGCGTTCCGCGATTGTCATTGCGAGGGCGAAGTCCTTCTCCTTTATAGCTATCCGCGTGTATTTTCGCGCCAAGTCTCGGTGCTCAGTGAAAAGTTTTTCCTCTGACCGGCGAATCGCTTCCTTTTCGTTTCGAATAAGAAATTCGCTGTAGTAACCATCGATGGTGTAGCACCAAATTTCGCTATGATCACTGCAATCAATACCTTCAAGAAGTGCTAGCTGGTCAACCCAGATCCCAATTTCAATAAATGGCAGTCTAGGGTGTGGTCTGGCATCTCGCATAAGCATTGTCGAACACCTCGAACAGATCTTCTCAGACCAGTTTGCAGATGGAGAAATGGTTTAAGCAAGCGGACGACTGCATCGGCCTATGCAAATTCATCCATCCCGTCCTTTGAGACCAACTCGACCTCCGCCGCGCTCATAATGGATACATCGCCTATCCGGCGCAGTCGGCTCTCGCTCTAGCCCTCAGTCATCTTGATCAGAGGCCTCAGAAACGTCGGTGAGCGCCTCGCCTACGCTCCAATTGTCATCAGGGTGAAGGAGCGTAGTAACCGCTGTGTCTTCCGTAGTATGAACCTCAAATCTTGGCTTATCCTTCGCATCGAGCTCCGTATAGAAAAGATATTCTACGTTTGTGAAGATCCTCGATATGCGCGGAGCTTGGATCGACTGGCCAAACAGATTAAACCTCATCCCTTCATTCTCCGAAATTCGGAGCATCGCGAAAATCCCCTGCCTCTCAAGAGATTCAAACGTGCACCCATCGGTGTAGTCAAAATCTCCCCTGCAGAGCATTTTTGGTTCCCGAGGACTAATCACAGGGCCATCGAGTAGCTTATTAAGCTTTTTAAGAATCTGATAAATATCAGGGCTCATCTCTGTATCGATCATCACGACGGGAGCATCGCAATTCGAGGCAACCTTTCGTGCCAATTCAAGGTAGTGAATCATCCAATCAATCTGCGAATGGAACTCCTCACTACCCTCAGCAGCACGTGTGTCGTATGACACGAGCCGGTTATTCATTTCGAGCTCAAATACCAACCGACCAGTCGAAAAGAGCTTTGCCGCCTTAGCCAGCCGAGAAAAGCGCGGAAAGTCCAATATGTCCTTTCCACGCCATGCATCAGGGGAGATCGATATATCGAACTTCGCGCTTTTACCATCATGGGAGCAGTGAGCCCTGATAGCTACGAGCCCTTCTAGAGCAGCCCCTTCGAAAACCGTACGCAAGGTGCCTGAGGTATAGTAGAAAGTGAACGTATCTACGAGCGTTTCACTTCCATCCTCGGTTCGCACATACAGGGTACCGGCCAATTCCTGCTTAGGCACACTCACTGTCAGCGTACCTTTTTGGCTTCCCCGAGCCTTTCCATGCAGCTCTTCGATCAGTCTCGATCCCTCTAACCTGAAGTGATCACTGGGAATCACTAGCTCCCGGCCCTCTTCCAGCAACGCTTTTTCCGCCGCCAGGTAACCTTCAATTTTGTCGATACCTTCAATGATCAGTTGCAGATTTACCCCTTCTTCAACAGGCTGAATGAAGTACTCGAACCTGTCGCCGGTCTTGTTCACCTCAACGGTGAAGCGCGGATCCAGGTTCGCTAGGCTCAGCTCGTGCCCTCTCATCAACTCGGCGACGGGAGCGTTCACAGGATCGGCAGACATGTTCGTAAAGCGCTGCAGTAAGGCTATCGACCCTTCGTCCACCGCCAATCTGACTTCTTTTTCTGTGAAGCTCTTTTGGTTGAGCTGCGCATTCGCCCTGACCTCAGCCGCTCGCTTCCACTCCAGAAGCTCCTCAACGCTGTAATTGCTCTGGTCTGCGTCGATGAGCTTCGAGTGCGTCTGGCACATCCAGATTCCGTTATCGAAATGCTTACGCTCAGCGGAGGTCTGTTCAGGGTCGTAGCGAGGGCCTAGAGGGGCTGCAGCCCTGATATGGCAAGCAACGCCCAGATTCACAACACCGTCTCCCGACGCGCTAGCACCGTGCGTGTGCACAGAGCAGCCAGGAAAAGCGCACACGTTCCCAGCGCTGTCCCGCAGACGCTGCACCGTACCGAGAGTGAAATCGTCGCGAATTCGCGCACCGCGCGCCTGCCTTTCAGATCTTGGCTTGCTCATGCCCTTTCCTTGGTAACAAAAACAGTACGCCCAAATGATGCTAGGAAATCATCCCGATTGCGATGGTTTGGCTAGAAGTCGAGTTTTGGCCTGTCTGAGACCGCGTAGGACTCAAGGCGGGGACGGGACGGCTAGCGTTGCTTAGCTCCCTGGATGGGCCTGTGCAGCCTTCTGGAGGCCATTTGGAAAGGATTGGGGCATCGCCTGGCCCCATCTCGGATGGGGCTGGCTTACTGACTTACTTTTCTTACTGACTTACTTTTCTTACTGACTTACATTCTTGCTGACTTACTAGGTCTTACTGGGCCTTACTCATGAAGAATTCGCAGTTATTCGCCAATACTCCACTTCGACGTAATTGGGTAACGACGATCCCGACCAAACCCTCTCTCAGTTACACGCGGGCCAACTGCAGCTTGACGTCGCTTATACTCATTGAGGTCAACGAGCCTAATAACCTTGTACACGACCTCTTTGTCGAAGCCTTCTTCAATGATGGCATCGGCTGAATAGTCATGCTCAACGTAGAGACGAAGAATCTCATCCAGAACAGGATATGGAGGAAGCGAATCCTCGTCCTTCTGATCAGGCGCAAGTTCTGCTGATGGCGGTCGATCGATAACACGCTGGGGAATTACATATCCAAGCGTGTTTCTGTACTCACTCAGCTTGAACACAAGCGTCTTAGGTACATCTTTCAACACATCGAAGCCACCAGCCATATCACCGTATAGCGTCGCATACCCAACAGCCATCTCGCTCTTGTTACCGGTAGTCAGTACCAAGTAGCGCTTCTTGTTGGAGATCGCCATCAGAATCACACCACGGCAGCGTGCTTGCAAGTTCTCTTCGGTGGTATCTTTAGCCAACCCTTCAAACTCGGAAGCAAGCGTAGCGAGGAATGCTTCAACCATTGGTTGAATCGGCATCACGCTGTACTTAACACCAAGTAGATCAGCTTCTTCCTTGGCATCGTCTTGACTTATCTGTGCAGTGTAGTGATACGGCATCATTACCGCTTCAACATTTTCCGCACCCAAGGCATCAACAGCTACAGCCAAACTCAATGCCGAATCGATACCACCTGACAGACCAAGTACTACACCCTTAAAACCGTTGCGTTGTACGTAGTCTCTCACGCCAGTTACGAGCGCTTGATAAACACTAGCTTCGATACTCAGCAGCTCTGACTTCTCAGCTGAGACAGGCTTAACTTTCTGACCTTCGATTTTAAAGTCAACTGCGTGTAGACCCTCTTCGAAGGCCGGAGCACGCTGAATAACCTGGCCATCCCCATCAACAACAAAGCTGTTACCGTCAAAGACAAGCTCATCTTGGCCGCCGACTTGGTTGACGTAAACCAATGGGATTGAGCACTCATTTGCTCTTTGAGCCAAGAGTTCTTCACGCTCAGCTTGCTTACCTCGATGAAACGGCGAGGCATTCAGCGTCAGCATAAGTTGTGCACCGGCACTGCATGCTTGACCCAGTGGTTCTGGGAACCAAATGTCTTCACAGATACCAAGCGCTATTTTTATTCCGAAAAGCTCAACTACACAAGGCTCACCCCCAGGAACGAAGTAGCGCTTCTCGTCGAACACACGATAGTTTGGAAGTTGCTGCTTATAATACCGCGCCACTTCGTTCTCATCTGCGAATATCCCGCAGCTGTTGTAGCGACGACTCTGAAGCTCTTCGTGACCGGAGCCTTCCTCAACCCACGGGAAGCCGACTACGATCGCAATACCTTGAGCAGCACTTTTAACTTGCTCTAAAGCTTTCTCAATCCTATGTTGCATGCTGGTTCGCAGCAGCAAATCTTCCGGCGGATAGCCGCAGAGAGTTAGTTCGGGGAAAACGATGATTTGGGCATGGAGCTCATCACGGGCCTTCTTCGCCGCTTCGATGACCTTTTCGACATTACCTTGAATATCCCCTACTCGGATATTCAACTGGGCCATTACCACTCTCAAACTCTGCATGGTTCCTCCTATGCCTTGAGCGGGATGGCAAGATGCAGCGCTTGGGCCGGATTGGAGGGGGTGGCGACCAGGATGGGATCTGGGCTTCGGAAGGGAAGCTCCATGGTGGCCATTGACTCGGAGGCAGGAGCGGCATCTTGCGATACTCCTTCCCATTATGCCCTAACCTCATCGCTCCATTTCTAGACCGGGTATGGGCAGGTCAAAAAAATTTACACTTTTTTTTGGGGTTGTGCAGTTGTGATTTTTGCACAGCTGCCTACCCTATATGTAAGCCTTATAGAGATGTGTGTTGTGCACTTTATAGGGGGCTAGAAGGCCTTGGGCTTCTTTACCAAGTTTGGTGATGGTGCCTGCGACCTGGCGCCGCTGAGCGG
>JADHEE010000166.1_pt1 | contig 36087 bp, 35 predicted proteins | sample 8952401 | NCBI WGS metagenome assembly JADHEE01 (sample SAMN16124438, study PRJNA663242) | bioreactor sludge metagenome | isolation source: sludge (ammonium) | place: India:Bengaluru | collected 2019-02-28 | reverse complement strand
GTGAAGGAAGCCGTCGAGACCACCGGCGCTACCGCTTCGGTGATCTACTTTCCGGCTCCTTTCTGCAAGGACTCGATCCTGGAAGCGGCATTCGGCGGCATCAAGCTGATCGTCTGCATCACCGAAGGCATCGCGACCATCGATATGCTGGAAGCCAAGGTCAAGTGCGACGAGCTGGGCGTGACCCTGATCGGGCCGAATTGCCCGGGCGTGATCACTCCTGGCGAGTGCAAAATCGGCATCATGCCGGGTCACATCCACCTGCCGGGCAAAGTGGGCATCGTGTCGCGTTCCGGCACCCTGACCTACGAAGCCGTCAAGCAGACTACCGACGCCGGCTTCGGTCAGTCGACCTGCGTGGGCATCGGTGGCGACCCGATTCCGGGTTCGAACTTCATCGACATCCTCAAGCTGTTCCAGGCTGACCCGAAGACCGAGGCGATCGTCATGATCGGCGAGATCGGGGGTTCCGCGGAGGAAGAAGCCGCTGCCTTCATCAAGGCCAACGTGACCAAGCCGGTGGTGTCCTACATCGCAGGCGTGACCGCTCCGGCAGGCAAGCGTATGGGCCACGCCGGTGCGATCATCTCCGGCGGCAAAGGCACTGCGGACGAGAAGTTCGCTGCGCTGCAGGACGCCGGTGTGAAAACCGTCCGTTCGCTGGCCGACATCGGCAAGGCCCTGGCCGAGCTGACCGGCTGGGAAGTCAAGAAAGCCTGAGGCTGACTTGATGTGAAAGAGGCCACCTTCGGGTGGCCTTTTTCTTTTCCGCCGCGCGAGATCGAGCGCTCAAGCCTGGGGCAGGGCAGCCGATAAGTCCTTATCGCCCGCTCGCCGTCCGTGCGGCCTAGTCGAGGAAACCGTTCCATGCAGTGGTTTGCCAACCTGCGTATAGCGCTGAAGATGGCCGTGGTTCCCGCGATGCTTTGCCTGTTGTTGATCGCCCTTGGCATCGTTTCGTCGCTGTCGCTGCGTAGCATCGCCAGCCGCGTACAGGTGGTCACCCAGAACCTCGGTCCGGGAATGGACCGCGTGGCCAAGGTGGCCGACAGCATGGCCCGGTTGCAGTTGAGTGTGCGGCATTACGCGCGCAGCGGCGATCCGGCCGCCGAGCAGGAGTTCCTCGAATTGGACCGCGATCTCGGCGCTGCCCTGAAGCAGACTGGCGCGCACCTGCGGGATCCGCAGCGCAGGCAACTGCTAGCCTCCATCGAGAACCTGTATACACAGTACAGTCAGTTGTTTCGCGAATCCCTGGTGCCGCTCAGCCAGGAACATCGGAAACTCATCAGTGGCGAACTCGGCCAGCAAGGCCCGGCGATCGAGAAGGTCCTCAGTTCGATCCTGGAAAACGCCCAGCAGGACTTCAACCTCGACGCGGTGTTCTATTCCAGCGCAGCCATGCGCCATCTGCTGCTGGGGAGCCAGTACCTCTACCAGTTCCTTCAGGAGAATCAGCCTGACCAGGTGAAATCGTTCCAGACCGAACTGGGCAACGCGCAGAGCACCATGAGCGTTCTGCGCGACCGAACCAGCAGCCAGAGTACCCAGGACAAACTCAACGATGCCTTGCAGCACCTGGAGCTATACAAGGCCGCGGCGGACAAGACCGTGCAACTGGTGGACGCGCGCAACGCGACCCTGCAGAAGATGGATGCCATCGACCCGCAGATCGCCGACCTTGCCAGCCTGTTGCAGCAAAGCATCATGCAGTCGATGGATGCTGCGGAGGCAGACGCCGACAGCACCGTGGCCCGCGCCAACCTGCTGTTCTGGGGGCTCGTGCTGGCGGCGCTGCTGGTGGCCGGGCTCACCGCTTACGCCGTCGGCGCAGCGCTGGCACGCCCGCTGGCGCGGATCAACGTGATGCTCGAGGACATGGCGGCCGGGCAGGGCGATCTGACCCGCCGCCTGCCGGTCCAGGGGCGGGACGACATTGGCCAGCTGGCGCAGAACTTCAATCGTTTCGTGGAGAAGATCCGGCGTACAGTGGCCGAGGTTTCCAGTGCCTCGCACACCCTGCAGAAATCCGCCGTAGACCTGCAGGATTCTGCCGAGAACGCGCACCGCGACGTGCAGCAACAGCGCGAGGAAAGCGACCAGATCGCCTCGGCGATGGTGCAGATGGCGGCGAGCGCACAGGAAATGTCCGGCAATGCGCGTGCCGGCCAGGCGCTGTCGCAGGATGCACGCACGGCGGCTGGGGTCGGTCTGGCTCGGGTCCGGGCGAATCAGGAGGCCATGCAGGTTCTATCCAACAAGGTCGACGCGCTGGCGACGGTGATCGAGTCGCTCCGTGAGGACAGCGGGCGCATCGGCTCGGTGCTCGGGGTGATTGGCGGGATCGCCGAGCAGACCAATCTGCTGGCGTTGAACGCCGCCATCGAGGCGGCGAGGGCGGGCGACATGGGTCGCGGCTTCGCCGTGGTGGCGGACGAAGTGCGCTCGCTGGCCCAGCGCACGCAACAATCCACCGAGGAGATTCAGGAGATCATCCAGACGTTGCAGCGCCGCACGCTGTCCTCCATCGAGATGATGAGCGACAGCCAGCAGGCCGTGGGTCACGCCCGCGAGCGCGCCGAGCAGACCAGCGAGTCGCTCGGTGGAATCACTGTCGCGGTGGATGCGATCGACCAGAACATCCAGGCGATGGCGACCGCGGCGCATGAGCAGGCAAACGTCGCCGACATGGTCGGCAACAGTGTGCTGCGGGCCAACCAGATCAGCGCCCAGACCTTCGATACCGTCGAGCGCACGAGGCGTTCGGCTCAGGAAATCCGACTGCTGGAAGGCCAACTGGTGCAGTTGATCGAGCAGTTCAAGGTCTGAAGCGGCGGATCGGGGCACCCCGTTGGGCGCCTACAGCTCTTGGCTGGCTATAATCGCGGCGGTTCACAAGGAGCTCCCATGTCCGTTTCCACCGCTTATCTGCCCGATCTTCTGGCCTTGGGCTGGTTCGTATTCTGCTGGGTAGGCTATACGTTCTACGCCAGCTGGAGAGGGCGCGACACGGCCTGCCTTGCCAGCGTGCTGCATCTGTACCGGGAGGACTGGATGCGCCGCATGCTGTTGCGCGACAACCGGATCGCCGATGCCAACGTGATCGGCAACCTGGAGCGCAACGCCTCCTTCTTCGCCTCCAGCACGCTGATCATTCTTGCCGGCGTGCTCACCGTGCTCGGTTCCAGCGACCGTGCGGTCTCCCTGCTGGCCGACCTGCCGTTCGTCAAGGATGCCAGCCGCCCGCTGTCCGAGTTGAAGCTGCTCGGCCTGGCGGTGGTCTTCGTCTACGCCTTCTTCACGTTCAGCTGGTGCATGCGCCAGTACAACTTCGCCTCGACGCTGATCGGCTCCGCGCCGATGGTCGGGGAGCGGTACGTCAACGAACTGGAGCGCAAATCCTTCGCTGAGCGCACAGCAAGGGTGATTTCTATGGCGGCGAACCAGTTCAACTTCGGTCTGCGGGCCTATTATTTCGGCATGGCGATGCTCGGCTGGTTCATCCATCCGGGGTTGTTCGTGCTGGTCACGGCGGGGGTTGTGGTGATCCTCTACCGCCGCGAGTTCCACTCCGATGTGCTGAAGGTCATGGTTTACACCCCCACTCAAGCGGCCGAGCCGCCCAAGGAGAAAAACGAATGAGCGTACCTTTCTGGTGTGTATTCATCGCCGCGCTGCTGATCTACATCGCCAAGCTGCCGGTGGCGAAGGCGATGAACGCCGAAGATGGCGGCTACGATAATCGCCATCCGCGCGCGCAGCAGGCACGCCTGACCGGCGCTGGTGCGCGGGCCCTGGCCGCTCACCTCAACAGCATCGAGATCTTCCCGCTGTTTCTCGCCGGTGTGCTGATGGCGCATACCACGCAGACCCACGGCTGGCTGGTCGATACACTGGCGGTCATCTTCGTGATCAGTCGCCTCGTCTACCTGTGGTTCTACTACATCGGCCTGACCTGGCAGCGCAGCCTGGTGTGGTTCGTCGGCCTGGCCTGCTGCCTGTTGCTGATGCTCACGCCGGCGCTCTGAACGTCATTCGCCGGACAAAAGAAAAGGCCCGCTTTTGGCGGGCCTTTTTCTTGCCTTCGGTAAGATCGCGATACGCGCTTACTTGTTGGCTTCCGGTGCCGGAGTGGCCGCAGGCGGCGGCGGAGTTTGACCGTCGTCCTTCGCTTCCTCGGCGGCCTCCTGATTTGCTTCGTTGGTGTCCTGGACCGCCTTGCTTTGCTCTTCGGCCGCCTGGTTGGCATGCTCCTGAGCATCCTGCTTCTTATTCTCGGAACCGCTGTCGCAGGCTGCAAGGCCCATGCTGGCCGCCAGAATCAAGGCGAGGGACAGGGATTTGTTCATTTTGTATTTCTCCTCAGAGTGACCTTCCAAATCTCACCCCGTTTGAACGGCGCGTTTGCACCTAAGTTCCTTATCCATCGAGCGAAAAATCTCATGGATAGCCGCCGAACTGCCTGGCGTGCGGTGGAGCGGGTATCATCGGCGGCATAAGAACCGTCCAGGAATGTCGTATGAGTGAAACCGCCATCGTCGAGAAAGCCACGCGCTTCCTCTCCGCGTTGCGCCATTGCCAGGTGCTCGGCATGCAGGTGCATGCCGGAGATGCGCAGGGACTGACACTGTGCCTGCCCTACAGCCCGCAGATCGTTGGCAACCCAGAAACCGGCGTGATACACGGGGGCGCCATCACCACGCTGATGGACACCACCTGCGGTATCTCGACGGTTTGCGTGCTGCCGGAGTTCGAGATCTGCCCGACGCTCGACCTGCGCATCGACTACATGCATCCGGCGGAACCGCTCAAGGATGTCTTCGGCTTCGCCGAGTGCTACCGGGTCACCGAGAACGTCATCTTCACGCGCGGTTACGCCTATCAGGACGATCCGCAGCAGCCGATCGCCCATGTCGTGGGCACCTTCATGCGGATGGGCAAGAGTGTCCGCGCAAGCGCTCCGGTCTCGCGCGATATCAATGGCGGTGCCGCATGATGGCGCTCGACCTCAACCAGCAGGTGCGTGATGCCCACGAGAGGAACGACTACGACGGCCTGATCGCGCTTATCCCCTACGCGCGGCTGCTCGGTGTCGAATGCCTGCGGATGGGCGAGGACATGGTGTTCCGTTTGCCGGCGAACAAAGACCTGATCGGCAACCCGACGCTGCCGGCGATTCACGGCGGGGTCATCGCCGGTTTCATGGAGCAGGCCGGTCTGCTGCATCTGCTGATGTTCATGGGCATCCCGCACATGCCGAAGATCATCGACTTCTCCATCGATTACCTGCGTGCCGGGCATTACCGCGACACCTACGCGCAATGCCAGGTCTGGCGCCAGGGGCGGCGCGTGGCGAATGTCGCGATTACCGCCTGGCAGAGTCGCCAGAGCGAACCGATCGCCACCGCGCGGGCGCATTTCAAAGTCGACAAGCCTTGAGCGAAGCGTTTTCCTCGTTGAGTGACATCGGCATTCCGGCGCTACTGGCGGGCAGCGGCGTGCTGCTGATCGCCATCGGGCTGCTCTGGCTGGTGCTGCTAGCCTTTCGCAGCAGCCTGCTGTGGGGCATCGGTGCGCTGCTGCCGCCGCTGACCCTGCTGTTCGTCCTGTTCCGCTGGAGCCTGGCACGCAAGGCCGTGCTGCTGTGCGCACTGGGCGTCATTCCGCTGGTGGTCGGACTGACGATGATGGCCGCTAGCGATCCGCAGCGTCTGGAGCGGATTTTCAGCCTCGACTGGGCCAGGCGCGAACCGGCGTTGCCGCCGGAGCTGGACATCCGCCTCAACGGCCAGCTCAACGGCCAGCGCTTCGCGCCGCAGCAGGGCGAGCTGATCGACGGCGTGCTCAGCCTGCGCGAGTTGGGCGAGGGCGCCGCCCATCGCGAGCTGCGTATCTACCTGCACCGCCCGGTGACGGGCGCGGTGCGCCTGGACGTACTTCCCGAGGATCGCCCGGGCGTGGCGGACGTCGAGCTGAGCTGGCTGGCGCCGGGAAGCCAGTTGCCGCAGGTGCGGAGCCTGAGCGAGGGCTACAGCCTGCACCTGGACCTGCAACCGCTGGCGCCGAACAAGCTGGCCGGCGAATTCCACCTGTCGCTGCCGGCGCCTTACGCCACCCGCCTCAACGGCCGTGTCGAACTGTTCGCCGACCGTCTGCGTTACCGCGAGGAGGGTGTCGATACCCATCTCGATAACGAAGACACGCTGCGCTATGTGATCACCGATTACCTGCAGCGCCGCTTCGCCACCCGCGAGGTGCGCGTGCAACCGCTCGCCGGGCTGGCGTGGCCGGCGAGCCGGGCCGAGGTCGCCGTGCACGCCTCGATCGCCGGCAGGCCGAAGCGCCTGACGCTGCAGCTGAGCAAGAACCCCCAGCGCGGCTGGTTCGTGCAGGGCGATCATTATCCCCGCGTATCGGATGAGCGACCGACCCCCGAGGATTCGCCACGCCAGCCGGTGGTCCAGGCGACCGATCCGAAGCCGCCGGCCAGGCCGCCTGAGCCTGTCGCCAGCGAGCCCCGGCCGCTGAGCGTCGAGCACCTGCTCCAGCAGCCTTCCCGTTATCGCGGCAGACTGATCCGCCTGCGCAGCGAGCGTGGCGTGAATGCCGAGGGACGCTTCGACGGGTTCGATGCGGACGGGCACATCGTCATCCGTCGCCTCGTGAAACCGCCTGGTGAGGCGTCGTTTCGCTTCTCCCCGGAGCAGGTCAGCGCCATCGAGCTGCTCGAGCCCTAACCTGTCGCTTGTTCCGGCGATCCTGGCTAAACACTTGAAATCCCAGACGAAGCCCCCACCTTGGTGACATCCGCCGCTACCGCGGCTTGTGCCATCCATGTGGAGTTCGATGACGATGAGTGTGGAAACTCGCAAAGAGACCCTGGGCTTCCAGACCGAGGTGAAGCAACTGCTGCACCTGATGATCCATTCCCTGTATTCCAACAAGGAAATCTTCCTTCGTGAGCTGATTTCCAACGCCTCCGATGCCGCCGACAAGCTGCGCTTCGAAGCGCTGGCGAAACCCGAGCTGCTCGAGGGCGGCGCCGAGCTGAAGATTCGCGTCAGCTTCGACAAGGACGCCAAGACCGTCACCCTCGAAGACAACGGCATCGGCATGAGCCGCGAGGACGTGATCGCGCACCTGGGCACCATCGCCAAATCCGGCACCGCCGACTTCCTGAAGAACCTCTCCGGCGACCAGAAGAAGGATTCGCACCTGATCGGTCAGTTCGGCGTGGGCTTCTACTCGGCGTTCATCGTCGCCGACAAGGTCGAGGTGTTCACCCGTCGCGCCGGCCAGCCCGCAAGCGAAGGCGTGCTCTGGTCGTCGAAGGGCGAGGGCGAGTTCGAGGTCGAGAACATCGACAAGGCCGAGCGCGGCACGCGCATTGTCCTGCACCTGAAGGAGGGCGAGGAAGAGTTCGCCGATGGCTGGCGCCTGCGCAACATCATCAAGAAATACTCCGACCACATCGCGCTGCCCATCGAGCTGCCGAAGGAGCACCACGGCGACGAGGAGAAGCCGGCCGAGACCGAGTGGGAAACCGTGAACCGCGCCAGCGCCCTGTGGACGCGTCCGCGTACCGAGGTGAAGGACGAGGAATACCAGGAGTTCTACAAGCACGTCGCCCACGACTACGAAAACCCGTTGGCCTGGAGCCACAACAGGGTCGAGGGCAAGCTTGAGTACACCTCGCTGCTTTACGTGCCGGCCCGTGCGCCGTTCGACCTGTACCAGCGCGAAGCGCCCAAGGGCCTGAAGCTGTACGTGCAGCGCGTGTTCATCATGGATCAGGCGGACCAGTTCCTGCCGCTGTACCTGCGCTTCATTAAGGGCGTGATCGACTCCAACGACCTGTCGCTCAACGTCTCGCGCGAAATCCTCCAGTCCGGCCCGGTGGTCGACTCGATGAAGTCGGCGCTGACCAAACGCGTGCTGGACATGCTGGAGAAACTGGCGAAGGGCGAACCCGAGCAGTACAAGAGTTTCTGGAAACACTTCGGCCAGGTGCTCAAGGAAGGTCCGGCGGAAGACTTCGCCAACCGCGAGAAGATCGCCGGTCTGCTGCGCTTCGCCTCGACCTCCGACGAATCCGGCGAGCCCAGCGTGTCCCTGGCGGACTACGTCTCGCGCCTGAAGGACGGCCAGGACAAGCTCTATTACCTGACCGGCGAAAGCTATGCGCAGGTGAAGAACAGCCCGCACCTGGAAGTCTTCCGCAAGAAGGGCATCGAAGTGTTGCTGCTCACCGACCGCATCGATGAGTGGCTGATGAGCTACCTCACCGAATTCGACGGCAAGCATTTCGTCGACGTCGCGCGCGGCGATCTGGACCTCGGCAAGCTGGACTCGGAAGAGGACAAGAAGGCCCAGGAAGAGGTGGCGAAGACCAAGGAAGGCCTGGTCGAACGCCTCAAGTCGGCGCTGGGCGAGCAGGTGGCGGAGGTGCGCGTGTCGCACCGCCTGACCGATTCGCCGGCGATCCTGGCGATTGGCGAGGCCGATCTCGGCCTGCAGATGCGCCAGATCCTCGAGGCCAGCGGGCAGAAGGTGCCTGAATCCAAGCCGATCTTCGAGTTCAACCCGACGCATCCGCTGATCGAGAAGCTCGACGCCGAGCCCGACGAGGACCGCTTCGGCGAGCTGAGCCATATTCTCTTCGACCAGGCTGCCCTGGCCGCGGGTGACAGCCTGAAAGACCCGGCCAGCTACGTGCGCCGGCTGAACAAGCTGCTGGTGGAGCTCTCCGCCTGAGTCAGTGACAAGCGCTTCGACAGAAGGCCCGCCTCTTAATGGAGACGGGCCTTCTGTCTTTTCCGGATACGGTAAAACCGAGCGGGTCGTTATTGAGGTGAATGCGGCCCTGTTGCCAGTAGGCTTCAGACTGAGTGCGCCCGCTGAGTATGGCGGCAACATTGATGTCTCGGGGCGACCGATTCGAGCCGTCATCTTCAATCGATCAGGAGTGCCCCGAAGCGCTCACCCAGGCCCGCCGGCCACGCGGGCTCGTCAGCTGCACCTAAAGCCGAATGAGCTGATTTCACTGTCCGTCGATACCTGTGTCCCAGGCCTCTTTCTGCTCGCCAGCTACAACTCTTGCTGCTGCTTCCGCGGCGTATCGCGGTATTCACCTCGAGCATGGCACTGCAAATGCCGGCGCGGCGTGCGCCAACAGCTCTGATGCGGAGCAGCCAATCAAAGATGCATACACCGCTGGACACCGGGGGCGGCATCGTCACGTTCGACCAGCGTGGCCATGTCGTCGGTGCCAACCGCCGGGTCAAGCGGCTGTTCGGCTGCTCCGCCGAGGCGCTGAGCGGCCAGCATTTCGAGATGCTGATGCCCGAGGCCGTGCGCTGCGAGTACACCCGCGATCGTCACGCCTACCTGCGCGGCGAGCCGGTGGACGTCGCCGGCCAGAGCCGCGAAACGCTCGGACCGCGCCGCGACGGCAGCTTGTTGCCGATCCGCTTTGCCCTGGGGAAGCCAAAGGTTTCGAGGTCGGCACCGTGGACTACATCGCCAAGCCAGTGACCCGCCGATCGTCAGGCGCGACTGCGCACCTGCCCGTCGCCGATGCGCGTCGAGACGCTGCGCCAGATGCGCCTGGCAATCATCCGACGGGGTACAAGGGCAACGAACCGGCCTTCAGGTGATCCGCACTGCTTGCAGGTGCTCGCCCGTGCGGCCTGCTACAGCGAGGCCAGACGAAGGAGCTGCTGCATGCCGCGCCGACGCACATGTCGGATCGACATTCCGGACGCCATCCTGCGCAGGCGCCGCGCACTCGACGAAGACGAGTGGGCGATCATGCGCAGCTACGTGGCCATCGGCGCTAGGGTCATTGGCGAACACGCCTCCGCCTCCTGCGCCCGGCGCATCGCGCTCGGGCATCACGAGAAATGGGACGGTTCGGGTTATCCTCTCGGGCTGGCAGGCGAAGCCATTCCGCTCGAGGCGCGCATCGTCGCCATCGCCGATGTCTTCGACGTCCTCACCCGCGTGCGCCGTACAAGGCCGCGTGGACGGTGGAGTACCCCTGGACCTGCTCCGGCATGAAGGCGGATGGCATTTCGATCCGCGGCTTTGTCGTTCGTGGACTGCCTGCCCGATGTACCCCCGATAGGCCCGCTCCGGCGGACCGACTGTTCATTCCAACGGAGAAACCTGATGACCTCGAATTCCCTGCAGGACGCCGTAGCCGAGCTGGCTGCCGCCCAGGTGCTGGCCAAACCGGTTGCCTATGAAATCGACGGCACTGCCCACGAAGGCTGGCTGGTGCATTCTGCGTCGCTGGCAGCGCCGCGTCCCGGCCTGCTGATGGTGCCGAATTGGATGGGCGTGACCGGCAATGCACTGAAGAAGGCCGCGCGCGTCGCCGGCGAACGCTACGTGGTATTCGTCGCGGATCTCTACGGAAGCGCCGTGCGTCCGCAGAACGCCGACGAGGCGGGCGCCGCCATCGGCCCGCTGGGCGCCGACCGTGGATTGCTGCGCAAGCGCGCGCAGGCGGCGCTGACGACTTTCCAGGCCCAGGCCGGCGAAGCGCAGCTCGACCCCGATCGTCTGGGAGCCATCGGCTTCTGCTTCGGCGGCTGCACAGTGCTGGAAATGGCCCGTGCCGGCGTGCCGCTGAAGGGCTTCGTTTCCCTGCACGGCACCCTGGATACGCCGAACCCCGCCGATGCCCACAATATCCGCGGCCCGATCCTGGTGCTGCACGGCGCCAACGATCCGCTGGTGCCGCAGACCCAGGTGCAGGGCTTCATCGCCGAGATGCAGGCGGCGCCTGGCGTGGACTGGCAACTGGTGCAGTACGGCGGCGCCGTGCACTCGTTCAGCAACCCGGCGGCCAACATTCCGGGGATGACCGAATACCATCCGGTGGTGGCGGCGCGGGCGTTCCGCGCGCTGGACGACTTCTTCAGCGAAGCCTTCGCGCCGCGCGTCTGATCGGGCCCCTCTAGGCTGGCAGCTCGATGCGCCCGGTTTCGCCGGGCACCTGCGGCCAGTCGCCAGCGCTCCAGCGCTGACGGGCGCGCTCGATCAGTGCCGGGTCGCTGGCGACGAAGTTCCAGTTCATCCGCCGCGGTCCGTCCAGCGGCGCGCCGCCGATCAGCACCAGGTGCGAACTGCCGCAGGCGCTCAGCGTTAGCGCTTCACCGGGCGGCAATACCGTCAGCGTCTGCAGCGTAAGCGGCTGGTCCTCGAGCAGCGCCTCGCCGTCGATCAGGTAGAGCGCGCGCTCCTCGTGTTCAGCCGGAATCGCCAGGGTCGCCCCTGCGCCGAGGCGCAGTTCGGCATAAAGCGTTGGCGAGAGCACCGGCACCGGCGACTTCAGACAGAAACCCTCTCCCGCGATCAGGCGGATATGCACGCCCAGGCTTTCGCTGGCTGGCAGGCTGTCGGCCGGGTGATGGCTGTAGCAGGGCTCGCCGCATTCGTCCGCGCGCGGAGACGCCAGCCAGACCTGCAGGCCATGCAGCTGCGAGCCGCTGGCGCGCAGCGCATCGGGCGTGCGCTCGACATGGGCCACCGCGCTGCCAGCGGTCATCCAGCTCACTTCGCCCGGGCGCACCTGCTGCGCCGATCCGAGGCTGTCCTTGTGCAGCAGTTCGCCCTCGAACAGGTAGGTGAGGGTGGACAGGCCGATGTGCGGGTGCTGCAGGATGTTCATGCCGTGGCCGGGCGGGTACTGCGTCGGCAGCATGTGATCGAAGAACACGAAGGGGCCGACGCTGCGGCATTGCGCAGCCGGCAGGCTGCGCAGGATGGCCTGGCCGGCGAGTTCCTCGCGGTGGGCACGCAGAAGGCGAAGTTCGGACATGACGACGCTCCAGTTGAAGGTGCGAGGAGGATGCCCGCGTTACGCCCGACAGAAAAGGCTACTGGCTGAAGGCGCCTTCGCTGAGCTGGGTGTCGATGCTCACCTCGGCGGTGGTCATCAGCTTGTGCAGGGGGCACTTTTCCGCCACCCGCAGCAGGCTGGCGCGTTGCTCGGCGCTCAGCGAACCCTTGAGCGTGAGGACCACGCTCAAGGCATAGCGGCCCTGGCGCTCCTCGCTGCCGTCGTGGCTGACCTCCACGCTCACGCCGGTCAGCGGAATCCGCTTGTCGCGGGCGTAGCGGGTCACGGTGAGCGCCTTGCAGGTGCCCAGGGCGACGTCGAAGTAATCGTGCGGATCGGGCGCACTGCTTTCGCCGCCAGCCGAGGTCGGCAGGTCGGTGTAGAGCTCGTGGCGTTCGTCCACCTCGATGCGCTGGCGGTAGTTGTCGCTGGATTCGCTGCTGACGATAACGCTCATTGGTGTTCTCTCGTGGAAAAGGTTATCCAGTGGAACCCGTATTTTCGGCGACGTTCCCGCGCCGGGTCAAAGCAGCGCGGAGAGGCGCACGTCCGCGCCCAGCACCCGCTGCAGGCGACCAGCCTCGTCGAACACGGGCACCGAGACGGTGAAGCAGAAGTCGTCGGTGGCCGAGGAACGATAGACCGGCGTGATGTAACTCTGGCGGTTCTCCACTACCTGATGGAACCAGGGCCGCCCGGACCAGTTGCGCCCGCGGCAGGGCGTGCGGTCGGCATGCTCGATGACGTCGGCGGCGAAGACGTTCTCGCTGATCTGCACACCGTCCGCGCCAACCAGATAGAACAGCTCGAAGCGTCCATCGCGGGTGAGCAGTTCGGCGAGCAGTTGCTCGGCGGTAGCGGCGTCCCGCCGCAGTGCGCCGTCGCGCGCCAGGCGTTCGACGCTGCGGCAGACTTCGTGGTGAATCTCGAGGCGGAAATCGCCGAGCCCCTCCAGCAACCGGTCACCGTCTTCTCGCACTGCCTGGCTGTGGTTGAGTACCTGGCCGGCCTTGCCGAGCAGGTCGCCGGCAACCTGGGCGATCTTCTGCACGTCGTCGTTGATCGAGCGCAGCGCCAGGCCGATCTGCTGGGTGCCGTTGGCGATATGGCCGACGCGTCCGTCCAGCCGGTCCATCGCCGTACGCGTGCTATCCAGACCGTCGCTGACCTGGCGCATGCCGGCGCGACCATCCGCCACCGCCTGATGCATGCGTCCGCCGGCGGCCCCCAATTGCGCCATGCCTTCGCGGAAGCGCTCGATGATGCCACTGACCTGCCCGGTCGCTTCGGTGGTATGCCCGGCGAGGCGCCGAACTTCCTCGGCGACCACCGCGAAGCCACGGCCGTGCTCGCCGGCGCGCGCGGCCTCGATGGCGGCGTTGAGGGCCAGCAGGTTGGTCTGCTGGGAAATGCTGGCGATCAGGCCGATCACCTTGCTGACCTCTTCCAGTTGTCCGGTGAGGTTGCCGATCACGGTATCCAACTGGCTCTCGCAGGCGTCGATCGCATCGACCTGGCGGATCACCTCCTGGCCGCTCCGCTGGCAGTCGCGCAATGTCGCCGAGACTTCGCCCGAGAGCTGTGCGACCTCGGTAGCGCCAGGAACCAGTTCGACGTCCAGGGTGGTGGTGACTTCCTCGCTGGCGCTCGCGATCAGCTCCGAGGACTGCGCCAGCGTCTGACCGCTCTGCTGATTGTCGCTGGCGATGCGGGCCAGTTGCGGCGCGTGCGCGGCGATGCTGACGGCGGCTCCCAGGCTGGTGCGGATGCGCTGCTCCAGGTTTTCGCTGAAGCTGTTCAGGCGAATCATCCAGCCGCTGCTCCCGGGAAGCCGCGCAGCGAGGTCGTAATGCTCGACGAGAGCGTCCAGTGCATGTTCCTCACTGATTCTTTCCGATGATTTGCGCAGCAACTGCAACATGGCACTTCTCCTTCCTGAGAAGTGTGAGATAGCAAGGCGGGTGCCAGTTCGATGGATAGTCGCAGGCGGCGAATTGCCATCTTTCGTCGTTGCCGGAATTCACGATAGCGGCGGTGATTGCTTTACTCTGGTGCGGCATCGGCCCACAACGGAGCGCAAAGAGATAATGCACGCGGATTTTTGGCAGGCTCGCTGGTCACGCAACGAAATCGGCTTTCATCTCGATCAGATCAATCCCCAGCTGCAGCGACACTGGCCCGCGCTGGGCGTGGAGACGGGCGCTCAGGTGTTGGTTCCGCTGTGCGGCAAGAGTCTGGATATCGACTGGCTGGCGGCGAGCGGTCTGCGCGTGATCGGGGTGGAGCTGGCGGAGCGGGCGGTGCAGGACTTCTTCGCCGAGCGCGGACTGGAGCCGCAGGTCGAGCAGCGCGGCGCGTTCAGCGTGCATCGGCATGCCGACGTCGAACTGTGGTGTGGCAATTTCTTCGCCCTGAGCGCCGAGGACGTCGCCGATTGTCTGGCCTTCTATGACCGCGCCGCGCTGATCGCCCTGCCGCCCCCGATGCGTCGCGCCTACGTCGAGCACCTGGAGCGCATCCTGCCGTCCCGTAGCGACGGCCTGCTGATCACCCTCGACTATGACCAGGCGCAGATGAGTGGCCCGCCGTTCGCCGTTGCGGACGCGGAGGTTCGCCAACTGTACGCGGGCTGGCGGATCGACTCGCTGGAGTCGCTGGACGTGCTGGGTGAAAACTGGAAGTTCCTCCAGCGCGGGCTGACGCGGCTGGAGGAGAGCGTCTACAGGTTGCTTCGATAGCCGAGTCGCAGGCAGCAAAAAGGGCGGTCGAGACCGCCCTTTTCATGTGTACCCGAATCAGCCGCGCTGGCGCAGCGCCTGGATGCGCTCCTCCAGCGGCGGGTGGCTCATCAGCAGCCCGGCCAGGCCATTCTTCAGGCCGCCGTTGATGCCGAACGCGGTCAGGCTGTCGGGCATCTGTACCGGCACGCCCTGCTCGGAGCGAAGGCGCTGCAGTGCACCGATCATCGCGTTGGTGCCGGCCAGGCTGGCGCCGGCCTCGTCGGCGCGGAATTCGCGACGGCGCGAGAACCACATGACAATGATCGAGGCGAGAATGCCCAACACCAGTTCGGCGAAGATGGTCGCAACGAAGTAGCCGATTCCTTGGCCGTCCTCGTTCTTGAAGATCGCCTTGTCGACGAAGTTGCCGAAGATTCGTGCGAAGAACATCACGAAGGTGTTCACCACGCCCTGGATCAAGGCCAGGGTGACCATGTCGCCATTGGCTACGTGTCCGATCTCGTGGGCCAGTACAGCTTTCACCTCGTCCGGCGAGAAACGCTCGAGCAGGCCCTGGCTGACAGCTACCAGGGCGTCGTTGCGGTTCCAGCCGGTGGCGAAGGCATTCGCCTCGTAGGCCGGGAAAATGCCCACTTCCGGCATCTTGATGCCGGCGTCGCGGGACAGTTGCTCGACGGTCTGCAGCAGCCACTGCTCATGGCGGGTACGCGGCTGGCTGATGATCTGCGTGCCGGTGCTCATCTTCGCCATCCACTTGGAGATGAACAGCGAGATCAGCGAGCCGGCGAAACCGAATACGGCGCAGAAGACCAGCAGGCTGCCGTAGTTCTGACCGGTGAAGCGGTCCACCCCGAGCAGCTTGAGGGTGATGCTGGCGATGACCAGTACCGCCAGGTTGGTGGCCAGGAACAACAGGATGCGCATCATGGTTAAAACGATCCTCACGGGATAACGGAGTAAGTACGTCGGCTATATAAGGGGCGCCATCGGTCAGTTCAACCAAGCTCTGGTATCAAACTGTGTCCTGGGCGCCTCTGCGGCGGGTCATTCCGGCTGGGATGCCGGCGCGCGGTCGAAGATCAGCCGGGCCAGCCGGGCGATGCGCTCGCTCTGGCCCTCGGCCAGCGCCTCGCGCAACTGATGGGCGAGCGTGCCTTGCACGCGGCGCACGGCCGCCGGCAATTCGGCGGCGCCGGCCACATGCGGTACCGGCCTGGACAGGCGCAGGAAGCCCTTTTCGCTGAGCACCGCCTGATCGAGGGCTTCGTAGCGGATGCTCGACTCGTAGCGGATGTAGCCCTCGTCGGCAAGCCAGATCAGCGCGCCGAGGCAGCTCTGGTGACGCTTGCTCGGCAGGCCGAACTCGTCGGGCTCCTCGAAGCCGATGAGGTCGACGACGTACAGCCCCACCTTGCGCGGAAATGCCTGATAGAGCAGCAGCATGCCGGCAGCGGCATCTTTGTAGAACTCGTCGATCTGCAGATCCATCAGGCGCCCCGCTGGCTCATTGGCGATAGGTCTTGAGGAAGTTGCCGATGCGTCCGATGGCCTGTTCGAGATCGTCGACGCGCGGCAGCGTGACCACCCGGAAATGGTCCGGCCACGGCCAGTTGAACGCGGTGCCCTGGACGATCAGCAGTTTCTCCGAGAGCAGCAGGTCGAGGACGAACTTCTCGTCGTTGTGGATCGGGCAGACCTTCGGGTCGATCCTCGGGAACGCGTAGAGCGCGCCCATCGGCTTGACGCAACTGACGCCGGGGATGTCGTTGAGCAACTCCCAGGTGCGGTTGCGCTGTTCCAGCAGGCGGCCGTTGGGCAACACCAGGTCGTTGATGCTCTGGTAGCCGCCCAGCGCGGTCTGGATCGCATGCTGGCTCGGCACGTTGGCGCACAGGCGCATGTTGGCGAGGATGTCGAGGCCCTCGATGTAGCTCTGCGCATGCTGCTTGGGCCCGGAAATCGCCACCCAGCCGGAACGGAAACCCGCCACGCGGTAGGACTTGGACAGCCCGTTGAAGGTCAGGCAGAGCACGTCCGGCGCCAGCGAAGCGGTGGAGATGTGCACCGCCTCGTCGTAGAGGATCTTGTCGTAGATTTCATCGGAGAACAGCGCCAGCCCGTTCTGCCGCGCCAGTTCGACGATGCCCTCGAGCACTTCCTTGGAGTACACCGCGCCGGTCGGGTTGTTCGGGTTGATCAGCACGATCGCCTTGGTGTTCGGCGTGATCTTCGCCTTCATGTCGGCGAGGTCGGGGAACCAGCCGGCCTGTTCATCGCACAGGTAGTGCACCGGCTTGCCGCCGGAAAGCGCCACCGCGGCGGTCCACAGTGGGTAGTCGGGGGCCGGGATGAGCACCTCGTCGCCGTTGTTGAGCAGCGCCTGCATCGACATCACGATCAGCTCGGAAACGCCGTTGCCCAGGTAGATGTCCTCGATCCCGACGCCTTCGACCTGCTTCTGCTGGTAGTACTGCATCACCGCCTTGCGCGCGCTGAACAGGCCTTTCGAGTCGCTGTAGCCCTGCGCGGTGGGCAGGTTGCGGATCACGTCCTGGAGGATTTCCTCGGGCGCCTCGAAACCGAACGGCGCCGGGTTGCCGATGTTCAGCTTGAGGATGCGCTGGCCTTCCTCTTCCAGGCGCTTGGCGTGCTTGAGCACCGGGCCGCGGATGTCGTAGCAGACGTTGGCGAGCTTGTTCGATTTGCTGAACTGCATGAGGCTGGATGTCCCGAATGGCGCGGCGGACGGTCGCGCTTGGAGGAGGGCGGAGAGGGGGCGGGCCGCAACCCGGACGCCAGGCCGCTGTCGAAAGTCAGGCATGATACGTCCGGCCCGATGACCGGAAAAGGTACAGCCCGGGCTTTTTTCCGCTACGAGGTAACCCCATGGACAAGCTTGAAAAACCCCTGGACGCCTGGCGCGAGGAGCTCTCCGACGAGCAGTTCCACATCTGCCGCCTGGGCGGTACGGAGCGTCCGTTCACCGGTAAGTACAACGACAGCAAGACGCCCGGCCTCTACCGCTGCGCCTGCTGCGACGCCGCATTGTTCGACTCCGAAACCAAGTACGACTCCGGCAGCGGCTGGCCGGCGTACTTCCAGCCGGTGTCGCCCGAGGCGATCCGCGAACTGGAGGACTTCAGCCACGGCATGCACCGTGTCGAAGTACGCTGCGCGCGCTGCGACGCCCACCTCGGCCACCTGTTCCCAGATGGTCCGCGCCCGACCGGTATGCGCTACTGCATCAACTCGGCGTCGCTGAAGCTGGAACCTCGCGACGCCTGACCCTCGCAGGCTCAGCGCCAGGTAAGGTGGGCTTCAGCCCACCTTGCGTGCCATGCGCTGTCGCATCGCCGTTCCGCGGCAGCGCCGGATTTTGGAGCGCTGATACACCTTTCTCGAACATGATAAATTGTGTGCAATTTAATTGATTGCTATGTTTAGCCTTCATCCCTCTACAAGGACGACAACCCATGGGCGACGTACTCCTCGACATTCCCTGCACCACCATCAAAGGTGAACAGAAATCCCTCGCCGACTTCGGCGGCAAGGCCCTGCTGGTGGTGAACACCGCGAGCAAGTGCGGCTTCACCCCTCAATACAAGGGCCTGGAGAAGCTCTGGCAGGATTACAAGGACCGAGGCCTGGTGGTGCTCGGTTTCCCATGCAACCAGTTCGGCAAGCAGGAGCCGGGCGACGAGGGCGCCATCTCCGAATTCTGCGAACTGAACTTCGGCGTCAGTTTCCCGCTGTTCAAGAAGGTCGACGTGAATGGCGCCGCCGCACACCCATTGTTCGTCCAGTTGAAGAAACGGGCTCCCGGCGTGCTCGGCAGCCAGGGCATCAAGTGGAACTTCACCAAGTTCCTGATCGGTGCCGATGGCCAGCTGGTCAAGCGTTTTGCGCCCACCACCAAGCCCGAGGAACTCACTGCCGAGATCGAGGCGCTGCTCAAATGAGTCCAGCCGAGGAGGCCGGTTTGGCGCTGGACCAGCAGATCTGCTTCAAGCTGTACGCCGCCTCGCGGGCGGTCATCCGCGGCTACAAGCCGATGCTCGATGCGCTCGGCCTGACCTACCCACAGTACCTGGCGATGATGGTGCTCTGGGAATGGCAGGCCAGCGATCCCCGGCAGCCGACGGTCAAGGCGCTGGGCCAGCGCCTGATGCTCGATTCCGGAACCCTGACGCCATTGCTCAAGCGCCTGGAGCAACTTGGCCTGGTGCGCCGGCAGCGCGCCGTTCGGGACGAGCGGGAAGTGCATCTTGGCCTCACCGAGGCTGGCCTAGCCTTGCGTAGCCAGGTTCCCCCGGTGCAGCAGCGCCTGCACTGCATGGCGGACGCGGAGGCCGGCGAGCTGATCGAGTTGCGCGAACGCCTGGACCGGCTACTGCGTCTGCTCGATCGTTAAGGGCGATTGGCGAGTTGCGTAAACCCAGTACGTTGTTCAGTGGAAGCACGGCGACTGATCGGTGGGTTGTAGCTGAGACTGGGGTGCGGCCTCCGTTTGTTGTGGTGATGCAGCCGGCCTGGCAAATGCGCGGCTTTCTGCTCAGAACTGTCGTAGCTCCTGGCGTAGGCTCACTCACGCAAAGTTGTCTGGATGAAACGCTCAGCCTTGCCGTCGGTGCGGGACGTATAGAGTCTGGTACGTTCTTTCTCGAAGGCGTCGGCGGCAAGCCGGGGAAGATGCAGGCGGACGGCATCCATCCAGTGGCGGTAGGCCAGCCGCGCATGCTCGGCAACCTGTGGCCAACCCTGGAGCCGCTGCTTTAACGCGCGGAGCCATCTTTTCCGCGCAAGGCCTTTCGGCTAAGGTGGCGGCCCCGTTCTGGAGCCCCCGATGCCGCGTCCCGCCTGGTCTCTGCATGCCTATCAACTGATCGAGCCGGACGAGCAGCTCGACCTGTTCGCCTGCCGCGAGATACGCCTGCATATCGTCGAGCGCCAACTCGAACTGAGTGGGCATGCCGATCGCACTCTGTGCGGCGGTTTGCTGCCTGCCATGCCGCGCTGGCGGAGCATGGAGCGGGTTGCGCTGCATGATCGGCGCCTATGCGCGCACTGCAAGGCGACGCTGCAACTGCACCGGCGCGGCGGCCGCCCCGAATGGCCGATGGCCTGAGTTCAGGCCGCCCCGAGGACTCCCCGAGGCAGAGGCCTGCGTGTACAATTTCGCCTCTTTCCCGTCATACCCCTCAAGGATCTTCGGATGTCGTCGCGCGTTCCTGCGGTCGCCTGTTCACTGTTCGTCACCGCGCTGAGTGTCGCGGGTTCCGCCTCCGCACTGGAGCTGCCTTTGCCGCCACCGGGTGAGGACGTGGTCGGGCAGATTCAGGTGGTCACCGCGAAGTACGAGGACACCTTCGCCGACATCGGCGAGGCCAACGACCTCGGTTATCTGGAAATGGTCGCCGCCAACCCCGGTGTCGACCCGTGGCTGCCCGGTGCCGGCACCGAAATCATCCTGCCGACGCGCTTCATCCTTCCGCCCGGCCCGCGCGAAGGCATCGTCATCAACCTCGCCGAGTACCGCATGTACTACTACCCGAAAGGTGAGAGCGTGGTGCACACCTACCCGCTGGGCATCGGTCGCGAGGGCTGGGGTTCGCCGATCACCTTGACCAAGGTGACCGCCAAGACCGCTAACCCGGCCTGGTATCCGCCGGCCTCGATCCGCGCCGAACACGCGGCCGAGGGTGACCCGCTACCGGCGGTAGTGCCGCCGGGTCCGGACAATCCGCTGGGCCCGTTCAAGTTCAGCCTCAGCCTGCCCGGTTACCTGATCCACGGTTCCAATAAGAAATTCGGCATCGGCATGCGCGTCAGCCACGGCTGTTTCCGCATGCTCAACCAGAACGTGCTGGAACTGGCCAAGATGGCGCCGGTGGGCACGCCGGTGCGCATCATCAACGAGCCCTACAAGTTCGGCGTCAGCGGCGGAAAGATCTATCTCGAAGCCCATCAGCCGCTGGATGACCGTGGTGACCCGTCGCACGTCGACAAGCACACCGCGGTGATCAACACGCTGCTGCAGCGTCAGGACATCGCCGCCAACCAGCAGATGGACTGGGAAATCGTTCGCGAGGTGGTGGCGGCCGAAGACGGCCTGCCGATCGAAGTCGCCGAGAGCGTCCTGCACGCCGCGAGCCTTCCCGGCGCCCAGTGACTCCTCTGGCAAAAGCCCCGCCGTGCATTGCCGGCGGGGCTTTTTATTGGGTAAATCGCGGGCATTAAAAAGCCGACCCAGAGGTCGGCTTCGATAGTCCGGAGACTATTACTTGCGGCTGGCTTTTTCCAGCATACGCAGAGCGCGCTCGTTGGCTTCGTCAGCAGTTTGCTGAGCCTTCTGAGCAGCGGCCATTGCGTCGTCGGCTTTGCGATAGGCTTCGTCGGCACGAGCCTGAGCGCGAGCAGCGGCGTCTTCGGTGGCGGTCAGACGGGCTTCAGTTTCTTTGGTGACGCTGCTGCAACCGGTAGCCAGAACTGCGGCCAGAGCCAGAGCAGAGAATTTCAGAACGTTGTTCATCGTGTTCCCCTTAAGGTGGACAAGCTATTCAAGCAATTTCCCGAACCAGGAAATTTGCGGGCTATATGTTACCTATAACTTGGCCTAAGTAAACGAGGCAGACGCAAGGTATAGGAAGTTTTTCGAAGAAGTTGCCGGGAGAATGCTTTATGCGCCTTTTTCTGTATGAAAAACAACCAGCTCGCGTTCTTCGACATGTCTGCGTCAGTCAGTCGACGCTATACGTTCAGGACACTTCCATTCGCCCAATTGGCAATAGCCAGTGGCTCGATAACACCTCAGCCTGGTCGAGCGATCTTTCCTGGTCGAAGCGCTGAGGTTTCATTCGCGGAGGGGCGCCGCGATCCCCCTTCGACTGTCAAGAAGACCGCCGGGCGTATCGACTATTCACTTGGCCGGCATCGGAGTGTTACAAAGCCAGAACGCGAGGCAGCAACTCCTGTCAAAACTTGCAACGACCGGTCGAAGTCTCCGCAAAATAAGATCAATAAGGTTCGGACCCACCCATGAGGTCCGCCGAGGAGTGAGCAATGAGTGAGGCATTATCCATCCAGCATGACCAGACGAGTCATCAGTTCGAGGTCATCGTGGAGGGTAATCGAGCCTATCTGGCATACATGGACCTGGGTAAACAGACGCTGGACATCTACCGCACCTTCGTCCCCAACGCCCTGCGCGGGCGTGGTATTGCCCTGGCGTTGACCGAGCATGCGCTGGCCTACGCTGAGCGCATCGGCTATTCGGTAATCGCCTCCTGCTCCTACGTCGAGCGCTACATGGAGCGTCAGGAGAAGCTCAAGGCGAAGGAATGACGACGTTGGGTAGACACGAAAACGCCGGGCGATGCCCGGCGTTTTTCATTTGCCCGATCGCTCAGCCGCGCTGGCGTTTGGGCAGCACGTCCTTGAGCTTGGCGTGCATCCCCAGCAGGGTTTTCTCGGTGGTGTCCCAGTCGATGCAGGCGTCGGTGATCGACACCCCGTACTTCAGGTCGCACAGGTTCTTCGGGATCGACTGGTTGCCCCAGCCCAGATGACTTTCCACCATCAGGCCGACGATGGAGCTGTTGCCCTCGACGATCTGATTGGCGACGTTGTCCATCACCAGCGGTTGCAACGCCGGGTCCTTGTTGGAGTTGGCGTGGCTGCAGTCGACCATCACGTTTGGGCGGATCTTCGCCTTGGTCAGTTCCTGCTCACAGATCGCTACGCTTACCGAGTCGTAGTTCGGCTTGCCGTTTCCGCCGCGCAGCACCACGTGACCGTAGGCGTTGCCCTTGGTGGTGACGATGGAGACGCCACCTTGCTGGTTGATGCCGAGGAAACGGTGCGGGCTGGAAACCGACTGCAGCGCGTTGATCGCCACGGTCAGGCCGCCGTCGGTGCCGTTCTTGAAGCCGACCGCGGAGGACAGGCCGGACGCCATCTCGCGGTGAGTCTGGGATTCCGTGGTGCGGGCGCCGATGGCCGACCAGCTGATCAGGTCCTGCAGGTACTGCGGGGAGATCGGGTCGAGGGCTTCGGTGGCGGTTGGCAGGCCCATTTCCGCCAGGTCCAGTAGCAACTTGCGACCGATGTGCAGGCCGTCCTGGATCTTGAAGGAATCGTCCAGGTACGGATCGTTGATCAGGCCTTTCCAGCCGACCGTGGTACGCGGCTTCTCGAAGTACACGCGCATGACCAGATACAGGCTGTCCGAAACCTCCGCTGCGAGTGCCTTCAGGCGCTCGGCGTACTCGTGGGCGGCCTTGATGTCGTGGATCGAGCAGGGCCCTACCACCACGAACAGGCGGTGGTCACGTCCGTCGAGAATATCGCGGATGACCTGCCGGCCTCGCGCCACGGTACGTTGAGCCGCCTCACTGAGGGGAATTTCGCGCTTGAGCTGATCAGGGGTGATCAGGGTTTCGTTGGAGGCAACGTTAAGATCGTCGATCGGTAAATCAGCCATCGTGCTTTTCATCAGGTCGGGTCGTCGGGGCGCGGCTTTCGAGCCGCTCGCGTTCCCCTGCGAGGCGGATCACCGAGGGTCGAGCGCGGGGGGAACGAACCTTACCGCTTAGGCGATAGCTAGACAATGGGCGATGCGCCTGCGCGGACAGGCGTCAGTGGCGGTCGAAGCTGTCGCGGGAGAACTCCTCGGCATGGGTGCTCATCCACTCCTGGGCGACGTCCTCGATGCCCAGTTCGGCACCCAGCTGTTCCTCGCGCAGTCGCCGATAGCGCTCGATATGGCAGACCTGCTGCACCATCCGAGCCTTGAACAGCGTGTCCTCATCGATGAAGGCGATACCCACCAGATAGCCGCCGGCTTCCTTCTCGCACCAGGCAATCACGCCGTTGCAGGTGGCGTCGTCGCCCAGCAGCGGGATGCGCAGTTCGATCGGCGTGCCGCTCTGCAGGCGCTCCGTGCAATTGCACGCCACACCGCCAAGGCTGATATTGTTCAGCCGCTGTCGTGGCAGGCGATTCTGGTCGCGCGGCTTCAATTCGATGGGCATGTCGCTGGGGTGACGTAAGAACCGGCGCATGGGCGACTCCTGGGATGACACGACGATGGCTGCTGAAGACAGTATAAGAGCCCAGCTGGAGTTGACAGACTTCGACTTGGATCACCGCCTGCTCGAACTGTCGGGCGTTTCGCTGCTGACATTCATAAGCATCGGTTGTGCCAGTTGCCGCAGGGCGCGTCGCGAACTGCCCGGCATGGCGTTGCCCATCGAGCGCCTGTGCTGGGTAGACGCTGGCGACAATGGCGGGCTGGTAGAGCGCTATGGCGTTTTTCACCTGCCGGCGTTGTTCGTGATCCGCGACGGCCAATTCTTTGGCGCATTGCAGGCGCGACTCGAGCGCGCTTCCCTCGTTTCAGCCCTGGACGCGGCATTGGCCGGTCCCGCAGAGGAGCTTCCCTGATGAGCGAAATTCATCGTCCACGCATCGGCATCATCGGCACGGGCGCCATCGGCGGCTTCTACGGCCTGATGCTGGCGCGCGCCGGCTACGACGTGCATTTCCTGTTGCGCAGCGAATTTGCTGTCGTGAGCGAGCGCGGGCTGCGGGTGGATAGCGCGGTGCATGGCGAACTGCGGCTGAACCCGGTGCAAGCCTACCAGGACGCGGCGCAGATGCCGCCCTGCGACTGGCTGCTGGTGGGCGCAAAGACCACCAGCAACGCCGACCTCGCGCCGCTGATCGCGCGGGCGGCGGCACCGAACGCCAAGGTGGTGCTGCTGCAGAACGGCCTGGGGGTCGAGGAGGCGTTGCGCCCACTGTTGCCCGAAGAGCTGCACCTGATCGGCGGGCTCTGCTACATCTGCGCCCACCGTCGTGCGCCTGGGGAAGTGGTGCACCAGGCCCTGGGTGGGGTCAACCTGGGCTATCACTCGGGGCCGGCGATCGGCGCGGCCGAGCGCCAGGCTATCCTCGAAAGCGGCTGCGAAATGTTCCGCCAGGCGGGGCTCGAATCCACCGCGATGGCCAACCTCGACCAGGCGCGCTGGCAGAAGCTGGTGTGGAACGTGCCCTATAACGGGCTCTCGGTGTTGCTCGATGCCGGAACCGAGGCGCTCATGGGGCAGGCGGACAGCCGCGCGCTGATCCGCTCGATCATGCTGGAAGTGGTGCAGGGCGCCGAGGCCTACGGTCACGCGATGCCGCCCGGTCTTGCCGACAAGCTGCTGGCCATGACCGAGCGGATGAGCGATTACCTGCCCAGCATGTACCACGATCATCTGTCCCACCGCCCGCTGGAACTGCCGGCCATCTATGCCGCACCGCTCGCCGCGGCGGAGGCGAAAGGGCAGGACATGCCCTGTACGCGCGCGCTTTATCAGGCACTGAGCTTTCTGAGCGCGGCACCTGTGGACCGCGCACGGCGCATCTAGAGCGATCCTGCGGGCAGAATGGGCTTGGAATTGTCGACGGTCGACCGAGGCACGCCATTTTCATATCCGCTGCTAAGCTGTGGCGAGGCCCAACTCGCTCGCAGTCGGAGGGCATATGATCCGGACCATTCTCTACGCCACGGACCTCGGTCTTTACGCGCCTTACGTGTTACAGCATGCGGTTTCCCTGGCTCAGGCCTACAAGGCCGAGCTTTACGTGGTGCACGCCGTGGAACCCATGGGGCTGTTCGCCGAGTCGGTGCTGCAGACCTACCTGGACAAGGACACGCTCGAGCGCCTGCGCACCGATGGCCTGGACGTGGTCATGTCGAACATCCAGCAACGCGTGCTGGAGGGCTTCCGCGACGAGATGGGCGAAGCCTACGGGACCCTGGATCTGATCCGCACGGTGCGGGTGATCCAGGGCGACCCGCCCCAAGTGATCCTCGAACAGGCCCGTGAACTGGCGGTGGACGCGGTGGTTCTTGGTGCGCACAGCCAGGACAACTGCAGCGGCACCTTCCTCGGACGTACGGCCACCTGCGTGATGCAACTGGCCGAGGTGCCGGTCTACCTGGTGCCAATGTTGCAAAAGCGGGCGCGGGCGGATTTTTGAAAGAGCGCGCATTAAATTGAACGCGCCTATAAAAATCATCTAGATTTAAACCCTCAACTAATAATATGGTTATAAAAACCTGCCAATGGCAGCGGAAGAACCGCCTGAGGGACAGCCATGAAGCTCCAACAGCTGCGCTACATCTGGGAGGTCGCCCATCACGACCTGAACGTGTCGGCCACGGCGCAGAGCCTCTACACGTCCCAGCCAGGGATCAGCAAGCAGATCCGCCTGCTGGAGGACGAATTGGGCGTTGAAGTCTTCGCGCGCAGCGGCAAGCATCTGACGCGCGTGACGCCGGCGGGCGAACGGATCATCACGACGGCGGGTGAGATCCTGCGCAAGTGCGAGAGCATCAAGCAGATCGCCCAGGAGTTCTCCAACGAAAAGAAGGGCACGCTATCCATCGCCACCACGCACACACAGGCGCGCTATGCGCTGCCGCCGGTGATCAGCAGCTTCATCAAGCAGTACCCGGACGTCACCCTGCACATGCAGCAGGGCACGCCGCTGCAGATCGCCGAAATGGCCGCCGACGGTTCAGCCGACTTCGCCATCGCCACCGAGGGCCTGGAGCTGTTCGGCGATCTGGTGATGATGCCCTGCTACCGCTGGAACCGTTGCGTAATCGTGCCCAAGGGCCATCCACTGACCGCGTTGCCCAAGCTCACCCTCGAAGCGCTCGCCGAGCAGCCGCTGGTGACCTATGTGTTCGGCTTCACCGGCCGCTCCAAGCTCGACGAAGCCTTCAGCCACCGCGGGTTGACGCCGAAGGTGGTGTTCACCGCGGTGGACGCCGACGTGATCAAGACCTACGTGCGCCTGGGCCTGGGCGTCGGCATCGTCGCCCACATGGCGGTCGACGAGAAACTCGATGATGACTTGGTCGCCCTGGATGCCAGCCATCTGTTCGAGTCGAGCGTGACCAAGATCGGCTTCCGTCGCGGCACCTTCCTGCGTGGTTTCATGTGCGACTTCATCGAGAAGTTCGCCCCGCACCTGACCCGCGACGTGCTGGCCAAGGCGGTGCAGTGCCACAACAAGGCCGAAATGGACGAGCTGTTCAGCAACGTCGAGCTACCTGTTTACTGAGTATTTTCTGCGCCATAAAAAAAGCCTCCCGTTGGGAGGCTTTTTTCGTTCCGGCAGGAATCAGTGGCTCAGGTGTAGCCCGCACTCGCGGTTGTCTTCGCCCTTGGTAGGGTCGAAGTAGTCGAACTCGTTGGGCAGGTCGTACCTGTTCAAATACTGGTAGAGATCCTTCGACGACCAGTGCAGCAACGGCGCGACCTTGATCAGGCCGTCCGGGTTCAGGCTGATCGGCTGCATCGCCGCGCGCACGGCGGTGTCGGTCGCGCGCAGTGCGGTGAACCATACCTGCGGCGCAGTTTCGCGCAAGGCGCGAGCGAAGGGCTCCAGTTTGACCTCCTCGGTGAACGCCGCGTGCCGCGGATCATCCAGCGCCGGCGTGGCACCTTCGACGGCTTCGCGGTGCGCGCGCGAGCGTTTCGGCAGGTAGATGCTCAGGTTGAGGTTCAGCTTGCGGCAGATTTCGTCGGCGCAACGGTAGGTGGCGTCGGTGTTGTAGCCGCTGTCCATCCAGATCACCGGGATGTTCGGGTCGACGCGGCTGACCATGTGCAGAATCACCGCCTCGAAAGGCCGGAAATTGGTCGTGCAGATGGCCGTCTTGCCAAGGCCCAACGCCCATTCCACGAGCTTCTCGGCATCGTGGCCGAGTTCGGCATTGAGGGTGTCCAGATCGAGGCTCATGGCAGGCTCCTGTGATTGAGCGCGGTTCGCGAAGGAGGGCGATGGTACCAGCGCCGCCGGGAGCCAACCACCGCTCCGCGGTCCGATAGCCTTCGCCTGGACTGGCTGCTAAAGTGCCGCCCCTTCGATAAGCAGTCTTTGGAGACTCCTGTGGAAATCGCCTGTCTCGACCTGGAAGGGGTCCTGGTACCGGAAATCTGGATCGCGTTCGCCGAGCAAACCGGTATCGACGCGCTCAAGGCCACCACTCGGGACATTCCCGACTACGACGTGCTGATGAAGCAGCGCCTGCGAATCCTCGACGAGCACGGCCTGAAGCTGTCCGATATCCAGAAGGTGATCGCCACACTGCAGCCGCTCGAAGGCGCGCGCGAGTTCATCGACTGGCTGCGCGAGCGTTTCCAGGTGGTGATCCTCTCGGACACCTTCTACCAGTTCTCCCAGCCGCTGATGCGCCAGCTCGGTTTCCCGGCGCTGCTCTGCCACAAGCTGGTGGTGGACGAGGGCGATCGCGTGGTCGGCTACGAACTGCGCCAGAAGGACCCCAAGCGCCAGTCGGTGATCGCCTTCAAGAGTCTCTATTACCGCGTGATCGCGGCCGGCGACTCCTACAACGACACCGCGATGCTCGACGAGGCGCATGCCGGCATCCTGTTCCATGCGCCGGAGAACGTCATCCGCGAGTTCCCGCAGTTCCCCGCCGTGCACACCTTCGAGGCCCTCAAGCAGGAATTCCTCAAGGCCTCCAATCGCAGCCTGACGCTGTGATTCCCGCCTGCCTGTAGCGGCCGCCCGGCCGCTACAGGGCTTCCAGGGTGCGCAGCAGCACGCGCACCTTGGTCTTGGATTCCTCGTACTCCGCCTGCCAGTCCGAGTCGGCGACGATACCGCCGCCGCCCCAGCAACTGACCTGACCCTCCTTGACCAGCAGGCTGCGGATCGCAATCGAGCTGTCCATCTCCCCGCGCACGTCCAGATAGAGCAGCGAGCCGCAGTAGATCGAGCGGCGCGTCGGCTCCAGCTCGTCGATGATCTGCATCGCGCGGATCTTCGGTGCGCCGGTGATCGAGCCCCCGGGAAAGCAGCCCGCGAGCAGGTCGAGCGCATCGCAGCCTTCGGCCAGTTCGCCGCGAACCGCGCTGACCAGGTGATGCACGTTCGGGTAGCTTTCCAGCGCGAACAGTTCGGGCACTTTCACCGAGCCAATGCGGCAACTGCGGCCGAGATCGTTGCGCAGCAGGTCGACGATCATCAGGTTTTCCGCACGATCCTTGTCGCTCGCCAGCAGCGCACGGGCCTGCCGCTCGTCCTCAACGGGCGTAGCGCCGCGCGGCCGGGTGCCTTTGATCGGCCGGGTTTCCACCTGGCCCTGGCTGAGCTGCAGGAAACGTTCGGGCGAGAGGCTGAGGATTGCGCCGCCGCCCGCCAGCGCCTGGTAGGCAGCGAACGGTGTGGGGCAGGCCTCGCGCAAGGCGCGGTAGGCCAGCCACGGGTCGCCCTGGCAGGGCGCGCGGAAGCGCTGGGCGAAGTTCACCTGGTAGCAGTCGCCGGCGCCGATGTAGGCCTGGATGCGGGCGATCGCGGAACGGTACTGTTCTGCGTCGATGTCGGCACGAAACGGCGCGCGCAGCGAGAACGGCATGCGCTCCGGCACCGTGGGCTGCTCGAACAGACCGCGCAGCCGCTGTCGTTCGGACTCGGCCAGCGCCGGGTGGAACAACAACTGGCTGGTGCCGAGCTGGTGATCGCTGATCAGCGCCCAAGCGTACAGGCCGAGGGTCGCCGTGGGCAGTTGCAGGTCGTCCTGTGCCCGGCTCGGCAGGTGTTCCAGGCCCCGACCGAAATCGTAGCCGAGGTAGCCGATCAGCCCACCGGCGAAAGGCAACTCGACGCCCGACGGCACGTCGGCCAGGGCCAGATCGGCCAGGGCCTGGCGCAGACGCTGGAGAAAGGCCTTGGCCGACTCGTCGGCGGCAGGCGTGAATTGCGCCAGCGGCCAGGCGCTGAGGATGTCGAAGCGCCCACGATCGGCGCCCGGGCGACCGGCATCGAGCAACACTGCGCCCGGCGCGTCGCAGATGGCGGCGAAGAAGGTGGACGGGTCGGCGCGGTAACCGAGGCTATGGAGGGAACAGGTCGACATGAAGAGGGGTCAGACGGGCACGGGAGGCGATTGTAGTGCCGCCGTTCGCATGATCCTAGCCGCCACGCTTTCTTCGCTGGCTGCAGGGGTGGGCTGGCGCACGATCCGCGACGATGCGGCTCGCGATGTAGCGTCGACAACCCCTAGAATGTCGAAGTCCGAGGAGCACGACTCCGACTAACAACCATAAGGACGAGGACCCAGGCCATGGACGCAGTTCTAGATCCAGCCTCCAGCAGTCTATCGCGCTCGAAGCTGTTGCCGCCGCAACCGGCCTCGAGCTTTCCCCGGCCCCATCTCCAGGCCCTTCTCGTCGCGCCATCCGCACGGCTGGTGTTGTTCTGCGCCCCGGCGGGTTTCGGCAAGACCACCGCGCTGGCTGAGCTTGCGGCTTCGCGCAGCGCCGAGGGATACGCCAGGGCCTGGTATTCCCTGGGCGAAGGCGACGACGATCCGCTGCATTTCCTGACCCAACTGATCGCCGCATTGCGCAGCGCCTTCCCGGGCATCGGCGCGGATGCGCTGAGCTACCTGCGCAACACCATGCAGGTGCCGGTGGCCGCAGCGGTGGAAAGCCTGCTCGCGGATCTCTCCGTCCAGCGCCAGCCGCTGCTGCTGGTGATCGATGACGTTCACCTGATCCGGGATCCCGACCTGCTGGCCGCGCTCAACCGCATGGTGCTGCTGGGTCCCCCTGGATTCGTGCTCGCCCTCGGCAGCCGCTCTCTGCCCGCGTTGCGCCTGGCCAGCCTGCGCGCCAAAGGCTTGTTGCTGGAGATCGGCAGCGACGAGCTGCGCCTGAGCCTGGAAGAAACTGGCGAGTACCTGCGCGGCGCCGGGCTCTGCGTGGATGCCGCCACCGTCGCTGGGCTGCACGCGCAGACCGAGGGCTGGCTGGCCGGCGTACACCTTGCCAGCCTGTGGCTGCACAACCGTTCCGCTGACGCAGCGATGCCGCGCAACGTCAGCGAACTGGCGGTCGGCGACTACCTGTTGAGCACCGTGTTCGAGCAACTGCCGGAGCCGCTGCAGGAACAACTGCTGGCGCTGGCGGTGGCCAATCAACTGAGCGGCGAATTGGCCGGGGCGCTCACCGGCTGCGACGACGGGCAGGCTCTGCTCGAGGAACTGGAGCAGCGCCAGCTGTTCCTCGAACCGCTGGATCGCGCCCGGCACTGGTACCGCTTCCACCACCTGTTCGCCGACTTCCTCCGCGCGCGCCTGCGCCAACGCGACCCGGATCGGCTCAAACAGCTGCATTTCAACGCCAGCCTGTGGTTCACCAACCATCACATGCAGAACCTGGCGATCGAGCACGCCTGCCTCGCCGAAGACCCGGAAATGCTCGCCGCGCTGGTGGATGGCTGCGGACTGGAGTTAATCAACCGTGGACAGCTCAGCCAGATCTACCGCTGGCGCCAGCAGATTCCCGATGCCATTGCCGAGCGCTACCCGGTGCTGGTGTTGGCGAGCGTTTGGGAGAGAGCCGCCGGCCAGTCGCTGCCCGAGGCCAAGCGCCTGCTCGACGAACTCCTGCAACGCTGGGACGCGGGCGAGGGTGCGCCGCTGCAGCAGGGTTATCTGGCTGCCATGGCGGTGAAGGCGCTGATCGCCTTGCAGAAGGACGAGCTTGCGCTGTGCGTGGAACTGGCCGGCAAGGTCGAAGCGCGGTTGGGTCAGCATGCGGCGTTCCTCGAGGTGGCGCTGCTGGTGGTCGGCGCGCTGGCACAGGTGATGCTCGCTCGTCCCGAGGCCGCGCGGCATCTGCTGGCGCTCGCGCAGCAGCGCAATCACTTCCTCGAAGGCCACTATCTGGCGATGCAATTGAGCAACGTCGAGGTGCTGCTGGCTCTGGAGCAGGGCTGCACACGGCGGGCGCAGCTGCTTTCCGAACGTCTGCGCGCACGGCTGATGCCGTGGTTCGGCGACACGTCCCGCGCGCTGGCGCTGCCCGCCATCACCGAATCATTGATCGCCTACCAACAGGCGCGTTACGACGGACTCGAGGAACGCCTTGGACGCTCCCTGCGCCAGGTCGATGTGATCAATCCGATCGACCTCTACGCCCAGGGCCTGCTGTTCCTCTCGCGACTCCAGCGCGCCCGCAACCAGACCCGCGAGGCGCTGGAAAGCCTGGTGCTGCTGCAAGGGCTGGCGGTGCGCAACCAGTCCTGGCGCTTCCAGGCACAGGCGGTGGCGGAGGAGATCGCGCTGATCCTCCAGCAACCGGCGGCGGACCGCATTCGTCGCGCCGAGCAGCGCATGAAGAGCCTCGATTGGGAACGGTATGCCGCGCACTACGCCGCACAGCCGTTCAACCCGGTGCGCTGGAGCCTGGGTTTGAGTCGCGTGCGCCTGCAGCAGGCGCGCGGACAATACAGCGAGGCGTTGCGCGAGATCGCCCAGCTGCGCGAACTGCTGCAACCCGGCTGGCATGGCGTGCAGCGCCTGCGCCTGGAGATCCTCGCGACGCTAAACCATCAGCGGCTGGGTTATCAGGAGCGGGCGTTGAGCACGCTCGTGCAATGCCTCATCGACGCCGAACGGGAAGGGCTGCGCAGCCCGTTCATCGAGGAGGGCGAGGCCATCCGGCAGATGCTCCAGCAGCTCGAAGTCACCGAGCGCCAACCGGCGCTGCAGGGCTTCCTTCGCGGCCTGCTGACGGTCTGGCCGGGCAGCCCGGCGCGCGAAACGGTCGAGTCGCCTGGCGACGACCTCACCGATCGCGAAATGGAAGTCATCCGTCTGGCCGCCACCGGCATGTCCAACGAGGAGATAGGCGTTCGCCTGGCGCTGGCGCTGGGCACGGTGAAATGGCACCTGCACAACATCTACGACAAGCTCAAGGTGCGTAATCGCACCCACGCGATCCGTCGCGCCCGCGAACTGGAGTTGCTCGACGCATGAATGGCTCACTGGCTCAGGTATCCGGATTTCCGCTGCTGCGCACCAAGCTGGCGCCGATGGATCGCGCTCAGCAGGCGCAGTTGCCGCGAACCGCGCTCGTCGAGCGCCTGTTCGCCGCCCGAAAGCGACGCCTGCTGATCCTCAGCGGGCCGGCGGGCTACGGCAAGAGCACGCTACTGGGCCAGTTCGCCGAGCGCCTGGCCGCAGCCGGGGAGTGCGTCGCCTGGCTTTCCTGCGACGAGTCGGACAGCCCGCCGGAGCGCCTGCTGCGCTATCTGATCGCCGCCATCGGTGCGGTCTGCCCCGGCTTCGGCAGCCGGGCGATGGGATTGCTTGACGACCGGTCCAGTTGGCCGGAAGAGGCCATGCTGGAAGCGTTGATCGCCGATCTGAAGACTCTGCAGCGCCCGCTCTACCTGCTTCTGGACGATTTTCACCGGATTCGCCATCCGTTCCTCGGCAAGGGCGGGCGTTACCTGCTGGAGCGCCTGCCGGAGCAGGTTCACCTGGTCGTCAGCACCCGCTTCGGGCCGCTGTTCATCGAGGACGAGCCGGTGCTCAAGACATCGGTGTTCTGGATCAAGGCCGAGGACCTGCGCTTTTCTCGCGATGAGATGACCCGCTACTTCGCCGACGTGTGCGCGCTCGATCTGGACGACACCCAGCTCAAGCAACTGGGCAAACGCTGCGAGGGCTGGATCACCGCGTTGCACCTGGCGGCGCTGGGCATGCGCCGGCAAGCCGATCAGGCGCGTTTCATCGCCGACTTTTCCGGGACCGAGAGGACGCTGGCGGACTACCTGGAGGAAGACGTGCTCGAGGGGCTGGCAGAGCCGTTGCTGGCGTTCCTCGAACAGACCTCGCTGCTGGACGAATTCAGCGCCGAACTGTGCAACGCCCTGACCGGGCGTCGCGACGCGCTGGACATGCTCCTGCGCCTGCAGAGCGAGCAGCTGTTCATCGTCGCACTGGACGAGCGTGGCGAGTGGTTTCGCTATCACCCGCTGTTCGCCGAATTCCTTCAGGGCCGGCTGGACAGGCGCGGCGACAGCACCTGCCTGTTGAGTGCCGCGGCGCGCTGGTGCGAGAGCAACGAGCAATCGGAGCGCGCCATTGGTTACGCGCTGCGCGCCAGGGACTACCCGCACGCGGCCGACCTGCTGGAGCGCAAGGGCGCCGGGCTGATCGCCGGCAACCGCGTGTACGGCGTGCTGAAGCGGCTCGAGCAGGTCCCCGCCGAGGAAATCCGCGAGCACCCGGTGTTCCAGATCTTCTATGCCTGGCAGCTGGCGTTCGAGCAGAAATACGCCGAGGCCGAGGCGCTGATCGAGGAGATCAGCACGCGCCTGATGCAGGGGCAGGGCAGGCCGATGCATTACGGCCTAGCCGAGCTGCTCGCGGCCGCGCAGGTGCTCAAGGCGCTGGTGATGCTCTATCAGGACAAGCTGGAAAGCTGCCTGAAGGTATCGCGCTACTGGTTGAAGCTGGCGCCGGAGAACCAGACGGTGTTCCGCGCCAGCCTGTTCTGTGTGCAGGCTGCCGCCTTCGGCCTGCTGGGCGACTACGGCGAGGCGGCCAGCTCGATCGCCCGGGTGCATGAGAACCTCAAGGAGGTGAACAGCGAATACCTGCTGGCGCTGAGCAGCCTGATCGAAGCACTGATCTGCAAGGAAAGCGGCGAGCTGGAACGCGGCCGTTCGATCGCCGAGGCGGCACGTGGCCGTGTCGAACGAGTCTTCGGCGCCAATAGCCGGGTCGGCGGACCGCTGGCGCTGGCCTATGCCGACCTGCTGTACGAGCAGGATCGGCATGCGTCGATCCTTGCCGAGCTGCCGGCGGCGAACACCTGGCGCGACGTGGCGACACCGCTGGAGCTGTTCAGTCGCGGGCAACTGGTGATGGTGCGCACGCGGTTCTTCTCCGGCGAGACCCGCCAGGGGCTCGGCCAGCTCGATGCCTGGCTAACCGGCTTGCAGGGCTCAGGTCACGAGCGCGTGCTGGCGCTGGGCATGTCCTGCAAGGTGCAACTGCTGCTCTGGCAGCGCCAGCTCGGCGAGGCGGAGCGCATCTGCCTGCAACTGGCGCGCCTCATGGAGGGCCTGCCGGCCGAGCGCTATCCCGACGCCTGCACCGCGCTGGCGCTGTCGCAGGCGCGCCTGGCGCTCAGCGAGCGGCGTCCGGAAAAAGCCCAGGCCGTGCTTGAAGGCTGCCTCGCTGGCGAGGTCGCCGAGCACCAGCGCGATCGCCGCCTACGCTTGTCGCTGCTGCTGGCGGTGGCGTACTGGCGCAAGGGCTATCTGGAAAAAGCCTTCACGCTGTTCCAGGTTCATCTGGAAGACGCCTGGAGCCGGGGCTACCGCCGCGCCTTCCAGGACGATGCGCTCTGGCTGTTGCCGCTGTGGGAAGCCTGGAAGGTGCAGGAACCCGCGCGCGCGAGTGCCTGGGAAGGGCTTGGCGAACTGCTGCGCGGACCGTTCGCGCGTCTCGGCATCGACCCGGACAGGATCGACGAAAACCAGGATGTCAGCTACCGCGAGCAGGAAATTCTGCGCTTCGTCGCCGCCGGCATGTCCAACCGCGATATCGCCCGGGCGGTCCACCTCTCCGAGGCGACGATCAAGTGGCACCTGCACAAGCTGTTCGCCAAGATGGGCGTGCGCAGCCGCACCCAGGCGGTGCTCAAGGGCAAGACGCTGGGCCTGATCAGCGAAGGCTGAGAGGGCCGGCGCGCCGACGCGCCAGCGCCTTCAATCCTTGTTCGGTACGTGGCCGAACAGCGACTGCGCGAAGCGCACGCGCTCTTCCGGAGTTTCCTGGACGTCCTGCTCGGCGAGTTGCGCCAGGTGCGTCTCGACGGCGTGGGTGCGCAAGGTCAGCCCGCAGTCGTTGGCGATCTGGATGTTCAGGCCGGGGCGGGCGTTGAGTTCGAGGATCAGCGGGCCCTTGTCCTGGTCCAGCACCATGTCGACGCCGATGTAACCCAGGCCGCACAGCTCGTAGCAGCCGGCGGCCAGGCCCATGAAACCGTCCCAGTTCGGCAACTGCACGCCGTCCACCGCGTTGGTGGTGTCCGGGTGCTTGGTGATCTTGGCGTTCAGCCAGGTGCCCTTGAGGGTAATCCCGGTGGCGAGGTCGACGCCGACGCCGATGGCGCCCTGGTGCAGGTTGGCCTTGCCGCCGGACTGCCGCGTCGGCAGGCGCAGCATGGCCATCACCGGGTAGCCCATCAGCACGATGATGCGGATGTCCGGCACGCCTTCGTAGCTGATGCTCTTGAAGATCTGGTCGGGCGTGACGCGGTATTCGATCAGCGCACGGTCGCGGTGGCCGCCGAGGGAGTACAGCCCGGTGAGGATGCTGGAAATCTGGTGCTCGATTTCCTCGCGGCTGACGATCTTCCCGGACACCGTCTTGTAGCGGTCCTCGAAGCGGTCGGCGATCACCAGGATGCCGTCGCCGCCGGCGCCCTGGGCCGGTTTGATGACGAAATCGGTGCGCTCGCCGATGATCTCGTCGAGCTTGTCGATTTCCTTCTCGGTGGAGATCACCCCGTACATCTCCGGTACGTTTATGCCGGCCTCGATGGCGCGCTGCTTGGTGATGATCTTGTCGTCGACAATCGGGTACAGGCTGCGCTTGTTGTACTT
>JADHEE010000165.1_pt1 | contig 36321 bp, 54 predicted proteins | sample 8952401 | NCBI WGS metagenome assembly JADHEE01 (sample SAMN16124438, study PRJNA663242) | bioreactor sludge metagenome | isolation source: sludge (ammonium) | place: India:Bengaluru | collected 2019-02-28 | reverse complement strand
GGCATCACGGCTGGCGGCGGCATCAAGGCTGGCGATGGCATCACGGCTGGCGGCGGCATCAAGGCTGGCGATGGCATCACGGCTGGCGGCGGAATCAAGGCTGGCTATGGCATCACGGCTGGCGGCGGCATCACGGCTGGCTATGGCATCAAGGCTGGCGGCGGCATCACGGCTGGCGGCTATGTTTTCTCGTTTCGATTTTCGGTGAAATGCGAAACGCTTTCCACTCGACGACTGCCATTCGACCGCGCGTTTTACACGCCGATACCGGCATTAGCCCCGATTCGCGACGTGATCTCGAACGAAGATAATTGCTGGGATGACATTCGCGCGGCGGCCATGCCGCACACGGAATCCATCCTGGCGTGGGATGGTTGGCATCCGATCATCCGGGTCCAGGCCGAGATGTTTCTTGGCGTTCGCGAATCGGTGCCGGGTGCAGAAATTAAATAAAGGAGGTCATCAAATGAGGGTTGAAAAGCACACGAATGAGGTTAACTGGAAACGCGCACGCGAAAACAGCATCGGCGCGTCAGAGGTTGCGGCGGTGCTGGGCCTGAATCCGTACAAGTCGGCCTATACATTATGGGCGGAAAAGACCGGACGGATTGCGCCGATGGTCAACAACATCGCCACCCGATGCGGGCACGCGCTTGAGGGATTGGCGACTGAACTATACGAGGAACACACCGGCGAGCGCCTGTTTAATCCCGGCGACTACACGATTTTCTACGACGCTACGATGCCGTTTCTGTCATGCACACCAGACCGGATTGTGATTGAGCGGCATCATTACGACGCGGAAGGCGTGGCCACCGGAATGTATTATGACGCGATTCAACGACCAGTAGAACTGAAATCCATCGGCGAACGCATGGCAGCACGCATGAAAGAGGGAGAGGTTCAGAATGCGCACCTGGTACAGCTCCAGGCGCAGATCGCTGTGCTTGGCACAGCCGCTGGCGACCTTGCGTGCCTGATCGCCAACCGGGATTTTCAAGTGTTCCCGTTCGAGCGACATGACCGGCTGATTCGCGGCATCCGGACCAAGGTTTCGGAATTCTGGGATCGCATCCAAAACGACGATCCCCCGGAGGTTGACGGTTCGATCTCCACGACCACAACGCTGCGGGAAATCTACGCGGAAGACAACGCGGGCGTCATCGAATTGGGCACCGATGCCGATGAACTTCTCGCCCATCTCGAAGAGGTCAAGGAAGACATCAAGGAACTGAGTGACGAAGAGAGCGCGATCAAGAACCAGCTTATTGCGATGCTGGCCGGGAACGGGCTCGGTCTTGCTGGAATCCGCAAAATAAAGTTTTCCACCATTGCCGGCAGTGAGCACATCCAGGTTGACGCCGCGCTCGCGCACGTTCTCGAAACCCATCAAATCCCGTTTGAAATGAAAACCCGCAAGGCCCACAAACGGCTGATCATCAGCTAGGAGGATAATACAGATGACTGAACAGACTTTGCCCGAACGAACTAACCAAGAAACCAGGACAGTTGCCACGCGCCAGAAGACGATTAAAGAGCTTTTGCTGGGTGATGCGATGCGCGAGCAATTCGCCAAGGCGCTGCCGTCGATATTGCCGCCGGAAAGGTTCATTCGCGTCGCGTTGACCGCGATGAACAAGACCCCGAAGCTCATGAAATGCACGCACGAATCATTCTTCAATTCGCTCCTGACCCTGGCTCAGCTTGGGCTTGAGCCGGACGGGCGCCGCGCCCACCTGATTCCCTATGAAAATCGCAAGGCGGGCACAGTAGAATGCCAGTTGATTGTTGACTACAAGGGAATCGTGGAATTGATCATGCGCACCGGGCTGGCGGCGCGCATTCATGCCGATGTGGTTTGTGATAATGATGTTTTCGAGTACGACATGGGCGCGGTGACCAAGCACCGGATTGATTTTCGCAAGCCACGCGGCGAGATGTACGCGGCCTGGGCGATGGTCGAAATGCGGGACGGCGCGCGGGCCGTGGCGGTTATGAGCCGTGAGGAAATCGAGAAGATCCGCGCACGGTCCCGCGCTTCTCAGAATGGGCCATGGGTGACGGACTACAATGAGATGGCGAAAAAGACCGTGTTTCGGCGGCTATCCAAAATGGTGCCGTGGGCAGCAGAGATCCGCGACGCCATCGAGGCGGATGACAACGCGATAGATACCACGGCAACGGTGCGCGAACCGGCGGCGACGCTCGATGACCTTGCGGACCAAATCATGGGTGATGGCGATGATGACAACGCAGTCAACGCCGCTGAATAAGTTCACCACCGTCCGGCGTTCTGACGGCTGGCATATTCAGGTTGAACACGAGGGAAACATCATCCAGACGCGACGGGGCCGCATTACGCGGTCCCGCGCGCTGGAAGACTACGCGGAAATTCAGAAATCCATGGATGATACAAATCGTGAGGGTTGATTATGAGTGAAAAACTAAAACCTTGTCCTTTCTGCGGTGGAAACGCTGCAATATTCAGTTTTATGGGAAGATCGGGTTCTACGCGATTTACCCCATACTGCACAACGCCCGAGTGTCTGCTAAACATGCTATTAGACGCAGATTTTGATTCTCGCAACGACTCCATCGAAGCTTGGAACAAGAGGAAATCCGATGAAGCGTGAGGCCATTGGACATCCAAAAGCCATTGATCTGGCGCACCGCCTTGGCGTGCCAGTATATCAGGTGACCGGAATCCTGACCCACCTATGGGCGTTCGTGTCGGAATACACGCCCGATGGAGAAATCGGCAGATATCCGGCCTGCGTAATCGCGCAAAAAATCGGGTACGAAGCCGATCCTGACCACCTCATTCATGAATTAACCGAGTCACATTGGCTTGACATTTGTGATGGGCATTTGGTAGTGCATGACTGGGCCGATCACTGCGAGGATTCCGTCCATCGCAGGCTTGCGCGCCAAGGCAAAACGTTCTGGAATGGCCAACTCCCGAGTATGTCCAGGCTGACGGCTCGCGAGCGCGAAGAAGCAGAAAATCGGTATGGCGTGCGCCCGAAATGCGCCCAAAGTGCGCCCGAAATGCGCCCAAAGTGCGCCCGAAATGCGCCCCTACCATTACCATTACCATTACCATTACCATTACCATTACCTTCTGATCCGAATAGTTGTTTGTATAATCACAGAGCAACTATGATCAGGGGGGGTGCAGGGGGGGAGGTGCAGGTTGGCGCTGGCGCGCCGAGTGAAGATTATGCTGGAGTGATTGACCAAAATAAGGCAGATTCAGAGCCAGATCCCAAAACTGAACCTGATGCACCAGTCCAAATGCCCGAAAACCGAACGCTAGCGGGGCAAGGTTGCGATTTCGGGGTGGGGGTTGTATGTCCGGACGACCAAAACGAACCTGGGGCATTACAGGCGGTTTTGCCGGGAACTCCCGATGCGCCGAAAAAAACAACGCCCGCCGATGTATACGCCGCGTGGAACGAAACGGCGGCGCGATGCTCGATCCATGCCGCCCGCGAACTGACCGAAGCGCGCAAAACATCGATACGAGCCCGGTTAAAGTCGGCAACCTGGGCGGCGTCGTGGCGTGCCGCGCTGGCGGAAATCGAGGCGTCCCCATTCCACAACGGCGTAAACGATCGGAACTGGCGGGCAAACCTGGATTATTTTCTGAGACCGGACACCGTCACGAAGATTTTGGAGCGGGCGCAGAACAAGCCAATGTTCGCCCGCCCGGGAACGCATCCAGGCGACATAGACGACTCTGCTGGCTGGGCTGAATAGGAGGATAGTGCACATGGAGCGCGTATGCGTTGATTGCAATGTAAAGTATACTTTACCTGGAGAAGAGTCCAGGTGGACACGCGGTATCGGGTTTCGGTGCGAGGCCTGTTTTGAAAAACTCGACAAGGCCCGCGAAGAGGAAGAGTGGCGTGTGGCCGTGGCTGCCTTGCGCAAAACCATCATGATGGACGGGCTTGCGGGCAAAGACGGATGCCTTTATCGCGATTGTTGGGCGGCATCGAACCAGGACATCGAGCGCGACCGGGAAGGCGCCTATGCAGTCGGCGCTGCCTATGGACGTGGCGAGTATCGCAACGCCTGGATATGCGGCCCGCCAGGAACTGGAAAGACGTTCCTTGCCCGCTGTATGATCAATGCCCGCATCGAGCGAGGTGAATATGCTGGTGAGGTGAAGGCGCATGCGATCAACGGCTCTGCATTGTGGGATGACGCGGTGCGCCGGTATGCGGCACCGACGGCCCTGTTGATCGATGATATTGACGTGTTTGACTGGACCACGAAAGGGTGGGACGTGTTGCGCGCCGTGATCGATGCGCGGTATGACGCGCGCCGGGACACGATCATCACCGCGCAACGTACCGGCAGGGCGTTTGCGGAGCGCGTGATTGAGTGCGGGATTGACAGAGGCAGCGTACTATCCATGCTAGACAGAATGAGGGCCGGAAATGTGGCAATTGTGATGGACGGAAAATCCCTGCGGGGATAGGAGGATCGGGAAATGCTGGTGATCACGATTGAGGCTAAATCAGTGTATAAGGTTTCGGAATTGGAACTTCTTTCCAGTGGAATCCGGGCCGAAATCACACTTGTTGAGAAAAAACTACGATAGGAGAAACCATGAAACTAATCTACATCGCCGGGCCGTTCGTTGGGAAAAACAACGCGGAAATCCAGCAAAACATCAATGCCGCCGTTGACGCATCTCGATACATTCAGGATGTCTGGCCTGATGAACTATGCCCCGTTTGCCCGCATACCAATTTTGGCGGGCTAGAATTGATGGGAACGTGTACGCAGGACCAAATCATGGGCATGTGTATCGCGCTTCTAGGCAAGTGTGATGCGATTTTAATGCTTCCTGGGTGGGAAGACTCAAGAGGCGCTGTCCGCGAACGCGACTATGCGGAGGAAAGGGGAATCCGCCGCTTTTACCGCGAAGAAATCGGGCATATGCCCGTGAATGAAATCCACGCATGGCTTGAAAATTATCGGCAAGAAAAGGCGTAGAACGCAACACCCGTTGCGGTTGGGTTGCCCCTGGGATTGTCTGCCTGGGGGCTTATTTTTTTTGTGCCATGCCGCGCCATAAAATGACAAAGTTTTGGAAACGCCTTCTTAGGATAAGAAAATAATCTATATTATCTATATGGGATTGTGATTGGGGAGATCGGAAGAGACTATCCTTTCAGGTTGCTATTTGATTATGGAGGTAATCCAAAAATGAGCGAAAATACCAATGAAAACGCGGGTTCTGAGGGCGCGGAGGTGCAGCGAGTGTGCAGCGCGCCAAAGGGAATCGCGCCATATTGCTTTAAGCCCGGTCAGTCAGGCAACCCGGCAGGCCGTAAAAAGGGCTCGAAGAATACCCCGATAGGACAGTTGCGCCAACTCATGAGCGTGAGGCCAAGCGAGCGCACCATGGAAAAGTTGCGCGAGGCTGGCATTGACCTGACGCCAGACGAGGCAACAAACGCCAAGGCATGGGCGGCGGTGATTAACCAGCTCGCATTGTCCGGCGATCCGGCCATGGTGAAGCTGGGCGTGGAGTTCCTGGACAGCAAACCAGTACAGCGGCATGAGGTGGAACAAACCGTGTTCAGCATCACGGCGCCGCCGGAAGACTACGCGGATGAAGACGACGCGGACGAGCCCGATGCCGATTAGCATTGACATGAGCGGGCTCCCCAAGCTCACTAACCGCGCCTTTTATCCCCTCTATCGGGACAAGGCGCGGTATCACGTTTTGATGGGTGGCGGCGGGTCTGGCAAGTCAGAGCATGCCGCATCGCAGGCGATGCGGTGGATGCTGGAAGGCCGGAACGAACGCATCTTGTTTTGCCGTAAAGTTGCCAAGACGATCCGCAACTCCCAGTTCCACCTGTTCAGGACCTGGGTTGAGCGGTGCAATCTTTCCAAGCTGTTCGACTTCAGTAAGACAGATCTGGAGGTGAAGTGCAAGAACGGCAACGTCATCATATGTTCCGGGCTCGATGACCAAGAAAAGATCAAGTCGATTACTGGAATAACCAAGGCATGGATTGAGGAGGCCACAGATCTGACGCTTGCCGATTTCTCTCAGGTTGATTTGCGCGTCCGGCAGGACAACGGCAGTCCTAACCAAATCCTGTTGACGTTCAATCCCATCACCGCGAATCACTGGTTGAACCGCCGGTTTTTCATCAAAGGCGACTCGGCGGCCCGCGTCCACGTGTCCACCTATCGAGACAACCGGTGGGCGTCACAGCAATACCGGGACGTGCTGGAAGGCCTCCGCGAGCAGAACCCGGTGCTGTACGGAATTTATGCCAACGCGCAATGGGGCGTGTTGCAGGGCTTGATTTACGGGCCGTTCCCGGAATTGCCCGGACCGATTCGGGCGGAATATCCGCAACGGTTCTGTGGCCTGGACTTTGGCTTCACTAATCCCACGGCGCTAGTACGCTGCAATGTTGACGCAGATGGGCAAATCGTATTGCAAGAAATGGTATACGAGCGCGGGCTCACCACCGAAGATCTCATTACCCATCTGAATAAAACCGAGTTCCCGCGCACGGAAATCATCTGGGCTGACGCGGCGGAACCTGATCGCATCGAGACCATGCAGCGGGCGGGCTATGCCGTGTTGCCCTGCTGGAAGGGCCGGGTCCGGGACGGCATCGATTTCGTAAAGACGTTCAAAATCTTCACGATCCCGGAAAACGAGAACATCAACAAAGAGGCAGAGACCTACTCCTGGGCGGTGGACAAAAAAGGCAACAACCTGGACGAACCGACCAAGTTTTCTGACCACGCCATGGACGCGATCCGGTACGCGATCACCTCGCAATTCAGGCCGCAAAACCAAGGTGGCGTTGTGGTATATGACCTCATGGACGAATTCAGCGACTCACTTGTGAGCCCGCTATACTAGGAGCATCACACACATGGCAACGCGTAAGACAAAGACCCCGGCAACGCAGGCCGCGCCCGAAACCATTCGCATGGATGAAATCGAACGCCAAATGTTTTACGAGACCATCCAGCAATTGACTGAGGCCGCATCCGTGCCACTATCGGCGGAGTTGCGCCTTGCCATGGAGGATCAGGGGTGGCAGTCCATCGGGTCAAACACGTCTGTAATTCCCGAATGGATGCGGACACAGTTTGTCCGGAGGGCGCGTATCGCGGCGCAGACAGATGGGCTGTGCGGCCAGATTGTCAACCTGTACACGAATTATTGCATCGGTGCGAAAGGCGTATCCTGGAAATGCGATGACCCCGTGGCACAAAAGGTTCTCGATACCTTCATGTTTGCAAGGGGCAATGAGTGCGTCCTTTCCCCCGCATCCCAACGGCAGAAGTCCAACGAGTTTCAAGAGGACGGCGAGATCTATTTCGCGCTATTTGCCGCACCCGGACAAGGCGTGAAGATTCGCGTCCTGGACTCGCTCGAAATATCCGATATCGCCACCGAGAAGGAGGACGCTAACCAGCCACTGTACTATGTGCGTGACCAGGTATCCATGGTCGGCGGGTCGGTAAAGAAGATCTATTACCGCGACAAAAACAACACCAGCATGACACCGGGCTATACGCCAGCAGGGACGGAGATTCCAAACGCAAGCGGCGAACTGTCCACGGCGGTGGTGTACCACGTTTCGCTTGGCGGGCGCGGGCTGCGCGGGCTGTCGCGGTTACTCCCTGTGCTAGACTGGGCGCGATGCTACATTAAGTTTATGAACGCCCGCATTTCCATCCAGCAAGCCCTTGCGCGATGGGCGTATAAAAACAAGGTTCGCGGAAACCAGGCCACGGTAACGTCCATGGCAGCGGCAGTGGAATCGCACGCGAACAAGGTCAAGGATTGGTCCGGCAGGCAGGCCGAGCCGGGCAGTATCTATTTCGAGAACCAGAGCGCCGAGCTTGCGCCAATGTCCCAGGAAACTGGTGCAGCGGCGGCGCAGGTGGACGGCAACATGCTGCTTCAGAACATTGGCGTTGGCGCGGGCATTTTTCCTCACTATTTCGGCGCAGGTGAGGCGTTCCGTCTGGCAACGGCCACGGCCATGGAAGGGCCAATGCTCAAAATGTTCGAGAATTACCAAGGCATTTGGTACGGGATCTGGGACGCCATTTTTGACTTTGTTCTCGAAAACGCGGGCATCCCCAAAGAGCGCCGCACCATGGCAATCGTGCTGCCGCGCATTTTGCCGCAAAGCGTGACGGATTTCATTGCGATGCTGGCGGCGTTCCCAGGCATGGCGCAGTCCGAGCAGGTCCAGGCGCACGCACTGACGCTGATCGGCATGAACAATCCAGGCGACATCATCAAGGCGTTGCAGGATGCGGGCGTTGCGCTGGGCGTGCCAACGCCGGTGGTCAGTCCATTGATGGGCATGGCGGAATCTGCGGACGCGGATACCGGCCCGCTTGATGCGTTCATCGCGGGCGTGGATAAGCTGCTTGCCGCTGGTGGCAAGTAGAATACAATCAGGAGGATGGGTGTATGAGTATTGTAGAGACAGTGGAAACTATCAAGCCAATCAAGGCGCCATTCCCATGGTTTGGTGGAAAAAGCCGGGTTGCAGGAATTGTCTGGGAACGGTTTGGCAACGTGAAAAACTACGTCGAGCCGTTTGCTGGATCGCTTGCCGTATTGCTTGGCAGGCCGCATCCTCCGGGGATCGAGACGGTCAACGACAAAGACCCGATGATCTGCAACTTTTGGCGGGCAACGACGCTGCATCCGGATGAAACCGCTTGTTGGGCAGACCAGCCGGTGAATGAATCGGACTTGCACGCGCGGCATGTGTGGCTGCGCGGCGTGCTGGGCGATGGTAAATTCCGTTCCCGCATTGAGGCCGACCCCGAATATTGCGATCCCAAAGTAGCCGGGTGGTGGGTATGGGGCATATGCAACTGGATCGGCGGGGGATGGTGCGGAGATTCTGGGCGCGGCCCGTGGGTTGTTGATCGCGATGAAGACGGGTTTTCGGCGCTTATGAAAATAGGCGGCGTCGGGGTAAGCAGGCAGCTCCCGCATCTGGGCACTGCCGGGGTGGGCGTCTCGCGGAACGTCGGTTTATTGGATTGGTTTGCTGATTTGCGCGAAAGGCTGCGGCGCGTTCGGGTGTGTTGTGGCGACTGGACTAGGGTGCTTGGTCCATCTGTCACATACAAACACGGCATGACGGGCGTTTTTCTTGACCCGCCATATAATCTCGATATTCGGGATGAAGGTTGCTATGCGGAAGACCAAGCAGGCATATCTGACCTGGTGCGGGAATGGGCCGTTGCGAACGGCGATAACCCGCTGCTTCGCATTGCGCTGTGTGGTTATGAGGGCGAACACGACATGCCGGTGGATTGGCGATGCGTTGCGTGGAAGGCCACGGGTGGGTATGCCAGCCGTGGCAACAATCGCGGGCGCGAAAACTGCCACAAAGAGCGCATGTGGTTTAGTCCCGCGTGCATCGTGCCGGGCGCGGAAGACGGGGAATTGTTCCATGCCAATTCCTAAACCGAAACCCGGCGAGCGATCCCGCGCGTTCGTATCGCGCTGCATGGCTGACCCGGTGATGATGGGCGAGTTTCCGGACAAGTCAGCCCGCGCCGCTGTATGTTGGGCGCAGACGCCAGCGGGCAAGCAGGCGGAGGCGCTGGCGCAACGCATGGCCGATGCTGGACGCGCTGACCTGTTGCGGATACGCGAAGCGGCAGTGGGTGCGGCGCAGGACGCGGACACACGCAGGGCCGAGGCCGCCATGGAAAGGTTTGCCCTGGCGTATTTCCGGGCCATGCGCAAAACGTTCCCGGCTGATGCCGTGGCGCGGGCGCTGGAAGAGCCGGACAGTTTCCAGGAGGCCAAACGCATCATTCCGCAGGATCGCGTTGATGCGATATTTGCCGACTGGCAAAGTTCAGACCTGGTGACTGACGCCACTAATACGGCGGCTGAACTGCTCGGCGGGACAACCAACAAAGCCAAGGCGAAGACAGCAAACGAGATCGCCAAGTCGCGCAAGGTCAGCCGCGTCATCAAACCGGACAAAATCAAGGCGTCATCGCAATGGGCGCGAAAACACGCGGGCGATATGATTGCCGATATCAACAACACTACCCGAAAGCAGATCCGCAAAATCGTTTCGCAGGGCATAGCCGCCAAGGACAGGCCCGGCAAAATCGCCAACTCCATAGAGGAATACCTTAGCGATGACGCCATCACGCGGGAGCGGGCGCGCTCAATCGCCATTACCGAGGTCAACAACGCGAAAGCCCACGGCGCCGATTTCGCAGCGCGGGCCACGGGCGCGCAATACAAGCGATGGATTGCCCGCTGGGACCGGTGCGAGATCTGCAAGGAAAACGAGCAGGCCGGGCAGATTGGGATCGATATGATATTTCCGTCCGGGCACATGATGCCGACTGCGCACCCGAACTGCCGGTGCAAGTTGCGATATACGTCGCGCGCGTCAAAACAGGCAATCGACAAGGCCATGATCGACCTTCTTTACCTGCCCGACGACCCAACGCTAGAACCATAGAATTACTAAAGTTTTGGAATTGTCCAAAACTAGCACGAAAATATTGTACCCTTGTCGCAACGGAGGGAATTATGGCGGGCGAATATCTACGCAAATATCAGGCGCTTGAGGCCGAAACCGAGATCAAGAACCACACCGCGAGCGTGGTAGTGATCGTCCCCGGATTCAATGTGGGCAAGGACGCCTATTACACGCCTCAAGCCATTGCCGAGGCTGTAAAATCGGGCCTGTTTGAAGGCCGACCAATGTATCTGAACCACACGACTAACACATCCCCTGACCGCGACATAGACAAGTACGTCGCGATCCTGTCGGATGTGACGTTGCGCGAATCTGACGGCGCGGCAATTGGCACGGCCAAATTGTTTGACCCGCCGTTCGGCGCCAAATTACTGGCGATGCGCGAGGCCGGTTGCCTGAATTCCATGGGCGTATCCATTGACGCCTATGTTGATGCGGAGCCTGGTGAGATGGAAGGACAGCATACCCGCGTGGTCAAGGCGTTTCACCGGGTCAATTCCGTAGATTTCACGCCAGCCCCAGGTGCGGGTGGAGGCGTGCTTGCTGTTGAATCCGAAAAACCCATCGAGGCCGCAAAGGCCGAACCAAAAAAGGAGTCCACTATGGACCTGGAACAGCTAAAAGCCGAGAACGAAGCGCTCAAGGCGCAGGTTGCGGCGCTTACCGCCGAGCTCGATAAGATGCGCGGCGAGACGGAAGAGGCCGCGAAAAAGGCCACGGAAGCCGCCGAGAACGCTGCCAAAGCCACCGCCGCCACGGAATGTGAAAAGGCGCTGTCTGCATCGGGCCTGCCGGAAATGGCGTGCGCCCGCGTGCGTGAATCGCTTGCCGGCAATACCGACACGGCCAAAATCGCGACGGTCATCGACGCGGAAAAGCGCTACCTGGAATCACTGAAAATCAACATTCCCGAACCCACGGTTACGGGTCTTGGACACGCGGCCACCGGGGCCACGCCGACCAATGTGTTTGAGTCCGTGAAGTCCCGCTATATCCGGGAAGGCCATTCGCCGGAAAAAGCGGAGCGGCTGGCGCGGGCGTATTGCGGCTAAATTAACCGGGCGAGCTTGCCCGATAGGAGACCAAATAAATGCCGACCTATGGAACTAATGGATACATCGCCGGGCTCACTGCCGGTACTGAGGTGTCCTCGACTTATGAGGGACGCCACGTCAATTTGCTTGAGTCCACGCTGACCCATCCGTATCACGATGATGGTTTAGTGGACAAGGGCGATCCTGTTGTGTGCGGAAACATTGTTGGCGTGGCCATGCAGTCAGCCAGCGCCGCCACCGACTACATCACCGTTGACACCGAAGGCATTTGGAATCTGACGGCCTATGCCGAGGGTTCGGACGGGAGCGCCGACGGGTACAATGTCGCCATTGCCGTTGGCGATTTGCTGTACATCGACACAACCGCACTGGGCAAAGGCATCGGGACGTTAAGCAAACAGTCCGATCCTGGATCAAACAAGCCGTTTGGCGTTGCGCTGGGCGCGGTTTCCAGCGGCAGCTCCGGCGTGATCGCGATCAAGGTGCACAACGATTTTTCGAGCCCGTTCGCGTTCATCGGCACGGGCACGGCGGCGGCTGGACAGGTGGCCATTACCGCCGCGCAACCGGCATTGCTCAAGGTGTTCGCGAACCACAGCGGCCTGACGGGGCAGCGGCACGTCGCGAATTTCCGCATCGCTGCCGACACCACGAACACCACCGGTGAACTTACGTGCGCCGAGTTCAAGGTCATCAACAACCAGACCGGCCAGCTCACCGGCATGACGCCGCTCAAAATCGACATCGATAACAAGACGTCTGCGGGCGGGTCAACGCTGGCGTCCGGCATCCAGATCAAGGCGGAAGGCGCGGGCACGGCCATTGCCGATCTGGCTGCTATCGAATTCCAGCAAAGTGGTACGGCTGGAACGAAAGAAGCCCTGTTCAAATTGGAGTCGGCTACGGTGTTTGGCGGCAAAGCCTCCGACACGCTGACCACGCCGTCCGGAACCATCGCCGTGAATGTTGGCGGCACGGTCCAATACCTGCAACTTTATACGACCTGATGAAAGGAGTCCTGAGGATGGGAAAGCTCGATCAATCAATTGAATCCATGCGTGAGCAGATTGGCAACCTAGTGTACCAGCGGCTTATTGCAGAGCGCAAAAAGACCGAGGCCGAAAAAAGCATCGGTTTCCTGGACATCGAGATCGCCAAACTGGAATGCGCAATGAACGCGACAAGCTCGATTGGCGGCGCGGCGCTGGCGGAAGAACAGGCCAGACACGCAGAACAAATCGAGTTGATTGAAAAACAAAACCAGCGGCCTATTAAGGCTGCGCGAAAGGATAAACGATGAGCGACCTTGTACGCTTCGCTGAGGCGTCGCACGCGCTTTACGCGGACAAGATCCGCGTGCGGGAATGCGCGCCCCGTACTAATGAGTGGGTGTCCCGCGTCAACGAGCTTGACGCATTACTGGTAAACGAGGCTGGCCACAGCACGCACGCTTGGCAGATGCGGTTGCGCGAAGCCATGACGCGCGATGATTTCCCGCTTCTGTTTTCCGATACGGCAAGCCGACGCATGCGCGCGCGGTTTGAGGCGGCTGATCCCGGCATGTCCCAGATCTGCTTCTGGCGCGACGTGGTTGACTTCCGCGAAAACAAGACGTTTGACTTGACCGGCGTTTCCGGGCGGCTCCAGGAAGTGACCGAAAAAGGCGAACGGCTGGCTTCGCATTTGGCCGAAAACAAAACGTCCTGGTACCTCAAGTCTTACGGGCGGCAGGTGGACATTTCGTGGCAGGCACTTTTGAACGGCGGCACGATGTTTAATGACATCCCGTTGCGATTGACGGACGCCGCCACCAACACCCGCGAATACATGATCACCGCGCAGTTATGCGGCGCGGCAGGCCCCACGGATGCAACGTTCAGCATCGCTACGGCAACCGCTCCGCTATCCATTGGCGCGCTGGAAACTGGCATTGCGGCAATGAACGAGCAGACTGTTACGGTTGACACGGGCGGCGTGCCGCTTGTGGTTCGCCCGAAGTTCCTCATTGTGCCGCCGCGCCTAGAGATGACGGCGCGCAAGATCCTCAAGTCCACACTGGGCGTATGGACCTATGGCGGTGATGACGAGGCCGCCGCAGTAATGCAGCCAACGGCTAATGTGGTTGCCGACTACGGCCTGCAACTGATCGTTAATCCGTGGCTCCCGATCATCAACACGACCTCCGGCAACACGGCATGGTATCTGGCGGCCGATCCCCAGGGTTCATGCCCGCTGTTGGAATTCGGCTCTCTTCAAGGCCGTCGCGATCCTGAGTTGTTCATGAAGGCGCCGACCAAACAGGCGGTTGGCGGCGGCATGATCAATCCCATGGAAGGCGATTTCGATACCGACAACATCTTCTGGGCAGTCCGCTACACGCTTGGCGGCACTGTACTAGACACGCGCGGTGGATATGCATCTACCGGTGCGGGCAGCTAACCTTGCTCCCTCTCTCCCCGTGAGATCCTCCTGGCTGGACGGGCGGCGGTTCGACCTCGCCGCCGCCCGATCCTAAACTAACGAGGCACAGAGACGCGACATGGATTCAGTTGACGGGTTTGGGTGGCGATTCACCCGGCATAACCAGACAGACCACGGGGACACGCGCATTGTTCGCAACGGCGCGGGCGTATTGCACGCGATCACAATCAACCTGGCAGGCACCGGCAGCGGCAATGTCGTTATCTACGACGGAACATCCGCCGCAGGAACCGCGATCATGACGTTTACGCCCACCGCACTAGACCAGCCGGTTTGCCTTGTGATTGATGCGCGATTCACGACCGGCCTGTTCATTGACGGATCAACCAGTTCCGATGCGTGGGAAATCACGCTATACCACAACTAGGAGCATGGGACAGTGACAAACCGCGAGGCCGTCAGACTGGCAATCACCGATCAGTCCGGGGCCATTTTCACGGATGACGAGATTGACTATTTCCTGGCTGCGGAAGGCGATGTTGTGGATATGGCGGCGGCGCGGGCGCTTGACGTGATGGCCGTGAGCGCGGCGAAAATCGCCAAGGCAGAATCGAGCGGGCAGTTCTCACAGAACCGCCAGAGCATCCCGGACGCATTGATGAAGATGGCGGCGCGGTTGCGCGACGGCGTTATAGGCGATTCGGCGGCCCCGGCGTTTAGCACTGCGGAGATCCGCTATTTCCCCAACGAGGATGACGTGTAATGCTGGAACCCGACTGGATCGGTACGGCAGACGAACTGCGCAAAACTGGCGTGACGCTGGTGCGGCCAACGGCAACGTTTGACGGCGAAGGCTCACTTGAATCGCTCGGCTCGGGCACGGAAATCAACGTGGGCATCCAGGTACACGAGAATGAAACGTACGCGGTTTTCGACGCGACGGTAGATATACAAGTTGGCGATTATCTGATCGTCACATAGGAGACTAATACAATGGCAACTCTGGAAACGGCGGCACGCAACGCGGCAGCGGATGCGGTGGCCGCGCTTTTGAATAACGGGACAATCGTGTTCAACACGGCGGGTGGATCTGAGGTGGCAACCTGCACGTTCGGCGCGACTGCGTTCGGTGCGGCGTCCGTAGGCGTGGCAACGGCCAACTCCATCACGTCCGATACCAGCGCAACCGGCGGCACGGTGAATAGCGTATTGCTCAAGACTTCGGCCCCGGCGACGCTGATCACGTGCACGGCAACGGTTACCGGCGGCGGTGGTGACTTCACGGCATCCACGCTGACCATTGGTGCGGGCGACACCGTAGCCGTATCGTCTTTGACGCTCACACAACCGGCGTAATAGGCCGATAGGAGGGATGGGATCATGATGCCACAGGCAGGTATGCGGTTCATGGTGCTTCCGCTTATGGTGAAGCGGCGGTACGCGGAATTGAAGGTGCTGGCGGCGCATCGGGATGAGCTTGTGTATGACGGGCAGGACAAGGACGACCCAAACAGGATCGAATCCGAAATGGCCGACATCGAGCGCAAATACCCGATCATCATGCCAGGCTACAAGCCCACGGTCGAATACCTGACCGACTTCTCTAGCGCGACTGGGGAGATCCACGTATTGTCCGAGACCGGGCTGATCATCGGCGCGGTATCCGTTTTTGAGGGCGAGGCAACTCCAGCGCTGGCGTTGTTTTCCTCCATCCCGTATGCCGTCCGCATCATTGATCGCGAAGGCAAGCCGGTGGCGGCGTTCATGGCTCCACAATGCAAAGGGCTTCCGGGCGCGTTGCAGCAAGGGCATCCGTTTTGGTTCAGTGAAAAAGTCAAGGTCAATGACCTGTTTGCGCAAGGAGGAAATGAACTGTGTTAGTCAAGTACGAACGGGCTATTTCGTTTGCGATCATTGCCGTGATGGTAGGCGTTTTTTTGACTGGAGCAACCACCTGGCTTGTCCCGAAAAACGCGGCCAGCGGTGAACTGGCGGCGGCCATTGATTCCGACGATACCACGCTTGTGGTTCGCGGCGGGCAAGGTGCGCGATTTCCCAGCACGTACCCGTTCCGCGTTGTTCTTTCGGGCGCGGAAGTTGTGGAGGTTACGAACCGGTCAACGGACACATTCACGATCACGCGAGCACAGGAAAGCACGTCCGCCGCCTCACATGCGGCTGGCGCATCCGTGCGATTAAGTGTAACAGCAGGCTATATTACCCAGATCCAGAACGCGGTAACGGTCATCGAGGGAATGATCCCGTCCGGAGGATCGTTTGTAACTGCCGACGACAACGGCAATATTGACGTGGGTAACGAAGACCGGGCCGAACTGCTAGGCATCGAAATGTATAACACCGGCGTTTTGAAAGTCAAGCCGGACGCCTATACTGTGACGTTTGGCCATGACGATGCCGGACACGCGCAGGTGGCGGTAGGGCCGGAAGACTCGGACGGAACATTCTCGGCTGGCGTGCATGGGACGCTGTCAATCACGGGAGACTTCGATGAATCGAATTTGCCGCCTGGAAACGGTGTCCATTTTGGAAAAATCGAAGGCGCCCCGGTTATGTTCTGCGGAACGTGGCCTGAAACATTGATAGATTTATACATTGTCGCGGCGACCACAATTTTTGAAAGTAATATCCAGGCGGAAAACATCGGGACCGGATCAACACCAGATGCCCTGGCATTAAACGACACCGGCGCGTCCATCTACCAAGCGCTTGACGTTGGCGCGTCAAATACGCGGGCAGGCCAAATCGATATCATGGGCGGCACCGGCACGACGGGCGGATCGCTGGTGATACGCGGCGGCGCGACGGGGCCGGAAAACGGGGAATTTTTCGCGCTTGCCAACAATAACGGAAGTTGCTATCTGACCCACCACGGTGGCACAGTATTCAGGTCTGATTCAGATGCGGGCACGTTTGCGGTTGAGCAGGATATACTGGCAGACGGCGGCGATATTGGCATTACGGAGGATAAGGACCTTCTCGGCCTGTCGGCGGGAAAACTCTCGATTCGCGGCGATCTGGCCCTAGATGCGAACGGCATCATACGGAATCCTGACGGCGACATTATCATGCAGGCGTATGTCCCCGACTATCCCAGCGGGTCAACAGGCGCGCTGTTGGTGGGCAACACCATTTACTGCGGCGGCCCGTGGATCACTGGCAACACCCGGTCCGGGCACATGGCCGTTTTTGATCGTGATGACGGCGACGTGGCCGGGTCATTTGACTGGTGGAATAGCCCCAACAACGATGACAACGTAAGCGCGTGGTCGGCTCTCGCCGGGTCCAAGGCGGGCGCTACGGAATCGGGCCGGTTCTCGTTCATCGGCATGAAGGGCCTGGTGGATAAAGTTGTCTGGCAGGCGAACGAAACAGACCGGTCGATGACCACGGGCAACGGATTGACGGTGGCGCACGAAGGCGCCGGGAGCACGGCTAAGTGCGTGTTTCGCCTTGGTTCAAACTACCTGAGCACGACGGAAGGCGAGGAGTATATGGTCATTGACCAAACGCTCAACCTTGCCGGCGTCAAGTCCATCGCCATCACCGGCATACCAAGCGAGTGTATCATTACAAGCGTACAGGCCAAGATTGCCACCACGGTCGTGGGTTCTGGGGATCTGGATCATCTTGAGGTTGGCACGGCGGCGGCGGATAATACCTACGGAGCAACCAGTTCGCTGACGGCTGGCGACAATATCAGTACGCTAGTGGACTCAGCGGAAACCGGGTCAACGGTATATGTCACAGTGAGCGGCGTCAATTCGGGCGGATCACTGTGCGACACCAACATCACAAGCGGGACCGTGCGCGTGGTTGCGCGGTATCGACAAATGAATCCTTTGGATTAGCCCATCCTCCGGGGCGGGTGGACTCACCCTGCACACTCCCGACGCCCGCCCCGCCCTCATAAATTGAATCAGGTTTGGCCGCGCGGCACGCGGGTTGGGGTGTTCCCAATTCGCGGCGCTCCCCAGACACTCAAGCGCGGCCATAAAAAACACCGGGCAATCCCGGATAGGAGGATATATGGATTTCTTGCTTGACCATTGGGATTTGTTGACCACTGTGCTAGGCGCGGCATTGACCATATACAAGGTCACGCGATGGGGCAAGGCCAAATCACGCGGGCTTGTGCTGGTTGCCGAGGTCATCGAGGCGCTTAAAGAAGTCGATGCGGACCAGGTGAAAAAGGCAGTGGCGGATAAGCAAGCGGCTGCGCCTGCCGATGTGCAAGCGGCCATTGGAGACGCCGTCGCCACGGTTGACCCCAAAAAGCAAACGCCCACATCAACCACGGTGGCTATCCGCGAGGTGATGCGGGTTATCCGTAAAAAGGTCGAGGAAAAAAACAATGCCTCCGCATGACGAAAGCCTTTATCGCGAGGTGTGTGAGCCGCAATTCGCCAAGCTGTTCGCCCAAAATGAGCGCAATATCACAGTCCAGTCCGAGTGGGTTGGCTGCATGAACCGCATGAACAAACTGCTTGAGGGCAATGGGCGTCCGTCCCTTGCGGTGATCATTGACCGGTTTCAGCAACACATTGAAAACGAGGCCAAAGAACGCGAGGCCCGGCGCGAGTTTGGGCGGCGCGTATTGGCTGCGGTGTTGACAAGCATGCTGATCACCATTATTGGTGCGGCATGGTCTGGTTATGCGGCGTCTCAGGCGTCTAGCGCGGCAGTACGCGCAACGCAGGGAGTTAGCAAATAATGTCCACCATCACCATGAGCGGCGCGGTTCGGGCTGGGAACATGACGGTTTCCGGCGCGGTGACCCGTTGCCCATGGGTAGAAGACGGCACGATTTTAGGCGAGGATCTTTTCGGCGAGGATACATTTGGGTACGGGGCTGACAGCCTAGAGTTTTCCGGCAATGTCTCGCTGGGGACCATGGCCGTGGCTGGCGCGTTCGGGGATCTGTTTGTTGGACGCGGCGCGATTGCCAATCAGGCTATGCGCGTTGCCGGGCAGTTTAATAATCTGGCAGTGCACTCGGTCTCCGGAGCCGTTGTAAATGACGGCATGGAGATTGACGGCGCATTTGATGTTGATGCGCTGATCTCCATCATTGGCGCAGTGGCGGCACAGAAGCAGGCCGTATCTGGCGCGTTTTCATCGCAGGCATCGCATGCGTTCGCAGGCGCGTTGACGGCTGGCGACATGGAAGCGAAAGGCGCCTTTTCCAATGCCGTATTAAACTCCATCGCTGGCGACGTGGATAACCAGCCCATGACCGTGGCGGGCGCGTTCGGCGTTCCGACACCGGCCCACGCGGTTACCGGCGGCATCACCATGGGCGACATGGCTGTTAGCGGCACGGCATCTATTGCGGCGCTTCGGTCCATTGCGGGCGCGGCAACCGTAAGTAACATGACGGCATCTGGCGCGTTCGGGATCGTTGCGCCGTCACCAACGTTTGCGGGCGCGGTATCCGCAGGCGACATGGTGGTGTCCGGTGTATTCGGACTGACCACGTCCCATTCTGTTGCCGGGGCAATCTCAGCCCCCGCCATGCGCGTATCGGGAACGGCATCTATCGGCGTTCCCGTGGCGTTCGCTGGCGCGGTATCCAATTCATCCATGCGCGTGGCGGGTTTGGCGACAACCCAGGACGCCGGGTCATTTGCTGGCGCGGTGGCGATGGGTTCAATGACCGTGGCGGGCGTGGCGCATGACATGACCACGACGTTTGCTGGCGCGGTTGCCATGGGCAAGATGAAGTTGTATGCCCGTGTTGATACAGAGTCTCGCGGGCAAATGTACCGCGTTATTAAGATCACCCGCGTGGCGGAAGATCCGGTATATCATGCCCACCTGGAGGCGGTCGAAATGCCGTATGCGCGATGATCAAAATGCGATTCAGGACCGGCGACCGGTTTAGCGAATTGAGCGCTGCCGCAAAAAAGGAAGCGCAGAAGCGGCTAATCGCAATGGGCGAAAGCATCGCGACGGATGCAAGAACCAGCATGGTTTTGGGGCATGGCAAGCCCTCGCGCCCCGGCACGCCGCCGCATATCCAGACCGGTGAATTGAAAAATAGTATCGGCGTTAGGAAAGAAGACGGCGTTGTGTATGTCGCAACGAAACGGCCTGAGGGATGGTCCGGATTTTGGTATCCGCCCGTCCATGAATTTGGTTTGGGCAAGTTTCCGCGCCGCCCATTTCTGCGGCCCGCATTCAACCGGGCTCTGGCGCGGCTTGCTGACTCGTTCAAAGACCTACTCAAGTCGGTGTCGCAGAAGCCCACTACGCGGTTCCGGAACGAAAAGACCGGTCGTTGGGTGTCTGCCGGGACGCCGGGCGCGAAAAAAGAATTCGGGATTATCGAAAAGGAGATCAGGTAATGCCATTTGTGCGCGCCATACGCGACCACATAGCCGCCATGCCTGAATCGCCCCGGTTCGCAGGCTGGGATTTTGGCGACGGCGTGACGCGCCCGGCCATATTTACCATCGATCCCGCGCCGGAAGCGTGCCCTGGCCCCCTGTGCATTATTGCGGAAGATCCCGAAGTAGAACAGTGGGGAACGAAATTGAAGCGCGGAACCGTGGCAAGCATCAATATCCGGCTGAAAGGCGACAAGGCGCGGAGCGATGCAGGCCTGCGCGATTTGGCGAATAAGATTTTCTCTTGGATTGACCGGTGCGCTTTGACCGTTTCCGGCTGGAATGTGGTTTGTGTAACGTGCGAGCGCCCGTCGCGGATAACGGATCCCGATGGGTTTCCCGAATATGCAATGAACGCCCGTATTAGGGCGATAGGAGAGTAAGAAATGGCTACGACGTATGCGTGCGGCAAGGATGTGATTGTTACGGTTGACGGCGAGTCCGAAGGCGTGATCGACGTCACCGTTGATCTTTCGGCAACGGCGGTTGACATTGCGCAACGCGCCCCGGCTGGGGCCGATATTGGCTATGTCCAGACTATCCAGGGCATGCGCAAGCGCGACATGACGATGACGGTTATTGACAATAGCCCGGCGGCAACCAAGCTGTATACCGCCTTTGCGGCAGCGGCACAGGCTGACCAAGCTGTCACCGTGGCGGTAACCTCCGCCAACATGACGGCGCTGGCACAAATCAACTCCAAGCAATTTACGGTTGTGAGCATTTCCAACGGCCAGCCTGTTGACGGCCCGACCACGCTGGATTGTTCTTTGGCGTATTACAAGAACTAACCAGTAGGAGGATGGGATAAATGGTACAGTTCAAACTGAACGACGTTGAGTATTGCTGCGATATTACCGGCGCGACGCTGGTTGACGCGAAACGATGCGGCATTGCGATTAAGCCAATTATGTCCGGGGTGATCTCGGCAATCCGGTCGGCTAGCGATGGGGACTCCCTGATCGCTATCCCTGAGATTGCCGAGGTCATCCCTGAGTTGCTTGAGTTTTTCGCGGTGTCATGCGGGCAGGGCTATCGCATTCAGCCATTCCTCCGTGAGATCAAGGCGGAAGACATTCCGGACTGCTTGCAGATCCTCATGAATGAGGGAATGCGGGCGTTCGATACGGGCGATAATGCCAGTGGCGCGCGCGCGGAATCGAGTGCCGATGCTGACCCTTTTGGACGGCAGAACGAATAATTGAATTTGTTGGCGTGACGGGCCTTGACCCGCGCCAGTTTACGCCGGGCGAATTGTACCTTGCCTGGCGTGCGCGGCAGTCGGCGGACTGGGAACGGGCGGCAATGGTGGCGGCATGCGTGGTAAACCAGTACGCTAAAAAAGCCGTTGACCCGGACCGGCTAAATCCCTACGCGGTGCGAAAGCGGCCCGCAGGCCCGGTGAATAGCCAAGGCATCCCGCTTGCCAACATCACCAAGTTGATGGTGTTCATGGACAGCTTGAATTGAGGTGTGCTAGATGAGCGTGTCAATCAAAGCAGCAGAAGCCTATGTTGAACTTGGAACCGAGGACAAAAACCTTGATTCCGGATTCGCCAAGGCGCGCACCAAAATAGCCGCGTTTGGCCGCGAGATTGAACAGGCAGGGAAACGCCTTGCTGTGGCGTCCGGAGCAATGGCGGCGGGTCTCGGTGCGGCGGCAAAACGATACGCGGATCTCGGCGATAGTCTTGACGAAATGCGCCAGCGTACCGGGTTTGGCGTGGAAATGCTGAGCCGGTTGAAATACGCGGCGGATTTGTCCGGCACATCCATCAAGGGCGTGGAGAAATCTGTACGGGCCATGCAGCGCGGAATTAACGACGCGGCTGGCGGGACAGGCGCGTATGCTGACGCTCTTAATCAAGTAGGTCTATCATACAGTGATCTTGCCGGCATGAAGCCCGAAGATCAGTTCATGAAAATTTTGTCGGCGCTGGCCAATGTTGATGACGAAACAACCAAAGCGGCGCTGGCCACTGAACTGTTTGGGCGCAACGGCACACAGCTATTGCCCATCATTGCCGACGGCGCGGACGGCCTGTACAAAATGATGAATGCCGCCGACAAAGCAGGGGTGGTGTTTGATGAAGCTGGGGCGAAAAAAGCGTCGGCGCTTGCCGATGCGATGGACAATTTAAGGGCATCCATTGACGGCGCGATCATCAAGATGGGTCCGGCCTTGGTCGATGCGATCATGCCCGCCGTTGAAAGCATGGCGAAAATGGTTATCGCCACGGGCGACTTCATCAAGCAACACCCCGGCCTTGTCAAGGGTGTCACCATGGCGACGTCGGCGCTTTCCGCCATGGCAACGTCAATGATTGCCGTGGGCGTTGCGCTGGCTGCGGTGAAGACAGGCGTGCTTGCGGCAACGGCAAAGTTTGCTGTGTTCTTGGTCATTCCTGCGGCCATTGCAGCAATTGCGTATGAGTTGGGGCTATTGCCCGATTCGTTCAACAAAGTCATGGCCACTACGACGGTTTTCGGAAGGACGCTAGCACAGTGGTTTGACTATATCAAGCTGCGGGCGCAAAGTTCCGGGCTAGAAATGGCCGTGTCTTTTTATAAGGCGCTCGATGCGATCACGGTCTACATCAAGCGGGCGGCTAGTTATTGGAGCGCTGAGATCGATGTTTGGGAAATGAGCTTTGCCAAAACGCTCATTGTGGCCCGTGATTTCTGGCTTGGGATCTGGGATAGCATCAAGGCCGGTTTCGGCGAAGCCATGGACTGGATCGCTAAAAAATGGCACGGGGCTATGAATGCGCTTGGGGTTGAGTCGGATGCCGCGTACCAGAAAGCTATTGACCGGATTAACCAGGATCAAGACAAGCCGGACCGGCGCGCGCAGACTGATAAAGACCTGGCCGATATCGACAAGCGCATTGAAAAGCGCCGCAAAAATGCACGCAGTGCCATGAATGACGCCAAAGGCTACTGGGGCGATACAGTAAAACAATTAGGATACGAGGCCAGAAAGGTTAATAAAAGCCTTTCGGCTTATTTTAGGCCCCCAACGATACCCACTTCTCAGTCCGGAGGCGCTCCCCCGCTTGCGCAGGCGCTTATGCCAAGAATCACGGCCACCGGAAAGACCACAGGCATGTTTGGCGGCGCGAACCTCTATGAACAAATGGGCGATATCGGGCGCGGTTCGGACATCGCCAAGCAGCAGCTCGAAACCCAACGCCGCATGGCTGATTCACTGGAAGGCATCGAGCGGAATACTGACGGCGGGCTAGCCGCGCAATGGAGTTGATGATATGGCGCTAGTGTACCAGGAATCATATACAACCCGAACGCATGACTTGACCGAAGACCGGCTAACCGCGTCACGGGAATTCTATGTGTTTTATGATACCGGCGAGTCATGTGACGATCCCGATATTGTAGCGGCAGACGCATCGTTGCAGACTGAGTTTATGTTTGGCGCGCCGCATCCACAGTTCTGGGCCGTGCTATTTGCCAAATCGCTTTCAATCAGGCAGAACGAAACCATCTGCATCCTGACGGTTAATTACGAGTCGCTTCCCGGCATCGACTGGGAAGGCATGGAGGTCTGGGAATTTGACACCATGGCCGAGCAGCGGCACATCACCAGCGTGCCGAACTCCACCTATATAACACACTACCCGGCCCATGACTATGGTCTAGCGATCAACGCCACGGCGGATAGCGTTGAAGGCGTTGACGTGTATCGCCCGAAAATGTCTGTCCAGGTAACGCGTCTATATGACACCGGCGCGCTTGTCCCGTGGATACCGATCAACGATGCCGCGTGTTGCGTCAATGCCTACCCGTTTCCATTGGCCGGGTCAATCATTTGGGATGCTGGGCAAGTGCTTTTTCTGGGCACCAACATATCCGAATCGGGCGGCGGCAAATGGCAGGTGGTGTACCGGTTCAGTATTGGGGCGTATTCCTCGAAAGAGGTGACGCTCCTGAGCGGGACAACGGTTTATCCCACCGTTGCGCCGCACGATTATTTCTGGTATCGGCATGGCCAGAAAACCGCAACGGGTCCTGGCGGGAAAACGATTATGTCACCCGGCGTTGAATCGTGTTCTGTGGCGCAGGTGTATGACTACTACGACCTGAATACATTCGGGTTGATCGGTCCAGTATGATGACCCCAGGCGTAAAAACAGGCGAGCGAATCAAGGCCGCTGATTTCAACCGGCTTACGGCGCAGGCGAACTCACAAGGAAAAATTGTAGGTTCGAGCGGTGTAACGGCAACGGTATCGCCCGCGGGCATCGCGCTGGGCGTGTCGCGGCCATTGCCGGCACAGGCATCGGGGTTCTACTGCATGGCAATCAACACGGGCGCGACAACGATTGGCATGTATGCGCCTGCCGTGGTAACCGGCCAGCCCTATGCCTCCACTGATCAGCAAATCTACGGGGCTATTACGCTGAACGTGCGCAAACCCACGGCATCGGATAGCAATGTCCCGTTCGTAGTCGCTACTGAGGAAATCGCGGCGGGCGGCGTTGGGCGCGTCTGCACGATGGGCAACACGCTGGCATATACGATCCCCGGCACGGGCAACTATGCCGCGCTTGCCGGGGCAACATCCACCGTGGCCCTGGTGGTTGGGTCATCCGGAGCGGCGCAGGTGTTTTGGGCTGGCGATACGGGGAGCCCCAGGCTTGCAGTGGTCCAGCTTGGCGGCGGCGCGGCTGGGTCTGGTAGCGGCAACAGCCTGAATTTCGTCACCGCCGCAAACTATACCGCGCTGGTGGCGTTATCAGTATCGGCTCCGTGTCTTGGGTTCACTACCGACAACTCGAAGTATTATCTCAAATCGCTGTATGGTGGGTATGCTATTTGGGTGTGTATTTCGCATCTGTATGAGGATTAAATCATGGCATGGCATAACGGCGGGTCATGGGACGGGCTGCCGGTCAATGACATCCCGATCATACTAGCTGAGCTATGCACGGCCATAAACGAAAAGCAGGCCGTGGTTGGCGTCACGGAAACCGAGTGGGATTATGCGGACACGACCCGCCCATCGGCTGAGGATTTTGCCGGCGCGCCCATGGCTGCGGTAGGCGTGATCTGGTCAAGAATGTATCAGGCGATATATGGGATGTCATACTCATACTCGGGTAGCGGCCCGCTAAATCCCGACGCTCCGCAGTGGTACGTTTCGCGGTACGAGCTTGATATTCTTTGGCCGGATGTTTTTGGATACTACGCACTTGCTGTACCAGACTGCTATTACAACTATGGAAACGCCAAGTTATACATCTATATTCGGCGCGCGCTAGAGCTTTTCGTCGCCGTCTGGTGGCCGCTAATACCACAGGATGGAACGGAAGGCGCGGAAGAGGTCGAATACGCTTTCGATAATACGACCACGCCAACTGAGACGCCGCTTACCATGTGGGAGGATTTTGCGGCCTATGCAGGGACGCCAGTCCATGACAAGGCCGTGTTTGTTAAAATAGATTCAAGCGTGGCATCGGGGACGCGCACGTGCCGCATGGAGCGGAATTACGATGCCACCATTACCATGACGTGCCCCGTTGCCCCGCAGGGAGTTCAGTCTGAGGATCCCATATGCAGTTTTTCATTCGACGGCCGGGCAAAATACGATGGTTCGATTTTCCCCGGCGATCCCCAGCGTCTATATATAGATGATCCGAGCCTTCCCGTTTCGGAGATGTACGAAAAGCAGTATGCTGTTCGCACTAAAAGCGGCATGTCGCTCCCTGAATTTTTGGATCAATACGGGATCTCAATCAACGGAGTAAATTGTCCATTCACCGAAATAACACCAGTCCTTTACGCATTTTTTACCGGCTCAATCCCCTCCGAAATTAAGACGGAGCAAACACAAGAGATTTCCGTTGAATGGACCGGCGACACTTCGCTTCCGTTTGAGTACGTTTATGGATCGTATGACGATGGCTATTTTGGCGGGCATTATTGCGACGCGTCCGCATGGCCGGGCGGTGATATGTATATTTGGCCTGATTATGAAGAAGGTACAATCGAGGTAGATATTTATTTCCGAATTTTCCGCATATACATCAAGACAACCGTATGAGGCAATCATGAATCTATCTGAACGTGGCCGGAAAATGATCGAGGATTTTGAAGGTTGTTCGCGAAAACCGTACAAATGCCCGGCGGGCGTTATGACCATCGGCATCGGTCACGCGCTGACCAAGGAGGAGCTTGACTCCGGCATGCTGGCGATCGACGGCGCGTCCGTGCCGTGGCGCAACGGCATCACGATGGACCAGGTGCGCGCATTATTCGATCAGGACATTGAGCCGTTCGAGCGGCTAATCAACACCACCACGAACCGCCCGATCAACCAAAATCAGTTTGACGCGCTGGTGTCGTTCGCGTTCAATATCGGCGCATATGCCTATAGACATAGTACAGCATTGCGCAAACTGAACAGCTATGACCGGAGCGAAGTCCCGGCGGAAATGCGCCGATGGGATAAGGCGGGCGGCAAAAAAATCAAGGGGCTGACCGAGCGCCGCAAGCGGGAATCCGAGTTGTTTTCTTCGTAAGTCAAGGCAATTCAATGGGTTATCCTGTCTGGATAATCTTCAGAAATCTTCAGAAAATAAAAGAAAAAGTGCTTGACTTTTAAAAAGTTCTGTGATAAACTTAAGACATGGTGAGCGGAACGAGTTGAAAGAACGGGAGGATCGAACAGTGAACATCGAGACGACGGCAGGCAGGATCGAGCGGGCGGCGCGGGCTGCGGATGAGCGACATCACGCGTTGGATGTCCAGCCCGGAGAGCGAGAGGATCACTGATCTAGTCCGCTGATGAGCCGGTGAGAGCCCGGCGAAACCGGGGGCATCCCCGGTCCGGACAACGCCCGCTAGGGCAGGAGAATGGGACAATGATTGAAACCGTAAAAGTTGACTGGATAATGGGCTTCAAACCATGCCGAGACTACCCAGAGGAGCGCGTCCGGGAGCTTTTGGGAGACGGCATTCCGCGAGCCGATCTTCTTCGACTTTCGATCCCCGCTGAGGATCGCGTTTGGGTCGCAACACGGGATGGCTTCTTGTCGCCAGATGAGCTTCAGGCGTGGCTAGATATCGTGTCAGCGCGGGCGATCCGCCTGTCTTTCGGCCGGTCGGGGATCCCCTCGTGGGAGTCCTGGGCGACGCGCTGGCTGTCCGGCTGTGGCAGATCGCGGGTTGCGGCTGATGCGGTGGCGGATGAGGCGGAAGCGGTGGCGGATGAGGCGGCGTGTGTAGCGTGGTCGTCGGCGCGGTCGGCTGCGTTGGATGCGGCGGCGCGGTCGGCTGCGTGGGATACGGCGTTGTGGGCGGCGAATGCGGCGTTGTGGGCAGCGCGGTCGGCGCGGTCGGCTGCGTGGGATACGGCGCTGGCGTCGGCGCGGGCGGCGTTGTCGTCGGCGCGGTCGGCTGAGGCGCTGGCGTCGGCGCGGGCGGCGTTGTCGTCGGCGCGGGCGGCTGAGGCGGAGGAACGTGAGGCGCAGGTCGCGGACCTGCTGGCAATACTAGCCCGCTAGGGCAGGGAGGAATGGATATGGAAATGGTAGAGCTTAAGGAATTTGAGCAGGGCGGAGTTTTTCAGCACATAGACGTGCTGTCGGCGTGTGTGAGCGCAAAAACGAGATTGATAGATCCGACGACTGAGGCGACGTGGATTTCTGGCGTGGCCGAGATCTGCCAGATCTTCGTGCCAAACGGCGCGACCACCATAACTGTCGAGGTCGGGTGCTGGTCAGACACGGACGACGACTGCCAGGAGTGGACCTCCGATCTAGAGGGAGAGCGCGTCCTCTACGCGATCATGGAGGCCGAGTCGGTGATTGCAGAAAAAATCCTGCCATCGCTGAGGCGGCTGCTGCCGACTGAGTGTGAGTCTATCGGACTGAAAATCTGCAAGGCTCTCCGCGCCGATGCGCAGCGAGATGACGAGGACTAGTCCGCTGATGAGCCGGTGCGATCCCGGCGAAACCGGGGAAACCCGGTCCGGACAACGCCCGCTAGGGCAGGAGGATCGGAAATGAAAAATGCGGTTTCGCTGGCACATGAATACACGAAAGCCGAAGTTGATCTATCGTATTACGAATTGGCAGATCTAGCAGGGCGGGTCTCGGACGCGTGGCTACGCGCACAGGAATCGTTAGCCGGAGACTATCTCGTGGCGGCCAGGGAGGCCACGGTCGCATGGGGCGACCTAGCAGCTCGCTTGCGCGACGTAGTGCAGGCAGGTGCCGCGTACAAGTACGCGGTAGAGCAAAAGGACGCGGCGCAATCTGCGGCTAATAGAGCCGCAGACGAGCAGGACATAACATCCGGGTATCCAGACCCGGAAGGATGGTGGCTTCAGTTGGCGGAGCGCGAGGTGGCTCGCACAGACTTGTTTCGCGGAAAGATGATTGAGTTGGCAGAAGCTGAACAGCAAAAGGCGAAGACGGTTGAGGCGGAAACGGAGAAGTGCATGCGGAAAATCTGGAGTGGCGAATTCATGATCCCTGATCGCCACAACCTCGGTCAGCGCCGATTCGAGTCTCTAGACGACGCTCGGGAATACGCGGCTGAGTGCTATCACGGGTGGAACATCCCGCCCGGAGAGCGGGAGGATTTTGAGCGGGAGATAATGGACAGCATCGAGTTGGCAGATTAACCGCCCGGAAGGGCAGGAGGAACGGAGCGATGATACAGACAACAGAATTCGCAGGAGCGGGCAGAGTCGAGTTCCTGCGCAATGGCGCGATTCCGGGAGAGGATAGAGTATGGGTCGCAACACGGCCAGCATTCTTGTCCCCAGATGAACGGCGCGCATGGCTAGCCCGCGTTGTGGAGCGCGCGATCCGCCGCTCGATCGGCAGATCTGGCAGTGCGTCGTGGGAGGCATGGGCGACCGCATGGTTATCCGGCGAGGATCGGACGGACGCGGCGGCGCGGGCGGCGGAGGCGCGGGACGCGGCGTCGTGGGCGGCGCGGGCGGCGGCGTCGGCGGCGTCGTGGGCGGCGGAGGCGGCGGCGGCGTCGGCGGCGTGGATGGCGGCGGCGGCGGCGGCGGAATCGGTTGCTGCTGCGTTGACGGCGGCGGCGGCGGAATCGGCGCGGATGGCGGATGCGTATGCGGCGGCGGCGGACGAGGCGGAACGCGAGGCGCAGGTCGCGGACCTGCTAGCAATAATAGCCCGCTAGGGCGGGAGGATCGGAAATGAACATGAGTGACTGCGACAACGCCGCCCGCCGACTGACGCGGGAGGCCATAGCGGCAATTCGGAAAGCCCTGGAGGCGATTGGGGTCGAAAGCGACTACGAGCTGTACCAGGAAATCAGTACAGCCATAGCGCTTTCTGACAACGAAAACGCGAAGCCTGCGGACCAGCTAGCCGCGTGGGATGAAGCCCACGGCGCGTGTTCGTTCCAACTCGCGGAGTTGGCGCGGGCAATGGTTCAGCTTGGCGTGGCGATGCAGAAAATCGGCGACATGGCGAATATGTGCGCCGAGGGAATGCGCGAGGCCAGCTATGGCGCGAAGCCGGGGCGGAAGTTTTAACTGCGCCACGATCACGGCGCGATAGGAGGATGTGAAATGACAAACGAAAAACTTGAGGAAATCCGCAAACGTGACGCCTGTTCCTGGGCGTCATCCAGCAGTTATGCACAGGCGAATTATGATCGCAGCGCATTGATCGAAGAGGTTGACCGGCTGCGCGCCGTCCTTCGCGAAGCGGTGCAGGAGCGGGAGCGGGAGATCATGGAGGACATGGTTCACACCGCGCTATCGGCAAGCGAGGATGCAGTCAAAAAGCACGTTGCGGATTGCCACGCTTCGCAACCGCCCGCTGGCAAATCGCCAACAGGCCGCGCGGAACGGCTCGTGGAAGAACTTCGCAACGCGGAGCGGGCGCTGAAAGACGCTCGAATCGAGGCCGAGTTGATGCGGGAGAACTCAAAGGCCCATTGGCTTATGACGGCATCCGCCGTTGTCGGCAAGTGGATCAAGGAACTGGAGGAAAACGAGAAATGAAAACCAAAATAGAATGGTGCGATAACGAACTGTGCTGGGAGGTTGCGAAATGAAGATTTGTGGACGTTGCATCAATCTCTATTCTCCGCCGCGATGGGATTGGCCGTGGAATGAGCGGTGGCTTGTGGCTGTGCGGTTTTATCACATCGGCTTTGGCATTGTGCGCGCAATCTGGGGGTATCGGATTCTGCTTGGCCGTTGGCAGGTGTGCATCCATACGGAGGTAGAAAAATGATGCAGATACGTAAACACAAATTTCCTGACGGGCGCGTGCTGACGGCGGAGCTTTTCGAGCACGATTCGGCTTCGCGAAACAATGGATGCCATTGCGTTATGTCGATGGACATTCCAAATTCCGACCGCTATATGTGGTCGTTTGATGCAGCCGACTCGGTCCAGGCGGATCGCTTTTTCAAGGAAGTGTTCGGATTCGCGGAATGGAATGGGGGTGAGTAGTGAACATCGGCGGACTTGAAATTCAAGACGATTTTTCCGTGAGTCAATATGTCATCGCCAAGTGCAAATGCGGCGGAATTGTTTATTCGTGCGCCGTGATGCGCGGACGCATGAACGAATTAAGGCGGGAGATCCCAAAGATGAAACGCGACGGATACGAGGTGTCTCTTTCGACACCATCAGAAATCAGACATACCTGGTGGTGCATTGAATCACAAAAGCACATGCGGGAAAACCAAATGACATTGGAGGTGTGAAATGTTTTGCTTATCAATACGCCAGCCCTGGGCGCATTATATTTTGCACCATGGGAAGGATGTGGAAAACCGATCCTGGCCGACAAATGTACGCGGACGGGTGCTTATCCACGCGGCAAAGTCATGGGATGGGGAGCCGGAAGACGGAATCGTATATGGCGAAGTTGATGCACCGAATTTGCCAGCGAGCACGTTTGTTCGCGGAGCCATTATTGGCAGTGTTGAGATAGTTGACTGCGTCAAGCATCATCCGTCCAATTGGGCAGAACAGGATCAATATCAGTTTGTTCTTTCGAACCCGATAGCGCTTGAATCGCCAATTCCTTACAGAGGCGCTCTTGGTTTTTTCAACGTGCCTGATTCCGCGTTAGAGACAGATCAAGCGCGGCTTGGCCAAATGGAATTGGATGTATGAAATGACATTTTATAACGACAACTCGCCTCATGCGGCGGCCTGGTTGCGCGAACTAATATCGCGCGGACAAATAACAGAAGGGGTGATAAATGAGCGATCCATTAAAGACGTGCAGGGAAATGACCTCAGCGGCTTTGATCGATGTCATTTTTTCGCAGGAATCGGAGGATGGGATTACGCCCTTAAACTTGCAGGATGGCCAGAATCCGTGCCTGTCTGGACGGGAAGCTGTCCATGCCAACCATTTAGCGTTGCCGGCAAACGACTCGGACAAAAAGACGGACGTCACCTGTGGCCCGAATGGTTCCGGCTTATCCGTGAGTGCCGACCTCAGTTTGTGTTTGGTGAGCAGGTTGCAAGCGCAATTAAACATGGTTGGCTCGATGGAGTATTCGCAGACCTGGAAGGAGAAAACTACACCTGCGGGGCGGTTGTATTTGGCGCACACAGCGTCGGCTCGCCGCACATCCGGCAGCGGCTATACTGGGCGGCCTACGTGCCGAGCGAGCGATTCACGCGGAAACCTGCCACCGAGACAACACGATACGGGCGTCCCTCTGAGCCAGATGGTGGCGATGGCCGGTTGGAGCACTCCGACGGCACAAGACGCGAAAAACAACGCATCTCATTCACAGGAGTTGCGGAATACAGCACCCCTGAATGTACAGGCGCATGGAGCGATTATAGAATCCTCCAATGCTCCGACGGGAAAGCGCGGCGCATTGGCACCAGAGTTCAGCCGCTGGCTTATGGGATTCCCGGAAGAGTGGGACTTTTGCGGGGCTATGGCAATGCAATTGTTCCTCAAGTCGCGGCGGCGTTCATATCCGCGTTCATGTACTTGTGGAACGAATAATCAACTTGAATTGGAGGTGTGACGTGGTCGTTCCTCACCCAATCATAGCCAACTTTCTTCATGAATGCCGCTTCCTGCGAACGATCCCATACAACCACATGCCTATTATTGGAGAAGGTCTTTGCCGATGGTGCGGAAAACCAATCAACCGCAAGCGCGGCACCTGGTGTTCACAAGCATGCACCACGGAGTTCATGATTAGGTGGGATGCCGGATTTGCGTCGCGCCGTGTATATGAGCGCGATCATGGTGTATGTGCGATTTGCGGGATTGACACAGATGAAATAAGCGCACTAATGCGTGTTGTTATTGGACGAAGACGCACCTATATGCTTACTGGCGAATTGACCATCGCAAAGCGCGCCTGGGGGCCATGGTATGGAGTTAACCGTCTTTGGGAGATGGACCACATCATTCCCGTGGTAGAGGGTGGCGGATGTTGCGGGCTGGACAATCTCAGGACACTGTGCGTTATGTGCCACCGACGCGAAACGAAATCATTGGCTGGGCGACGTGCCCGGAAAACCAATCAGATGCTATTGGAGGTATGAAATGAACACAATTGATTGCTTCATAATGTTAGCTATTGGCCTAGTCACACTCGTTTCGTGGGGCGCGGTGGTTGTGTTGATCGCACTTCACATGGCAGAGCAAATGATACAGGGCGCGGAGGCGAAGCATTGCCGGGTGTGGCACAACAACATGGCTGCGCGGATAGATAGGCTTGAGCGTATCGCGTATTTGCCAAATACAGAAAGATAGGAGGCGTCATGAAACTCATATGTCCATGCGGCGGCGAGGCGGAAATGCGAATGTTCAATGGGGTCATCTTCGAGATTGACATTTCGCACGAATGCACGATTGGCAATTACCGGATGGTCTGCGCCGGAGCGGAGACCGAGCTTGCCGCCAAGCGCCGCGCGCTTCGCATGTGGCGGCAGATTGGAGGGAAGGTGAAATGAACATCCTTGAGCTAATCCAAAAGCACGCGAAAAGATTTAGCTATACCGCGATTTGCGGCGATGAATGCGGGTGTAAAATCGACGAAGATTTCGAGCCCTGCGGAATGATCAACATTCGAGAATGTCAATTCGGGCACTGGGTAATGTGCGAGTGCGGGCAGGAATTTGCATCGCCACGGCGCGATGAAACGCTGTGCCCGGCATGTAATGAGCGTTACGGTGACCTGGATGAATTTGCGCGGCAGGGTAAAATCGCCTGGGCTGATGTGCCCGACGCCGCGCAGTGGCAACGAGAACAGAGAGGTGGAGAATGAGCTGTATGAATTATTCCTTCATTGCGTTTGACCTGGCGACCAAAACCGGGGTGGCGTATTATTCAAATGGTTGGGTGACGCATTCATATAAGTCCGTCACAATTGACACCATCGAGCAACTCAGGCCCGTTATTTGCGAGGCGCGCAAGGCCGGTATTGACATGGCGGTAATCGAGGACTGCTATCTCGGATGTGGCGTTCGCGCTTTGAAAATGCTGGCGGGCCTGGCGGGCGGCCTATCGGTGATGTTGAAGCAGGAGGGCATGGCCGTAAAGACTTGCCTGGCGCAACAATGGCAGTCCAACCTGCGCATTTGCGGGCAACGCACCGAGCGCAAGCATGGCGCGATGGTAACGGCTAAGCGCCTTGGTGCTGACCCCAAAAACCAGGATGAAGCGGACGCGGTTTGTATGTGCTATTACGCCAATTGCGGAGGTCTTGACCGGCATGAACATTAACCAAGCCGTTGGTTCGATCATTCGTCGTCGCATGAAGTCCCTGGAAATGACGGCGGCAACCGTGGCCGAAAAGAGCGGCTATACCGTGCAAACGATATACAACGTGACGCATGGTCGGCATAACATATCTATCATCGTACTGTGTGATGTATGCCAAACACTTGGCATCGTTCCCGATCATACGCTTCGGGACGCAAAAAATAGCTTGACAAATCAAACCGACTCTGATATTGTCTAATCAAGGAGGTGATGCAATGCGGGTGCTACTGACCAAACAAGAGGTAATGATGCTGTACGGCGTGTGCCACAAGACCGTCGAGCGCTGGACGCAGAACGGTATGCCCACGCGCAAAGCAGGGCCGCATCGGCAATCGCCGGTGCGATATGAGGCGAGTAAGATTAACCGTTGGATCATGGCGCATTACGCGCCGAAACAGGAGGGATCGAAATGAACGAGAATGAAGCGACCTGGTTGACGGATCTTTCTGTGCATGAGGCGCACGGGATCATGTTTTCGCGTAAAGGCCAGCGTGTATCCGTTGGCTATCACGCGATTGATTTTGAATTGGCCGACGGCGCGGAGCTTGCTGATATCGACGTGTGCCCGGACAAATTCTTGGACATTCGCGAACGCCCGGCCAGGACGTTGCTGACGGGCGTCACTGGCGTTCTCGTCGGAGCGATACGTCCCGTTTGGCACGAAGGTAAAGTTTTGACGTATACGCGCAAAATCCGGTTTGCCGGGCCATTTCTGATGGACGGCTTTTGCGTAACGGCGTTTGGCGACACTGAGGCGGACCTCGCGCTATGCGGCGATGCAACAGAAGAATACGCGCAGGCCGGGAAAAATTAGGAGGCATGGGCATGAAGACGAAAACTGCTCCCAACTGCCCGCGCGCCCACCGTGGCCGCATCGGCGGGAATTCGCAGGTTGACGCACTGTATCATATGCTTAAGGCGGATCGCGTCAACGCATATACCGCGCTGGACATCTGGCGCGAGTTGAAAATCCTTAACCCCAGCACCGTCGTATCGCAGCTGGACGCGGAGCTTCGCCACCGCAACATGGGACGGATCGTTCGCGAGCGGGTATTGCGGCGCGTGCGCGGCGAATGGAAAAAAGTCACCGCATATCGGTATGAGATTGGAGGAAATGAATAATGCCATTCTCAACTCGCGCATCATGGTTTACCCGCCTCCGCTGGCGTATCGGCTGGTTTATCGCATCATGGCCGTACCGGCATGAACCGTGCATCCACGACATGGAACGGCAGGTCCGCATGGCGCTTTATCCGGAACGCATGCCATGAAGCCGGACGCCGCAACATATGAGCGCATCGCGGCTATTCGCGATCGCTACACGGAGCAGGCCGAGGAGGTGATCGCGAAACTGTATGAGATCAGGGATAGCTACATTACTGAGGTGCGCCTAGAAATCGGACAAGCGCCGGACAACATATACATGGATTCGTTTGAGTTGTCGGCGGCAATCGAGGCCATGTTGACGTTTGTGACGCCCGGCAAAACGTCAAGCATCTGTGGCGAATATCAGCAATTCGCTGGGATATACAATTCCAGAGACTGCAAGCAAATCCAGGCGGCAACCGAGTGGTATGCAGCCAAGTCGAAAAATGTTATACTGCGGGCGAAAATCGGCAAAATCGCCGACCGCCGCAAAAATTCATCACGCAAAGGCGTGCCCATCGAGGGTAGAAGGAGGTCTCCAAATGAATAACACGGTGATTAACGCCAAAGATGAGCTCAACGCGCTACTTTGCCAAAACGGCAACCTGGTTGTTCCTGGCAACCTGATCGCTAACATTGACCTCGATGTCCCTGGCAGCATCACGGCTGGCGGGAGCATCGAGGCTGGCGGTGGCATCACTGCTGGCTGGGGCATCAGGGCTGGCGGCAGCATAAGGGCTGGCTATGGCATCACGGCTGGCGGCGGCATCAAGGCTGGCGATGGCATCACGGCTGGCGGCAGCATAAGGGCTGGCTATGGCATCGCGGCTGGCGGCGGCATCGCGGCTGGCGGCAGCATCACGGCTGGCGATGGCATCAGGGCTGGCGGCGGCATCACGGCTGGCGGCGGCATCAAGGCTGGCGATGGCATCACGGCTGGCGGCGGCATCAAGGCTGGCGATGGCATCACGGCTGGCGGCGG